>Ga0315283_10004509_pt1 | contig 12132 bp, 12 predicted proteins | sample YL17G09_0_MG_FD_204541 | JGI IMG/M metagenome (GOLD analysis project Ga0315283, IMG submission 204541) | Sediment microbial communities from Yellowstone Lake, YNP, Wyoming, USA - YL17G09_0 | ecosystem: Environmental > Aquatic > Freshwater > Lake > Sediment | place: USA: Wyoming | collected...
GGTCACCAACGCGGTGAGCGCACCCTGGAAGCTGTCTGAAACCACGACTACTTCCACCCACGGGGCGCGCTCAGTCATGCGCCATCTGTGTCAGTTCAACTCCCGCTGTGGTCGTCCTCGCCATCGTGGTCTTCGTCCTCGAAGGACTGGAAGGAGTTCTCGATGTTGTTCTTGACCACGCCCTCGTTCGGGTTGCCCTTATTGGCGCTCGAGGGGTCGATCAGCAGGTTGCCGCTGGTACGGAACCAGGTGCCGATGTCGATGAAGAGCGTGAAGTCGGAGGTACCGGCGTCGGTCACCACGAGCGGCGGAACCAGCGCCTGCTCCTGCTCCGCGTTGAGGTCTGACTCGTAGGTGAAGGCCACACCGTTCCAGGTACCGGTGACCCGGATGCTCACGCCGTCAAAATCGGGGTGGGCGGCCAGGAAGGCGGCGTTTTCTGCGTCGTCCGACGGCTTGTGGATCTTGAACTCGAACTCGTCATAGGTGCCCGGGACCACGTCCACGGTCACGACGGAGGTGGCGCCGGCCGAGAGCGGCAGGTCGAGGAGATACGGGCCCGACTCGAGCTCTTCACACTGGTCTTCGGTCGCCGTGCTGTCGCACTGCGAGGGATATTCCGAGCGCTTCAACTCGACTTCCTTTACGACCATCTGGACCTGAGAGATGACCAGGGTGTTCGTGCCGTCGTTGTACTCGACCGGGGCGCCGCTCAGCTGCGGGCCGCCGGGGGCCAGCACCGCGGCGGAGGGCCGGGTGGCCACGGCCAACGAGACCGCGGAGCCCTGGTTGGCGGGGCCGGACGAGGAGTCACAGGCGCCGAGAGTTGCGGCCAGGGCCAAGGCGCCGGCCAAGCGAATCGTGCGAGACATGATGGAGCCTCCGAAGGGAACGAGAGATCAAGGGTGCCGCTCACGTTCCCCTATTTGCAACCGGGGTGCCATCCCAGGTTACAACGGTAACATGTTATATAACAACAGTTTATATGATTTCGACAGACCAAGATACTTGCCAGCACCGCATCGGAAGAATACCGAATGTAATGATTCGTTGCAACCGGTCGCCGCAGCTTCCAGGAATCGGATCCACGCCGTCAACCCTCGGTCCCTAGTCGTCCGTCCTTATATTGAGGTCGAAACCCCACAAGGACCCCTAATGACCAACTCGACGCGACCCCTCCACCGGTCCACCAAGAACCGCATGATCGCGGGCGTCCTCGGCGGACTGGCCGAGTACTTCGATCTCGACCCGACACTGGTGCGGGTGGGATACGTCGTGGCGTCCATCATCTCCGTCGCCTTTCCCGGCATCCTCGTCTACATCGTGCTCTGGATGGTGATTCCGGAAGAGGGGAGCGGCGCGTGAGCGGCTGGCGGCGCGGGTGTGCATGGACCGTCCCGTTGGCGTTGCTCGCCTCCTGCGCTCGTGAGCAGGCGCCGCCGTGCGACGAATGTGGCACCCTCGTCATGGCCGCCGCCGGAGAACCCTCGACCCTCTTTCCTCCGTTGATCTATGAGACGGTCGGGCGGGACATCACCGACCAGGTGTTCGAGCGGCTGGCCGATCTGGCGCCGGACGCCGCGCCGATCGACCCGGCGGGCTACCGTCCCGCGCTCGCAGACCGGTGGGAACGGGTGGACAGCCTCACGCTCCGATTCCACCTGCGGCCGGGTGCCCGCTGGCAGGATGGCGTGCCGGTTACTGCGACGGACGTCGTCTTTTCCTTTGACGCCTACGCGGACCCCGCGCTCGACACCGAAGCCCGTGCTGCGCTCGAGGGGCAAGTGACCGTGACTGCGGAGGACTCGTCGACCGTGAGGCTTCGCTTTGCGCGGGCATATCCGGAGCAGCTCTACGACGCCACCTGGCATGTGCGGATCCTGCCGGCGCACATCTGGCAGGCCATCCCGCGGGAACAATGGGCGGCGGACACCACGATTGCGCACCTCATCGGCAGCGGCGGCTACCACGTGGTCGAATGGGTGCGCGGCCAGTCGCTCCGGCTCGAAGCGGCGCCTGGTGCCGACCCGCCCATCACGCGGGTCGTGTGGCGCTTCGTGCCCGACCCCGATGCCGCCGTCAACATGCTGCTGGCCGGCGACGTGGACCTGGTCGAGCAGCTTGGCCCGCCGTCGCGCGTCTCGCGCGTGGCGGCCGACTCCTCCACGCGACTCATCCGCTACCCCTCGGCAGCCTACGGATTCCTCGGATTCCGCCTGCAGGACGCGAAGGGCAAGCGCCATCCGTTGCTGAGTGACCGCGTGCTCCGACGTGCGCTTGCCCTGGGCATCGACCGCGCGACGCTCGCGGTCGGGGTGTTCGGCGCCGGCACCGTCGCGCCCCCCGGCCCGATGTCGCAGCTGCTCTGGATCAACCGCCCCGGTATTCGGACACTGCCCTTTGACACTACGGCGGCCTCCGCCCTCCTCGACTCGCTCGGTTGGTTGCGGCGCAACGGCGGCATGCGCCAGCGTGGCGGGAAGGCGCTCAGCTTTGACATCCTGGTGCCCGGCACCAGCCCGGCGCGTCGGGACCTGGCGCAGGCGCTCCAGCAGTCGTGGAAGCAGGTCGGCGTCGAGGTGACCATCACCGCGGTGGACTTTCCGGTGTTCAACCAGCGGCTCGAGGCGGGGCAGTTCGACAGCTACATCGGGGCGTGGCTCGACGAGCCGAGTCCGCGCGGACTGGCCGACCAGTGGACACGTGCGGGATGGGGCAAGCTCAACTACGGACGGTACGACAATCCGCGGTTCGACGCACTCTTCGCGCGCGCGGCGGCCGCGCCTGACACGACGGTGGCCGCTCCGCTTTACCGCGAAGCGATGGACACGCTCAACGCCGACGCGCCGGCGCTGTTTCTCTACGCGCCCGTTCAGGTGGCGGGGGTGTCCCGCCGGCTCGAAGGGGTCAGCATCGACCCGTACTCCTGGTTAAGTGGGTTGAGCACCTGGCGGGCGGGGCCGCGCCGATGACCAAGTCGCTCGAATCCCTCGCCAAGCAGCTCGAAGCGTCGCCCGACTATCGGGTGCTGCGGCGGTTTGTGCCACCGGCGCGGTACCACACCGGCGACGGATCCCCCACGGCCAGTGCCGTCGTCATCGATGTCGAAACGACGGGTCTCGACACCGCGCGCGACCGGATCATTGAATTTTGCGGCGTCCCGTTCGAGTACGAAAAGGATAGCGGGCGGATCCTGACGGTGGGGGACGCGGTCAGTTTTCTCGAAGACCCGGGCCGACCGATCCCGACAGAGGTGACCCAGCTCACCGGCATTACCGACACGATGGTGGCTGGCAAGTCGATTGACGAGGCGGCGGTGGGGAAGCTGATGGCCGACGCGGGGCTGGTCATCGCGCACAACGCCGCGTTCGACCGGCCGTTCGTCGATCGCCGGTTGCCGGCCTCACGGGGAAAGGCCTGGGCCTGCTCGCAGAAGGAAGTGCCGTGGAAGGCGCTGGGCGCCAGTTCGGGCGCGCTCGAGTTTCTGATGATGAAGCGCTGCGGGCTCTTCTTCGACGGCCACCGCGCCGATGCCGACTGTCATGCCGTCATCCGGCTCCTGCAGGAACCGTTCGACGACGGGAACTTGCCGATGCGGCTCCTGCTGGAATCGGCGCGGACGCCGACCTATCGCCTGTGGGCGCTCAACGCCCCGTTTGACAAGAAGGACGTCCTGAAACAACGTCGGTACCGTTGGAGCAACGGAGACGGGAGCCAGCCGAAGGCGTGGTACACCTCCCTGGCTGCGACCGAGCTCGAGGAAGAGCAGGCGTGGCTCTCCACGGCAGCGTATGAGGGAGGGAAGGGGTGGAGGGTTGATCGACTGGATGCCATGAGCCGATACACCGAAGGTGGGTAGGGTGGCTTTGCGTTCTTCGCGCCTTCGCGGTAAAAGCTTTTACCGCCAAGACGCAAAGAGCGCAAAGGTGATGGCGTCGTAACACGTCACGAATTGGACATGCTCACCGGGGGGTCACAATGTCGGGACAGATCAAGGTGATGCGGGAGGGGCTGCGGGTGGGACTGGTGGCCTACGCGTCGGTCGCGGTGTTCTATGCCGTGTTCGATCTCCTTGCGGCGCGTGGGCCGCTCTACACCGTAAACCTGCTCGGCAGGGCGGTGTTCACGGGCGAGCGCGACCCCTCAGTCCTCCAGTTTCCGATGCCGCTCGACCTGACCTCCATCTTCTGGTACAACGCCCTGCACCTGATCATGTCCCTGGTCATCGGGCTGATCGTGGTGCGGCTCGTGGTGCAGGCCGAGGGGCATCCGTCGCAGGCGCGGGCGGTGCTGTTCACGATCGTGGCCGGGTTTGTGGTGACGATCCTGGCGGTGGGGGCCGTGACCGAGCCGATGCGCGCGCTGCTGCCGTGGTGGTCAATCGTGGTGGCCAACGTGGTCGCGGTATGGGTGGCGGGATCGTACCTGTTGCGGGCGCATCCGGGGATTTGGAAGACATTGACGACCTAGGCTCGGCGCCGGCTCCACGCGCCTCACCCCCTGTCCCCCTCTCCACGATGTGGAGAGGGGGGACGGCTCCCGCCTACCGCTGACTGAACCTCTCCAGAAATTCTTTCTCACCGTCCGTCAACCGAGCGACGCCTTCCCGCTGAAGCTTGGCCATGACCCGGTCCAACTCCTCCAGGTTGACGGGGTGCAGCCCCTCGCGCTGGATATGCGACCACCGCGCCACGGCCGACGACGTCGTGGCGAGCGATGGCGCCGAGGCCACCGCCCGCGACTGGAAGCGCCGGACGCCGCTGGTCCGGTCCAGCACCTTGAGATAGACCCACGCACCGAGGAATCCACCGAGGTGCGCGAAGTGGGCGATGCCGTCTCCCGCGCCGCCGAAGCCCGAGACCAGCGACAACACCGTCAGTCCCACCACCATCCAGCGCACCTCGACCGGCAGGACGCCCCAGATGTGGACCACCTCGCGCGGCCAGTAGTGCGCAAAGCCGAACATCACGCCGTACACCGCGCCCGACGCGCCGATGACGCCGATCATCGGGCTGGTGAAGGACAGCAGGCCTCCCATCACGCCGCTTGCCAGGTAGAGCCCCAGGAACCGGAGGCTGCCGAGCCGTGCCTCGAGCCTCGGCCCGAAAAAGAAGAGCGCCAGCATGTTGAAGAAGATGTGCCCGATGCTGGCGTGCAGAAACATGTAGGTGACGATGGTCCACGGCCGGCTCAGCAGAAGCGCCGGGACGAATATCAGCGCGTCGCCCAGCCCTGGCATGACCAGGATGAGCACGTACATCACCACGTTGAGGAAGAGCAGGCGGGCGACCCAGGGTGTCATGCGGCCTCGAGCAGGAGCCGGCGGACCGCGCCGGTGCGGTAGCGAAAGATTCTCTCGAGCTGACGGCGGACGAGCGGATGCGCCAGCCGACCGACGGGCCCGAACGGCAGGCGGTAGCGGACCAGGTCCTCGATCCGCGTGCCGTCTGGCGTCTCGGTGAAGCTATGCCGGTGGATCCACTGGGCGTAAGGGCCGCGGACCTGGACGTCCTCGAACTCGAACGGCGGCTCCCACCGGGAGATTTCTGTGCGCCACCGCATCGAGATTCCGTGGAGCAGGATCCGGTAGTCGATGAGGGCGCCGGCGTGCATGGCGATCGGTTGGGCACTGAGAATCTGAAAGCCGAGCTCGGGCGGAGTGATCCGCCCGAGGTTGGCGGCATCGGCAAAAAACTCGAAGACCCGCGCCCGCGGGAGGGGCACCGTCAGGTCGGCGCGGAGGAGGTACTCGGAGGGGCTTGGCATTCGCCTCCTACCCCCCAAGAGTCCTCCGGGGTCCGGTGGAGCTACTCGGCGCCGGCGGCGGGTTGTCGCTGTTCCAGATGTCGGTCTGCATCAACCAGGTGCCGTCGATCTATTTCCAGCCCACCAGGTACTTCCCGTTGTCCTGGAGCGTGGCGCCGTCCGGCATGGGATTGCTCCAGGTCCAGGTGCCTTCCTCGAACGCGATGTCCTCCGGACGCGGCGACCACCACCGACGTCGGCGTAAGGGTCAGCGTGACCTTGGCCGGTTCCAGGACTCCGAACGGGAAAGTGCAGGGGAGATTATGCACCGCCCGGGGCCGCATTTCCAGCCCCTGGCGCTTGCCAAGCCGCCCGGCGGGTGCGAACGTATCGGAGGCCGATATTCCCCCCCCTCCCGTATCCGAGCGAATGATGACCTTGCCTCCGCCCGGCCGTGCGCTTCTGGCCGCCGCCCTCCTCGCTGCCATCGTGAGCGCCCCCGTGCCCCTGACCGCCCAGCTGGCTGCACACAACACCCTGACCCCGGCCGAGCGCTCGGCGGGGTGGCAGCTCCTGTTCAATGGCAGCACGATGACGGGGTGGCGGGGGTTCCGGATGGATTCGGTGCCGGCCAATTGGAAGGTGATCGACGGCGCGCTGACCTGCGTCGGTGATGGGGTGGACCTCCTCACCGACCGGACGTACGCCGGCTTCGAGCTGACCCTCGAGTGGATGATTGCCCCGAAGGGGAACAGCGGCATCCTCTATCGGGTGACCGAAGCGGAGGACGAGACCTACTGGACCGGTCCCGAATTCCAGCTCCTGGACGACGCCGGTCAGCCACCCGGGCTCACGCGCATCACGGCGGCCGGCGCGGTGTACGCGCTCTATCCCGCGCCAGAGGGGCTGGTCAAGCCGGCAGGGCAGTGGAACACGACGCGAATCGTGATCAACGGCAACGAAGTCCAGCACTGGCTCAATGGCACGCTGGCGGCACAGTACCTTCTCGGCAGCGCCGACTTCAACGACCGGGTGGCCAAGAGCAAATTCTCGAAGTGGCCCGGCTTCGGGAAGGCGGCCACGGGGCACATCGCGCTGCAGAGCCACGGCGGGCGGGTGGCGTTCCGCGATATCAAGATCAAGGTCACTCCGTGACCGGCGGGGAAGTGGGGGGGCGGGGAGGTCGGGGCGTGAAAATCAGACTCTCCGTGATGATGTTCTTTCAGTTCTTCATCTGGGGCGCCTGGTTCGTCACCATGGGCACCTACCTCGGCACCACCCTCAAATTTACCGGCGGACAGATCGGCCTGGCCTACGGCGCGCTCGCCATTGCCGCCATCGTGTCCCCATTCTTCGTGGGGATGGTGGCCGACCGCTTCTTCGCGACCGAACGGATCCTGGCGCTGCTGCACCTGGTCGGTGCCGGCATGCTCTGGTGGGCGTCCACGCTCACGACCTTCGGCGCATTCTACCTGGCGCTCATCGGCTACGGCCTCTGCTACATGCCGACGCTGGCGCTGACCAACTCGATCGCCTTCGCCCATGTGAAGGACCCTGGCAAGGAGTTCCCCGCCATCCGGGTCCTCGGAACGATCGGATGGATCGTGGCCGGGCTGGTGGTGGGGCGGCTGGGCCTGGAGGCCACCGCCGTGCCCATGCACCTGGCAGCCTGGGCCTCGGTTGTGATGGGGCTCTTCTGTCTCCTCCTGCCCCACACCCCGCCCCATGCCGGCGGCAAGCCATTGAGCGTGCGTGACGTGCTGGGCCTCGACGCGCTGGCGCTCCTCAAGGACCGCTCCTTCGCCACCTTCGTGGTCGGGTCGTTCCTGCTCTGCATTCCGCTCCAGTTCTACTATGCCTTCACCAATCTCTTCCTCAACGAGATCGGCCTGGCGGAGCCGGCCAGCAAGATGACCCTCGGCCAGATGTCGGAAATCGGCTTCATGCTCCTGCTGCCGTGGTTTCTGGTGCGGTTGGGCGTCCGACGGATCCTCCTGATCGGCATGCTCGCGTGGGCGGTGCGGTACTTCTTCTTTTCCTGGGGCAACACCGGCCCGGCGCTCTGGATGCTGTACGCCGGCATCCTCCTCCACGGCCTCTGCTACGACTTCTTCTTTGTGACGGGCCAGATCTACACCGACGAGCAGGCGGGGCCGCGCATCCGGGCCTCCGCGCAGGGATTCCTGGCGTTCCTGACCCTGGGTGTCGGCTACCTGATCGGCGCCTGGGTGTCCGGCCGCGTCGTGCAGCACTTCGTGCTGCCGGAGGGCGGCCACGACTGGCGCAGCATCTGGCAGGTGCCGGCCGTCGGCGCCTTGGTCATCCTGCTCGTCTTTGCGGTTCTCTTCCGGCCCGCCCCAGCGCGGACCTCCACCCCGGCCTGACGGACTCCATCATGACGACGACGCAACCTTCCCGGCGCGACTTTGTGGGCGGCATGGCCGCGGCCAGCGCGGCGTTCACCATCGTGCCCCGGCATGTGCTGGGCGGCCCGGGCTACACGGCGCCGAGCGACAAGCTCAACATCGCGTGCATCGGTGTCGGGGGCATGGGCGAGAACGACGTGAAGGGCGTGTCGGGCGAGAACATCTACGCCCTGTGCGACGTGGACCTGAAATCCGCCGAGGACACCTTCCGGAAATTCCCGGCCGCCAGGAAGTACCGCGACTACCGGGAAATGCTGGATCAGGACGGGAAGAACATCGACGCGGTGACCATCACGATTCCGGACCACGGCCACGCCGCGGCCACGATGATGGCGCTCCGGATGAACAAGCATGTGTACTGCCAGAAGCCGCTGGCGCGGACGCTGACCGAGGTGCGGACGGTCCGGGCGCAGGCTGCCAGAACCAAGGTGGCCACGCAGATGGGGAACCAGGGCCACGCCGGCGACGGTGTACGGATCCTGCGCGAGTGGATCGAGGCGGGCGTCATCGGCACGGTGCGCGAGGTGCAGTACTGGACCAACCGGCCGATCTGGCCCCAGGGACTGGAGCGGCCCACCGAACTGCACGTGCCGCCGCTCACGATGGACTGGAACCTCTGGCTCGGCCCGGCGCCGGAGCGGCCGTACAACCCGGCCTATGCGCCGTTTCGCTGGCGCGGCTGGTGGGACTTCGGCACCGGGGCGCTAGGCGACATGGCCTGCCACGGCATGGACGCCGCCTACTGGATCCTCGACCTGGGCTACCCTGAGCGGATCATCCCGGAGTCCACCGAGCTCTACCTGGAATCCGCGCCCAAGTCGAGCCGGGTGGAATACCAATTCCCGGCCAAGGGGAATCGTCCGGCCGTGAAGGTCGTCTGGCGGGACGGCGACCTCCGCCCGCCGAAGCCGAAGGGATTGCCGGAAACGATGGCGTGGCCGCCGGCGGATATCGGCGGGCAGCTCTGGATCGGTGATGACGGGGCACTGATTGCCGGGATGTACGGGGAGGATCCGGTGCTGCTCGATCCGAAGCGCGACGCCGAGGTGCGGGCCAATCCGCCGCTCGTGGCGTACCCGCGGTCGAAGGGGGTGCACGACGAGTGGATCGCGGCCTGCAAGGGCGGTCCGGCGGCGCTGTCGAGCTTCGACGGCCACGCCGGCGGCCTGACCGAGATGGTGCTGCTGGGCGTGCTGGCCATCCGGGCGGGGCAGGCACTCGAACTCAATTCCACGACCGGCGCCGTGACCAACATGACGCTGCCGGAGAAGTGGGTTACGCCGGAGTTTCGGAAGGGGTGGACGTTGTAAGATTGGAAGACCTTCGCGCCCTTTGCGTCTTTGCGGTGAATGGCTGGTACCGCGAAGACGCGAAGAGTGCGAAGAACTATTCTACGGTCGCCAAGTCCCTTTCGCGACCTTCGGCACGAACGCATCCAGCCCGCGGGGCGGAAACTTGACGGTCTTCCCCGTTTCCGCGCTCATGTACGCCGCCATCAGGGTCCGCACCACTTCCACGCCGTCGTCGAAGGTGAGCTTCGGCTTTTCGAGGCCGAGGAAGACCCGCACGAAGTGGCGGTCCTCGGCCTCGTAGCCGTAGGCCATCGGCTCGTTGGCCACCACCGGCATCTGGCCCTGCTCCGCGTTCTGCTTCTCGACCAGGTCTTCTCCTTCCCGCCCCTTCACTTCCCGGCTGAAAAAGAGCTTGAGCCCGCTGTCGAGGGTGTTCCACGTCATGGAGTACTCCGGTCCGAGCAACTCGGCGGAGAGCCGGAGCCCCGCGCCGACAAAGCTCCACGACGTGGTGGCCTCACCAATGACGGTGTGTCCGGTATCAGTCTCGAACTCGATCGTGACGCTGGCAAAGTCCTCGGCCGGATGCCGCGCGTAGTCCACCGACGGGCCCATCGTCTTCTTGAGGCGGCGGACGTATTCCGGTCGGGACCACTTGAGGCTGGCAATGCGTCCGGTGACGGACACCGGCCGCACTGATGAGCGCGGCGCGCCCGGCTTGGTGAGCAGATGGCGCACCACTTCCACCGAGTGGCACATCATGTCGTTGAGGACACCGCCGCCCTGCAGCTTCCCCTGCCAGAACCATGGCATGTGCGGGCCGCTGTGTTCCTCGGCGGCGCGCGCCAGGTAGGGCCGGCCGGTGGTGGCGGCGCCGCGGGCCCAGAGGAGGGTGCGGCCGTGCTCCACCTGCGGGCTGAAGAGCTGGTTCTCGAGATAGCCGTGCTGGAGGCCCGCCTTCTTCGTCATGGCGGCGACCTGCTTTGCCTCCTTCACGGTACGACCGAGCGGTTTTTCGCAGGCGAGGCCCAAGAGTTCACCTTTGCCACGGAGGACGGCGTCGGTGAGTTCCTCGACGTTTTCGAGGCGGGCATGATTGGGCCCACAGAGCCAGATGGCGTCGATGGCGGGGTCGGCCACCATGTCGGTGATCGAGGCGTAGGCCTTTGCGGCGCCGACGTCGAGGCGGCGGGCCAGTGCCGCGGCGTCCGCGGCATTCTTGCGGTTCGGGCTCCAGACGCCGAGGACATCGGCGTCGCGCACGCCCTGCCAGGCCTGCATGTGGAAGCGGGTGTTGAATCCGCTGCCGATGAATCCGACGCCGAGTCGACGCTTGGACATTGGCACTCCGCTCAGGTGTAGCTGACACCCAGCCGGCGGAGCTGGGGCTCGGGGCATCCGGTCCACTCGGGCACCACGGTGTTGCCGATGTACTGGAGGTCCTCGACGCCGACCTGGCTCGACCAGTAACCGGTGGCGGTCAAGTTCCGGAAATCAGTGAAAAACGTTGCTGCTTCCGCAAAGTCCGGCCTGGCCTGCTTTGGCCAGGCGATGTCGTCGAGAATCTGTTGCTGCTTCCGCTCCGATGCCGCCGCAAACGGCAGCCCGAACCGATTGTGGGATTCGGTATCGAGCCAAGCGAGGCCCTTTCGCATCCGCTCCCGGTTTTCCATTTCCTCGGCCATCACAAAGTCCATGAACCCGGGCACGCCGGCCTCGCTGGCGCTGGGGCCGCGCCTGTCCGCGGGCAGGGTGAGGTCGGCCAGCACAGTCACCGTCGCGTATTCATCCGGCGTAAAGAAGGTCGGTGTGTAGGGCGAGGCGCGCCCGGCGGCCTTGCGGAGCGTCTCGGGCCGGCAGCCGGTGGCGCCGGCGGCCAGGGCCATGCCCAGAATCCCGATCACGTCGCGGCGGGTGAGGTCGGTCACAGAGCCCCCTGGCGGCGCTGGGCCGCGATGTACTCGGAGGTGCGCATCGAGAGCGCTAGGATGGTCCAGGTCGGGTTTTTGTCGGCCTGCGACACGAACGGCCCGCCATCGGCCACGAAGAGGTTCTTCACGTCGTGCGCCTGACAGTTGGCGTTGACCGCCGAGGAGCCGGGGTCGTTCCCCATCCGGACGCAGCCCAGCTCGTGGATGATCTGGCCGCCGGTGGCAATCCCATAGCCCTGCTCCGCGGTCGGCATCGGACTGAACACCTCCCCGCCCATCTCCTCGATCAGCGCGCGAAAGGTTTCCTGCATGTGCTTGACCTGCCTGTACTCGTAGTCGCTCCACTTCCAGTGGAACTTCAGGACCGGGATACCCCACTGGTCCTTCGTGTCGGGGTCGATGTCGCAGTACGAGTCGGCGTTGGGGATCATCTCGCCACGCCCGCTGAATCCGATGGTGGTGCCGTAGAGCCGGCGGTAGGAGTCTTTGAGCTCCTTCCCATAGCCGCCGAAAGCAGGGTAGCTCTCGATGCCGCTCATGAAGCCGTACGAGGGCTGGTTGCGGCCTCCCCAGATTTCGATGTGGTATCCACGCGGAAAATCGAGCTTCGCGTTGTCGAGCCACCACGGGCTGTAGAGGTGCCCGCCACCCACGCCGTCCTCGTTGTGCGGAATGCCGTTCTCCAGCTTGGGGATGAACCCCGCCACGTCGGTGCCGGTAGTGTCGGTCAGGTACTTG
>Ga0315283_10004510_pt1 | contig 12131 bp, 12 predicted proteins | sample YL17G09_0_MG_FD_204541 | JGI IMG/M metagenome (GOLD analysis project Ga0315283, IMG submission 204541) | Sediment microbial communities from Yellowstone Lake, YNP, Wyoming, USA - YL17G09_0 | ecosystem: Environmental > Aquatic > Freshwater > Lake > Sediment | place: USA: Wyoming | collected...
CTGGTGGAAGGGGAGCGTGGGGCGCGGATCGTGTACGTGTCCACCCGGAACATCGCGGAGGCGCTGGCGCGGATTCTCTGGCAACGAGGGCTGCGGGCCGCGCCGTACCATGCCGGCCTCAGCAAGCCAGGTCGCGCCGACACCCTGCGACGGTTCCTCGACGGGGACCTTGCCGTGGTGGTCGCCACCTGCGCCTTCGGAATGGGCATCGATAAATCCGACGTGCGCCTGGTGGTCCACTGGACCATGCCACCGACACCCGAGTCGTACTATCCGGTGGGGGGCGGGGGGGGTCGGGACGGCCAGCCGGCGCGGTGCCTGCTCCTCTATCGTCGCGAAGATGTCGCCATGCACCGGCTGCAACTGGACGTCACTTTCCCGCCCGAGCGGATGGTCGAGCGCGCCTGGCGTGAGCCGGAGTACCGCCGCCGCCTCCCGGCCAACGTGCAGGGGTCGGTGGAGCGGCTCCGGGTGGAGCTGGCTGGATCAGGCGGCCGGCCGGATTGGAGCGGGGTCAGGACCCGAAAACGGCTGGCGTTGACGCGGCTTCGGGCGGTCGAGCGCTACGCCACCGACCACCGGTGCCGCCGTGGTGCCCTGATCGGATGGTTCGGCGAGCAGCTTCCGCGTTGCAGTGGCTGCGATCGGTGTGGCCCGGACGCCGTGGTCGACTGGTAACGCAAGGCTCGGCTCCCGCTGCCCATGCTGGACGCGATCCAGCGGGCGGCGGACCTGCTAGAGGAGGTCGGGTGGGCGGTGATCGACCATTGAATCGACGCCGAAGGGCCGCATGAACACAAAGCCGATGCAATGCGAAACGCGCTCAATACACCGTCAAAGTGCCTACTACGGCCCCGCCCCCAACCACTTGGGCCTTGAAATCGGAGGTTCCAACGGCGTACCCAGTGATCTTGACCCACTCGTCGGGGGCGCCAGTGGTCGGCACTAGTTCGCCGTGCCCATTGTTCCCCATCGCTGTCATCGTGACAATGCTGGGGCGCGACATCGACCATGTCATACTGCAGTCAACGGGGGCTTCGCTGGCGGATCGCGCATACCCCCTGAGGAGAACACTCTGGCCAATGCGCAGGCTCCACGGCTCTGAAGGCTCCCACGGGGATACAACGTACCCAGTGGCGGGCCACGGGTAGACTTCCATTGAAGCATAGGGGCCGCACACCGGTGGCTCAGTAGTACACCCGGCGGCGAGCACAACAAAGCAGAACAAAGAGAACCGGTGATTCAGCAGGAAGAGGCCCAAGAGGAACAAGGCACGGAACCGGGGCATGGAGCGGCCTTCCTGGCATGGCTCACGGGCGAGCGATGCCGGCGGCACGAGAAGAGAGCATGGAGGGGGCTAGTCCAAGGTGGGACAAAGGGCAGGGGATAGATAGGGCCGCGCCCAACTAGGATGCCTTGTGCGGATACCCGATGCCCCCTCTTCGCGTCCTCGGCCGGCCCGACCACCTCAGAGTCTCGGCGAATGACGCCGAGGATCGGCTCCCGCCTCCCCATGCTGGACGCCATCCAGCGGGCGGCGGACCTGCTGAACGAGATCGGGGCGGTCCAGCCAGCTTCCGACCTAGATGATCGATTCTGGCCTCGCTCCGACGTGTTGAGCGCCCGCCACATCTGGCGTTTTCTTGTGGCCAGGAATATATCATTGCCTCGTTCCGATCAGTGGGCGCGAAGCGGAGGGTGCGCCCGACCACGCGTACGCTCAGGAGTCGTCATGCGCTCATCCTATGCCGCCGCATTCGTGCCCGAGGCCCCTCGCTTGCGCAGACTCCTCTTGGCGCTCGTCGCCGCAGGCGTGGTGGCCGTGCCGGGCCTGGAGGCCCAGACCGTCTATAGCACGTTCGGACCAGGCGACAGCTACCGCAGCGGGGTCAATTGTTGCGACCAGTTCATCGTGCAGTACAGCCAGTGGATGGCTGCCTCATTCACCTACGCCGGGCCGAGCGGTCTGGAGCTGGAACGCGTCCGGTTCGCGGCCTACTTCTACGCCGGCGGGGCAAGCAATCCGTCTGCATCCTTCTGGGCCGGTTCGGACATCGGCAGCGCAACGTTCATCGAGTCATGGGTGCTCGCCGGGTACACTCCCAATGTGGACCAGATCTTCTCTCTCGCATCGGTCACCGGCAACCCATTCCTGACCGGGGAGACATACTGGCTCCGACTAGCTACCGGGATCGACGGGTCGACGGGTGCATGGCGTTGGAACGATCAGGGCATCCTGGGCGCGAGCGCCTCCTTTGATCAAGGGACAAGCTGGCAGTCGTTTCCGGAGGCCAATGCGCTCGCGTGGGATGTATCAGCGATTCTGACTCCAGAACCCGCCACGATGACGCTCCTCGCCACGGGACTCGCGGGGCTGGCGGGCGCAAGCCTGATCCGGCGGCGACGGAAGGTCTAGTCGCCACTCGAGGTCTTGGAGCCCGACCCGCCCAGGGACTCCCAACGCGGACCACGTATCCAACAATCACACCTAGAACAGGTGGAAGCCCAGGCCTGCGGAGATCGTCAGGTAGCTCCATGACGGGCGAAGCACGACGTCGTGATAGGGGACATCCGTCGTCGGGACCAGGTGCCCGCGAATCGTCAGACTCAAGAACAGCAACCGGTTGGCCGGGAGTTCCGTGCCGGCCTCGAGGACGAGCCCCACCCGGCCCACCGAGTTCGGCGCAGATTCCATGTCCTTCAGGCGGTACCAACCTGGCCCGCCCCCCAGCCTGATGCTCGGCAGGGGGCGCCAGAAGACACCACCCCAGAGGACGCGGCTCTCCCAGTCACTGAAGACGTAGTCCCCGAAAGATTCCGGGGTCCCGCGGTAGCCCGTGGCGCCTCCCAGCGAGGCCGTGGCCGTGCCGAGGCCGACGGCCAGGGAGGGCGTCACCGCGTACCGGGCAGTGAGCGCCGCCGCCACGCCAGGATTCTCCTCCGTGGGGTGGGCGTGGGGACCGCCGCAGAAGATGAAGAGGCAGCCACCTGGGCTGGTATCGTCAAACCCGGTGTCGCGGAGCTGTTCGGCCAGGCCCGAACTGGGGCCGGTGAAGGTTCCACCCAATTCAACTGTCAGGGAGAGCCGATGACGCGGGCGGGCGGCCGATACGGTGTCGGGCGCTGGCAAGGGCACCGCTACCGGAAGGGCGGCCAGCAACAGGGCAACGAAGGGAGCCATTGGGAAGCCTCGTTTCAGAGTTCGTGAGCTCAGCATACCTCACGAGTGTCAAGGCTTCGTCAAGTCATTGCGGCCCGATCACGTCCTCGCCGCTCACGATGGCCAGCTTGAGCCCAAGGGCCGACCTGCTGGACCAGATTGGTGGGCGGTCCAGCCGTCGTCGGTTGCGCTAGCACCAACCGTCGGACCCCGCGCAGGAAATGGCTGCGCCAGCGACCAGGACAAGTACGCCAATCCCCAGCACCGCGAATACCGTGCGCACCCCGTCCACTTTGTGCACCTCGAACATCGTCACGTGCCGCAGACTATACGCGAAGGTCTGGCTCTTGGAACGCCCGAAGATGGAGTCCCCGGAGAACTGCACACCTGTCAAGACGACTCTAATTGGCGGGTTGCCGTGCTCGTCCGTCAGGGTGAGACGCATCTTTCTCGCATCACCCCGTTGCTCGTAGGTCGGCCGTCCTTCGATGACGAAGGCGACCGTACTATCCGGTTGCTGCCCGACGTACTCCTGGGGGGTGACTTTGGGGACCTGCCAGGAGGTGCAGGCGGCCTGATTCACCACGAACACGCCAAGGAGGACGAGGGCACGGAGACGCGGCATGGGGCGGCCTTCCTGGGCATGGCTCACGGGTGAGCGATGCCGGCGGCACGAGACGGGAGGGTGGAGGGGGCTCGTTCAAGCTGGGACAAAGGGAAGGGAATAGATAGAGCCTCCCATCAGCAGGAGGCCCTCGTCCTAGCCGACACCTGTAGTTCCCAGACCTTGCACTGCCCGACCAGCTCCGGCTCACCGCCCTGGAAGCCGAGGACCGCTCCCGCTCCCCCTGCGGGACGCGATCCAGCGGGCGGCGGACCTACTGGAGGAGATCAGGGTGGGCGGTCCAGCCGAAACGCGGTTCACATCAAGGGGAGCGCGTTCCCGGTTGAGGTCAGCACCTCACGATTCCTTCACACGTGGGGGTGTGTATTGCGATTGACGCGGTCGGCTACCGACTTGACCCGCCGATTCCCATTCCCAGAGGGCACGATGCGATCTGTTCCTCTTGCCGCAACCGTCATGCTCCTTGCCGCGTCCGTCCCGACCGTCGCGGCCCAGTACCGTGACGCATTGCGGCTCACCGACCCAAACCAGACGCAAGTGGCGAAGCCGATCTCCGTGTGGCGTGTGGCGGCCTCAGGAGTTGGCCTTGGCCTCGCTGGATTCGCCGTTGGAGGATTGATCGGTGCTGGGCTCTCTGGAAAATGCACCTCAAGCGATGAGTGCCAGGCTGAGGGTGCGTTCCTCGGCGCGGCCGTGGGTGGAACTCTGGGGATGGCCCTCGGAGTGCATCTAGGCAATCACCGGAGGGGGAACTACGCGCTCGACGCTCTCACGGGTGCGGCAGTGTGGGCAACCGGAATCGGGATCGCCGTGGCCACGGGGAGCGAATCGGCTACCTGGGCCGCCTTCGTCTTCATCCCGATCGTCCAGCTGGTCACGACGGTGGCGGTGGAACGCGCCGTTGGACGCAAGCGTGCCAAAGCGTTGCCCGTCGCCCTGTCCATCGTGCCGGGAATCCGTGGTACTACGAGCGTGGCCGTGTCGCTGCGATTCTAGCGATTGTGGGGGATCCGTAGCCGGTGCTCTGAGCCCCTAACAGATGACGCTGGGCTGACAGGCCAGAGTTACCGATAGGGAGGGCAGGAGTCGGGCTTCGTGGGAAGACACCTTGCCGCACCCGCCACTCTAACGGGGCTCCGGGAGGGAATGCGCCCCAAGGCCACGCCGCTGCTTCCCATCGCGCTGCTCAGTCACGGCACTGATGCCTTGTATCATCCCCGCGGGTGAGGGATTGCTCTAGCAGCCATAGGCGTCACAGGCATAGATCATGGCCCCCGCAAGCAGACCTATCGGTACCACAATCGCAGCCACGAGCAGCCCGGTAGCCACCCCGTTCACTCTCCGCACCTCCATCGCCCTCACTTGCTGCATGCTGAACGCGATGGGCTGGCCCGTGTGGGGGTTGTGTCCGAAGACGGAGTCTCGTGAAAAGCGTACCCCCGTCAATACCACATTGCCCTGCGGTTTGCCCTGCTCGTCCTTCAGGGTGATGCGCATCTTCGACTGGTCGTGGCGCATTGTCACCTGGTCATTAGGCCTGTTCCCCCGGTCATTCCTTTGATCATAGATAGGCCGTCCATCTATGACGAAGGTGGCCGTACTATCGAGCCGCCGCTCGACGTAGGCCGCACTATCTGTATGCTGGGCGGCGTACTCTTGCGGCCTGACCTTGGGGACCTGCCACGAGTAGCAGGCCGCCTGATTCACAACGAACAGGCTCAACAGGACGAAGGCACGGACACGAGGCATGGGGGTCCCTTTCGGCGCATGGCTTGCCATGCGGGTCAGCGTCATGAACCGGCTAGTACGGCTCCAAAGTCGATGGGGGAATGTGGCGGGCGTCGGTCAAGCGAGCGTCAAGTCGGGGCAACGCGGCGAATGGATAGGCCCAGTTGCGGCGAGCCGCCCACCGCCGGCCTTTTTCGTGGCCCTCGGTCGCTCACGGAAACGGTTCATTGCTCATGGCGACCAACCAAGCAACCGCCGCGGCGGTTCCCACCACCACATAAGCCACTAGCAATCCAGTGCGCACCGGGGCCGCGCCGCGCACCTCGAACGTCGTCACGTGCCGCAGGCTGTATGCGGTGGGCTGGTCCTTGGGATCACGCCCAAAGACGGAGTCCCCGGAGAACCGCACCCCTGTCAAGACCACTTTGATTGGTGGGTTCCCGTGCTCGTCCGTCAGGGTGAGACGCATCTTTCTCGCATCACCCCGTTGCTCGTAGGTCGGCCGTCCCTCGATGACGAAGGCGACCGTACTATCCGGCTGCTGCCCGACGTACTCCTGCGGGGTGACATTCGGGGCCTGCCATGAGGTACAGGCGGCCTGATTCACCACGAAGAGGCCCAGTAGGAACAGGGCACGGACACGCGGCATGGGGTGGCCTTCCTGGCATGGCTCACGGGCGAGCGATGCTGATGGCACGAGGAGAGAGCGTGAAGGGGGCTAGTTCAAGGTGGGACAAAGGACAGGGAATAGATAGATAGAGGGCTTCCACACGCAGCCATCGTTGCGGGCTAGGGGCTGGTCCGGTTTCTGGCTCGGCTTCGGGGTCCACGGCCGGACCTGCGGCAGCGCTGCCACACATGAGTTTGTTGCGCAGGCCCCGAATTGGGTGTATGCCAAGAGCGAGAAGAGCCTCGCCGCTATACGGCTTGACGTCCTCTTGACCCCGCCGGCCGATTCTTCCTTCCAGCACATCACCTCGCCCTTCCCGGCGCCGTGCCGTGTGATCAGGGATCGCTTTGGTGCCATGTGGTTCCACCAGGAGGACGTACCATGAAGCGCTTGCTGCTGATGCTCCCGGTCCTGCTCGCCGCCTGCGACAACGCGCCGCTTCAACCCCACCCGACGCTTCTGGTCGCAGCTGCGGAGGGCGGCACGGTCGTGACGACACTCGCCGAGTGGCAGAACGCCATTGCGAATGCCACGAGTGGCGGCAAGATCCTCGTGCAAGGAACCATCGACATTCCCGGCGGTGAGGAGGTGATGTTGGTCCGCCCCAACGTCACGATCAGGGCCGCCACCCGCGGTTCGGGCCTTCGCGGTGTGCCGAATGCAAGTGGCGCCTTGGCGTACTGCCTGGTCTGCCTTAGCCCGACTGCCGACGGGACCACCGTGGAGGGGTTGGTCCTCGACGGAGCGGAGTACGTCCCAATGCTGGCGACGGAGGAGGACACGGGTGATCTCCTCCTTGGCGTGAGGTTCAGGCACAACTCGATCGTCTGTGACGATCCCTGTACCGAGCACGTGTTCCTCGCCAATGCACCGGGCGCGACATTCGAGAACAACGTCCTACTGGGGCACTCGATATTCACCTCGATCCAAGTCCAGAACTCACCCGGCGCGCGGATCATCGGCAACTGGATCGAGTATGCTGGCCGTCGCGGTGCTATCAGGAATCCCGACAATGTGTCGCCCGGCCTGTTCGTGGTGGATAACACCATCGCGTCGGCTTCGGCCCAGACATTCTCCAGTTTCGTTGGGATCTTCACACGAAGCGAAGGCAGTACGTTCGTGAACAACAGCATCCTCGAGTTAGTCGGCGGTCTCTCGTGCCGGGATTTCTCGGTAGGGACCGGCACGGCCGGCACGGGCAACAAATGGGTGGCCAACCGAGCCCCCGTTGCCAGCAACCCCGTCGGCATCTGCGGACCGAACCCGTAGGCGCAGGTCCCATCAAGAGGCGGCGTTCCCGGCCCGCATCCAGCACCCACTATTCCTTCACACGTGGTGATGTCTGTGGCGATTGGTGCGGTCGGCTCCTGATGCGGCTGCGCCCCACTTCCCTGAATCGATGGGGGGCTCACGTGCGTCCCAGGCTTGATATCGGAGCCATTGCTGGCGTCGTCCTCGGGTCGCTCCTTGCATGCACCGATCCTTTCGCGGACTCGGTGGGGTACCACCTCTCCGTGAGCAAGGCCGGCACGGGAAAAGGCCTCGTGACGTCGGATCCCGCTGGCGTGGACTGTGGGTTCTTCTGCGATGCGTTCTTCAACCACGCCACGTCGGTCACCCTGACGGCGACACCGAACGTCGGCTCGACGTTCACCGGCTGGTCCGGCGAAGGCTGTAGCGGCGCCGGCACCTGTACGGTCGCGATGGCCGTGCCAAGGTTAGTTGTTGCGAGCTTCACCCTGACGCCGTAACCCTGGTCGACCACGTGCGGTCTGATTGCCCTGAGCCGATGAGGCCGTCTTGAACGACGGAGATCCACAGGGCCTCCGGATGCTCGGAGGCCCTGGCTGTTATCACCCCTGATGCCGCGCGCCGCTCACCCGGGCCACAGCAGGGTCTCAAACCGCGGGTGGCCCCTCAAGGACTCGAGGTCCGGGTCGTGGGCGATCCAGCCACGCGAGCCAAACCCGGCCCGGACCGTCTCCTCCAGGCATGTGAGTGCCAGATCGGTCTGGCCCTCCAGGGCATAGAGGCAGGCCACGTTGTAGAGCACGCCGGCATCCCCGGGGTCAATGGCCCGAGCCCGTTCGGCCCACTCCAGGCCTTCCGCCTTCCGACCCAGGCGGCAGAGCGACACCGCCCGCATCGTCGCCGCTCGCGCATCGTCCGGATTCAACTCGAGGTGATCGGCCACCACATGGAGCGCGCGACGGTAGGCCGCCTCGGCCTCGGCGGAGTGCCCCAGCGCCGCGTACGACTGGGCGGCGAAGAACCGCGCCTGATAATCCTCTTCCGCCCGGGTGGCCGCCTCGAAGAGTCGTGCCGCCTCCGCCATCTCCCCGCGCTGGAACCGCAGTCGGGCATGGACATACAGGGCCTGGAACTGGTGGGGATCCAGGCGCGCGGCAGTCTCGAACGAGACGATGGCCGCCGCCTCGTCCTTGAGACCCCATTGCGTGAACCCGCGAGCCGTATGGCCCTCGGCGAGTTCCGGGTTCTCGGTCAGGGCGCGCCGGCTGGCCTCGTCAGCCAACGCAAGGTCAGCCGGCAGGTCCGGGTAGTACATCTTGAAGTAGCCGATCGCCTCCGCCACGCCGGCCCAGGCCAGGGCGAAGTGCGGATCGATGGCGACCGCCCGCTGGAACATCTCCCGGGCGAAGTCCAGGCTCTTCCGACGCGTCTGCCGCAGATACTGCCGACCCCTCAGGTAATACTCGTAGGCCCGTACGTCCCGGGTCGGCGCTCGGGTGAGCGGCCCCTCTGATTCGGGTCGAAAGAGGACTCGCAGCGACCTGGCGACACTCTGGGCGATCTCGTCCTGGATGGCGAACACGTCAGCCATTTCCCGGTCGTACCGTTCCGACCAGAGCAGGTATCCATCCCCCGCGTTGATCAGCTGGACGGCGATCCGAAGCCGGTCGCCACTCCGTCTGAGGCTGCCTTCGAGAACCGACCCGACATGCAGCTGGGCCGCGATGGCCCGGAGATCTTTGTCCCGCCCGCGGAGCACAAACGCGGAGGTTCGTGATGCCACCCGGAGCCCCTCGATCCGGCTCAGGGTCGAAATCAGCTCCTCGGCAATGCCATCACAGAAGGCATCGTCATCCGGCAGCCCACCCAGATTGACGAACGGGAGCACCGCCACCGAGCGAGCGGCAGCGGCCTCCTGACCCTCGGCCGCGGTCGCCAGTGCCTCGGCGAACGCCCGGACGGTCGGAAACCGGTCTGCCGGGGACTTGGCCAGTCCTCGGTTGACCACCGTGGACACCGCTGGCGGGAGATCCGGCCGGACGGTCGTGAGCGGCGGGACGGCGTCGTGGACATGCCGCGCCAGTAGCGCCCTGGTAGTGGCCGCGGTAAACGGCGGAGTGCCCGTCAGGAGTTCGTAGGTGATGCAGGCGAGACTGTACTGGTCCGACGGGGGACCGATGTCCGTCTCCCCGGCGCACACCTCGGGGCTCATGTACGCCGGCGTGCCGAAGGCGAGTCCGCCCTCGGTCCTCGGAGTGCCCGGAGGTGGCTGCATGGCATGGGCAACGCCAAAGTCGCTCAGGGCGGGATGACCTTCCAGAAAGAGGATGTTCTCGGGCTTGATATCCCGATGGATGACGTTGTGCCGGTGGGCGGACTCCAGTCCCTCGGCGATGTCGCTGACCAGCCGCATGGTCTCGTCCAGGGGCAGCTGCCTCCCGCGGTCCATGTGGGCACGCAGGGAGCCGTCCTGCGCGTAGGGCATGACATAGTACAGCAGCCCGCCAGCTTCCCCGGAGTCGAAGAGGGGGACGACGTGCGGATGGGCAATGGAGGCGATGATCCTGATCTCGCGGAGGAAGCGGTCCGATCCCAGCCACGCGGCGATCTCGGGACGGAGGACCTTGACCGCGACCAGCCGCTCATGCCGGAGATCCCGGGCGAGATACACCGTCGCGGCCGCACCTTCGCCGATCCGCTGGTCGACAGCGTACCGGTCCGCGATGACATGCCCGATCATCTGGTCCACCACACGTCCTCCCGGTCCACCAGCTGGGGAATGACTACCGGTTCCGCGCTGAAGTCAGCATGAAAGAGAAGTGAAGGGGAGCGGCTCACCCTGGGCCGATATGCCCCTTCATCTCACCCAGGACGCGTTTGGCGGCCCTGCCTGCCGGGGTCCCGCGATAACGATCGGCCAGTCGGGCGAGTTCCGCCATCTCGTGGCCCCGCTGTCCGGTCTGGTGGTACAGGTTGATGAGGGCGTCGGCGACGAGCCGCTCCTGTCGCGCTGACGGCTGGCCAGCTCGAACCTCCAGGTAGAGTCGCTCGGCATCCCGAGGATCGGCAAGGTGAGCCGCGGTTAGTTCGGCCAGTGCGATCCGGGCGTCGTGGTCTTCGGGATGCTCGGCGAGATGGGCGCGATACGCCTCGGCGGCCTCGGCGTGCTGGCCCCTGGCGACGAGCGCGTCCTGATAGGAGTAGGAGCGGTTCGGCTCGAGGTTTCCCGCCGCGGTGATAACATGAACCACACCGCGGGCCACCAGCTGGCTGCCGATCAGGACGATCCCGCCGAGGCCCGCGCCGACGACAATGCCACCCAGGAGCACCCCGAGCATGGCGAGCCCGCCGATGTGTTGAGTCTCCTCGAGGTAGAGAGCCACCAGGCCGGCCAGGGGCAGGCACGCCCCGATCGGCCAGGCGAATGCCCGGAACCGGGCCACCGTCTCGGCGGAGTCGATATCCCTCAATCGGGGTCGCAAGGGGATCATTGCTAACGATATGGATTGGCGGCTGGTTTGACCAGCACTCAGTGGTCCGGAATCCGGCCCCCGCGTGGTATATTCTGTCCGCCCCTGGGCGACCAGCCCGGCGCCGCGAGCCAGTCAGACTCGCGACCTGCGACCTCCCACTCGTGACTACCCATGGACGACGCCCTCTACTTTACCGAGCAGCACCACCAGGTCCGCGACATGGTTCGCGAGTTCGCCCGCACCAGCATCGCGCCGGTGGCCCGCGAGCTCGATCGCACCTCGGTATTCCCCTGGGAGAACATCCGGGCCATGGGCGAGCTCGGTCTGCTCGGCGTTCCCTGGCCCGAGGAACTGGGCGGGGCCGGGATGGATCAGGTCTCCTATTACGTCACGATCCACGAGATGGCCAAGGTGGACGCCTCTCATGCCCTGACGGTGAGCGCCCACACCAACCTGGGGACATCGCCCATCGTCGATTTCGGTACGGACGAGCAGCGCCGGAAGTACGTGCCCTACCTTGCCAGCGGCAAAGTGATGGGCGGGTTCGGGTTGACCGAGGCGGGCGCCGGTTCCGACGCCGGGGGCACCGCGACGACGGCGGTGGACAAGGGCAGCCACTACCTCCTGAACGGTTCGAAGATCTTCATCACCCACGCCGGCGTGGGTGAGATCTTCTCGGTCACGGCGCGGACGGCCCCGGGTACCGACCACCGCGGCATCACCAGCTTCATCCTGACCAAGGAGACCTGCGATCTGGAGAAATGCCGGGTGGTCGGGGTTGGGCACCAGGGGGATCTGCCAGCGATTCCGGGCTTCAGGGCCGGCAAGAAGGAAGACAAGATGGGGTGGCGGGCCAGCGATACCCGCGAGCTGATCTTCGAGGACGCCATCGTTCCCAAGGAGAACCTGCTGGGTCAGGAAGGGCGGGGGTTCGTCAACTTCCTGAAGACGCTCGATGCGGGCCGGATCGGGATCGCCGCCCTGTCGCTCGGCATCGCGGAGGGAGCCTACGAAGAGGCGCTCAAGTATGCCGGCACCCGCAAGCAGTTCGGGCGCTATATCGCGGCATTCCAGGGGGTGAGCTTCGCCCTGGCCGACATGGCCATGGAGATCGAGGCGGGGAAGCACCTGCTGTACTCGGCGGCGCGCCTCAAGCAGGCCGGGAAGCCGTTCAAGAAGGAAGCGGCCATGGCCAAGCTCTTCTGCTCGGAACTGGCCATGCGG
>Ga0315283_10004511_pt1 | contig 12130 bp, 9 predicted proteins | sample YL17G09_0_MG_FD_204541 | JGI IMG/M metagenome (GOLD analysis project Ga0315283, IMG submission 204541) | Sediment microbial communities from Yellowstone Lake, YNP, Wyoming, USA - YL17G09_0 | ecosystem: Environmental > Aquatic > Freshwater > Lake > Sediment | place: USA: Wyoming | collected...
GGCCATGGGTGACCGGTGGGAGGAGAATGATTTCATCTTCCCGAATACCCTGGGCAAGCCGATGTCGTGCGAGAATATGTCGGCGGAATTTAAGCGAATGCTCAAGGAAAACGGACTGCCGAAGATCCGGTTCCATGACCTAAGGCACACGTCCATTTCGTTTCTGCTGGATATTGGGACGCCGGTCAATACCGTCCAACGGCGGGCCGGGCACTCGAAGGCGAGCGTCACCACGGATACGTATGGTCACTCCCTGTTACATTCGGAAGACGAGGCGGCGGAACGGATCGAAGAGATGCTCACGCCTGTTGCTGTCAAACTGCTGTCAAAATGATGCCTTAGATCAAAATAGCAAGCAAGCCCCCATATCTGGCGGTATAGAGCGCGAACAAGGGATAGATATGGGGTGTATGAACCGTATGGAAGCTATGGAAAGTGAATGGGATGGCTCTGGAACAGTTAGTAATGGTTCGAGTCCATTGCCCCCAGCCTGAATAATGGCGGTAAACCGCCCATAGCCCCCATATCTGGGGGCTTTTTGTAAGGAAAGTGTCCAGAAAGAACATGCAATCAAATAGATGGTTCAGTCAAGCTGTATTCAATTTGAACGCCAAGAACTCTGAATCTGGCGCAGGTGGGTAACTGCCTTAAGAGCAGATATTCCGGCATCCGGCACTGGAAGGAATTCTCCTGAAACCCAGCCCAAGTAGCCTGTGTCGATGAGAGTTTTAAGAATGGATCCGAAATCCAAATGCCCTGCACCAGGATAACCGCGGTTGGAATCAGCTACATGGAAGTGGAAAATGTGATTACCACACGCACGGACGCTTGCCTCCAAATCTGGTTCCTCAATATTCATGTGGAAAGTGTCGAGCAGCAAGCCAAAGTTGTTTGCGCCGACTCGTTTAATCAATTCGAGCCCATGGGCGGCTGTGTTTATAAGCGTGGTCTCGTAGCGGTTGATGGGCTCCAACGCCAGCCGGATCCCATGAGGAAAGGCCGCGGCACTGCATTCTTTCAGCGACTCGACCAGCCAAGTCATCGCCTGGGCTGGGTCAACGCCCGGTTTAACAATGCCGCGGATCAATCCGATGATGATGACTGCCCCCAAGCGGGCTGCGCCAGGGATATGGGATTTGATGCGCTGGATGGCGAGACGCCTGACCTCGGGGTCCGGGTCGGTAAACGACAGGCCTTCCTCACCCCAGGCCTGACCGGTGCCGATGGCCGGGACAGACAACCCACATGCGTGAGTCAGCCGTTCCAGATCGTCGAGGTTGACCAGTTTCGGGTCCCGGATGGCCAGTTCGACGCCATCATAGCCGAGAGCGGCGATGTGTTTAAGGTTTGTTTCCAGATCGCCCTTAAAGGTAGCGGCCTGAAACTGAGCGGGTTGGGTGGAGAGGACAATTGAGAGTTTCATAGTTCGACCAGGAACCGTAGACGACAGACAACGATTATAGTCCATCGTCTACGGTCGGATTGAGTTCACCGTGCCAGGTACGTGATCTTACACTCAGAACGGTCGGTCTGCAGATTAATTATATTCGCGGGCAATTCATCCAGGCTGACCTTTTTGGTGCTCATGGGGGTCATGTTCATGCCGGTGGCCATGCACTCGATGACGCGCGGGAAATTGCCGTGACCCGAGTGACCCTGCGCGCCGACAATGCGTGCCTTGCGCACCTGCAGCACCTCGCCGGTAACGGGCATTTTTGCTTCGGCCCGGGCGGTGACGACGACTGTGCTTAACAAGGTGCGGCCTTCCCAGATTACCTTCTCAATGCCAGGATAGACAACCGCAGGCAGGCCGGTTGCTTCCATGAACAAGTCCGCGCCCATGCCGCCGGTGATCTCGAGCACGCGCTCGGCGAAGTCTTCCTTGAGCGGGTTGACGTGGTAATCGGCGCCCAGTTTCAAGGCCATATCGGCGCGTTCCTGTTGGGTCTCGGAGATGATGACCTGTGAGGCACCGGCGCGCTTGAGGATGGCGCAGGCGGCGATCCCGACCGGTCCTCCACCCAAAATAACCGCCCGGTCACCAGGCCGGATGCCGCCGCCGCGTTCAATGGCAGCGTTGTAGGCCACACAAGTCGGTTCGACCAGACTGCCGGCGATGAAGATGTCCTCTTCTTTGTAGTTTTTGCGTAACGGTTCCAGGCTCCACAGCGTACGGGAGGGCAGGACGATGTATTTGGTGTAGGCGCCGTTAATATTAAAGCCGACCTCATCCAACTGTTCGCAGTGGTTGGGTTGGCCGTCGGCGCATGGCTTGCACTGGCCACACCAGAGCATTTCTTCGGTGGTGACGGCTTCGCCGCCTTTGAAAGGCTTGTTAGTACGCTTGTCGCGGGCGTTCTTACCTGCTTCCACCACTACACCTGAAAATTCATGGCCGAGGATGGACGGGAAACCGGTCAGGCCGGGGTAATAAATATAGCCATCCTTGTCCGCTTGCGCCATGTGGACATCAGAGCCGCAGATTCCGCAGGCTTTAACTTCCATCAATACTTCTTCCGGGCCCGGGGAGGGGATATCATATTCACGGATCTCCAGCTTCGGGTGACGCCATACCTGGCTGCCCAAATAAGTCTGGCGGCCTTCTACATCTTTCGAGCCCAGTTTAAATCCGGGCTTGGGGTCCCAATCGGCGACCAATGTCACGCCTTGCATCTTGCCTTTCATAGGTTCTCTCCTTAATATATCTTTTTGATGGCTTTGCGAGATATGTTCTTTGCGATGAAGAAATCTCATATTGAGAGGAAGACTCCTTCGCCAAAGAAGGGTTCGCACTGACAGGTTACACTTCTGTTCCCTGACCGATGCGCGGGAGACCGTAGACCGGTTTCCAACCCTCGCTGAGCGGCTTGCGCAGGTAGGGTTCCATTTCTTTGGCTGTGCGCAAGGTGACTTCCTCGACTGGAGGGACCTTCCCAGCCGGGAAGGCTTCGAGAACATCGTCATGCCACATAGTCAGGTACTTCAAGATGGCAGCCATTGGGCGCTTCGCCTTGTGTGCCGTTCCAGACCTGGCTTTGCCGACCACTCCCTCAGGCGTGGCGGCAATCTCGATGGCGAAGTGGCCCTCGCCTTCTGACCAGCGGCTGGGGCGGCCAAACGGGTCCACAGATTTATCGAAGTGACCCTCGGGCAGGTAGTTCTTACCCTCGGTATCAACGGCGTAGGTCATGTCCACCATCTCGGGGTGCAGAAGCAGACTGAGAGAGGTCTCGGACTCATCCGCATGGACAAAGTTGGTGGTCATTTGCCCGCCCCGCTCGACTGGGCGGAAGAACTCGCGCACGCCGCGGTGCCAGTCAATGACACGGAAGATACCGGGCAACTGGTAACGCTTCATGAACTCCTGCACCGCCGACTCAAGCATCCACAGCTGGCCGTGGTTGTTGACAATGAGTTGTTTACGAAAGCCGTCGTTCCACAGGCCGAGCATCACGTCGATCATCATCTCGCGCACTACATGCTCGCGTACAATAACCGTACCGGGCATACCCAAGTGGTGGAACGGGTGACCTCCGTAGTTGAGCGGAGGCAACGCCAGGTTGACGGGGGTACCGCGCTTGGCGGTGAAACGGCGGACGCCCTCACAGATGGCGCTAACGTACAGCGTATCCGCGGCGCTGGGCAGGTGCTGACCATGTAGTTCCGTGCAGCCAACCGGGATGAAAACCACGTCGTTCTTCTCGCGGTTTTTCTCCACCTGCCAGCGGGTAGTTGTCTGGATATACGAGCCGGGCTTGGCCCATTCCACCGGTGAGGGGATGCTGTAATCGGCCAGGATGGCATCGATCTGCTCGTCGCTTGCGTCCCAGACTTCCTTCTTCATCCGACCAACGGCATTGTCCTCGAAGAACAAGTCGGGCTGATTGGTGGGAAGAAAACCTTTTGGCACATCTGTATTTGACATTTTATTACTCCTTTAATCTAATATGGATTATTCCGGGAATACTTTTCCGGGATTGAGGATGTTTAGAGGGTCCAGTGCGGTCTTGATGCGTTTCTGGATCTCGAGTGAAACCAGACCGAGGGCTTGCTGCATATAGCGACGCTTCAGCATACCAACGCCGTGCTCGCCCGAGAGTGTCCCGCCCAATTCAAGTGCCAGGGCGAACTCCTCGGCGACCATCTGCTCGACCTTATTCCACTGCACGGGGTCGCGCTTGTCGAACAAAATATTGGGATGTAAATTCCCATCCCCGGCATGGCCAAAGATGACGATCGGCAGGCCATATTTGGCGCTGATGGCCTTCAGGCGGCGAATCGCCAACGGGATGGTGCTGCGCGGTACGGTGATGTCCTCGCCCAGTTTATTGGGGGCTTTGCGGGCAAGTGCTGGTGAAACAGACCTGCGGGCCTGCCACAGATTCGCCCGCTCGAGCTCGTCTTTGGCGACCTTGACCCGCCGCGCCCCTGTTTCCTTACAGATAATTGCGATTGCTTCGATCTCCCGTAAAACAGAGGCTTCATCTGCGCCATCGGTCTCTATTAGCAGAGTGGCCTCCACATCCAGCGGCAGGCCCAAATGCAGGGCTTCCTCGATGCAAGCGAGGGCGGTCTCGTCCATTAATTCCATCGTTGCCGGGACAATACCTGCTGAAAGAATTGCGTTTACTGTTCGGGAGGCGTCCTCCAGTAAGGCGTACTCCACCAGCGCAGTACGGGCAAACTTCGGTTTAGCAGTCAGGCGCAGGAGGGCTTCGGTAACCACTCCCAAGGTCCCTTCCGAGCCGGTGAATAACGCTGTCAGGTCGTAGCCAACGACATCCTTGATGAGCTTGCCGCCGGTATGGATCACACGACCATCCGCCAGAACAATTGTCAGGCCGAGCACGTAGTCGCCCGTCACACCGTATTTCAGGCAGCGCGGACCCCCGGCGTTGCAGGCGATGTTCCCTCCGATGGTCGAGTGGCGAAGGCTGGACGGGTCGGGCGGATAGAACAGGCCGAATTCTTCCACCGCTGTTTGCAAGTCGGCTGTCACAACACCGGCCTCAACATGGGCAATGGCATTGGCCAGATCGATCTCCAGGATGTGGTTCATGCGAGTCATAGCCAGGACGATCCCGCCCTGGAAGGGGACAGAAGCGGCGGCCAGTCCCGAGCCCATGCCGCGTGTGACCACGGGGATGCGCTCGCTCGCCGCCTGGATCACAATCCGGCTGACCTGTTCGGTGGTGCGAGGCAAGACGACCACGTCTGGGCGGTGGTCTTCAAAGGTGCCGTCGTAGCCGTAGACAGCCAGGTCTTCGGGGGTGGTCAGGACGCCATCTTTACCGGTGATCTTTTCGAACTGTGCGAGGATGTTTTTATCCATCAATTTCCTTCTTGCCGTTATAGGCCCGGTCGAGCAGCGTAATCGGGTGGACAACCTGCACGTCCAATTCCTGCCGGCGCATACCGGCGTTTAACTGCATCTGACAAGCGGGGCAACCGGAGGCGATGAAGTTGGCCTGCGTGAAGGCGATGTTGTCGGCTTTGCGTTTCAGCACTTTGAGCGAAGTATCATAATGAGTGATGAGTTGGCTGCCGGCCGAGCCGCAACACCAGTCCGCTTCGGGAAGTTCGATAAATTCCAAGCCGTCGATCATTTTCAGTAAATCACGCGGTTGTTCCCAAACGCCCTGGCCGCGCCGCAGGTGACACGGGTCGTGATAGGTAACCCGCCCTTTGATAATACCGCGCGGCCTTTCGAGCGGAATGGACATCAGAAACTCGCTCACATCCCGAACCCTGGAACTGAACGCGGCAGCCCGCTCCGCCCAGGCCGGGTCATCGGCCAACAGCCTGCCATAATCTTTTAGCATGGAGCCGCAGGTGGCGCAGTCGGTCACGATCGTTTCGACGCTCGCTTTCTCGAAGAGTGCAATGTTGAGGCGAGCTTGTTCTCCCACCAGATCAGTCCGCCCGTAGCCGAGGGCGGGCATTCCGCAGCAGACGGTATCTTTTGGTGTGACGACGGTGCAGCCGTTGCGGGCCAGCACCCTCACACTGGCGGCGCTTTCCTCTGAAAACATCAGGCTCTGGGCACAGCCAAGGAAGAACCCGACCCGGTAAAGGGCATCGCCGGTGGACTGGGTCATATGCGGCAGCAGCTGACGCAACGGACGCTGGGGCATGTGCGGCAGCATGGCTTCCATGTCACGGAATTTGCCGGGGAGCAGCTTGCGAAGTCCGAGGGCGTAAACCAGACGGCGCAAGCCGAGTTGTTCATACAGGCGCAGAGGCAGGGTTGCGATTTCCAGCCGCGCCGGTTTAGGGATGAGCCAACCGAACAGAGTGCCCTTCCAAGCGGCGGGCCGAATCTGCTCCTGTACGTGGCGCATCTCCAGCGCCAGGTCGGCGGGACGGATGCCAACCGGACAAATGTCGTTGCAGGCCAGGCAGTCGAAGCAGGCGTACATCTGCCCAGCCAGGTTGGGACTGAGTATCAGTTCGCCTTCCAGTCCCTTGCGTGCCAACGCAACCCTTCCGCGCGGCGAGGCTGTTTCGCTCAGGTACTCGCGGTATGTCGGACATACAGCGAGGCACAGCCCGCAGCGGATGCAGTTCAGGTATTGGCTTTCAGAGGGTTGGCGCGGGTTCTCAGGTTGAATCACAGAAATCGGCTTTATATTGAGCATGGACGATTGACCGTGAGCACTGCATTCGTTTATCGTCCACGGTCCATGGTTCGATTATCCAATCTCACTAACTTTCACCGGGCGGTTCTCGCGCAGCGACTTCCATGCAGCATAACCGAGCACCACCGCGGCGCGACCGTCCTTGCCAGTGGTCGGTGTCGGCTTGTCCTCACGGACGCACTCAATGAACTGGCGCACCTCCTCCACATAGCAGGGGGCATAGCGCTGCATGAAGAAATACGGCGGCTTGGCCGAGAGGAAACCGTCTGTGTTGCCTTTCACGGTGACGGTCTCGGCCTCGTTATTCGCCATGGCTGTGCCGTTCGAGCAGAAGACTTCCAGGCGCTGGTCGTAGCCATAGACCGCCTTGCGGCTGTTATCGATCGCACCCACCGCGCCGTTGACGAACTTGAGCGTGACCACGTCAGTGTCTATGTCGCCAAATTCTTTCAATTTTGGTTCGATCAACACACTTCCTGTGGCGTAGATTTCTTCGACTTCACCCACCTGGAAGCGTACCATGTCAAAATCATGGATGGCTAAATCCAGGAAAATTCCGCCCGAGACACGCAGGAATTCCATGTCTGGAAAATCGGGGTCCCGGTTGGTAATGCGCAGGATGCACGGACGCCCGATCTCACCCGAGGCAACGATCGCACGTACTCGCTGAAAACTTTTATCGAAACGGCGGTTGAAACCGACCTGCAGCTTGACACGTGATTGTCGGACCGCCTCCAGGGCTTCATCAATTTTATCCAGCTCCAGCGCCAGCGGTTTTTCGCAAAAAATATGCTTACCGGCCGCGGCCACATCCTTCATGATGAAGGCATGCGTGTCCGTGCTGGTGGCGATCAGGATGGCTTCGATTTCCTTATCGGCCAACAGTTCGTGATAATCCTGCACCACGCGCTGAATGCCGAGTTCATCGGCCACTGCCTGGGCGACCTCCAGTCGGATGTCGCAAATGGCAACCAAGTCTGCTTCCGGGATGAGCCTGGCGATGTTTCGCACATGCACACTTCCCATGCGCCCGGTACCGATTACGGCGATTTTTACTTTTCTTGTCATTTCAGTATCTCTCCCGCGATAAACATTGAATTCTCCTGTTTTATTCGATTTGAAAATACGGCGACAGCACCTTGAGCGCTGCCTGGCGGGCTTTGATCGCCAATTCCTGGGGATCCCAATTCCAATACTCAGGCCGGAATAATTCAATGGAACATGGTCCGGCATAGCCGATGCGCTTTAGCCGCGCGCAGATGTCGTCAAGCGGTACGATACCCAGACCGGGCAAAAGCCGTGTGCCGTCAGTGATGGCTTCCTTTGGTGTATCTTCGAGATCATCCAGATGAAATGCAAATATACGCTTGGGGTCAAGTTGATCGAGTTCACTCAGCAGCCCGCCGCCACAGTAAAAATGAGCCGCGTCTACCGTCAGGCCCAAGTTGTCGCAATTCGCTTTTTGGATAATCTCGAATGCAGCGCGCGGCGTACGCACACTGCACCATCCAAAGCCCAGGAACTCGAAAGCAAGATTGATGTTATATTGGCGTGCAATGTCGCTCAAGTCGCGCAACACCTTGACGTACTCGGTCAGCACGTCAGCCCACATCAGATTGCGGTCAGGCGAGGGGCTGGGCACGACAACAACGGTTGGGCAGCCAATAGCTTGTGCGATCTTGCCCAGTTCATGAAGACGCGCTCGAATCTTGGTGTACTCGCTCCCGCGAAACGCGATGAACTCAATCGAGTTGAGTGTGAGCGGCATGACGCCGTGATTCACGAACAACGCATTGAGGTCGGCCAGCGAGTGAGTCTCCATATAGCGATCTACTTTGACCGCCCACATCTCAAGCGCCTTGAATCCCGCCTGTGCGGTGATGGCGACATCGGTTTCGAGATCGCTCGTCATCGTCGTCGCGCCATGGAAAGCTAGTTTCATCGGTTTCCTTTCTACCTGCCGTGCGAGAAAATCAGCGTCTCGCTCTCCCTTGAAGTTCCCTTCGAAGGTACCTGACAGGGAGAGGGGCAGGGCAGGATCACATCTTCATGACGATCTTCATGGCGCTCTTGGGGTGATGTTTGAGCGTTTTCAGGTCCAGACCGAGCAGGTCGAAGGCGCCCAGACCTTCGTCAAACGGTACGACCTTGGTGAAGAAAGGCCCCATGTTAAGACGATTCTCCTGGAACAGGCGGATGGACGGCACCATTGTGTTCTGGCCGAGGTAAAGCCCAAGGATCTTTGTGGCCCAGCGAGTGATCTCATTCGGGACGATAGTGGTTTTGATGGACGAGTCCATACCGAAGGGCAGCACCTTACCACCCGGGGTGACACACTGGAGTGCCTGCTCGAGGGCGTTGCCGGTGGCTTCGACGACGATGTCGGCCTTGCGCCCGTAGGTGAACTCGGTGATCTTCTGCTCGATATCCACCTCGTTCGGGTTCCAGACTGTCAGGCCACATTCCCTGGCTACATTAATCCGGAATGGGTCTATCTCGGTTACAGCCACTTTGGCGGCGATGTTTTTACCAAACTGGCCAAACAAATAGCCGATGGGACCGAATCCCAAGATCAGCACGTAATCGTAGGGCAGCATCAAGAGGGTGTTCATGCCGTTGACCACTGTCGCCAGAGTCTCGACCTGGGTGCCAAGGATGTCATCGATCACGTCTGGAAGGATGAAGCACTGCTTCTCAGGGACCAGACAGTACTCAGCGTAGCCGCCGTCGCGCATCACGCCCAAGGCGGTGGTCTTGATCTCGACACATTGGCTGCTCAACCCCATCCGGCAGAACGAGCAGAACCCGCAGCGGATATTGTTGTCGATGGCCACCCGGTCGCCGATCTTGACATTGTGAACGTGTGTGCCTATCTCGACCACCTCACCACAGAACTCATGGCCGAGCACTATGTTGGGCCTGAAGTGGTGCTTGCCCTCGATGATCTTAATATCCGAGCCACAGATCCCGACCGCCTTGACTTTTAACAGTACATCATCGGGGTCCTTTACGTGGGGGATGGGCTTCTCTTCGTACACGAGGTTGCCAACATCCTTAAAAACATAAGCCTTCATCTTGTCCATGGTTTTTCTCCTTTGAAAAATTGAATGATCTCCTGGCAGAGGTTGCACACGTGTGCATAAAAATGTAAAATTATTCGCAGTACCAACTTTATTCGCATTTGGGCTCGAATGACTAAAGTTGCTACTACGAATCTATCAGCGTTGAATGCGCGCCGAACCGCCTTTGGCGAATGCCCGCACCTGTTCAACCGTCGCCATCGTGGTGTCGCCGGGGAAGGTCGTCAGCAACGCTCCGTGCGACCAGCCCAGGTTGACGGTTTCCTGCTCGGGCTCGCCGGTCAGCAACCCGTAGAAGAAGCCCGAGGCGAACCCGTCCCCGCCGCCAACCCGGTCGTAAATATCCAGGTCACAGGTCGGGGAGACGTAGGACTGTTCGTTAATCCAGGCCACGGCGCCCCAGCTGTGTCGATTGGTGGATTTCACCTCGCGCAGGGTGGTTGCCACGACCTTGATCTGTGGGTATTTATTAACCACTTTTTCGATCATCCCCAAGAAGGCGCTCGGGTCGAGCTTGGATTTGGCGCTCACTTCGGGCCCGGAGATGCCCAGCCCCATTTGCAGGTCCTCCTCATTGCCGACCAGCACGTCCACGTTTTCGACAATGCGACCGATGACGGACTGGGCGCGCTCCGGTCCGCCCCAGATATTCCAGAGCTTGGCGCGGTAATTCAGATCAAATGAAGTCACCGCTCCGGCGGCTTTGGCGGCTTTCATCCCTTCCAGGATGACCTCACCGGTCGTCTCAGAGAGTGCGGCAAAGATCCCACCGCTATGGAACCAGCGTACGCCGCTTGCGAAGATGGCGTTCCAGTCGAAGTCACCCGGTTTGAGCAGGGCGGCGGCCTCATTGGCGCGATTGTAGAATACAACCGGGGCACGCACTCCATAGCCGCGGTCGCTGTAGATTGTTGCCATATTGGGACCATTCACCCCGTTGTGCTTGAAATGCTTGAAGAAGGGCCGGATGCCCATCGCCCTAACCCGCTCGGTGATCAGGTCGCCGATGGGGTAGTCGACCATCGCTGCAACCATGCCAGTACGCAGGCGGAAGCAGTCCGACAGATTGGCAGCGACGTTGTACTCGCCTCCGCTAGGGTGGACATGCCACTCGGAAGCCTTGTGGAAGGGAATGATCCCCGAATCCACGCGGTGATTCAGAGCCCCGAGTGAAATGAAATCCAGTGCGCCTACCTGGAGGATGTTCAATCCATATTTTTTCATCAGGTTAGCCTTTCTTCCAGACAGTCGAGGTTACATCCCCGCCGCGTCCGGTCCAGTTGGTGTGGAAGTACTCGCCGCGCGGTTTATCCAAACGCTGGTAGGTATGTGCGCCAAAGTAGTCGCGCTGTGCTTGCAGCAGATTGGCAGGCAGGGATTCGCTGCGGTAGCCATCGAAGAATGTCAGCGCGCTCGACATGGCCGGTACGGGGATGCCTTTCTGGATGGCTAAGGCCACCACGCGCCGCCAACCTGACTGTGCAGCAATAACCTGCCCGGTGAAGTATGGGTCGAGCAGAAGGTTGGAGAGACTTGGATTTTTATCGAATGCTTCCTTGATCTTACCCAGGAAAGCAGAACGGATGATACAACCGCCGCGCCACATCAGTGCAATGCCACCGTAGTTAAGGTTCCACTTATATTCTTTGGCTGCAGCCCTGAACAGCATGTATCCCTGGGTGTAGGACATGAGTTTGGAGGCGAATACGGCCTGCTCCAGGTCGTCAAGGAAAGCTTGCTGATCGGTTGTAATGCAGGACTCGGGTCCGGAAAGTATCTTGGATGCAGCCACGCGTTCGTCTTTCAATGCTGACAATGCCCGCCCCATCACAGCCTCGACGACCATCGTCAGAGGGATGCCCATATCGAGGGCCGAGATGGCCGTCCATTTGCCGGTACCCTTCTGCTCGGCGGAATCCAGGATCTTATCCACCAGTGGTTGGCCATCCTCATCCTTGTAGGCCAGGATATCGCGCGTGATTTCGATAAGATATGAGTCAAGTTTACCCTTGTTCCACCTGGTGAGGACCGCCTGCATCTGGTCGGGGGTCATTCCCAATCCGTCGCGCATTAATTGGTAGGCTTCGCAGATCAACTGCATATCACCGTATTCGATGCCGTTATGCACCATCTTGACATAGTGCCCGGCACCGTTCTCGCCCACCCAATCACAACAGGGATCTTCGCCGCCATCCGGTCGTTTGACCTTGGCAGCCACAGCCTGGAAGATGGGCTTGACATGCTGCCAGGCTGCCGGAGAACCACCTGGCATGATCGACGGGCCGCGGCGCGCTCCCTCTTCACCGCCGGAAACGCCAGTACCGATGAATAGTAGTCCCTTGGATTCAACATAAGCGGTACGGCGGATGCTGTCGTTATAATTCGAATTGCCGCCGTCGATGATAATATCGC
>Ga0315283_10004513_pt1 | contig 12127 bp, 4 predicted proteins | sample YL17G09_0_MG_FD_204541 | JGI IMG/M metagenome (GOLD analysis project Ga0315283, IMG submission 204541) | Sediment microbial communities from Yellowstone Lake, YNP, Wyoming, USA - YL17G09_0 | ecosystem: Environmental > Aquatic > Freshwater > Lake > Sediment | place: USA: Wyoming | collected...
CCGCCGACATCGACGCGCTCGTCAACGCGCGTCACCCCGCGCCGCGCTCAGTGCTCGGCTATCACGAATTCGCACGCAAGAACGACGCGCCGGTATGCGCCGTGCGCGTGCTTGAGCCGGACGCAGTCGCCGTCAGCGTCCACTGGGAAGGCGAGGCTGCGGTCGAGCTCAAGTCGATCCACCCCGCGGGCCTGTTCGAGGGCCGCGTGCCGCACCGCCGCCCGTTGCAGCCGTACAAGCTGCACGTGCGCTATGCGAGCGGCGCCGAGCTGGACAAGCACGATGCGTACTACTTCGCGCCGCAGCTCTCCGACTTCGACCTGTACCTGTTCGGCGAAGGCAATCACTACACGATCTACTACAAGCTCGGCGCGCATCCCGCCGAGCTCGACGGCCTGCCCGGCACGCGGTTCGCCGTGTGGGCACCCAACGCAGAACGCGTCAGCGTCGTCGGCCCGTTCAACCTGTGGGACGGACGCAAGCACGCGCTGCAGACGCGCGGCGGCTCCGGGATCTGGGAGCTGTTCGTACCGGGCATCGGACCGGGCACGCTGTACAAGTACGAAATCCGCACCAAGGCCGGCACCACCGTCCTGAAGTCCGATCCGTATGGCTTTGCGATGGAACTGCGCCCGGGCACCGCTTCGATCGTCGCTTCGCTCGATGGCTACGAGTGGCACGACTCCGCCTGGCTCGAGACGCGCAGGTCCGCGCCGCATCACCAGCAGCCGATCAACATCTACGAAGTGCACCCGGGGAGCTGGCGTCGCGATTACGGCCGCGAGCCGCAGTTCCTCAACTGGCGCGAGATTGCGGACGAACTGATTCCGTACGCGAAGAACCAGGGCTACACGCACCTCGAGCTGATGGGCGTTGCCGAACACCCGTTCGACGGCTCGTGGGGCTACCAGGTCGTCGGCTACTACGCGCCGAGCTCGCGCTTCGGCACGCCGCAGGATTTCATGGCCTTCGTCGATCGCTGCCACCAGGCCGGCCTCGGCGTGATCATCGACTGGGTGCCCGCGCATTTTCCGCGCGACGAGCACGGCCTCGCGAACTTCGACGGCTCGAGCCTGTACGAGCACTCCGATCCGCGGCTCGGCGAGCACGCGGACTGGGGCACCAAGATCTTCAATTATGGCCGGCACGAGGTGCGCAACTTCCTCGTGGCAAACGCGCTGTACTGGATCGACCGGTACCACATCGACGGCCTGCGCGTGGATGCGGTCGCCTCGATGCTGTACCTCGACTACAGCCGCAAAGCCGGCGAATGGGTGCCGAACCGCTACGGTGGCCGCGAGAACCTCGACGCGATCGAGTTCCTGCGGCAGCTCAACATCGCTGTCGGGCGTGATTTCCCCGGCGTGATGACGTTTGCCGAGGAGTCGACGGCGTTTCCCGGCGTCACGCAACCGGCGCACCTCGGCGGACTCGGGTTCCACTTCAAGTGGAACATGGGCTGGATGAACGACACGCTGCGCTACGTCGAGCACGATCCGGTGCATCGGCAGTTCCATCACTCGCTGATCACGTTCTCTTTCGTCTACGCCTGGACCGAAAAATTCGTGCTGCCGATCTCGCACGACGAGGTCGTGCACGGCAAAGGCTCGCTGCTCGACAAGATGCCTGGCGACGAGTGGCAGAAGCGCGCGAACCTCCGCTGGTTCCGCGCGTACATGACGGCACACCCGGGCAAGAAGCTGCTGTTCATGGGGTGCGAGTTCGGGCAGTGGCAGGAATGGCGCGAGCAGCACTCGCTCGACTGGCACCTGCTCGAGAAGCCGGAGCATCGCGCGCTGCTCGACCTGGACCGCGAGCTGAACCACCTCTACCTCGACAACCCGGTGCTGCATGCGAGCGACACCGACCCCGCGGGATTCGCATGGATCGAACTGCACAATGGCGACCAGAGCGTCTTCGCCTTCCTGCGCCGCTCGCCGCTGCACCCCGACCGGCCGCCGCTGTTGTGCGTGTTCAACTGCACGCCGGTCCCGCGCGAGGCCTACTGGCTCGGTGTTCCCGCAGCAGGCACGTACCGCAAGGTGCTCGATACCGACGCCGCGCGCTTCGGCGGCTCCGGCTTCAACAAGCAGGAGCGCGTCGTGACGCAGCTGGCCCCATGCCAGGGCTATCCGTGCCACATCCGGCTCGACCTGCCGCCGCTCGGCGCGCTGTTCTTCGAACTCGCCGTCTGAGTTCGTCTGATGGACGCGTTCGACCCCGCCGCGCATGACGACATGACCTTCGACGCTGCACCCGGCGCGCCCCGCCTGGAAGCCGGTTCGTCGCAGCCGCTCGGTGCAAACTGGACCGGGCGCGGCACGAATTTCGCGGTGTTCTCCGCGCATGCGGACCGTGTCGAGCTCTGTCTCTTCGATGCCAGCGGTCGCAACGAAGTCGCGCGCATCGACCTGCCGTCGCGCACGGGCGACCTCTGGCACGGGTTTCTGCCAGCGCGCTTCGGCGGCCCGGGACTGCAGTACGGCTACCGCGTGCACGGGCCCTACGAGCCGGCGCGCGGCCTGCGCTTCAATCCATCGAAGCTGCTGGTCGATCCCTGCGCGCAATCGCTGCGCGGATCGTTCGAGTGGCATCCTTCGCTGCACGGGGCGGTGCGCGGTCGCGATGACTCGCCCTCGCTCGAGGACAGCGCGCCCCACGTGCCGCGCGCCGAAGTGGTCGACGGCAGTTTCGACTGGGCGAAGGTGCGTTCACCCAACGTGCCGTGGCGCGACACGATCATCTACGAAGTGCATGTCAAAGGCTTCACGCAGCTACATCCGGCAGTGCCACCGCATTTGCGCGGCAAGTTCCTCGGTCTCGCCGAGCCCGCTGTCATCGACCACTTCAAGCAGCTCGGCGTCACCACGATCGAGCTGATGCCGGTGCAGGCGTTCGTGAGCGAACAGTTCCTCACCGAGCGCGGCCTCGCCAATTACTGGGGTTACAACTCGCTGGCGTGGTTCGCGCCCGAGCCCAGCTACGCGGTGGCAGACGCGGTCATCGAATTCAAGACGATGGTCCGTGCGCTGCACGAGGCCGGGCTCGAGGTCATCCTCGACGTCGTGTTCAATCACACGACCGAAGGCAACGAGCACGGGCCGACGCTGAGCCTGCGCGGCTTCGACAATGCGGTCTATTACCGGCTACCCGTCGACAACCGGTCGCATTACGTCAATTTCTCCGGCTGCGGCAACACGATCAACTTCGACGAGCCCGCCGTGCGCGCGATGGTGGTCGATTGCCTGCGGTACTGGGCGACGGACATGCGCGTCGACGGCTTCCGCTTCGATCTCGCGCCGATCCTCGGTCGTGACGCGAATGGATTCAGCCGGGCAGCGCCGTTCTTCTCCGCGCTGCGCGCCGACCCGCAGCTCGCCTACCTGAAGATGATCGCCGAACCATGGGATGTCGGCGCCGGTGGCTACCAGCTCGGCTCGTTCCCGGTTGGCTGGTCCGAGTGGAACGATCGCTACCGCGACACGGCACGCGCGTTCTGGCGTGGCGACCGTCCGCTGGTCGGCACGTTCGCCGAGCGCTTCGCCGGTTCCAGCGATCTCTTCCGCGCACGCGGTCGCAAGCCGACGGCCAGCGTCAACTACGTCGCTGCGCACGACGGCTTCACGCTGCACGACGCCGTGGCCTACAACGAGCGTCACAACGAAGCCAACCTCGAGGGCAACCGCGACGGTCACGCGCAGAACCTGAGCGCGAACCACGGCATCGAAGGTCCCACGGACGATCCGGTGATTCTTGCGACGCGCGCGCGCCAGGCACGCAACCTGCTCGCGACGGTGTTCCTGTCGCAGGGCGTGCCGATGCTGATGGCGGGCGACGAGTTCGGCCGCACGCAGCGCGGCAACAACAACGCCTATTGCCAGGACAACGAGATCAACTGGATCGACTGGACGGCTGCCGAGCGCAACGCGTCATTGATCGCGTTCGTGCGGCGGCTGATCGACCTGCGCAAGTCGCGCCTCTGGTTGCGCCGCGACACGTTCCTCAAGGGCACCCAGCGCGGCGCGGATACCAAGGACGTGACGTGGCTGCACCCGTCCGGGCGCGAGATGACCGACTCCGATTGGAACGATTCCAGTCTTGCCGCGATCGCCGTGTTTCTCAATGGCGCGACGGCACGCGGTACCCGCAGTGGCGACTTGCTCGTCGTCTTCAATGCCGATGACACGCCGGCGCAGATGACGTTGCCCGCTGGACCAGAAGGCTCGGCGTGGGGTGTCCTGTTCGACACCAGCCACGAACAACCGCCGCGCGTCATGGCCAGTCTCGCGCCGGGAACGCGGCTCGCGCTGCAGCCGCAAAGCACCGTGCTGCTGGAATCACGGCCCGTCTGATCGGATCACCACACTTGCGGCGGTCCTCGACGTAGGGCATCGTCGCGACCGCCAAACGGACGGTATCGAATGCTCGACTCATTGCTCGACCAGCTTGCCCGCCAGCGCGGCGTCGGCGACGCGTACCACAACTATCGTGGCGACCTGCTGCACATCAGCCGCGATACCAAGACGGCGATCCTGGCGGCGATGGGTCTTGCCACGTCCGATACGACGGCAATAGAGCGCGAACTGCACGAACGCGAGATCGCGCGACTGCGCTCGCTGTTGCCGCCCGTGGCGGTGGTGCATCCGCACCGCAACGGCGTGACGCTCGCGGTTCCTGCCGATGCGCTCGAACGCGACATCGACTGGCGTATCGCCGTCGATGGCGGCAGCGAAGTTCGCGGACGCGTGCGCGCCGCGGCACTGCCGGAACACGAGCGGCGCGCAGTCGATGGCCGCTGGCAGACGCGGCGCGAGCTGGCGCTGCCTTCTGAGCTTCCGCACGGTTATCACACCTTGCACGTCGCACTCGATGGCGGCGCGAGCGCATCCTGCGCGCTCGTCGTGGCGCCGCTGCCCTGTTACGAACCCGAAGTCCTGCGCGATGGCGGGAGGCTGTGGGGCGTGGCCGTGCAGCTCTATACGCTGCGTTCGGAGCAGAACTGGGGCATCGGCGACTTCGCCGACCTGGCCGCCGTCGTGCGCACGTGCGCGGAGCAGGGTGCTGCGTTCATCGGACTCAACCCGCTGCACGCGCTGTTCCCCGGCAACCCCTGGCAGTTCAGCCCGTACAGCCCGTCGTCACGGCATTTCCTGAACGTGCTGTACATAGCGATCGAGCATGTCGCGGAGTTCGCGCACTGCGCCGAGGCGCAGGCGATTGTGAAGGCCGCGGACTTCCAGGCCGAACTCGCGCGCCTGCGCTCGACGCCATGCGTTGACTACCCCGGAGTCACGCAGGCGAAGCTGCGAATCCTGCAGCTGCTGCACGCGCAGTTCCGTCGTGACCAGGCTACCCACGCTTCGTCCCGCGCCACGCAGTTCCAGGCTTACCTTGCCGAGCGCGGCGAATCGCTGCGTCGCCATGCCCTGCACGACGCCATCGACGCACACATGCGTGCGATCGACGGCCACCGTTACTGGGGCTGGCCGACGTGGCCCGAGGAACTGCGCGATCCAATGCACCCGGGCGTCGCGGCATTCGAGCAATCGCACGCGGAGTCGGTCGAGTTCCATGCCTGGCTGCAGTGGCTCGCCGACGAACAGCTGGGCGAGGCGCAGTCGCTCGGTCGCCAGCTCGGCATGCCGATCGGTCTCTATGGCGATTACGCCGTGGGCGTGAACCCGAGCGGGTCCGAGACGTGGTCCGACCAGGCGCTTTATCGCATGGGCGCCGGCGTGGGCGCTCCGCCTGACGCGCTGGCGATGAAGGGCCAGGACTGGGGTATTCCGCCGCAGGACCCGAGCGTGCTCATGGCGCAGCAGTACCGTCCGTTCCGTAATCTCATCGCCGCAAACATGCGGCACTTCGGCGCGCTGCGGCTCGACCACGTGATGGCACTGTTTCGCCAATGGTGGGTACCGGTCGGCCTCGGCTCGACCGAGGGCGGCTACGTGCACTATCCGCTCGACGACCTCATGTCGGTGCTGGCGCTCGAAAGCGAGCGGCACGCTTGCCTCGTCGTCGGCGAAGACCTCGGCACGGTGCCGCCCGAGATGTCGCACGCCATGGGCGACCGTGCCGTGTACTCGTATCGCGTGCTGCTGTTCGAAAAGCGCCCCGACGGCAGCTTCATGGCGCCGGGCGAGTATCCGCGTCGCGCGATTGCGACGGTCACGACGCATGACTTGCCGACCCTGTGCGGCTACTGGTCGGGCGGCGACATCGACCTGCGCCAGCGCCTGTCGCTGTATCCGAACGAGGAAACCCGCCAGCACGTGGCGGATGAGCGCGTGCGCGACCGGCAGGCGCTGCTGGCTGCACTGGAGGCCAGCGGCCTGAAACCGGCTGCGGCCACGGCAGCGACAGATGGCTACAACGATGCGCTCTCGCACGCGATCCATGTGTATCTCGCGCGTACCGCATCTGCGTTGGTGGTGCTGCAGGCCGAGGACCTCATCGGCATGCCTGACCCGGTCAACGTGCCCGGGACCAACGCAGAGCACGCCAACTGGCAGCGCAAGATGGCCTGCCGGATCGACGAGATCTTCGGCCGCGACGCCGTTCGCGCGCTGCTGCGCGACGTCAATTTCGCGCGCACTGTCTCCAGCCACGGTTAATCCCTAGTTCTCGGCGTTGCGTCCTGGCAACATCGATTGATTAATCAATGAATACGTTTGCACGCCATTGCAAGTGGTTTTGCAAGGCGACTAGCATCCCGTGTTGGGTGTGCACTACACCTTTCTCTAACCAGGGGGCTATCCGTGGCCAAGCATTTGCATTCCGGCGACAAGCGCGCCGCTGACCGTTTCACCTCGATTTTATATCCGACCCGCCGTACCGCGCTGTCGCTCGCAATCGCAGTTGCGCTCGGCATGCCAGGCATGGTGCACGCGCAAGCCGCACCCGCCGCTGCGGGTGAGCTCGAGGAAATCGTCGTGACCGGTATCCGCGCCGGTATCGTGAGCGCCATTGCAGTCAAGCAGGAATCGATGAGCATCGTCGAAGCGATTTCGGCGGAAGACATCGGCAAGCTGCCGGACACGAGCATCGCCGAATCGATCTCGCGCCTGCCGGGCCTCACGTCGCAGCGCGCGGAAGGCCGCGCCTCGGCGATCAGCCTTCGCGGCACGGATCCTGGCTTCACCACCGCGCTGCTCAACGGCCGCGAGCAGGTCAGCACGGGCGACAACCGCAACGTCGAATTCGACCAGTACCCGTCGGAACTGATCAGCCAGGTCGTCGTCTACAAGACGCCGGACTCGAGCATTGTCGGCCAGGGCCTCGCCGGCACCATCGACCTGCGCACCGTGCGCCCGCTCGACTACGGCAAGCAGGCCATCGTGCTGAACCTGCGCGGCGAGACGAACTCGAACGACAACCTCGGCGCCGACTCGGACACCAACGGGTATCGCGCCAGCTTCTCGTACATCGACCAGTTCATGGACGGCAAGCTTGGCTTCGCCTTCGGCTATGCGCACCTCGACAGTCCGCTGGCGACGCGCGGCTTCGGTACGTACGAGCCGTGGAATGCCGCGGGAAGCAGTGGCGGTGCGGCCAGCTGCGGCGGCGGCTCGCCGGCCAACTGCACGAACAATCCCGGCGTCACCGCGGGCAACTACCTCACGAACGGCATGAAAGTCCGCGCGGACATGGGTTCGACGGTACGCGACGGCCTGATGGCGTCGGTGCAGTTCGCGCCGAACGATATGTACACCGGCGTGGTCGACCTCTACTACTCGACCATGGACCAGACCAACAACGCGCGCAGCCTCGAGGTCAACCTCGGGGGCTATCCGGCGCCATGCTGCGACGGCACGTTCCCGAACGGCACGGTGTTCGGTTATTCGAACACCACCGTCAAGAACGACACGATCGTCGCCGGCACGCTGAACAGCGCAATGCCGCTCGTGCGCAACTTCCTGTTCACGACGGAAGACGAGATCTTCGCGACCGGCTGGCGCAACGAGTTCCAGCTGAGCGACAACTGGTCGGTGGTCGCTGACCTCAGCTACTCGAAGGCCACGCGCGACCAGCTGCAGCCTGAAATCAACGCGCAGTACGCGCTGCTGCCCAAGAACGGCACCGCGCCGCGCAACCAGTACGACACGGGCACGTTCCAGCTGCGCGACAACAGCAACATGCCGTCGCTGTCGTTCCTGCGCGATTACACCGATCCGACGCAGGTCCTGGTCGGTCCGACGATCTATGGCTCGGGCTACACCAAGAAGCCGCACACCGAGGACGAGCTGACCTCGTTCCGGCTCGACGCGACGCACGATGCCGAATTCTGGTGGTTCCAGGGCTATTCGTTCGGCGCCAACTACAGCGACCGCTCGAAGCAGAAGGAATCGCCGGAATCGGGCCTGAGCACGATCGGCGGCGGGGCCTACCAGATCGACTCGCAGTTCTTGCTGCGCAACACCAACCTGAACTACGCCGACGCCGGCAGGGCGATGGCGATCAACGTCAACGGCGTGCTGCGCAACTACTTCAACCCCGTCGTCTGGGGCAGGCCTGACTGCTCGGGCCAGGACCCTACCAAGTGCCAGACTCTTAGCTATCTCGCCGGCAAGTTCTGGACGGTCGACGAAAAAGTCACCACCGCGTACCTGCGCGGCGACCTGAACCACGAAATCTCCGACTCGGTCACGTTGCGCGGCAACGCGGGCGTGCAGGTGATCTACACGGACCAGAGTTCCGACTCGTACCGCGTCGACACGAAAGCCGGCAACAAGGTGTTCCCGATTTCCGACGGCAAGGATTACACCGACGTCCTGCCGCAGATCAACCTGGCGTTCATCCTGCCGGATTCGCAGGCCATCCGCGTCGGCATCTCGCAGCAACTGGCCCGTGCCCGCATGGACCAGCTCAAGGCGACGGAAGAGAGCGGCTTCAACTTCGCCACCGGCGAGCCGGGCGGCAGCGGCGGCAATGCCCAGCTGGACCCGTGGAAGGCCTGGGCCCTCGACCTGTCGTACGAAAAGTATTTCTACGAGAACAAGGGCTACGTCTCGAGCGCCGCGTTCTACAAGAACCTGGATACCTACATCTATAACCAGACCACCGACGGGCACGATTTCTCGGCCCTCTGTGCGACGACCCCCGACACGGCGTTCCCGCCGGGCGTCACCAAGCAGTGCACGGGCCGCTTCACGCAGCCCGTCAACGGCAGCGGCGGCTACCTGTGGGGCCTCGAGTTCGCGGCGTCGGTGCCGTTCGACATGTTCTCCGACGCGCTCGACGGCTTCGGCGCGATCCTGAGCTACTCGTACACGGACAGCGACATCGAGATCCAGGGTTCGATCAGCTCGGTTGCAACCACGAACATCACGTTGCCTGGCCTGTCGCAGGACGTGTGGAACGCCACGCTGTACTACGAAAAGTATGGCTTCGGCGCCCGCATCGCGACGCGCTACCGCTCGGAGTACATCGGTGAAGTCGCCAACTTCGCCAACGAGCGTGCGCTGCGTTACGTGGATGCCGACATGATCACGGACGCGCAGTTGAGCTATGCGTTCAGCGGCAACGCACTCGAAGGGTTGCAGGTGCTGTTCCAGATCAACAACCTGACCAACGAACCGTACATTGCATACTCCGAGAACAAGCAGCGAGTGCTGGACTACCAGGAATACGGCACGCAGTACCTGCTGGGTCTCAACTACAAGTTCCGTTAACTGCAAGACTGACCCGTGCCGGCTTCAAGCCGGCACGGTGTTCGCAAACTCAAGCCCTCGCCGGTTCGCCGGTGGGGGCTTTTTCTTTGGCTCTGTCACCAATTCTTGTTGTGACGGAGGCGACCAAGTGGGTTTATTCCTGGTCGTCTGGCTCATTTTCCTTTAAGAGCGCTCTAAACTTTTAAAGGATAAGCTATTTACCTATAAGAAATCGCACGCTTATAAAGAATAGTAAGGTATCCTTTACTAGCAGACCGAGCATTTATAGGTTCGCATGGGAGCGAGACATGCGCCGCCAGGACGTTGCAAAAGACCGCCAGCCATACCTGGTGCCCGCATTGGGGCACCCTCACGTGTGCGCGCTCGTCGCGCCGCCCACGCCGCGGAGTCTTGTGCTCAAGCTGTCACATGAACTCGGTTTCGCAGAAGCCCACGCCGCGCTCGGGCGGCTTCAGGGCACGCTCGACCGGATCCCGAACGTGGATATGGTCACGCGCACGCTTGCACGACGCGAGGCCGTCAAAAGTTCACAGATCGAAGGCACCAAGACTGACTTGTCGCAGCTGCTCACGTACGAGGCGACACAAGGCGTCACCGGGTTGCCGCCCGACGTTCGCGTCACCGAGCGATACGTCACGGCGCTACAGCACGGTCTCGATCGAGTACGTGCCAACGGTCGCCCTGGCCTCTCACTGGCGCTGCTGAATGAGCTGCATTCGATCCTGATGCAGGACGATGACCCCGACCATCCAAACGGCCCCTATCGGGCAAACCAGGCGTGGATTGGGTCGACGCTGCGGATCGAAGATGCCACCTTCGTACCAGCGCCGCCGGCGGACATCGCTGGCTGCATGGACGAAATGGCTGCGAGCATCCTGCAGTACGAACCGCGCGAGGATGAACAAGCCTCGCTCTCCTTGCTTGCGCAGATGGCAATCGCACATGCACAGTTCGAGACCATACACCCCTATCACGACGGCAACGGACGTACGGGTCGGTTGCTGCTGCCCTTGTTACTGGCCGCCGAAGGTCTTCCGCCGCTGTACCTGTCCGGGTCCTTGCTGCGCGCGCGGACGGAATACTACGCCGCGCTGGCCGACGTGCAGCTGAAGGGAAACTGGGGTCCGTGGCTCGAACTGCTTGCCCGTGCCGTGATCGAGGCCTGCCAGGATTCAATTGCGATCGCCGTCGACCTGGTCGCGCTAGCCGAGCGTTGGGAGATGCAGGTCCAGGGCTACCGAGCCGATTCCGCGATACGCCGACTGCCTCGGTTCTTGATCGGGCACCCGATGCTCTCGGTCCAGCAGGCTGCGCGAGGGCTGGGTGTGTCCGTGGCCGCCGCCAATGGCGCGCTCAACAACCTGCTCAAGGCGGGTATCGTCAGCCTGGTCAACGAGCGGCAGTGGGGTCGTGTGTTCCAGGCGGCCGAGGTTCTGCAGCGGCTCGATCGCGTCCCTGGCCGTCTCGCCTGAAATACGGGAGCACCGCGACCGTCGATCTCGATCGTGCGTGCGTCCGCAGGCACCACGCGCCGAGTCAGTGTGACCCGCCGGCGACAGGAGTCTCGACTCGCCCGCGAGTCCGGTCCGATACGCTGCGCCAAGCGATTGCGGAGAACGCCATGCTGGCGGCGCCGATCAAGAAAATCAGCCCCTTGTCGGACGTGGCACTGATGAACCTGCCCACGCCCAGGCTCACGACCAGTTGTGGCAAGACGATCGACAGGTTGAAAACGCCCATGTACAGCCCGATGCGGGCGGGTTCGACGCGCTGCGACATGATGGAAAATGGCAGGCTGACGATCGCGGCCCAGCCGATGCCGAGTAACGCCATCAGCGTGTACAGCGCAAACGGTGTACGGGCGAATAGATAGATGCCTGCGAAAGCGACCGCCATCGTGGCGAGGCTCGCAGCGTGTACACGCACCTCGCCGAACCTCCGTGCGAGCGGCAGCAGCACTAACGCCGGCAGCAAGGCCGCAACTGCATTCAGAGCCAGGAAGCTCGTCGACAGCATCTTGCCGACGTCGTCTGCTCCGAGCGAAGGAAAACGCTGCTGGGCGAAGGCGATCATGTAAACGAACATCGTCTGCATGCCGATCCAGCTCAGGGAGTTCGCTGCGAGCACCTTGCGGTAGTCCGCATAGTCATCCGCTCCATGCGAGCCTTGCAGGCGGACCGCAAGCGACCGCCAGATCAATACGGCTGCCAGCGTACCGAACGCGATCTCCAGGCCGTATCCTGTTGGCGTGACCCCCGCGAGGCGCAAGCCCATCGCGACGATGTCGTACAGCAGGAACGCCCACAGCGGCTCGATCAGCCGCAGGACGCTCCCTATGCTCGCCCGCTCGCCACCGGCGGCTTCGGTGCGAGGCAATTCACGCGGCTCCGTCACCGCGAACACCGGCAGCACCGAGAACAGCAGCACGATGGCCGCGCCGACATAGATCAGCA
>Ga0315283_10004515_pt1 | contig 12125 bp, 11 predicted proteins | sample YL17G09_0_MG_FD_204541 | JGI IMG/M metagenome (GOLD analysis project Ga0315283, IMG submission 204541) | Sediment microbial communities from Yellowstone Lake, YNP, Wyoming, USA - YL17G09_0 | ecosystem: Environmental > Aquatic > Freshwater > Lake > Sediment | place: USA: Wyoming | collected...
CGGCACGGCGGCCGACCAGGAATACGAAGGTTACCACGGCCTGACGTTTCCCGGGCTGTACGCCATGATGGCGGTCGCCCACATGCACCGCTACGGGACGACGCGCGAGCAGCTGGCCATGGTCGCCGTCAAGAATCACGACAACGGCTCGCGCAACCCGCTGGCCCAGTTCCCCTTCAAGATCACGGTGGACGGTGTCCTCAATTCGGTCCTCGTCGCCGACCCCCTGCGGATCCTCGACTGCTCGCCGATCACGGACGGGGCGGCGGCCGTTGTTCTCTGTCCGGCCGACATGGCCCGAAAAATGAAGAAGCCCGTCGTCCGGATCGTCGGCTGCGGACAGGCCACGGACACAATGGCCCTGGCTTCGCGTAAGGACCTGACCTGGCTGGAATCCACCCATATCGCGGCCGGGAAGGCCCTGGCCATGGCCGGCCGGAAGCTCGACGAGATCGACCTCTTCGAGGTTCACGACTGTTTCACCATCGCCGAGATCATGGTCACTGAGGCGCTCGGCCTCGTCGAGAGGGGGAGGGGCGGCAAGGCCGTCGAGGAGGGGCTGACGGCCCGCGACGGGCGGTTCCCGGTCAACCCGAGCGGCGGCCTCAAGGCCAAGGGACACCCGGTCGGCGCGACCGGCGTCGCCCAGGCCGTCGAGGTCGTCAAACAGCTCCGCGGCGAAGCGGGCGAACGGCAGATCAAAGGCGCCAAGCGGGGCCTCGCCCAGAACATGGGCGGCACGGGCGGCAGCTCCGTCGTCCATGTCTTCGAGGCGGAGTAGGAGGGAACGATGCCGACACCGTCACGTTACTGGCGTGAGATCCCCCAGCGGTACCGGATGGAAGCCGGGAAGTGCAAGGCCTGCGGCTTCATCGCCTTCCCCCCGCGCGTCGTCTGCCCGGCGTGCGGCGCCCGGGAATTCGTCCCGGCGAAGCTCGCCGACGGCGGCAAGATCCTGACCTATACGATCATCCGGGTCCCGCCGCAGCCGTTCGAGGACCAGGCTCCCTACGCCGTCGGGATCGCCGAGCTCGACGACGGAGTCAAGCTGACGGCCCAGGTCGTCGACTGCGACTTCGCCGACCTCAAGGTCGGCCTGCGGGTCCGGCTGGAGTTCCGCAAGCTTTCCGAGGACGGGGAGGCCGGCGTTATCTACTACGGCTATAAATTCGTCCCGGAATAGGCCATGTTCAGGATCGAATCCAAGGTCGACACCCGAAGTCCCGATTACCGGAAAAATATCGAAGGGATGAGCCGCGTCGTCGCCGAGTACCGGGAGCGGCTGACTGCGGCCCAACGAGGCGGGCCGGCCAAGAACCGGGAGCTCCACAAATCGCGCGGCAAGCTCCTCGTCCGCGAGCGCTTGGAAAAGTTCTTCGACAAGAACACGCCGTTCCTCGAGCTCAGCCCGCTTGCCGCCTACGGCCAGTATGACGACGAGGCGCCCGGCGCCGGGATGGTCACGGGTGTCGGGGTCGTCCATGGCCGGGAAGTCCTCATTGTCGCCAACGACGCCACGGTCAAGGGCGGAACCTATTTCCCGATGACCATCAAGAAGCATGTCCGGGCCCAGGAAGTGGCCCTCGAGAACCGGCTGCCCTGCATCTATCTGGTCGACTCGGGCGGGATCTTCCTGCCCCACCAGTCGGGGACCTTTCCCGACAAGGAGCACTTCGGCCGGATCTTCTACAACCAGGCCCGGCTGTCGGCGCTCGGCATCCCTCAGATCTCCGTCGTCATGGGCTCGTGTACGGCCGGGGGGGCTTACGTCCCGGCCATGAGCGACGAAACCGTCATCGTCCGGCGCCAGGGCACGATCTTCATCGGCGGTCCGCCGCTGGTTAAGGCAGCAACGGGCGAAGAAGTCACCGACGAAGACCTGGGCGGGGCCGACGTCCACTGCCGCATCTCGGGCGTCTCCGATTACTCCGCGGCCGACGACGCCCACGCCCTCGAGATCGCCCGGAACATCGTCGAGACCCTCGACCCGCCGCGCCGCTTCGAATTGGACACAGCTCCCGCAGAAGACCCGCTCTACGACCCGCGGGAACTCTACGGCATCGTCCCCCCGGACCTGCGCAAGTCGTTCGACATGAGAGAGGTCATCGCCCGACTCGTCGACGGCAGCCGTTTCCAGGAATTCAAGGAGCTCTACGCCCAGACGCTCGTCTGCGGCTTCGCCCGGATCATGGGCTTCCCGGTGGGCATCCTGGCCAATAACGGGGTGCTCTTCTCCGAGAGCTCGCTCAAGGGGGCCCATTTCGTCAGCCTGTGCGCGATGCGCAAGATCCCCCTCGTCTTCCTCCAGAACATCACCGGGTTCATCGTCGGCAAGCAGTACGAGCACCGCGGCATCGCCAAAGACGGGGCGAAACTCGTCCATGCCGTGGCCAACGCCGATGTCCCCAAGTTCACGGTCATCGTCGGCGGCTCCTACGGCGCCGGGAACTACGCCATGTGCGGCCGGGCCTACGGACCGCGCCTCCTCTGGATGTGGCCGAACGCCCGGATCTGCGTCATGGGCGGCGAGCAGGCGGCGTCGGTCCTGGTCCAGGTCAAGATCAAGAGGCTCCAAGACCAGGGCGTCCGGATGACCGACGCCGAGAAGGCCGAAATGATGAAACCGATCGTGGACGCTTACGACGCGGAAGCCAGCCCCTACTACAGTACCTCGAGGCTGTGGGACGACGGTATCCTCGACCCCCTCGACACACGGGCGGCCCTCGGGCTGGGGATCGCCGCGAGCCTCAACGCCCCGATCCCGGACTACAAGGTCGGGATCTTCAGGATGTAACGAAGGGACCATGACGGAAAGATCCACCGGAACGATCCGCGTCGAACGGATGCCCAATGTCGGCCGGATCTGGCTCGACCGGCCCGCCGTCCACAATGCGTTCAATTCCCGGATGATCGGGGAGCTCCGGGCGGCACTCGCCGTCCTCGGCGCGGACGAATCGGTCCGGGTCGTCGTCCTGTCGGGGACCGGGAAATCGTTCTGCGCTGGGGCGGACCTGAATTGGATGCGGGAGATCATCCGCTTTTCCTACGAACAGAACCTCGCCGAATCCCTCGAGCTCGCCGAATGGCTCGACGAACTCTCCGCCCTGCCCAAGCCGACGATCGCCCGGGTGAACGGGGCGGCCATCGGCGGGGGCGCGGGCTTTCTTTCGGCCTGCGATATCGTCGTCGCCTCGACGGACGCCGTGTTCGGGCTGAGCGAGGTGAAGATCGGCCTCGTCCCGGCGTGCATCGCCCCCTACGTCCTTCGCCGGACGGGCGACGGCCGGGCGCGGCAGTATTTTCTGACGGGAGAGCGGTTCGACGCCCGGCGGGCCCTCGAGATCGGCCTCGTCAACATCCTGGCCGAGCCCGGGAAGCTGGATGAGACGGTGGACGGACTCGTCGGCCGCCTCATCTCTTCCGGGCCTGCGGCGCTCGCGGCCTGCAAGGAGCTCCTCCGGAAGGTCCCCGGGATGGACATCGCGGCCGCTAAGCGCTTCACCGCGGAGATGATCGCCGGCCTGCGCGTCGGTCCGGAGGGGCAGGAAGGAATGGCCGCCTTCCTCGAAAAAAGAAAACCGAAGTGGTCTGAGTAGAAGAAGTCTGAATAGCATGTTCGGCAAGATCCTGATCGCCAACCGCGGAGAGATCGCGGTCCGGGTGATCAAGGCCTGCCGGGAGATGGGCATCGGGTCCGTGGCCGTTTATTCCGAGGCCGACGCGGCCGGCCTCCACGTCCGGCTGGCCGACGAAGCCGTCCCGGTCGGACCGCCCCCCGCTGTCGAAAGCTACCTTAATATGGAGAGGATCCTCGAGGCGGCCAGGGCGACGGGGGCCGAGGCCATCCACCCCGGCTACGGTTTTCTCTCGGAAAACGCCGCCTTCGCCCGGCTCTGCGAGGAGCGCGGGGTCGTTTTCATCGGGCCGAACTCCAGGGCGCTCGGGCTCGTCGGAGACAAGGTCCGGGCCCGGCAGACCATGGAGAAGGCCGGGATTCCGACCGTTCCCGGGATGACATCGGTCGCCACGACTCTCGAAGAGATACGGGCCGCGGCTCGGACCCTCGGCTATCCGGTCATGGTCAAGGCCTCGGCCGGCGGCGGCGGCAAGGGCATGCGGATCGTGTGTGACGAAGACGGCCTCGTCCCGGCGCTCGAAGCCGGCAGGAGGGAGGCCAAATCCGCCTTCGGCGACGACTCGGTCTATTTGGAAAAGTACATCGAAGAGCCGCGCCATGTTGAATTCCAGGTCCTGGCCGACAACCGCGGGCACACCGTCCACCTGTTTGAAAGGGAATGCTCGATCCAGAGACGGCACCAGAAGATCGTCGAGGAAACACCGTCCCCGGCCCTGGACCCCGAACTCAGGGCCCGCATGGGCGAGACGGCCGTCCGGGCCATGCGGGCGGCGGGTTACAACAACGCGGGGACCGTCGAGTTTCTTCTGGATAAGGACCGCCGCTTCTACTTCCTCGAAGTCAATGCCCGGCTCCAGGTCGAACACCCGGTCACCGAACTGACCACCGGCGTCGACCTCGTCCGCCAGCAGATCCTGATCGCCTCCGGCGCCGACCTGTCGTTCTGCCAGGAGGACCTCCGGCAGAGAGGACACGCCGTCGAATGCCGGATCTATGCCGAGGACCCGAAGACCAATTTCCTGCCCTCCCCGGGCCGCATCGCCTTCCTCCGCGAGCCGAAGGGCCCCGGGATCCGCTTCGACAGCGGCGTCTACGAGGGCTTCGAGGTCCCGGTCTATTACGACCCGATCCTGGCCAAGCTCATCGTCTGGGCCGAGGACCGGGAAGCCGCCCTCCGAAGGATGTCGGCGGCTCTGGACGACTGCGCCATCCTCGGCATCCACACGACGGCCGGCTTCCTCAAGGACGTCGTCGATCATCCGGAGTTCCGGGCCGGCCGGGCGACGACGTCGTTCATCGGGAAATTCTTCCCTTCGTGGGGCAGGGGAGAAGAAGAGGAAGACCGCGAGCGGCTGGCGTTGGCCGCGGTCGCTTACGAAGCGTTGGCCCGGACGGCCGGGCCGAAGGGCCGGCTGGGACGCGACGGGAATAAAGACGGTGCGACGCCCTGGACGACCTTGGGCCGTTGGCGGGCGGGGGGCGAGTCATGAGCGTCGGGGTGTTTGAATACCTCCTCCACGGAAATTTCCGGAAAATTTCCGTGGAAACACGCGACGGAAACCTCGTCGCCCGCGAGGGGGAGCGCGTCTTTGAAGCGGAGGTCCGCAGGATCACCGCCAACGAGATCCAGTTCTGTTTCGGCGGCCGGTCCGTCAGGGTCTATCTCGTCCGGGACGGCGAGAGGACGTTCGTATCCGTCGACGGCCGGGAGTTCGCCGTATCCGAATCCCGCCCCGAAGCAGGCCGGCCCGGCGAAGTCGACGAGAAAACCGCGGAGACGAGCCTTCGGGTCAGATCGCCCATGCCGGGCAAGGTCACCAAGATCGCCGTCGCCGAGGGCGAAGAGGTCCGCAAGAACCAGACCCTGGTCATCGTCGAAGCCATGAAGATGGAGAACGAGATCAAAACCGCCATCGACGGCGTGGTCAAAAAGATCCACGTGGCGGTCGGTGACCTCGTCGACGCGGAGAAGATCCTGGTCGAGATCGAACCGGAGGCCGCATAGCCGGCCGGCGAGGAGGACAACATGCGCACCGACAACCCGGAGTCCTTGATCGAATGCCGGGATATGGTCCGGGACTTCGCCCGGACCGAGATCGCGCCGCACGTTCGCGAGTGGGACGAGAAGGCCTATTTCCCCAAGGATACCGTCCGCCGCATGGGTGGGCTGGGCCTTCTGGGCATCCTCATCCCGGAAGCCTACGGCGGGGCGGGCCTGACGTACGCCCATTATGCAGCTATCCTCGAAGAGCTCGGGGCCGTCGAAGGCGGACTGGCCCTGACCGTGGCCGCCCACAATTCCCTTTGCACGAACCACATTTTCGTCTATGGCTCGGAGGAGGTCCGCAAGGCCTGGGTGCCGCGCCTCGCGAGCGGGGAGATCCTGGGGGCCTGGGGCCTGACCGAGGCCGAGGCCGGCTCGGACGCCGGAGGCACGAAAACGACGGCCGTCCGGAACGACAAGGGCTGGGTCCTCAACGGCTCCAAGAACTTCATCACCCACGCCTCGGTCGGAGGTGTGGTCGTGGCCATGGCCCGGACGAAACCCGGCTCGGACCACCACGGCATTTCGGCTTTCCTCGTCCCCCTCGACACCCCCGGCGTTTCCGTGGGCAAGCACGAGGACAAGGTCGGCATGCGCGTCTCGGATACCGCCTCGCTCGTCTTCGAGGACTGCCAGCTCGGCGCCAACGCCCTCCTCGGAAATGAAGGCGACGGCTTCATCCAGGCCATGGAGATCCTCGACGGCGGGCGGATCTCCATCGCCGCCCTGTCCGTGGGCATCGCCCGGGGGGCGCTCGATGCGGCCCTGGCTTACGCCAAGGAGCGCCGCCAGTTCGGCAAGCCCATCGCCGCCTTCCAGGGCCTGCGGTTCATGCTCGCGGACATGGCTACCGACGTGGCCGCCGCCAGGCTTCTGACGGAACGGTCGGCCGAGGACAAGGACGCCGGGCGGAAAACAACCCTGATCTCCTCCCAAGCCAAGCTTTACGCCTCCGAGGCTGCGGTCCGTGTGGCCGAGAAGGCCGTCCAGATCCTCGGCGGCTACGGTTACTGCAAGGACTATCCCGTCGAGAAGTTCTGGCGCGACGCCAAGCTCTGCACGATCGGCGAAGGAACGAGCGAGATCCAGCGACTGGTCATCGCCCGCGAAGTCCTCGGCGGCTAGGCCTTTGCCTTTCGCTTCCGGCCGGCTTTCTTGTAGACGATGGCCACGACGGTCTTGTCGTTGCCGCCCATATTGACCGAAAGGCCGTAGGGCCGCTTCCGCGAGATCTTGAGCTGCCAGCCGCCGGCCTTCCCCGTCAGCTGCTGCCAGATTGTGACAGCCTGGCGGACGCCGGTGGCTCCCGTCGGGTGCCCCCAGCCGATGAGCCCTCCCGAGGTGTTGAACGGTGCGTCGCCCTTGCGCGAGGTCTTGCCCTCGAGGACGTAGTCGGCGCCCTCGCCGTGACCGGCAAAACCGATGGCCTCGACCGAGAGGATCCCGGAGATGGTGAAGCAGTCGTGGCACTCGACGGTGCCGATCTGGTCCAGCTTGACGCCGGCAGCGTCCAGGGCCTTTTGAACGGCCCGCCTCGTCGTATCGAGCTCGGTCGGGTCGGCCGGCGGCACGGTCAAGTCGGCCTCGACCTGACCCCAGCCGACGACCTCGACGGCCTCGTTCTTGGAAATACCGCAGCGCTCGAGCCCCTCCTCGGACATGACCGCGATGGCAGCCGCCCCGTCCGATACCTTGGAGCAGTCGAAGACATTGAGGTGGTCGACGAACGATCGGGGGCTGGGCGCGGTCAGGCCCAGGGCTTCGAGGTCCTCGCAGGCGTTGTGGAATTCCTGGGCCGTATCGCACAGCCGGGCGTTCTCGACGGCGTTCCGGTACCAGCGGGCGAAGGCCCGCCGGGTCTTGTCCCGACCGTACTTCTCGGAGTAGGCCCCGGCCCGGTCGCTGAAGAGGGCCGGGAAAAAATAGGCGTGGCCGGCTTTGCGCTCGCCGCGGTACCAGCCCGCTCCGGCCAGGATGTCGGCTCCGTAAACCGCCTTGACCGTGTTCTGGACCTCGACGCCGATCGTCAGGACGACATCGGCCGTCCCGGCCAGCACACTCTTGATGGCCGAGGTCAGGGCTACCCCGCCCGAGGCGCAGGCGCACTCGACCCGGGTCGACGGCTTCCAGCGGAGCTCGGGATCGATCGAGGGGATGAGGGCCGCGAGATGGCCTTGCTTGTTGAAACGGGCGGCCATGAAATTACCGATGATGCCCTCGTCGACGTTTTTTCCGCCGCCGACCTGAGCCAGGACGCCACGGCCCGCCTCCTGGATGTATTCCTCGAGTCCCGGACGGGCCTTCTTGGGATTGAATTCCTTCCGCCCCGTGCCGAGAGAGATCGTGTTGTAGCCCGCGGCCATGTAGACTGGGGGTCGGTTTTTTTTCATGGTCTGACCTCACTCATCGAAATAGCTGTTGACCGGGCCGTAGGCATGGTAGAAACCCGTGAGCATGACCGTGTTGACGTCTTCGGTCTTCTCCGCGACGCCGTCCCTGACCAGTTCGAGCCCGGCCTCCTTGGCCTTCCGGCCGCAGCCCTTGGCCAGCTCGGCCCCCAGCGTGGTCATTGCCCGGAGGTCCCGGAAGTAGCCTTGGAGATAGCCCGGACGATCGGCGACCTGGATGACGCTCTTCCAGGGCTTGCCCGACGCGGGGAGAGGACCCAGCCGGACGTCGCATCTCGGCCCGATTTCGGCGAAGGGGACGTAGGCCTTCGCCTCGATATCGTAGACCCCGTTCGACCGTCCTTTCTCATATTTCAAGAAGCCGTCCTTCTGAGAGCCGTCGGCGAACTGGCCTCCTATGACCCCCGCTGAGACCAGCCGGTCGAGGAGGGGACTTCGCAGGCCTGAGCCGACGGACCGGTCGTTCATGACCCTGAGGATCGACTGGCAGATGTCGAGTCCGACGTAGTCGACCAGCTGGAAGATGCCCATGGGCCGGATGAGGAAATCCTGGCTGACCCTGTTGACCATATAGACGGCGTCGACGAAACCGAACTCCGGGGCGAGGCGCTCGACCTCGGCGATGCCGTGGAGGGCGTCCCGCATGAAGTGGCCGTTGCCGATGAAGCCGGCGACGTCGTTCGACGGGACCACGGTCTTGCGCAGCTTCTTGGCGTATTGTCCGGCGAACTCGGCCAGCTCCGGAAGTGTGGATTTCGCCCGGATGACCTCGACGAGCTTCTGGACCGCCGGCGGGTTATAGAAGTGGAAGCCGATGATCCGTCCGCCGAGACCCGCCTTCTCGTCGAGCTCGTGGATGGGGATGGAGGACGTGTTCGTCAGGAACCAGGCGTCCTTTGGATTCTGGGCCCGGATCTGGCCGAGGAGCCCGACCTTGAGGTCAGGGTTTTCGCTGGCCGCTTCGAAGACGAGGCTGGCGCTGTAGGCGGCCTCGAGCCGCGTGGTCGGCCGGACGACGGCCAGGACGTCCTCGATGTATTGCCCGATGACCTCCTCGTTCTCGACGAGGTCGGCCCGGTCGGCATAGGCGCTCCGAAGCCAGCCCGTCTTTTTTTCGGCGGCCCGCCGCACCTGGCCGCGGAGGTACTTCAGGAGCCCCGACAAAGCCGTTTCCGAGATGTCCACGGCGTGGAGGGCGAAATTGTGCGACCGGTTCTCCGGCTCCAGGTTCAAATCGGCCATCTCCATGGCCGTCAGCAGGACGATGCCGCTGCCCATCTTGCCCGCGGCGCCGAGGACGGCGACTTTTTCCAAGCGTTCGGCATAATTCATCGGCGACCTCTCCTCATCCCGTGGTCAAGCATTCCACTCGGGCTTCCGTTTCTCCAGGAAAGCCTTCATCCCCTCGGCTCCCTCGTTTTCGAAAAGCGAGCCGAACGCCTCGGCTTCGAGGGCGCAGCCGCTCTCGAAATCCTTCAAGATCCCCTCGCGGACGACGCGCTTCACGAGCCGGACGGCCCGCGGACCCTTGGCCGCGATCGTCTTGGCCAGCTCGACCGCCGTCGGCAAGAGGGCCTCGGGCTCGACGACCTTCTGGACGAGACCCATCCGGAGCGCCTCCTCGGCCCCGACCATTTCGCCCGACAGCAGGAGGAAGAGGGCGTTTCCGAGGCCGATGAGACGGGGCAATCGCTGTGTCGCCGCGTATCCGGGGATGAGCCCGAGGTTGACTTCGGGTTGGCCGAACTTCGCCTTGGCGCTGGCGATCCGGAAATCGCAGGCCAGGGCCAGCTCGCAGCCGCCGCCGAGGGCGAAGCCGTTGACGGCGGCGATGACCGGTTTTTCGAGAAGCTCCAAGTTGCGGAAAGTCCGCTGGCCGACCTTGGAGAAGGCCCTCGCATCGTCCTCGGTTTTGGAGACCATTTCGGCGATATCGGCCCCTGCGGCGAACGCTTTTCCGTCGCCAGTGATGATGACGACTTTGATATCGGCGCGGCCAGCGATCTCGGCGATGAGGCCGTCCATCTCCTGGAAGAACCGGGTGTTCAGGGCGTTCATGGCCTGGGGCCGGGAAACCGTCACCGTGGCCACGGCCTCGGCGACCTCCATTTTAAGGATTTCGTAGTTCATGGATCCTCCTCAATCGCTCAGAAGCGACCTGGCGATGACCAGACGCTGGATCTCCGAGGTCCCTTCGTAGATCTCGGTGATCCGCTGGTCGCGGTAGAGCCGCTCGACCTTGTAGTCCTTGATGAAACCGTAGCCGCCGTGGATCTGGAGGGCTTTGTGACAGACGCGGTGGGACATCTCGGAGGCGAAGAGCTTGATCATCGCCGATTCTTTGGTGAACTTCTTGGCGCCCGAGTCTTTCATCCAGGCGACGCGGTAGAGCATGGTTTTGGCCACCTCGACGTCGACGGCCATGTCGGCCAGGGTGAACTGGAGGGCCTCGAATTCCGCGAGGGGCTTGCCGAATTGGACCCTCTCCTTGGCGTACTTGACCGCCTCCTCGAGGGCGGCTTCGGCGATGCCGACGGCCTGCGCGGCGATGCCGATCCTTCCGCAGTCGAGCGTCGCCAGGGCGATGTTCAACCCCTTGTTTTCCTGCCCCAGCAGGTTCTTGGCCGGGACCCGGCAGTCGGTGAAGACCATCTCGGTGGTGCTGGAGGAACGGATGCCGAGCTTGTTCTCGTGCTTGCCCACTTCGAAGCCCGGAGTTTCCTTGGGGATGAGGAAGGCCGATATCCCTTTCGCCCCCTTTTCCCGGTCGGTGCTGAAAAAGGCGATGATGACGTCGGCGAAGCCGCCGTTGGTCGTGAAATTCTTGGTGCCGTTGAGGATGTAATCGTCCCCGTCGCGGACGGCCGTGGCCCGGATGTGGCCCGGGTCGCTCCCGGCGCCGGCCTCGGTCAGCGAGAAACAGCCGAGCCATTCCCCCGAGGTCAGTTTGGGCAGAAAGGCTTTTTTCTGGTCCTCGGTGCCGAACATCATGACGGCGTCGTTGACCAGGGAGTTCTGCACCGAGACGCCCACGGAGGTGCCGGCGTCCACCTTGCTGAACTCGACCATGGCCCCGGCGTAGGCGACGGCCCCCGCTCCCGTCCCGCCGTATTCCTCGGGGACGGTCATGCCGAGATAGCCGAGTTCGCCGAGCTCCTTGAGGGCCTTGATGTTGACCTCCTGCTTTTCGTCGAGTTCGGCCGCGACCGGGGCCAGCTCTTTCTCAGCGAACTTCTTCGCCCCGTCGATGATCATGCGGTGTTCTTCAGAGAATGTGAAATCCATGGTGTTCCTCCGTGTATCGGTTTATCCGGAGACGCGGCGGGCGTTCATCCGGATGTACTCGACGATTTCCTGAAGGTCGTCGCCCGGGCCGAAGACCTTGCCCACGCCCAGCTCTTTGAGCTTTTCCTGGTCCTTGGTCGGGATGATCCCGCCGCCGGTGAGCAAACGGTCGCCGAGGCCGGAGCTCTCCATGAGCTCGCGGACCTTCCGGAAATTGCTCATGTGGGCCCCGGACAGGATGGACAGGCCGACGACGTCGGCGTCCTCCTCGACGGCGGCCCGGACGATGGCCTCCGGCGCTTGCTGGAGGCCGAGGTAAACGACCTCCATGCCCGCCTCGACCAGGGCGCGGGCGACGACCTTAGCGCCCCGGTCATGGCCGTCGAGGCCCGGCTTGGCGATGATGACCTTGATTTTTCGCTCCGCCATGGCGTTTTCCTCTTTCTTGGATCGTTAATAAAACGGCTGTTCCCGGTATTTTCCGAAAACCGCCGTCAAAGTATCACTGATCTCTCCCAGCGTCACGTACCGCCGGGCGCATTCGAGCAGGGGAGGCATCAGGTTCCGTCTGCCGGCCGCCGCGGTTTTTAGAGCGGTCAAGCTCGTCCGGACCGCCCCGTTGTCGCGCTCGGCCTTGGTCCGCCGCAGAAAAGCGACATGGTCCCTCTCCACGGACTCGTCGATTTCGAGGAGGGGGATCTCCAGCTTCTGGCCCGGGTTGGCGAATTCGTTGACGCCGACGTGGAACTTC
>Ga0315283_10004516_pt1 | contig 12124 bp, 8 predicted proteins | sample YL17G09_0_MG_FD_204541 | JGI IMG/M metagenome (GOLD analysis project Ga0315283, IMG submission 204541) | Sediment microbial communities from Yellowstone Lake, YNP, Wyoming, USA - YL17G09_0 | ecosystem: Environmental > Aquatic > Freshwater > Lake > Sediment | place: USA: Wyoming | collected...
CTGCTCCAACTGCATAAGCAGCAATCGCCATACCCTCCAGAATTTGGTGGGGATTAGTATCAATCAAGACTCGATCCTTGAAAATCAATGGCTCGGATTCGTCGGCATTGCAAACAACGAATTTGGGAGTTCGGGTGGCAGCGGCAACAAAGCGCCATTTTCTGCCTACCGGGAATCCTGCTCCGCCACGCCCATTCAGGTTGGAATTTTCCACTTCACGAATTACTTCTTCAGGAGTGCGTTTAAGTGCGACCTGCAACCCTTGATATGCACCCACCGACAAGGCGGATTGAAGCGAGTCGGGATCGATTTTCCCGGCATGCTCCAGCATGACGCGCACTTCCCCCGGACGCGCTTTGGTGTAATCAATAACTTTCCCAATATTGTCAGCGAGAATTGCACTATCTTTCTCAGTTAAGATCGGACCTGTCTGCTCATCGCCAACAAGCACTGCCGGAGCGCGGTCACACAAGCCTAAGCAGCTTGTGCGCTCAACCTTCCGGTCTGGATATTTTGCTCTCATCGCGTCGGAGATCGATGTCACGTTTCCACTACACAACCAGCATACAGGTCCATCACACACCCGAATCTTTGGCATCACAGAAGGCGGTGCTGCTTCAGCCACTTCAAGCATTGAGTAAAATGAGGCTATTCCATAAACCCGGGCAGACGGCAATTCAAGTAAACGTGCCACATCATCCAACATCTCTCGCGTTAATACACCATTCTCAGTCTGTAATTCGACGAGCATTTCCAGTACCGCCTGAGGCTGCCCACCATGTTTACGGACAAGCACCTCGATCTTTGGAGAGACAGGTCTGAATTTGATTTTTCTGTTGGTCATATAACCGCCTCCTTTAACGCGTCTCTATTCGCTCCGGGTGTATGTAAACCTTGAAGCGCTCGCCACGAGTACAACCGATCAATGTCATGCTCCAATGGTATACCAACTGCAAGGTGAGATGCGGCAATAAGAGCAGTGTAAAGTCCTCCCAATAGGCCACAGCCATGTAACAGGTCTGGCACATTCCTTATGCCGAGTGAATGAAATTCTTGTGATTCAGGGGCACTGACTATCACCTCTGCAGCAAGTCCTGCCAGCCTGTCCAAAGCACGACAGACTAGCGCCTCACCCTGGAAGTGTATATTCGCCTTATCTTGCCCCATACATTGTGACTTACCACCAGCGAAAATAGCAAGTGATAGCATTGCTGGATTATACTCGCCTCATGCTCCCGTCGATCCCGCTTGGGTCAAACCGGCTTCGGTAACTATGCGCGGAACAATGTCCTCCCAACCCACCGGCATAATGTGAAGGCCGTGGATACCCTGTTTTTCATAGCCTCTGATCTTGCGGGACAATTCCAGTGCAATCTGGACACCCTCTTCCTGTGCGTTCCCGGCCGCGTCGGCAGTTTCCATGCGTTTTAATATTGCTTCCGGTACCCATACACCCGGGATTTCGGTCATATAACGGGTCATCTTTAGACTCTTGAGCGGTGTGATACCCACCAGGATGTAGACTTTATCAAGGATGTTGCGTTTGGCAAGTTCATTGAGCCAGATTTCCATTCGCTCAATATCGTAAACCAGGTTGGTCTGGAAGAATTGCGCCCCGGCGTTTACTTTCTTGTGCTCGCGCAAGGCCTGGAATTTAGGGTCAGATGCATAAGGTGAAGCTGCCGCACCCAGGAAATATTTGGGTGGAAATTTGATCTCGCGACCATCCAGATAACGACCTTCATCCCGCATACGTCGCAGGATCCAGAGCATCTGGATGGCATCCAGATCATTAATATCCATCCGACCACGTGGCTGAGGCGCCAACACCGGGCTGTCACCGGTGACACACAGCACATTGCGCACTCCCAGTGCGCAAGCTCCCAGGATCTCACCCTGCAACCCGGCACGTGTGCGGTCACGGGCAGCGATCTGCATTACAGGTTCGGCGCCGCGTTCGATGGCAATCTTGCTGCAAGCCCAGGAGGTCATACGCGGGGTAGCTGAAGCGTTATCGGTAAAATTGATGGCAGTAACGTATGGTTTAACCAGATCAATGTTGCTGGTCAGCTTGTTGGTCGAGACAGACAAGGGCGGGGCAATCTCGCAAGCCACAACGAATTCTCCCGCTTTAAGGCGGCGTTCCAGTTCCGAGACGGGTTCAGTATTCTTAGGCCCGTGGTATTCGTTATCCCCCTGCCACCAATCGGGCTGGCGGACAGGACGGAAGACTCCGTCCCAGGTCTTATTGCGCTCTTCGGTTGAGCCGAATAGCAGCCCTTTCGCAACTTTTCCGATCCCCAACCGTTTGACTTGCCCAGCAACATCACCCCAGCTCTCAGCGCCGACTTTCTCCCAGTCCAGCGGCGGCTGGACTTCCATCAATATTTCCTGGCGGTCCATTTTGAAAGAGCGTTCATAAATTTTGTACCATATGCAAGGCCGGGTTTTATCCACATAACAAGTCTCCGGCGTGGACCCGCCGCAAGGCCCATTGCGCAGGCCTTTGGGGCATTCCATAGGGCAGATGAAGGCTGTCTCCTGCAAGAGACAATTCCCACACATACGGCAGCCCCATAGGGGGCCTTTAATAATTCTTTCTGAGTAGGCCAACAGGCGGCGACCAAGTGGTTCCCGTTTGAAAGGTAGATAAGGTGGCTGCCAACGGCGGCCGGGTGTGAAGATGGGCATAAGAGTCTCCTAACGATTTATTGTACTGCCTAGGGACTTCGCTAAGTCATGAATAATGTCACCTTGCGCAAGGACGAACATCCCCGTCTTCATTCCTATTTGCAGGCGGGTCACCCAGACGTTATAATTGAAGTATGCGTAAATTGATGCCGGCCCTTTTGATAATTTTTCTGACCATAACGATATCCTTCTCGCCACAACAAGCCCGCGCGGAATCCGTTGCAGCTCCGCATTTCTCGGCCGCTGAAGAACTCATTTCCGCGGTCAATGCTCTGCGCGCTGACAATGGACTGCCTCCTTACCAGCCCAACTCCATTCTGATGTTCCTTGCTCAAGAACATGCAGAGTATATGGCCGCAAGCGGTGTATCTATTGTCCACACCGATTCTCGAGGGTTTCTCCCTTTCCAACGCGCATTAGAAGCTGGTTATTCTGTTGCAGGAGATATTTATACCAATAGAGGTTTCTTTTCTGAAAACGTCACAGGTGGGGTTGGTAAGACCGCTCAAGATGCCGTCGATGAATGGTTGGGAGATGCGCCTCATCGGGGGACTATGCTCTCAAGCGATCTAGTCGATGTTGGCGCAGGTGTTGCAATCGTTGGTAACACGCATTACTATTGCCTGGACGCAGGCCGCTCCACCGAGGGTACTCCGCGCCCTTTCACGCCTCCACCGTCATACTCCTCCCCTGTCGCAACATTAATCCCAAATACACCAAATGCGGATGGCTCCGTTGTTTATATTGTTCAACCCAGCGACACTGCCCTTGGTATTGCCCTGGCCTATCGCATATCCCTGAATGAACTTTTTTTCCTGAACGGGCTGACCGAAAAATCTGTCATTTACCCCAACCAACAAATAATCATCCGCGCAGCTTTCACACCCACACCCACCCAACCCACTTCAACACCTACAGGTCGTCCTACTATTACTCCTTGGCCCACTTCCTCCCCAACTCCCACTGAGACTCATCTACCGCCAACGCCAACTCCTTCACCGGGGTTGCCTGTCTCTGAGGCGCGTAGTGCAGTGATCGCTATTGTTGTCGCTGCACTGGTCATCGGGGCCCTGCTGGCCTTATTTGGACGCAAACATAAATAATTCCAATTGAAGAATAAAAAACTGACGCTGATGAAGCGCCAGTTTATGTTATTATTTTGCTTTTCCCTGGGCGGCCACAGCCTCCGCTGCCTTTCGGACTGTCTCCTCGTCCGCTAGGTAGTAATGTTTGACAGGTTTCAGGTTCGCGTCGAGTTCGTAAACCAACGGAATGCCGGTCGGTATGTTAAGTTCGGGAATTTCCAACTCCGAAATATCATCCAGGTATTTGACCATCGCCCGGATACTGTTCCCGTGCGCAGCGATCAAAACGCGCTTTCCTGACTTGATCATCGGAGCCAGGGTGCTGTGCCAGTAAGGCAGGACGCGTTCCAGCGTGATCTTGAGCGATTCTGTAGCAGGGAGTTGGATTGGTGTCAGATCCGCGTAGCGACGGTCGAAGCGCGGGTGACGCTGGTCGTTTAATTCGAGTGCTGGAGGTGGGACATCATAACTGCGTCGCCAAATCTTTACCTGTTCTTCACCAAATTTGCCAGCCATCTCAGCTTTATTCAGGCCCTGGAGCGCCCCGTAGTGGCGTTCATTCAACTGCCAGGCGCGTACCACCGGAATCCATTCGAGCTCCATCTTTTCCTGGATTATGTTCAGTGTATGGATGGCCCGTTTCAATACAGAAGTGTAAGTGATATCAAAAGTGAAGCCTTTCTCACACAGGAGTTTGCCGCCCGTGTAAGCCTCCTGGCGCCCCTGGTCGGTCAGGTCAACGTCCGTCCAACCAGTGAAACGGTTTTCCAGGTTCCAGGTGCTCTGCCCATGACGAACAAAAACAAGTTTATATTTTGTTTCCATAATCACCTCAGATATAATAAACCGCCAGGTGCGCGTCACCTGGCGGTCTTTCCGATTAATCCAGTCTAGCGGATGGCTTTTTCAGTTTCGGGATCGAACAAGTGGCACTTGTCCAAGTTGAAGGATACCTGAACCTTGTCACCAATGTGGAAATCAGTCCGCGGGTCAACCCGGGCAACAATACTATCCGAGCCAGCCAGCAAGTACAGGAAGATTTCGTTACCCATCAGTTCGGTCACATCCACCTTCGTTTCTACCAAGGCTGCATGGATTCCGGGCGGGACGAACGCCGGGTTGAAAATATCTTCCGGGCGAATGCCAAACACAACCGGCTTATCCACATAAGCCTGGAAAGCCTTCATACGCTCAAGCGGGATGGGTACATTGAAGGAATCTGCATCCACAATCAACGTGCTGCCTTCCTTGCGCAGTTTCGCTTTGAAGAAATTCATCGCGGGAGCACCGATGAAACCGGCGACGAACATATTATCCGGATGATCATAGAGCGTTTGAGGTGTATCCAACTGCAGGAGTGCACCTTTATTAATAACAGCAATACGGCTTGCCATCGTCATAGCCTCGGTCTGATCGTGAGTCACATAGATAAAGGTCGTCTGCAGGCGATGATGAAGCTTGGTGATTTCGGAACGCATGGCAATCCGTAATTTGGCATCCAGGTTGGAAAGTGGTTCGTCGAAGAGGAAGACTTTCGGCTCCCGTACGATCGCCCGTCCAACCGCTACTCGTTGGCGCTGTCCGCCGGAAAGCTGGCGTGGTTTGCGAGTGAGCAATTCCCCAATACCCAGGATATCCGCCGCGTCCTGAACCCTGCGCTTAATTTCCTCTTTCGGGGTTTTGCGCAGTTTCAGACCGAATGCCAGATTCTCATAAACGGTCATGTGAGGATAAAGAGCATAGGATTGAAACACCATTGCAATGTCTCTGTCCTTTGGAGGAACGTCATTTACAACGCGATCATCAATTTTTATCTGCCCCTTGGTGATTTCCTCCAGCCCTGCAAGCATGCGCAGGGCAGTCGTCTTCCCGCAACCCGATGGGCCGACGAATACCAGGAATTCTTTGTCATCAATTTGCAGATTCAGGTCGTTCACCGCCGTGACAGTGCCGAATTCCTTCGTAATGTGGTCGTACGTTACACTAGCCATATTAGTCTCCTTTTCGTTTGAGTATAGTGATTTAATTATAATGCAAAATATATAAAAGGGGCGTACAGATTTATATAAGAAGCAGTAAAATGGACTCATGACCGACGATGTAACCCCCATCCGCCAGCAATATCTTGAAATCAAACGCCAGTATCCCAATGCAATCCTTTTCTTCCGGCTCGGCGATTTCTACGAGACCTTTGATCAAGATGCCGAAACCGCCGCCCGTGAACTGGACATAGTTCTCACCTCCCGCCCCATCGGCAAAGGGTTGCGCACCCCGTTGGCTGGTATTCCATATCACGCAGTTGAGAACTACCTCGCCCGTTTGATCGCTAAAGGATACCACGTTGCCATATGCGAGCAAATCGGCGACCAACCCACCAAGGGTATCTTCCCGCGCCGGGTTGTCCGCGTGGTCACACCTGGGACAATTGTCGAACCTGGTCTCCTGCCTGGCGACGCGAATAACTATCTCGCTTCTATCGTGATAGATGACGGTCGCGCCGGGATCGCCTATGTCGACATCACCACCGGTGAATTCGCAGTCACCGAACTTGCTGTGGCCTCTGACCCTGCGGCTGGTACATCAGAGCAAATCTGGGCGCCCCTTCGCTCCGAATTGACACGCCTCCATCCCGCAGAAATCATCCATCCCGACAATCTCCGTATCTCAAGTGGTATTTCCAGCCACCTGACGACCTGGCCCGCCTGGCACTTTGAGCCGGGTAAAAGTCTGGAAACATTGCTCGCTCATTTTGAAGCCTCCACCTTGGACGGTTTTGGATTAAAGCATCTTCCGCTCGCTATCCGCGCAGCAGGCGGCATAATCCAATACCTGAAAGAGACTGAGGGGGCAGCCCTGCCTCTCCTGACCAGTCTGCGTGTTTATAGTCTGGGCGAATTTATGACTCTCGATGCAGCAACCCGCCGTAATCTTGAATTAACCGAAACCCTGCGTGGCGGGACCAAAGGCTCGTTGCTTGGCGTGCTCGATCTCACTGTCACACCCATGGGTAAACGGCTGATGGGCCAGTGGGTCAGCCAGCCATTGCTTGACATTGCCCGTATCCGGGCGCGGCAGGACGGTCTCGAGTTCTTCTTTTCCCGTTCGATGTTGCGTGCCGAGTTGCGCTCCGCTCTCAAGCCATTGGCCGACCTGGAACGCCTGGTCAATCGCATCCTTTCCGGTCACGCACAGTCGCGCGACCTGGTGGCCATGCGAGAAACATTGATCCGTCTGCCTGCTACTTTGCAGTTGTTCACTTCCGAAAATGCACCTTCAACATTACCTCTACATTTATTAACTTCCTGCGCTGATGAATTAGCCTTTCTGCAATCTGCCATTAACGATAATCCTCCTGCAACACTTCAAAATACCGGTATTATCCGTTCCGGTTATTCCACAGAGCTGGATGGTGTCATCGAGACCTCCCGTCATGCCCGCGAATGGATCAACAACCTGGAGGTCGTAGAGCGTCAGCGCACCGGGATAAAGACGCTTAAAGTTGGTTACAACAAAGTATTCGGATATTACATTGAGATCTCACAAGGACAGGCTTCCAAAGCTCCATCCGATTACATTCGCAAGCAGACACTTGTCAATGCTGAACGCTACATCACGCCGGAGATGAAAGAATACGAGACACTTGTACTGAATGCCGAGGAACGCATACGTGAAATCGAACAGCGCCTTTTCCGTGAGGCCTGTGCGATCCTGGCAAAGTCTGCGAGCCGTTTACTCAATACGGCGCGAGCTTTGGCGGAACTGGACGTTCACTCAGCCCTGGCCGAGGCCGCCGCGTTGGGTGGTTATGTCCGACCTGAGGTCCGGGACGATGACTTATTGGAGATTCACGAAGGCCGTCACCCGGTCGTCGAAACAAGTTTGCATGATGAACGATACGTCCCCAACGACGTAATCTTCGAAAAAGGCGAAATAGTGCGGGTTATCACCGGGCCTAACATGTCTGGAAAATCCACTTATCTTCGCCAGACTGCACTGATAGTGCTAATGGCGCAAATGGGTTCGTTCGTCCCGGCTGCTTCAGCAAAGGTTGGGTTGGTAGACCGTATCTTCACTCGAATCGGTGCCCAGGATGAAATTCATGCCGGGCAATCCACGTTCATGGTGGAAATGATCGAAGCAGCCAATATTCTGCATCATGCTACCCAAAAGTCGCTGCTCATTCTGGATGAGCTCGGGCGCGGTACGAGCACTTATGATGGCGTCTCGATTGCCTGGGCTGTAGTCGAGTACATCCACAATCACCCATCCCTGCGCGCTAAAACACTTTTCGCCACCCATTACCACGAACTGGCGCAACTCGCGGATCTTCTGCCGGGGGTGAGTAATTACAATGTTGCCGTTACCGAAGCCGATGGGACAGTGGTCTTCCTGCACAAAATTATCCCGGGTGGCGCGGACCGTTCGTACGGGATCCACGTGGCTCAACTGGCCGGCCTACCCCGCCCAGTTATTCAGAGGGCGACAGAGATCATGGCGGAATTGGAAAAGTCATCCGGCCAGGCAATCCGCATCAATCCTCAAGGAGCCCAGCAAGCAGCGCTCTTCCCAGAAACGAATCCACTCTTGGATGACCTGAGTAGTCTAGATGTCAATTCGCTCTCGCCCATCGAGGCACTAAACAAGCTATTTGAATGGCAGAGACGTTATTTTGGAAAAAATGAACAATAATTATTTCAAAAGGGAAACTAAAATAAGGCTCCCGTAATACAAATGCGGGAGCCTCATTTTAGTTCTTTTTGGGCTATGCAATTTCTTTTTTTAAAGTGGGCATTGGCGCTTTCGACCGATAAATTGCCCAGATAGTTGCAGCCATTAGAACCACAGCAATGCCGATAACGATAAAATTGAATGAACCATCTCCATTCTGTATCGGGTATTTAACTATTATCGGAGCAGCCAACAGACTAACCAGGTTAGCCACCTTGATCATAGGGTTGAGGGCGGGACCGGCAGTATCCTTCATCGGGTCACCGACAGTATCGCCCACCACCCCTGCCTTATGCCGCTCAGAGCCCTTGCCTGTATTTTGAGCAAGGTTGCGTGGTTCATCTTCAATTGACTTCTTTGCGTTATCCCAAGCGCCACCAGCATTGGACATAAAAACCGCCAGCAACTGGCCGGAGAGTATGATACCAGCCAGGAAGCCACCTAAAGCCTCCACTTGCAGCACCAAGCCAATCACCAACGGCATCAGGACCGAGATGGTCGCCAGCGGAATGAGTTCCTTCTGCGCCGAAGCAGTGGAGATGCCAATCACTTCCGCATAATCAGGTTGCTTAGTGCCTTCCATGATGCCCGGGATCTTGAATTGGCGTCGGACCTCTTCCACAATCTTGCTTGCAGCACGGCTGACAGCCCGGATGGAAAGTGAGGAGAACAACCAAGGCAACGCGCCACCTAGGAGCAGCCCAATAAACACCTTGGTATCCGAGAGACGTATGGAATCCATCACGGGTTGTCCCAATTGTGATTGGACACGGGCTACATCTGCGATATATGCGCCAAACAAACTGACCGCCGCTATCACAGCTGACGCAATGGCAACGCCTTTGGTGATGGCTTTGGTTGTATTTCCTACTGCATCCAGATCGGCCATGATCTGGCGGGCCGTCTTGGTCTCTTCATCTTCCATACCCTGCCAGGCCATCTCACCAATACCATTGGCATTGTCTGAGATAGGGCCGTAAGAGTCCATGGCTACGTTATTGCCAGTATGACTCAACATGCCGATACCGATCATGGCAACTGCGTACAACACATACCTCGCACCGTCACCGTTGTATAGCAATAAACCGATGATGAAACTGATTGCAATTACAACCACCGCCCATACACTTGATTCCATACCAACCGACAGGCCAGATAGAATGGTAGTCGCAGCACCGGTGTCAGTGGATTTGACAATTTCCTTAACGGGCGCCTTCTTCGTGGACGTAAAATATGAAGTCAGTGGGTTGAATGCCACGGCCAAACCAACACCGACAGCAGTTAATGCGGCCAGACGCCAATCATGAGCGTAGAAGTATGCCAAAAATATGGAGAGGGTAACAGTAAAAATACTCGATACCTCGTATGAGCGGAACATGGACTCTTCGGCGTCATGTGCACGCAGGAACTTGATAGGGAATTTCTCCCAAATTGGCACTGTGAAAGTACCCAGCATTGAACTAATTACGCCTATTGCACGAATGATCAATGGGTACACAATCCACTTTAAGTCGCCTGTAAGGGCGACCAGTGCCAGGCCAAGAATCAGACCGGAGACGATCGTAGTCTCGTATGATTCGAAAATATCGGCGGCCATACCAGCGCAGTCGCCCACGTTATCTCCAACTAAATCTGCAATCACGGCTGCATTGCGTGGGTCATCTTCAGGGATGTCTTTCTCTACTTTACCGACCAAATCCGCACCAACATCTGCAGCTTTCGTAAAAATACCCCCGCCCACGCGCATGAACAATGCCAATAGCGTTCCGCCAAAGCCAAAGCCCAACAAGGCGTCTGGCGCCGCCTTACCAAAGACAATGAATATTAGCGTTCCGCCAAGCAAGCCAAGGCCGTCGGTAAGCATACCTGTGATGGTACCGGCATAATAAGCAATTGATAGGGCTTCATTAAAACCTCGGCGGGAGGCTGCCGCGACGCGGATATTGGCCTGAACTGCCATACGCATCCCCCATTGACCGACCATTAAAGAAAAGGATGCCCCCATGATGAAGGCGATCGTCCGCCCAATAGCAATGATCAGTTTAATCCCCTGGTCACCAAAAGCCTTAAATTCTTCACGAGCCTCCAGGCTTGGCGGGACAACATACACACTAAAGAACATTACCAACGTTAGGATGCCAATAAGTGGCAGGATTGTACGCAGTTGGCGTCCCAGATAAGAATTGGCGCCAATGCGAATCGCGTTCCACACTTCCTGCATCTTGGCCGTGCCTTTATCCTTTTTGAGCACGACGCCACGTAACCACCACGCATATGCCAGACTGATAAACGCGGCAACAAGAACGAAAACAACTGCAACCTGCTCGAAATTATTAAGTCCATGACGACTACCAAGCCAAAGAATGTCCATCTATCCTCTCCACTTTACTCAGAATCAAGGAGTCAATTGATTTCCTGTCTCCATGTCGCCCAATTCTATCTAACAAAATTTGTTTAGTCAATTCATCCAGTCCTATTTGTTCCACCCTTCACCCCGGTGATTCCCAGATAACCATACAATCAGCTTATGCATCATTACAGATTAGGATTTGATTAGAATAAATAAAACCACTTGACTTTGCCTCACCATTAATTGTATAGTACTTATCGATTGAGTGATGCCGCTTCCGGCACCGCTGCCGCATGGCTGCTGTGCCGTTTATTTCGCCCGTAATCACTCTTAATTCTTTCAAGGAGAACCCATGATTCGCGCTACTGGTCTCACTAAGGATTTCGGCTCACGAAGGGCAATTGAAAACCTGACCTTCGAAGCCAAACAGGGCGAGGTTGTCGGTTTTCTCGGTCCAAATGGTGCCGGGAAAACCACAACAATGCGCATCCTGACCGGGTATATGCCCCCGACTTACGGGACAGCCCAGGTAGCTGGTTTTGATATAATCAGTGAATCCCTCGAAGTTCGTCGTCGCGTAGGCTACCTGCCTGAAACGGTTCCGCTCTACCCCGAGATGACCGTCTACGAATACCTGAAATTCATGGCCGACTTGCGCCATCTACCAAACGGGGATGATATGGTGGACGCTGCCCTGGATTTAGTTCAGATGGAAAAACGTGCCGACGGGTACATTTCGAATCTGTCGAAGGGTATGCGCCAACGGGTGGGACTCGCTCAGGCATTGCTACACAGACCTGAAGTTCTGATCCTGGACGAACCGACCATCGGTCTCGATCCGGCACAGGTCGTGGAATTTCGCAACACCGTTCGCGATGTTGGTAAAGAGCGCACTGTCCTTCTTTCAACCCATATTCTTTCTGAGGCCCAACAGCTTTGCGACCGCGTCTTGATCATCAATAAAGGTCGTATCGTTGCCGAGGACACTCCTGATAACCTGCAATCCCGCCTGGTCGGAGCGGAGCAAGTGGTTCTGCGAGTCAAGGGCGAGGCTGACGACTTGCTCCCAATCATTGCAAAAATAGATGGCGTACAAAACGCCAAGCTCCAGCCTAATGGCAATCTGGTGTTTCAGTTTACACCTGGCGCAGATGTTCGTCCGGCTGTCGCCAGAGCGACTATTAAGGCCGGCTACGACTTGCTCGAGTTCCATCCAGTTGGTTTGAGTCTTGAAGAAATATTCCTGCAACTTACACAGGATAATGCTAGG
>Ga0315283_10004518_pt1 | contig 12124 bp, 10 predicted proteins | sample YL17G09_0_MG_FD_204541 | JGI IMG/M metagenome (GOLD analysis project Ga0315283, IMG submission 204541) | Sediment microbial communities from Yellowstone Lake, YNP, Wyoming, USA - YL17G09_0 | ecosystem: Environmental > Aquatic > Freshwater > Lake > Sediment | place: USA: Wyoming | collected...
TCGATCTGCTCGGCGGAGAGCAGGCGCGGCGCCGACCCGGCATCGACCCACGTGAAGTCGTGATTGAGGTGGTGCGTGGTCATGGCTGCTTCCTGGCCCGACTGGGCGCCACCCGCGGCGGCTCGTTGGCCATCTTCGGGTACTGCGGAGGCCAGGGCGCGTCTGGCAGGCCGGCCGCCTCGTCGGCACGCACCAGGGCCAACAGTGGCTCCAGCGACTGCGGCTGATCGTCGATGGAGGCCCAGGGGTCTCCGTGTGCGGCCACTCGCGCAGGCACCGTGGCGATCGTGAACTCGGGCGGGCGCACGAACGCCAGCTCGGTCCACTCGAACGGACACGACACGGGTGCGTGCGGTTGGGCGCGTACCGACCATGGAGCGAAGACGGTCTTGTGCGGGGCGTTCTGGTTGAAGTCGATGAAGATCCGCTCGCCCCGCTGCTCCTTCCACCAGGCCGCAGTGACCAGGTCGGATCGGCGGCGTTCGAGCTCGCGGGCAAGCGCGACGGCCGCGGCACGCACTGCGTGGCTGTCCCATCGGCCGGCAAGGCGAACATAGACGTGCAGACCTCGGCTGCCCGAGGTCTTGATGTAGCTGCGCATCCCGAGTTCGTCGAGCAGTTGCTTCACGACTGCCGCCGACTCCTGGGCCATGGCGAACGTGGTGCCGGGGCCCGGATCCAGATCGACGCGGAGTTCGTCGCAAACCCGTTGGTCGGCTGCTCGCACCGGCCATGAGTGGAAGCCGAGACACCCGAGGTTGACGGCCCACACCAGATGAGCGAGATCGGCGATGACCAGCGCTCGCGATTCGGTGCCGTTGGGTGTGCTGACGATCGTGGTGGTCAGCCACTCGGGCGCGCTGTCGGGGATGCGCTTCTGGAAGAACGAGGATCCCTCAGCACCATTTGGGAATCGTTGCAGCAGCACCGGCCGATCGCGCATCTGGCGCATCACGGCCTCGCCCATCGCGACGTAGTAGTGCACGAGATCCAGCTTGGTCTCGCCCCTGGCGCTGAAGAAGACCTTGTCAGGATGGGTGATGGTGAGCACCCGGCCGGCCACCTCCACATCCACCGTCGCGTCGACGCCGTCGCTCACGGCTCCAACGCTAACCCTGCGGAGCGCTACCGTCGGGCAGATGGGGCAGCAGGCGAACGGCGCGGTCGACATCACTGCGCCGATGCAGGGCACGATCGTCAGCGTCGATGTGGTCGTCGGCCAACTTGTGCACGCCGGTCATCAGCTGATGCTGATCGAGTCGATGAAGATGCATCACGCGATCGAGGCTCTGGCCAGCGGCATCGTCGGCATGATCAGCGTGCGGGTGGGCATCACCGTGATGGAGGGTCAGATGGTGGCCACCATCGAGCCCCACGAGGTCGCCGAGGAGACCGTGCAGGCGGCAGTGGTGGAGGACCCTGACCACGTGCGCCCCGACCTCGCCGAGGTGGTGGCCCGCCATGCGGTCGGGCTCGACGAAGCGCGACCCGATGCCGTCGCTCGGCGGCGCAAGGTGGGCAGGCGCACAGCGCGGGAGAACGTGGCGCACCTTGTCGACGACGGCTCGTTCGTCGAGTACGGCCCCGTGGTGATCGCCGCCCAACGCCGTCGCCGCCAGTTGCAGGATCTGATCGAGCGCACGCCTGCCGACGGGATGATCGGTGGCATCGGCAGTGTCAACGGTCAGCTGTTCAGCGGGCGCGCCGCGCAGGTGGTGGCGGTGTCGTACGACTACACGGTGCTGGCGGGCACGCAGGGCACCCAGAACCACCGCAAGAAGGACCGCCTGTTCGAGCTCGCGGAGGAGCTGCGACTGCCGGTCGTCTTCTTCACCGAAGGCGGCGGTGGTCGCCCCGGCGACACCGACGCGCTGGGCGTGAGCGGCCTCGACTGCTGGGCGTTCAACTACTTCGCGCGGCTCAGTGGGCTGGTGCCGTTGGTCGGCATCAACGCGGGGTACTGCTTCGCCGGGAATGCCGCCATCCTGGGCTGTTGCGATGTGGTGATCGCCACCGCCGACTCCAACATCGGCATGGGCGGCCCGGCGATGATCGAAGGTGGCGGGCTCGGCGTGTTCGAACCCAAGGAAATCGGGCCGATGAGCGTGCAACAGGCCAACGGGGTGGTCGACATCGCGGTGGCCGACGAGGCCGAGGCGGTCGAGATGGCGAAGCGGTACCTCTCGTACTTCCAGGGGTCGGTGGCCGAGTGGGAGTGCGCCGATCAGCGCGAGCTGCGGCACGTCATTCCCGAGGACCGCAAGCGCAGCTACGACGTGCGGCTGGCGATCGACGGCATCTTCGACACCGGATCCGTGCTGGAACTGCGGCGCGACTTCGGTCTGGGTATGGTCACGGCGTTCGCGCGGGTGGAGGGCCGTGCGGTGGGAGTAGTGGCCAACAACCCGCACCATCTCGCGGGCGCGATCGACAGCGATGGTGCCGACAAGGCCGCGCGTTTCCTGCAGCTGTGCGATGCATTCGACATCCCCGTCGTCACGCTCGTCGACACGCCCGGGATGATGGTGGGGCCGGAGGTCGAGAAAACCGCGCTGGTACGGCACTGCACCAGGCTGTTCGTCACCGGCGCCAACATCACGGTGCCGATGGTGAGCATCGTGCTGCGCAAGAGCTACGGGCTGGGCGCCCAGGCGATGATGGGCGGCAGCACGAAGGCACCGGTGGTGTGCGTCGCCTGGCCCACGGGCGAGTTCGGCGGGATGGGACTCGAGGGTGCGGTGCGGTTGGGCTACCGGCACGAACTGGAGGCCATCGCCGATCCGGTGGAGCGGGAGGCGACCTTCCAGCAGATGGTCGACCGCATGTACGAGCACGGCAAGGCGGTGAATGCCGCGTCGCACTTCGAGATCGATGACGTCATCGATCCTGCCGAAACCCGCCGCTGGATCTCGTCGGTGCTCACATCCTCGCCTGCACCGGCGGTGCGGCAAGGTAAGAAGCGACCCAACATCGACACCTGGTAGGAACCGGCCGTGACAAGTGACCCGATGAGCGTTGACCCGATGAGCGTTGATGAGGTGGAGCTGCGGGTGATTCGGTTGCCGTACCGGACCCCGTTCAAGACCTCGTTCGCGGAGGAGACCGAGAAGGTCGCCGTCATCGCCACCGTCCGGTCCGCTGGCGTCGAGGGCTACGGAGAAGGCGTGATGGATCCGCTGCCCGTGTATCGCGAAGAGTGCATCGCCGGAGCGCTGCACCTGTTGCGCGAGGCGCTGGTGCCGGCCCTCCTGCGCGACAGCTGCCAACACCCTGCGCAGCTCGCCGACAGTTGGGCGGGGTGGCGCGGCAACCCGATGGCGAAGGCAACGCTCGAACTGGCGGTGTGGGACTGCTTCGCGAGGCAGCAGGCGGTGCCGCTGCGCACCCTGCTCGGCGGCGACGCCACGGAGATCCCGGTCGGTGCGAGCCTGGGGATGAACCCGATCCCGCACACGGTCGATGTCGTGCGGAGGCATGTGGACGAGGGTTATCAGCGCATCAAGCTGAAGATCGAGCCGGGTTGGGACGTCGAACTGCTGACAGCGGTGCGTGCCGAGTTCCCCCACATCAAGCTCACCGTCGATGCCAACTCCGCGTACACGCTCGACGACCTGCCGCTGCTGCAGCGCATCGACGAGTTCGGCCTGCACTACATCGAGCAGCCGCTGCACTGGGACGACCTCGTGGATCACGCCACGTTGGCGCCCCAGATGCGCACACCGCTGTGCCTCGACGAGACCCTCACCTCGCCAGCGCGGGTGAAGGCTGCGCTCGACCTCGGGGCATGCACCGTCGTCAACGTGAAGGTGGGCCGGGTGGGCGGGCTCGAGGCGGTGCGTCGCATCCACGATCTCTGCGTGGCGCGCAGCACGCCGATGTGGTGCGGCGGGATGCTCGAAACCGGCATCGGCCGCGCCCACAACATCCACCTGGCCACGATGCCCGGCTTCGTCTACCCGGGCGACACGGCATCGGCCAGCCGCACCTACGCCCGCGACATCGTCGAGCAGCCACTCGAGGCCACCAACGGTGTCATGCCCGTGCCTCCTGGGCCGGGCATCGGTGTCACCCTCGATCGGCCCTTTCTCGACTCCGTCACCGAGATGGTCGAGGTGCTCCGCAGGTGACCATCGAGTTCCGCGAGCTCCGCACCGCCGACGAACTGGTCGCGCTCCCCGAGTTCGAGAAGCAGATCTGGGGCGGAGAGTCGGAAATGGTCTCGGTCAACGTACTGGTGGCCACCGTCAGCGAGGGCGGGATGGCGATCGGCGCGTTCGACCGGGACCGCCTGGTCGGCGCCGTCTATGGCTTCGCCACCAACGAGCTCCACGTGCTGCACTCGCACTACATGGCCGTCGATCCCGCGTACCGACGTGCGGGCCTGGGCGCCGCGTTGAAGTACCAGCAGCGCGAGTGGTGCCTCGCCCACGAGGTCACGGCCGTGCGCTGGACGTACGATCCGCTGCAACTCGCCAACGCTCACCTCAACCTCCGCACGCTCGGCGCGACAGGCATCAGCTATCACGTCAACCTCTACGGCACGCTCGGCGGCATCAACGGCTCTCTTCCCAGCGACCGGGTGACCGTGCTGTGGGATCTGGTTGGCCCTCGAGCCGCCGGCTCCGAGCATGTCGATGTGCAGGTGCCGCAGGTGAGCGCCGAGCAGATCGCCTCGTCGTCGCCCGAAGCTCATGCTGCTCGCCTTGCGGTTCGCGATGCCCTCATGCCCCCGCTGGCCGAGGGCTGGCGGATCACCGACGTCGATCGCGACGCACGGCGCTACACGCTCAGCCGTTGAGCCCTGTGTCGTCGAGCCCTGTGTCGTTGAGCACGTCGGCGGCGAGGTCGGGGAACACCTTGCTCACCTTGGCGGTCAGCCACTGGCCATAGGTGCCTTCGACGTCGCGCAGGTCCGCGCGGTCCCACCGCTCGTGCGCATCGATCGGCGCGACCCACCCGGGCTCGAGCCGCAGCGGCTCGACCCGGGCATCCCAGCCGGGGTCGAGGAAGAACGGCAACGAGTACCGGTCGTGCCCCGTGTGGTTGCGCACGCGGTGCGGCGTCGACCTGTAGCGGCCGGCGGTGAGCCGGTCGAGCATGTCGCCGAGGTTGCAGATGATCAGTTCGGGGTCGCTGGGCGCTCCGGTCCATTTGCCGCCCACCTTCACCTCCAGGCCCGGTGTGCCGTCGTGGGCAAGCAGGGTGAGCAGGCCGTAGTCGCTGTGCTCGGCGACTCCCCAGCGGTCGGGTGCGTGCTCGGGATGAGGGGGGTAGCGGAAGATGCGGAACAGGGGCGTCGGATCGGCGGTGAGCGACCGCCGGAAGAAGTCGTCGGCCAGGCCGAGCCCACGTGCCATCAGCGACAGGACGCGCTGCCCGAGTTGCTCCATCGCCGCCATCCAGTCGGTGACTGCATCGCGCAGTGTTGCTGGCTGTGCGGGCCAGATGTTGGGACCGTGCATCGGCCGCGGATCGGGTGGGAGCTCGCGGCCGAAGTAGTAGCCCTCCTTCAGATCGGGCACGCCCGAAGTGAGCTCGCCGCCGAGCGGGAACCAGCCGCGCCATGCCTGACCTCCCCTGGCGAGCGAGACGTCGGCCTTGCTCTCGGCCGGCAGCGCGAAGAACTCGCGGGCGGCATCGAGCAGCGCGCACCGCAGGGTTGAGGGCACACCGTGGCCGGCGACCGCGAAGAACCCGATGTCGCGGCAGGCGCCGTCGATTCGTGACGAAGCGTCCTCGGTCGCGAGGTCGATGACCGGCAGAGTCGTCATGTCGCCCAGCGTAGGCATCGGTGACATGCGTGCGGCGGGTAGACGTCTGGCAGACTCGGTACCCGTGACCGCGCTCGAGCTCATCGTCATCGGCGCGGCCGTGTTCGTTGCCTCGTTCATGCAGGTCATCTCCGGATTCGGGTTCGCGCTGCTGTCTGTTCCGCTGATGACTCTGGCCGTTCCGGCGAAGGAGGCGGTGGTCGTCAGCATGATCGTCGGCCTGGCGGCCACCACCCGGCAGTCGTGGGAGCTGCGCGAGTACGCAGATCGTGGCCTGGTGCGGCCGATGGTGATCGGCGCCTACCTGGGGATGCCCATCGGGCTCTGGGTGTTCGTCACGGTGGCCGACGATGTGTTGCGCCTGATGCTGGGCGTCGCGGTGCTCGTCGCCGTGGTGTTGCTGGCGTTCAGGATCAACCTCCACCATGTCGGGCGCAGCCTCGACGTCGGTGCCGGGTTCATCTCGGGCATCCTCAACACCTCGCTGTCGACCAACGGCCCCCCGCTCGTGTTCGCGCTCCAGGCCCGACAGTTGCCGCCGGATCGCTTCCGGGCGACCTTGGCGTGGGTGTTCACCCTGAGCGCGGTGGTCGGTCTGGTGATGTTCATCGCAGCCGGCAAGGTGACCCACGCCGGCCTGGTGGGCGCGGCGGTGGCGTTCCCGTCGATGCTGCTCGGACAGATGGTGGGGTTCCCGATGCGCAAGCACGTCGACGGCGAGCGGTTCCGCTACCTCGTGCTGTTGCTGCTGACTGTCGCGGCCGTCACCGCAATCGTGACAGCGCTGACATGACAGGCTGTCGCTGATGCGCGACACGCACGTGCCCTCCCAGGCGATGCCCGACAACGTCGTCGTCGTGATGCTCGATTCGCTCAACCGCCACATGCTGGGGTGCTATGGCGAGCGCGAGTTCCAGACGCCGCATCTCGACAAGTTCGCCGCTCAGCGCGCGACCCGGTTCACGCGACACGTCACCGGGTCGTTGCCCTGCATGCCGGCCCGCCACGACATCCTGTGCGGGGCGCTCGACTTCTTGTGGCGGCCGTGGGGTTCGATCGAGCTCTGGGAGCGACCCATCACGGCCGACCTGCGCGACGCGGGGGTCACCACGATGCTGGTCACCGATCACCCGCACCTGTTCGAGACCGGCGGCGAGAACTACCACACCGACTTCGGTGGGTGGGACTACGTACGCGGGCACGAGGGCGACCCGTGGAAGACCTGGCTCGATCCCTCGTGGCTGGGCGTGCCTGCACCGCCTGCGCTGCCAGGCGACTGGTTCTACCGCCGGCGCTTCGGTGACGGTTTCCCGCGGATCGACCGTGCGTACGACCGTACTCGCACCTTCTTTCGCGCCGAGGCCGACTACCCCGGCCCGCGCACGATGTCGGCCTCTGCCGAGTGGGTGGCAGGAGCAGCACAGAACCACACGAGCGAGCGGTGGATGCTGTTCGTCGACGAGTTCGATCCGCACGAGCCGTTCGACACCCCGACCCCGTGGCAGGGCAGGTACGAGGACGAGCAGTGGCAGGGCGAGCGGTTGATCTGGCCGCCGTACGTGGTGGGCGGAGTGGCCGGTGGTCACCTCAGCGAGGCCGAGGCCCGACACGTGCGCGCCAACTACGGCAGCAAGCTGAGCATGATCGACCACTGGTTCGGTCGGCTGATCGACGAGTTGGATCGGGCGGACCTGTTCGACAGCACTGCGGTGATCGTGTGCACCGACCACGGCCACTATCTCGGCGAACAGCGCGATGGTCTCGACATCTGGGGCAAGCCGATGGTCCCGCAATTCGAGCCGCTCGGCCACATCCCACTGCTCGTCCACTGGCCGGGCGTCGTCGGTGGGGGAGTGTGCGACGCACTCACCACGTCGGTCGATCTGCATGCCACTCTCGCCGACGTGTTCGGGGTGGTGCCGGCGCACCGCACCCATGGTCGCTCGCTGGTACCGCTCCTCACGGGCGCTGCGACCTCGGTGCGAGAGTGGGCGATCGGTGGTGTGTACGGCAACTGGGTACAGATCACCGACGGGCACCGTAAGTACGCCCGGGCCCCGGAGGGCAGCAACTTCCCGCTCAGCATGTGGAGCAACAGGTGGAGCACGATGCCCACCCATGTGAAGGGCATTGCCGAACTGCCGATGCCCGACGGGCGAGCGGTGCTCGACCGGATGCCTGGCAGTGAGATCCCGGTGATGCGGCAGCCGTTCCAGCCGGGCGATTCGCTTCCCTTCTGGGTGGGTGGTGGCAACGTCGGGCAGCATCACCTCTACGACATCGACGTCGACCCCGACGAGGCCGAGAACCGGGTGGGCGAAGCGTTGGAACGGGAGATGGTTGACCTGCTGCGCACCGCGCTCGGTGAGGTGGCGGCACCCCACGAGCAGTTCGAGCGCCTCGGCATCCTGTGACCGGGCTGATGGGGTTCGGGCTACTGCCCGAACCGGGCTGATGGGGTTCGGGCTACTGCCCGAACCACTGCATCCAGGCGTCCTTCGTCTTCGGCTTGAACACGTAGTTGGTCTCGCGCAGGCCCTCGAGCGTGCCGCTCGACGGCGCGGAGTACCGGTGGCCTGGGAACACCACGGTGTCGTCGGGCAGCGCAGAGAGCCGCTGCAGGCTGTGGTACATCGCCTCGGGGTCGCTGCCCGGCAGGTCGGTACGCCCACAGCCCTCGAGGAACAGCGTGTCCCCGCTGACCAGCTTGCGGTCGACCAAGAAGCACTGGCTGCCGGGCGTATGACCGGGGGTGTGGACGAGGGTGATCTCGATGCCGCCCACCTGCACCACGTCTCCGGCATCGTGCTGCACGAGTTGCTGCTCGCCCACGCCCGTGGTGCGCATGATCCAGGGCGTCTCGTTGCGCTGCACGTGGATGGCGCAGTCGCAGCGTTCGAGCAGGGTGGCGATGCCCTCGATGCGGTAGCCCATCATCGAGCCGCCGATGTGGTCGGCGTGGTAGTGCGTTGCGAGTACCCCCGCCACGCGCATGCCGTCGCGTTCGACGGCGTCGATGAGCTCGTCGACTGCGTACGCCGGGTCGACCAAGACGCACTCGCCAGTGGTGCGGTCGCCGATGGCGTAGGCGAAGTTGACCATCTGCTGCGCGATCGGGTCGTCGGCAGCAAAGTCGCGGCCGGAGAGCAACTGGCGGAAGTAGAGGCGATCGTCGGTCACGCGCGTCACGCTACCGGTGCCGGCTGGGCGTGGGTCGAACGAAGTCGCGGGAGCACCAGACGAGCGAAGCGCTCGCACTCGTCGAGATGCGGATACCCCGACAGGATGAAGCTGTCGATGCCCAACGTGCGGTAGTCCTGCAGCTTTGCCACCACCTGATCAGGATCACCGACGATGGCTGCGCCGCAACCGCTGCGGGCGCGACCGATGCCGGTCCAGAGATGCGGCTCCACGAATCCGTCGTCGTCGGCCACGGCACGCAACTCGGCCTGGTGACGCACCCCCACCGAGGTGCTGTCGAGGGAGCGGGCCCGGATCTGCTCGCCCACGTCGGGATCGAGGGCAGCGACGAGATGGTGAGCGGCGGCACGAGCCTCGTCTTCGGTTTCGCGCACGATGACGTGCACGCGGTAGCCGAAGCGGAGGACGCGGCCGTGCCGTTGAGAGCGTTGACGCAGATCAGCGATGGTGGCGGCGACGCCGGGCAGTGTGTCGGGCCACATCAGGTACACGTCGGCCGCCTGAGCGGCCACCTCGCGCGCCTCGTCCGACAGCCCGCCGAAGTACAGCGGGGGGCAGCGCTGCGAGACGGTGTGCACGCGCGGAGGATCGAGGTGGAGCTGCAGCCACTCGCCGTCGACGTCGAGTCGTCGGCCGTCGAGCAGGGTGCGCATCGCGTGCATCCACTCGAGAGTGCGCGCGTAGCGGGCGCCCGAATCGAGCGACTCACCCGGCAGCTCGGACGAGATGATGTTGACGGTGAGCCGTCCACCGAGCAGCTGGTCCAGCGTGGCGAGCTGTCTGGAGAGCTGAGGTAACCACAGTTCCCCCATCCGCACTGCCACCAGCATCTTGATCTGCTCGAGTTGTGGGGCGACGGCTGCGGCGAACGCAACCGGATCGATCCCGAGCGAGTAGCCGGATGGTACGAGCACGTTGTCGAAGCCCAGGCGATCGGCCGCCCGAACGATTGCCCCGCAGTGCTCGTAACTGCTCGAGAGCCGTGGCTGCACGACGCCCAACTGCTCGTAATCGTCGTCGCACAGTGCGGAGAACCAGGCCACCTCGCAGGCGTCGTCGATCAGGTCGTCATCCGAGGGGGTCATCGGCCGTACGCTAACCAACCGATGAGTGAGCTCCTGTCGCATCTGGCGCCCGGCCAGCCGATCGTGTTCGGCGGCAATCGGGTCACGTTCGTCGGCCCCGAACTCGCGTCGGCGTTTCGCCCGGGCGACCAACTCGTCGTCGTGCACGAGACCGGCGACCTGCTGCACATCCCGCAGGCCCAGCACACCGTGGCCGCGAACGCCGTCGGCGCAGCCAGCGATGCGTTCGAGCGTCTCGTCGATGTGCCCGACGAGCAGATCTCGGTGTTCTTCGACCGGTTCGCAGGCATGCTCGCCGAGGACTCGGTCTTCGCCGACATCACCGACGCGAACGCCCGCGACGTCGCCGACGCGCGGGACCGCGGTCGCGCAGTGGGCCGCTTGCAGCTGTCGCCAGCGATGCGCGCCGGCATGGTGGATGGTCTGCGCACGTGGCGCGACACCCCGACTCGTCGTTCGCAGCAGGTCGGCGTGGTGGAGCACGCGGCCTGGTCCGTATCGTCGTGGCGCAGTCCTCTCGGCGTGGTGGGATTCGTGTTCGAAGGGCGGCCCAACGTGTTCGCCGACGCAACCGGCGTGCTGCGCACCGGCAACACGGTGGTGTTCCGCATCGGCAGCGATGCCCTGGGTACGGCGCGGGCAATCATGAACGCGGCCGTCCAGCCGGCGCTGGTGGAGGCGGGCCTGCCCCTCGGCGCCGTGCAGTTGATCGACTCGGCGGCACACGCCGCCGGCTGGGCGCTGTTCGCCGACTCCCGGCTGTCGCTGGCAGTCGCCCGCGGATCGGGTGCCGCGGTGGCCCAGCTCGGTTCCGTTGCCCGCCAGCACGGTGTGCCGGTCAGCCTGCACGGCACCGGCGGAGCGTGGTTGGTGGCGGGCGGCTCGGCCGACGCGGAAACGTTCGAGCTGGCCGTGCGGCACTCGCTCGACCGCAAGGTGTGCAACACCCTCAACGTGTGCTGCATCGTTCGCGATCGCGCCGGCGATCTGGTCCCGGCGTTCCATCGGGCGGTGCAGCTCGCAGCGGGCGGCGCAGCCGCCACGGTGCACGAGCTGGAGCCCGGCGACGAACTGCTGGCCCACGAGTGGGAGTGGGACGGGGCGCCCGAGGTCAGCTTGGTCATCGTCGATTCGGTTGCCCACGCGGTGTCGCTGTTCAACCGCTTCAGCCCACGCTTCGCTGCGTCTCTGATCAGCACCGACCCGGCCGAGCACGAGCGGTTCTACGCAGCGATCGACGCACCGTTCGTCGGCGACGGGTTCACTCGCTGGGTCGACGGTCAGTTCGCGCTCGACCAACCCGAGCTTGGTCTGTCGAACTGGCAGTCGGGCCGCCTGTTCGGTCGTGGTGGTGTGCTCTCCGGCGACTCCGTGTTCACGGTTCGCCTGCGCGCCCGCATCGGCGACCACAACCTGCATCGCTGAGCGGGGCGCGCTGACACGGCACGACTTGCTGGCTACGGTGAAGCCGTGCGTAGGTCGATGGCAGTTGCAGGGCTGATCATCGGGCTCGTGCTGGCAGGCTGCAGTGACGCCGCTGTGCGCGTACAACGTTCCGATCCGACCCCCACCGAGCCGACATCCACGACCGGGCCGACCAGCACCTCGCTGCCCGGTACGTCGCTGCCCGGCACATCGCCACCGGATCCGGTCGCCACCGCCGACGGCCTCGGCGACCCGTTGTTCCCGGCGCTCGGCAACCCCGGTATCGACGTACAGCACTACGACGTCCGTCTCGCCTATGACCCAGCTCTCGACGCGGTCGAGGCGACGGTGGTGATCTCGCTGCTCGCCACCCTCGATCTGACGGAGTTCACGCTCGACTCCACCACCCCTGATGTCAGCGCGGTGACGGTGAACGGCACTCCCGCCGAGTTCACGGAGGAGTCACCTGAGCTGCGGGTGACTCCGGCCGAACCGATCGCATCCGGTGAGTCGGTCGAGGTGTCGGTGACCTACTCGGTCGATCCCGCGCCCATCCATTCTCCTGTCGGCCTGGAGAACGGCTGGTTCGACACGCCCGGCGGCTCATACGTGCTCAACGAACCCGACGGTGCACGCAACTGG
>Ga0315283_10004519_pt1 | contig 12121 bp, 6 predicted proteins | sample YL17G09_0_MG_FD_204541 | JGI IMG/M metagenome (GOLD analysis project Ga0315283, IMG submission 204541) | Sediment microbial communities from Yellowstone Lake, YNP, Wyoming, USA - YL17G09_0 | ecosystem: Environmental > Aquatic > Freshwater > Lake > Sediment | place: USA: Wyoming | collected...
GAGCCCCAGCCGCAATTCCGTCGCCATCAGGTTGCTGTTGTAGCCGCTCGGGAATTGCTCATCGCGCTGCGCGAAGACCAGGTGGTTCACCCAGGTGAACTCGATGCTGGTGGTGGTGATCGACTTGAGGAAGCGCTCGGCGCCGAACTCGAAAGACCCACCCGGGTACAAGCCGCGGTGCAACCGGTAGGTCTCGGGGTCCTTGATGACATTGCGGCGGTTCTCGACCCACACCCGGTAGACGCCCGGCCCCGCGCCAGCGTGGTAGAACCACTGGCCCCGCTTCACGACGTACTGGATCTGCGCCGTAACCGGCAGCAACAGGACGAGCATTTGGTCCTTCACCCTGTCGTCCGGGGAATCCACGTCCGTGAACGGGATGGGCGTGGCGGTCTTGTAGGCGGTCCAGGTGAAGCCGGGGTTCACCTGCCAGCGCCAGTCCCTGCTGTGGACGTAGCGGAACTGCCCGGCGAAGGAGAATCGCGGCATGGCCCCATTCGAGTAGTCGGCGAACCACTCGGCACCAAACATCCGATCGACACCGAAGTAGGATCCGCCGATTTGGCCGCCGATCCCTCCCTGGCCGGGCTTGTAGGCCGGCTCACCCTCCGCCGCAAGGCATGCCGAGGCGATCGTGAGCAGCGCCAGCGCGGCGAAGCTCACCCAACGAATGCGTGGAATCATGCGATGGAGGCTCCTTTTCCCGGGCAAAGGGACGGTGTGAAAGAGGCCCGGCACAGATGAACGGCACACTATAGGAATGGCTCTCAGGGGTGTCAAGAAACCACGGCGGGGAAGGCCGCGACTCCGGCGCGTCACGCAGCACGGGTGTGCCCGTCAGTGTCAGGGCGTGGACGGCGGCGACGGCCCGCGGACGGGAAGCGGGCCGGTTCCGCCCGCAAGATGTTGCCTGGCCGTCCTCCGCGGAGTGGAATGCCTCTTGCGTTGAGTCGCGGTGCTTCCGAACCGGGAACCCACCTCAACCTCCGCCGTCCAGTCCTCACCCCGACCCTCCCAGAAGCAACGCGATTCACCCTGGGGCCGGCCGCCAACCGGCCCCGTCCCGGTCCTCTCGGCGCTGTCCGTCGCCCCTTCACTGCACATTCGTGCCGGTTCACTCGCGGATCCCCCGGAACCGGGCGTGGCAGGGGCTGGAACTCGGATTCGTTGACACTCTCCGCCCTGCCCCGTAGACTCGCACGCTCCTAACGTCTTGCGCCTGCCGGCGGCGCCGCGGGGGGGCACCTGCATCAAGCGCGGGTCTGCCCCGGCGCGCCGGCCGTTGTCTGCCCTGAGGGATCCGATGAATCGCACCGACCAGTGGAAGCTGGCGAGCGTACTTCTGGTGACGGTGATCGCCGTCTGGTATCTGCTCCCGTCCTACCAGTTCTACGCCAACTACTACGATCGCACGACCCAGCAACTCGCCAGCGTCTCCCCCGAGAAACTGGCCGACCTCCGCAAGAAGGCCATCCACCTGGGCCTGGATCTGCAGGGCGGCATGCACCTCGTGCTCGAGGTCGACCGCTCCAAGATGAACGCCGCCGAGGGCAAGGATGCGGTGGACCGCGCCATGGAGGTCCTCCGGCAGCGCATCGACCAGTTTGGCGTGGCCGAACCCCTCATCCAGAAGGAGGGCGAGGACCGCATCGTCATCCAGTTGCCGGGCCTCACCGAGCGCAAGCGCGCGCTCGACCTCATCGGCAAGACCGCGCTGCTCGAGTTCAAGCTGGTGCGCACGGCTGAAGAGACGAGGAGCGTTTTCGACAAGCTCGACGGCTACCTCGCCACCCACGCCACGGCCACCGACACGGCCCTGCGCCGCACCGCGCTCAGCTCGCACGTCCTGTCCATGGACTTCGCCGCCTTCGTGCGGTCCGAGGATCTGCCGGCCGTGCAGCAACTGCTCGCCACGCCGGGCCTCGACTCCATCATCCCGGGCGACGCTCAACTGCTGTGGGGCAACCCCGACGAGGCCTCCCAGGGGGTCACCGGCCGCTACCTGTACGTGGTGAAGCGCGAGCCCGAGATGCAGGGCGGCTCGATCGCCACGGCCAACGCCCAGATCGGCCTCGAGTCCACGAACCCCGGCTCCTGGGGCGTCAGCATGAAGATGACGCCGAGCGGCCGCATCGATTTCGCGCGCATCACCGGCGCCAACATCGGCCGCAACCTGGCCATCGTGCTCGACGGCGTCATCTCCTCTGCCCCGACCATCCGCGACCGCATCCCCTCGGGGGACGCCTCGATCACGGGCGGGAGCTTCAACATCGAGACCGCGCGTGACCTGGCCATCGTGCTGCGCGCCGGCGCCCTGCCCGCCCCGGTGCACGTCGTCGAGGAGCGCTCGGTCGGACCGTCGCTCGGCAGTGACTCCATCCAGGATGGCCTGATGGCGGGCGTCATCGGCACGATCCTGGTGGTCGTGTTCATGCTCGTCTATTACCAGCTCTCGGGCCTCATCGCGGTCGTGGCCATGGTGCTCAACATCTTCTACCTGCTGGCCTGCCTGGCCGGCCTGGGCGCGACGCTGACGCTGCCCGGCATCGCGGGCATCGTGCTCACGGTCGGCATGTCGGTGGACGCCAACGTGCTCATCTTCGAGCGCATCCGCGAGGAACTGCGCAATCAGAAGAGCGTGCGCCAGGCGGTCCAGCTGGGCTACGACCGTGCCTTCCGAACCATCTTCGATGCGAACATGACCACGATCATCAGCTCGGTGTTCCTGTTCCAGTTCGGCACGGGACCCATCAAGGGGTTCGCCATCACCATGATCATCGGGCTCATCGCCAACCTGTTCACGGCGGTGTTCCTGACCCGGATGGTCTTCGACTTCATGCTGAGCCGCGGCAAGACCGAGACCCTCAGCATCTAGCAGGCACGAGGAGAACGAGACGATGCTTCAGATGCTGATTGGAACCAACATCCCCTTCATGCAGAACCGGCGCTATGCATACCTGCTCTCCGCCGTGATGGTCGTGGCGACGGCCACGTGGCTCATCATGCACGGCGGGCCCCTGCTGAGCGTCGACTTCACGGGCGGCTCCGTGCTCCAGATCCGCACCAGCCGGGTGCTCGCAGCCGATGAGGTGCGCCGGGCCATCGACGCCGCGGGCTTCCGCGGAGTGGAGCTGCAACAAATGACCGGGCAGAACCGGGACGAGTTCCTGCTGCGCTTCAGGACTGACAACCAGGAACCGTTCCCCATCATCCAGCAGGCCCTCTCGACCCGTTTCCCCGGGGTCACCTCCGAGCTGCGCCGCCAGGAAACAGTCGGACCCAAGGTGGGCAACGAATTGCGCCACAAGGCGATCTGGGCGGTGCTCTGGAGCCTGGGCGGGATCCTGCTTTACGTGGGCATCCGTTATGAGTTCAAATTCGCCTTCGGCGCCGTGGTGTCCCTCTTCCACGACGTGTTCGTCGTCCTGGGTTTCCTGTGCTTCACCGGGCGTGAGGTATCCCTGACGGTGGTGGCCGCGCTGCTCACCATCGCCGGCTACTCCATCAACGACACCATCGTCGTGTTCGATCGAATCCGCGAACGGTCCAAGGCCCTGCGCAAGGAGAAGCACTCCCGGGCCATGGACATCGCGGTCAACGAGACCCTGTCGCGCACCGTGATCACCGCGCTCACCGTGTTCCTGGCGGCGCTCGGGCTGTTCATCTGGGGCGGCGAGGTCCTGCGTGATTTCTCGTTCGCGATGCTGATCGGCGTCTGCTTCGGAACGTACTCTTCGGTCTACGTGGCCAGCGCCCTGGCGCTCGACATCTGGATCCAGCTCGATCGCCGCAAGGGAATTCAGGCCGAGTAGGCGAAAGGCTCAAGAGGCTCGTGATGAACGATCTCCGCAGTCCGCTGCACCGCATCGCCCCGTTCACCGCCGTCATCCTCGTGGCGCTGGCGATGGCCGGGTGCTCCAAGAAGATCACGGCCGTCGACCCGGACTACACCGCGCCGGAGGGCCGGAGGGAGGCCGGAGCTCAGCAGATCGTCTACCCTGACCGCCCGACCACCGTGTACCTCCTGAAGATCGCCCCGTCCAACTGCGAGGAATGCACGGACGAACAGGTCTCGGTGGACGAGGTCTACCCCGCGGGCCCGGGAGTCATCAACGGCATGATCTTCGACGGGACGCCCGCGAGCAGCTACCAGATCATGCGTCGCGAGCTCAATGGTGGCTATGCGCCACTGTATGACTACGCGCTGAATCCCGTGCAACGCTTAACCCCGTCGGGCTGGAAGCTGTTCACCTGGCAGGATGTAAACCCCTCGGGGTTCGATCCGCCGACCTATCTGGGCCGGGGAATCGTGTCCGGCGTCGTCACGCGCACGACCCCGCTGACCAACGTGGGCAGCGGTCAGGCAGTCGACGTTGAGGAGATCTTCCTGGCCACCGATTCCCTCAGGGCCTTCACTTACTCGCCCGTGACCAGCGCGGTGGGGTACGTCCTGCAGGTCTACGCGCCCAGGGGCGCCTACGCGACCGCATTCATTTACAATGCGGCGCCCGCGCCCTTCGCGCGCGAGGACCATCGCGACTACTTGGTCGCGTGGCTGCCCGCCACCCAGGGGATCGTCGACGGCAGCAAGGTGGATGTCCTCACGAGGCTCGCCTACATCCCCGGGGCGCGCTACCTGGTGCGCATGTCCGCAGTGGACTCACTTGGCCGGCTGGTCGGGTTCTCGTACGGGGTACCCTTCGCAGTCAACGGGCCCGACGAGGGGTACTACCGCGTGTTCCGGGGTGGAGCCATCCTGGCAGCGGCCGCCACGCGTCCTGCGACCGGCCCCGCGCTCGCCAGACCCACGTTCAGCATGATGGCGGCTCCGCCGCGCCACGCCCGCGAAATCTCTCCCAGCCGGGTCAAGATCCGGTTCGAGGGACACTAGCGAGGCAGACCGGCCACGGGGCAGCGGACTCGACCGGCTCGGCACGAAGGCTAGGGACCCCCACGGTCCGGGCCTTCGCGCCATTCTCGGCAGGCTCCGTGCCGCACGTGTATCATCAGGGAAGGCGGAATCCCCGCAACGCCCCCCGGAGAGCCACCACTCGTGAGACATCTCGCCACCCTGCTCGTCCTGGCCGCGTCGTGCGCCTGCACCACGCCCACCCGCGGCGCGAGCGACACGCCCACCGTACCGGGCGCGCGCGCCTTCGGCATCGCCCGCCTCAAGTACGGCGGCGGCGGCGACTGGTACGAGAACCGCACCTCGCTCGCGAACCTGATGCGAGCCGCGCGGGAGCGCCTCTCGATCCCCACGGCGGGCGCGAAGGAGGCGGTGGTCGAGCCCGGCTCGGCCGCGCTCTTCCAGTACCCGTTCGTCTACGCCTGCGGCCACGGCAACCTCAAGCTCACACCCACCGAAGCGGCCAGCCTGCGGCGCTACCTCACGACCGGCGGCTTCCTGTGGGTGGATGACGACTTCGGGATCGATCCGTCCTTCCGGCGGACGATGAAGCAGGTGCTCCCTGACGCGCCGCTGGTCGAACTGCCTTTCTCGCACCCGCTCTTCCACGGGCTCTACGAGTTCCCGGCCGGCCTGCCGAAGATCCACGAGCACGACGGCGGCCCCGCGCGGGCGTACGGGGTTTTCCACGACGGGAGGCTGGTCGTATTCTATTCGTTCGACACCGACCTGGGGGACGGCCTCGAGGACCCCGAGATCCATGGCGATCCGCCCGAGAAGCGCGAGGCTGCGCTGCGCCTGTCCCTGAACCTCGTCCACTACGTCTTGACGCATTGACCCGCACCGGGCCACCCCGACGACGATGACCACTCGCGTGCCCGACAACGTCCTCGAGCGACTCGTCTCCCGCCACTACGCCGCTCTGCAGCGGTCACTGACGCTGCGTCACGGGTTGAGCGCCGCGGGAAGCGTCGCCGTGCTCGTCACGCTGGCGGTGGCGCTCGGGGTGGCGTGGCCCACAGGAGAGCCGTTGGCGTGGGCGCGCCTGCTCGCAGTGGCGGGCGGCGCCGTCGCGGCCCTGATCCTCGCGGTCGCGGGCTTCCTGCGCGCGCGGCCCTCCTTCGAGGCCTACCTCGAGCACATCGAGCAGCGTTTTCCGGCGGTCCGCTCCTGGCTGCGCAACGCGCTCGACTTCGAGCTCTGTCCACCGGCACACACCTCGCCCGAGTTGGCCCGGGCGCTGGGTGACGAGACCTCACGCCGGCTAGCGGAGGTGCCGCTCGTCGCCCTGCGGCCCGCCCTCGAGGCGCGCCGGCCGCTCGCCAGCATGGGGGTCGCGCTCGCGGTCGTGGCCGCGCTCGGGCTCGCGTTCCCCGCGCGCACGGAGCGTTCGTGGCACACCCTGCTCGATCCGCGCAGCGCCGCCCCACCCGTGCGGCTCGAGGTCGAGCCCGGCTCGGTGACCATCACGCCGGGCACCGCGCTGGCGGTGCGGGCGCGGGTCTGGGGCAGCACCGCGCGCCCGCGGCTGCTGCGGGACGGATCCGCCGCGGACCCTGCGACCCACGAGGGCGCGGGTGCCAGCGGCGAGCGGTTGTGGCGTTTCGACCTCACCCAGCTCACGCGCGCCCTCGATTACCGGGTGCGCGTAGCCGGAGTCGAGAGCCCGCGCTACCGCGTGACGCTCGCCGGCACACCCCAGCCGGTGAGCTTCGAGATCGAGATCCGCCCGCCCGCCTACGCGCGGTTGCCGGCGCAGCGCGGCGCGGCCACGCGCGGTGACCTGACGGCACTGCGCGGTTCGCGGGCGCAGATCGAGGTGCTCTTCGACCGCGACCTGGCGGCGCTCGAAGCCACCGCCCCGGGTCAGCCGGCGCGACCGTGGAGAGCGCTCAACCCGCGGCGCTGGCGCGGCGAGATCGAGATCCGGCAGGCGGGCGATTACGAGCTGCGCGCGCGCGCCGGCGCCCCGCGAAGCGAGCTCGGAGGCGAGGGGCGTTTCCGCTATGCCATCCAGCCGCTCCCCGACGCCCCGCCGATCCTCACCGTGCGCGTGCCCGAGGGCGACCTCGACCTGCCGGCCGGCCAGCAGGTGCCCTATGAAGTGCTCGGCCAGGACGATCTCGGCCTGACCGAGTTGCGGCTCCAGGTGCGCAAGGACGCGGAGGCCCGGTGGACCGACCTGACGCTGGCGCGCTTCGCGGGCGAGCCCCGCGAGATTCGCGCCGGCGCGCGCTGGGACGCGGCCTCGCTCGCCCTGCTGCCCGGGCAGAGCGCGAGCTTCCGCTTCCAGCTCTTCGACGACGCGCAGGACGGGCGCGGAGTGGCGACCAGCGCCATCTATGAACTGCGCTTCCCGTCGCTGGCCGAACTGTACCAGGACCTGGAGCGCGGCCAGGAGTCGGTGCAGGGCACGCTCGAGAAAGTGGCGGACCGCGCGCAGGAGCTGCAGAAGTCGCTCGACAAGCTGGCCCGCCAGGCGCCCACGCCGGCCGCCGGCAGCCCGCGTTCCTTCGAGCGGCAGGAGGAGGTGAAGAGCGCGCTCGATCGCCAGCAGGATCTCTCCCGCCAGATTGACGAAGCCTCACGCCAGCTGCGCGAAGGTCTTCAGCAGGCCACCGAGCGTCGCGCCTTCGACGAACAACTCACCCGCAAGCTGCGCGAACTGGCCCAGGTCATGGACCAGATCCAGTCGCAGGAATTCAAGGAAGCGATGCGCCGCCTGCAGGAGGCGCTCGAGAACACCCAGCGCCGCCCGCCGGAGCCGGGCCTGCAGGACTGGCGCCGCCAGAACGAACAGCTGCTGAAGAACCTCGAGCGCACGCTCGAACTGCTGAAGCAACTGCGGCAGGAGGAGCGCCTCCAGGCCCTCGCCCAGCGCGCCACGGAGCTGAAGGCCCAGCAGGACGGGCGCAACCAGGCGACCGAGCAGAAGGCGGGCAAACAGGCACAGCAAGCGCTCGCCGAGGAGCAGAAACAGGCTGCCACCGAGAGCGAGCAGCTCGCGAAGGACGCGCAGCAACTCGGGCAGCAGATGGGCGAACCCCAGGCGCAGTCTGCGCTCCAGGACGCCGCGGAGGAACTCGAGCAGGAAGCCGCACCGGCCCAGCGCGAAGCCGCGCAGGCGCAGGCGCAGAGCCAGAAGGCGCAGGCCCGGCAGGCGGGCCAGCGCGCGAGCCAGAGCCTGCAGCGCGCTTCGGAGCAGCTCAGCAAACTCTCGAGCGCCATGCAGCAGCAGCGGCAGCAGGTGGACCTCGCGGCGGTGCGACGCTCCGCGCAGGACCTGGTCTCGCTGCAGCGCGCGGCCGAGGCGAGCCTCAGCTCGAACTCCCCCCCAAGCGAGAGCGCCGACCGCCAGACGGACCTCTCCGAGGGCGCCGCCCGCGTGGCGGACTCGCTCTGGACGCTCGCGAAGAAGTCGCCCTTCATCACGCCCGAACTCGCGGAGGCGCTGGGCCGCGCCATCAACAGCCTGCAGCAGTCGGGTAAGGAATTCGGGAAGGGCAACAACGCCGGCGCCTCGGCAGCGGGTGGTTCCGGCGCGGGCGCCCTGGTCGAGGCCGTCCTGGAGCTGCGCCAGACCGAAAGCTCGATGTGCCAGAACCCGGGCCAGGGCCAGCCTGGCGGCACGATGCCCGCGCGCATGAATGGACTCGGCAATCAGCAGGAGCAATTGAATGACCGCACGCGCACGCTGGGCCAGCGCCTGACCGAGCAGACGCGGCTCTCCGCCGGCGATCAGGACGAGCTGCGGCGGATGGCCCAGGAGCAGGCACGGATCCGCGACGAGCTCGGGCGGATCGAGCAGGAGGATCGGCAGCGACGCCAGCTCCTCGGACGACTCGACCAGACCGCCGAGGAGATGAAGCAGGTCGAGGAAGCGCTGCGTGAAGGCCGATTCGGAGACGAGGTGGAGCAGAAACAGCAGCATATCCTGTCGCGGATGCTCGACGCCCAGCGCTCCGTGAACCGCCAGGACTTCGAGCCGCGCCGCGAGTCACGTCCGGGCGAGGACGCCGGGCGCAGCGCGCCGCCAGCGCTGCCGGCCGAGTTGCTGCGCGAGAGCGACCGGCTGCGGCTAGACCTGCTCAAGGCCCAGGCCGACCGCTATCCGTCGCAGTATCGCGCGTTCATCGAGGCGTACCTGCGCGCGCTGAACCGCGGGAGCTCCCGGTGATGGCCCGCGCGTCACGGTGGTTTCGGACGATGGCGCGGATCGCGGGCGCCGTCGCGCTGGTGGCAGCGCCCGCGGGCCCCGCCGCCGCGCAGACGATCGACTCGACCGGCGTCGAGTGGCAGCACATCCCCGCCCTCGAGGCGCGCAATTACGGCATCCGGCAGATCGCCCCCGGACTGCTCGCCGTGGGCACCTCGGACGAAGCCGAACTGCAACCGGTGAGCCAGCGCCCCATGCCGCCACTATCCCCCGCCCAGGCCACCCGCCTGCGCCAGGCGCAGGCGCTGCGCACGAACGGCCAACTCGAACAGGCCCGCGCCGCACTGGTTCCGCTCCTGGCGGAACTCACGCACCACCCGGCAGTGGTGACCGAGCAAGCGCGCCTGTTCCTCGCACGGCAGGATTTCACCGCCGCGGAGCGGCTGGGCCGCACCGAGCGCGCAGCCCAGCGGGACTCCCTGATGGTGGCGCGCGAACTCGTGCTCGCGCTCGAGCGATTGGGCCGCTCGCGGGACGCGGCGGGAGTGGCGCTCGAGTCCTGGCTCGCCTCGCCGCTCGACGCCGACTGGGCCCAGGAGACCGTCATCCGCCTCGCGCCTGCGGACGCCCGCGGCGTGCGGGAGCTGGTGCGCCGGGCGACCGAGGCGCGGCCCGGCCGTACGGACCTGGTCCGTGCATGCGCCATGCTCGATTGGCGCGCCGGCGACCTCGCGGCAGCGCTCTCGACCCTCGAGCACGCCGAGCTCCCCGGCCCGGCACGGGCCCCGCTCCTCTGGGACTTCGCCCGGCAACTGGCCTCCACCGGCGCCTCCCGCGATTCGGGCGCCGCGGCCGCGGCGCTGACCGCGCTCGCGGGAGATGGCCGCTTCGACGCGACCTGGCGGCTCACCGCAGCACAGCACGCCTGGACGCTGCAGTGCGAACGCGGCGCCGGGGACGAGGCCGCGCCCGCGCTGAACCGGGCACTCCACGGCATCCCCACGGCGCGCTGGCCCGCCGACTTCCTCGTGGCGATCGCGCGCGGGCTGCGCGAGGCCGGCCGCACCGACGAGGCCCGGGCGCTGCTGCGCTCGGGCGCCGCGCCGCTCGCGGCGGTGCCCCAACTCGACCTCGAAGAGGCCCTCGCCGACCTGCGCGACGGCCCGCCCGAGCGCGCGCTGACACGGCTCGCCACGCTGGCCGCGACCACGCCCGAGGGCGCGTGGCGCTACGCCGAGGCGCTCTTCTTCGCGGGGCAAAGCGACTCCGCGCTGAGCCTATACCAGCGCATCGCCGAGAATCCGCAGGGGCCGTTCCGCGGCGACGCGCTCGAGCGCACCTACCTGATCGAGGACGCCGAGCCACGCGCTGCGCTCGCAGTGTTCGGACGCATCGCCTACGAGGAGTGGCGCGATGACCACCGGCGCGCCATGGCGCTGACCGACTCGCTGGCGCAGGCCCTGCCGCGCGGCGCGCTCTGGGCACAGGCCGCGCTCCTGCTCGCCTCGCAGCGCGAAGCTGCGGGCGACGCGCGGGGGGCGCTCGGCCCCCTGCTGACGGTGGCGGACTCGCTGCCCGACGACCGGCTCGCGCCGCTCGCCCGCCAGCGCGCGGGCGACCTCTACCGCACCAGGCTTGGGGACGAGCACGCCGCACTCGCCCAGTACGAAGAGTGCCTCGCACGCTACCCACGCGCCTGGAACGCGCCCGAGGTGCGGCGCGTGGCCGAGCGGCTCCGGCGCAGCCGCCCGGCCTTCTGAGGAGGATGCAATGATGCGCGGACTAACCCGGACGATTCAGGAACCGCTGCGGCGAACGGCGCGATCGCGCGCGCCGGCCGGGCGCGGACTCATCGCAGTGCTCATCGCGATCGTGCTCGCCGCAGCGCCCGCTCAGGCGAAGTGGCTCGTCCCCATGGACGACCGGCAGACCGACCACCTCAAGGCCTACGGCCTCACCTACTGGGTGCTCCAGCAGGGGCAGAAGGCCGAGTGGCTGCTCAACTACCGCGCCGGATCGTTCCTGTTGCCCGGCGACCCGGCCATCGAGCGCGAAGCCAACGTGCGCGGCGTCGTGCTCGAGCCCATTGGCGGCGGCGCCGAAGCCGCCATGCGCGCCGAGATCGCCGACAACAACATGGAGGCGGTCGGACTGGAGAAGCCGCCGAAGATCGCCGTATACATCCCGCCCAATACACCACCCTGGGACGACGCCGTGACCCTCGCCCTGGACTACGCCGAGATCCCCTACGCCCGGGTCTGGGACGAGGAGGTGTTGCGCGGCGAGCTGGCAAAATACGACTGGCTCCACCTGCACCACGAGGACTTCACCGGACAGCACGGCAAGTTCTACGCGGCCTATCACACCTTCCCCTGGTACCAGGAGGAGGAGCGGGTGCAGAAGGCGATGGCGGCGAAGCTGGGCTTCGCGAAGGAGACCCAGCTCAAGGCCGACGTGGCCCGCACCGTCAAGGACTTCATCGGGCGCGGCGGATTCATGTTCGGCATGTGCTCGGCCACCGACACCTACGACATCGCGCTCGCCGCCTCCGGCGTGGACATGGTCGACGCGATCTACGACGGCGACCCGGCCGACCCGCAGGCCCAGCGCAAACTCGATTTCACGCAGACGCTCGCCTTCAAGGACTTCCAGCTCGAGCCGGACCCATACCTCTACCGGTTCTCGGACATCGACGTGACGCTGGAGGCTGACGCCCGCGGGCCCAACTCCTTTTTCACGCTGTTCGACTTCTCCGCCAAGAACGACCCGGTGCCCACCATGCTGGTGCAGAACCACGCGAACGCCGTGCTCGACTTCCTCGGGCAGACCACCGGCTTCCGCCGCCAGTTCATCAAGAGCGGCGTGCTGGTGCTGGGTGAGGTCGAGGGCGCGGACGAGGCAAAGTACCTGCACGGGCAGTTCGGTCGCGGCACCTTCACTTTCCTCGGCGGCCACGACCCGGAGGATTTTCAGCACCGCGTGGGCGACCCGGCGACCGACCTGTCGAAGGTCAGACACTCGCCCGGCTACCGGCTCATCCTCAACAACGTGCTGTT
>Ga0315283_10004520_pt1 | contig 12119 bp, 9 predicted proteins | sample YL17G09_0_MG_FD_204541 | JGI IMG/M metagenome (GOLD analysis project Ga0315283, IMG submission 204541) | Sediment microbial communities from Yellowstone Lake, YNP, Wyoming, USA - YL17G09_0 | ecosystem: Environmental > Aquatic > Freshwater > Lake > Sediment | place: USA: Wyoming | collected...
CCAAGTTGGTTGGCAACATTCCTTACAATCTCACGACACCGATTCTCGAATGGATCATTGAACATCGCGCTCACTTCCCGCTGGTCGTGTTGATGGTGCAGAAGGAAGTTGCGCTGCGACTGGCGGCGCAACCCGGAGGCAAAGATTTCGGCTCCTTGACCGTGTTTGTTCAATTGTTCTACGACGTCAAGCGTATATTCACCCTCCGCCCCGGGTCGTTCTTTCCGAAACCGACGATCGATTCCGCCGTCATTGAGTTGCGTTCATTGCCAAAGAGTCATATTGTCGACGCCGAATACGATCAGTTGCGCCGTCTGACTTCTGCTTGTTTCCGGTGGCGTCGCAAGACCATTGTTCGTATTTTGCGCGAGGAATACCAATTGGGACCGGATGTTGCCGTCCGGTTGGTCACGTCACTGTCACTTGATCCTAATTCTCGTCCGGAGCAGTTGGCAGTGTCCCACTTTGTCGCCTTGATGAGAGAGCTCAAATGTGTCGACCGGGATTTGCCCTGATTATTATCAGCTTCTGCTGTCTGCTCCACAGCAATCCCGCCTCGTCCGTCAGCTTGAATCTCAGCTTCTCTCTCGACCGTCAGACCTATAATTGGGAAGACTCGGTGTCATACGCCCGCGATCTCAAACCATCCCTGCAATTGGCGTTACAGAATCGCTCAACGGCGACACTTATCAAGAAATCAGTCTTCGGGGAAGGCGGCGACCGCTGGCAGAAGACGGCGCGCTCGAGTGTTTCACTTACCTATCGCATCAGACCGTCATTCAAGGCCGGCGTAGAATTCAGTCAGGATTTTGACCGATTGGAAAAAAAGCGACTCATCGCCAACCGCGCCAATTTGCTTACCGGTTTCGAAGGAAATCACGTCAATTTCTCGCAACGCTGTGGAGTCGTCTGGGAGCAGCGGCAGTTTGATCCGGCGTCCTCTAGCGAGTCTGGCCTTGGTTACTCTGGTGCGGTTTCGATCAAACCCCGACAGGATCGCTCGCTTGGTCGTGCCAATGTTGAAGCGCAGATCACGACCCTCCGCCGTACCCCGCTCAAAAACATCGCATTGAACTACAATTTCTCTGCCAATAATGCTCGTGGAGACACGGTAACTCTGGATGCGAAGCAGAGTTTTGGAGAACGGAAGTACTTCCCATCCAGCGGTAGTTTTGATGTCACGGCGCGACAACGCAACGAGCAGCGCCGCTGGGATCTCCATGCCAGTCGGAAACTGCCGGCCGCAGTAGTGTTCTCTGCCAGTGCTGCCTATCGCTTTGATAAGTACGACTATGAGTATGATCCCGCAGTCACCGACCTGGTCCGGCAGAACAACAACTTTGCCTCGCTGTTTGAATATCAGGTGTCGCTGACCAGGCGTTTTGGGCGGGTTTTGTTGATGCAAGGAACGTATCTATACAATCGCACCAAAGAGGATTTCGGGCAGCAGCAGACTAACCAGTTGGCGGAAACCGGCCAATTGGGAATGACGGCGAAAGTGTTTTTGCTGGAGGCGGATACCCTCGAAGCCTCCGGGCAGATGGGTGTAACGTCATATTTGGCGCCCACCGCGTCGACTTTTTTCGCCGATCGCGACCGCTCGGTCAGTGTCGCCACCGTACGGATGACGCATCGCTTTTCCGACTTTCTGACCGGCATGATCGACGGCAGTTATCGCGGTTTCCATGCGATTTACATTTCCGGCCGTCTGTCGGCCAATAACAATGTGAACAATGTCTATATCTTCAATCCCACTTTGATCTGGCGGCCGCTGGCGAATATCAGTTTGCAGCAAAGCTATCAGATGTTCGCGAATTACATTTATTACGAGTACGAGAAATCCGATCTGAGCGGGCGCAACACGCTCTACCGGCGCGCCAATATGAGTAACAAGTTGACGCTGACCAGTTCCCGACGCACTGATTTTGTCATCGAGTACAGCTATCGTTATGAGGACTTCGGTCCCTTGGTCTACTCCGACCAGTGGCAGCAGCAGATTAGCTGGGACCGCCGCACGCACCGACCGCGTGTCGGCATCGATTATCGACCGATAGCGGGTCTGCGTTTCCAGCCCTATGCGGTCTATGAAATCCAACGGTCGTACGATCACCTATTTGATTCCACAGCTACACTTGGCAGGCGCCAGAAATCCGAGGAATTCACGCGCACGCTTGTTGGCTTCGATTTTGAATGGGAATTGTCCAATTTGTCGTACATCAACTGCACGTTGGAGCGCCGCGTTCAGGATTACCGGAATCAACGCAAGCAGGAGTACGATCTGTTTACTATTTCCATCAGGAGGTTTCTGTGAGGAGAGTCATCTTTATCATATTGACCGCTCTGCTGATGGCATCCTGCGCCAAGAATCCTTTTTCGACGCGGGAGAGCGAACCACCGACCGCCAAAGCGGGAACCTTCATCACACCGACAACGCCGCAGATCGTGCTTGAGAACCTGCGTCTCTGCTATTCCGAACTGGTGATCGGCAATTTCGTACAGAGTCTCGACAGCGATTTTGTGTTCAAGTATGATTTCCTTCAGGGAGCGCAGGCCGACTCGGGCTGGGGTTTCAAGCAGGAACTGAATCTTACCGAAAAAATGTTTAATGATTTTGGCGCCACGAAGAGTGAGAGGTCGCTGCGAGTAACTTTCGTTGCTCAATCGGAACAGCCCGACATCATTCTCGACAGTACGGCGACACTGGTGCGCAGCTACACAATCATTGTTGCCGATTCGTCGGGTCAGATGTCGGGCAGCTACCGAGGTGTTGTGCGTTTCGAAATGATTGAGAGCACTTCTAACTTCTGGGCAATTCGAAGCTGGTCTGACTGGCATCTAAATCTTGATACCCAATCCTGGGCGGAACTAAAAAATGCGTATCAGTAGCGTCATCGTTCTCGCGATCGTAATTGTTTTCGCGATTATTTCCTGCCAGAATCCGTTCGCTCCGGCAGTGATCGGGCCATCGCGCGTGGTACCGATTGTCGCACAGACGGCGCCGGACTCGGTGCTGCACAATTTCAAGTATGCTTACGAGCATCATGATCTCGACGCCTATGAAAATTGCCTCGATGAGCAGTTCATCTTCCGTTACATCGATCAGGATCGCACCGGACAGATCGAACAGGTTGAAATCCCGCGAGACGGACCCTCCGGAGATCTGGCGCGCACGGAGCGGTTGTTCTCGCTGTTCGATGAGATCACGCTCGACACCTGGGTACCAATTTTCGACCGTCAGGAATTTCCTCAAGGTGAAACCTGGGAAGTCTGGAAAGTCTATTTTCATTTGTCAGTCAAGGACTTGAACGGAGACTACGGCTACGAATTCTATGAAGCGATTGGTATCGCGGAATTCAAGTTCCGCAAGAGCAAAGGGGACAACCTCTACCGCATCGTCTTCTGGGATGACATGTCAAGCCAGTGACATTCAGGAAACCGATGCGGATCTGATTTGCCATTCGGGATTGCAATCATGCCACGGTACTGACCGAGCTTATGCGGAGAGGCGAATCAAGCCGGCAGAAATGGGAAAGCAATTCGGCTGTATCGCCGATCAGTTTTCTCGAAGGAAGTTCTCCTCGTATTCGATTTCGAACCGTAACTTGTGTCTTGCTTCTTCCTTGGCGAGCATCAGCAGAACGCCTTTCAGATTGACATCGTCGGTACTGGATGCCAGTCCCTGATACAACTGAAAGGCGGCTTTTTCCGCTTTCATGGCAACAATCAGAGCCTGCTTATAATCGAGATCAGGCGATAGAACAATTTCGACAAGATGATCACCGATCTTGAGATCTGTGATCCGCTGATCGTCAAGTAGGGTCATGTTGCCATGTCTGACGGCAAGGAGCTTTGCCTTGTGTTCCAGCTCCTCGCGAGCGAAACTCTCGAAGACTTCCCCCATGTGCTGCTGTCCCATCTTGGCAGCCAGACCACGGTAAAACTGCGCCGCCGCCTCTTCTTTTTCGATAGCAAAGTCGAGAATTTGGCTGACCGAATTCAAAATCATTTCTTCCTCCGAAATCTTTCAACTTAAGACTGGGTACATGACTCTGACAAACGGAATTTAGAAACCGAGACATGCACCAATCTGCCCAGCTGATTAGAGCGAACAGAGGTACTCATGGATTGATCTGGCTGCAAATCGCCCGGCTCCCATTGCCAGGATGACAGTCGCTGCACCTGTTACCACATCGCCTCCCGCCCAGACCTTCTCCCTCGAGGTGGCGCCGGTTTTTTCGTCGGCTTCGATGTTTCCCTTCTTGCCGATCTTAAGACCCGGAGTAGTTGCGCCTATCAATGGATTCGGGCTGTTGCCAATGGCACAGACCACCGCATCCAATGGGTAGATAACTTCGGAGCCTTCAATCGGTATCGGCTTCCTGCGGCCCGAGGCGTCGGGCTCACCCAGTTCCATTTTCTGACACTCGATTGCTTTCACCCAGCCGTTTTCGTCACCGATATAGCGAAGCGGCAAAGTCAGGAAATCAAAAATGACTCCTTCCTCCTCGGCATTTTCGACCTCTTCCAGACGAGCCGGCAGCTCCTCTCGCGAGCGCCGATAGATGATCCTTGATTCCGCACCCAACCTGAGCGCGCTGCGAGCACAGTCCATGGCGACATTTCCACCACCGACGACTGCCACTCTTCGATGGCCTTTCACCGGCGTATGATATTTCGGAAAGAGAAATCCTTTCATCAAGTTCAGCCGCGTCAGGTACTCATTGGCCGAGTAGACACCATTCAAATTCTCTCCGGGAATTTCCATGAACCAGGGTAATCCGGCCCCGGAACCTACGAATACGGCATCAAACTCCTCAAGAATGCTGTCGATGCTTCTCGTCTTGCCGACCACGAAATCGGTGACCAATTCGACTCCCAGTTTTCCAAGATACTCAACCTCTCTTGTGACAATGACCTTGGGAAGTCGAAATTCGGGAATGCCATAGATCAGAACGCCCCCCATCCTGTGCAAGGCTTCGAACACGGTTACCTTGTGTCCGAGTTTTATCAAGTCTCCGGCAACAGTTAGGCCGGCTGGTCCGCCCCCTACGACGGCTACTTTTCGACCGCTGCTTGATAGCATTTCGGGCATCTCAAGCTCGCGTTGGTCGGCTTCCCAATCAGCGAGGAATCGCTCCAGCCGACCAATGGCGATTTGTCCTCCCTTCTTATGGAAGACACAGGTTTTTTCGCACTGCTCTTCCTGAGGACAAACACGTCCACAGATCGCCGGAAGGCAGTTCTTATCTTTCAGGATTCTGACCGCTCCGATAAAGTCTCTCTCAGCGATGCACTTGATAAAACCGGGGATATTAATCTCAACCGGGCACATGGGAATACAGAGTGGCTTCTTGCATTGAATGCACCGCTTGGCCTCTTCGACTGCGCTTTCGGCCGAATAGCCGAGCGCCACTTCGTTAAAATTGTATCTGCGCACCTCCGGAGGTTGCTTCGGCATCTCCCGTCTGGTCAGATCGTACTTTTTCTTTTCTACTTCGCTCACGACTTCCCCTCCTGCGACCTGAGATGGCGTTCCTCGCACCGACTCGTTCGAAGCGGTACAACCTCTTCCGGCATGTAGGTCTTGCGTCTCTGCAGGAGTTCCTCCCAATCGACTTGATGCGCGTCAAAGTCAGGGCCATGCACACAGGCAAATCGAGTAACGGAACCAACGGTGACCCGACACACTCCACACATGCCGGTGCCGTCAATCATGATTGGGTTAAGACTGACCATGGTTTTGATGCCCAAAGGTTTGGTCTCATCCGAAGTTCTCTTCATGAGGAAGGTGCAACCGTTGACGATGATGCGGTCAACGGGTTCTTCCAACCCGCGCACGATTTCCGGCAGTTTTCCCACATGTCCTCGGTGACCTTTCGTGCCATCGCGGGTGATATGAATGATCTTGTCGGAAACCGCTTCCAACCGCTCTTCCCAGTAAAACAGATATGAACTCCGAGCTTCAATAATCGTGATGACCCGATTTCCCTTTTGTTTCAGAGCCCGGGCAATCGGAAAGATGCTTCCAATTCCGTAACAGCCGCAAACACATACAACGGTGCCAAAGTTCTCGATCTCTGTAGCATTGCCGAGTGGTCCGACGACGGTCGGAATACTCGCCCCGGGCGCAAGCAGAGCCAGCCGACCGGTAGTGCTGCCGATGCTCATGAAGACAACCGTTATGGTTCCACTCTGAGCGTCCCAATCGGAGAGGGAAAGCGGTACTCTCTCACCCTCCTCCTCAGCGCGTAAGATCACAAACTGCCCCGGTTTTGCTTCACGGGCAACGGCCGGCGCTGCCAGCGTAAGCAGGTGCATATTAGGCACAATCATCTTGCAGGCTATCACCCTGAACATTACTGTCTCCTTATCCTGACCGGCTGCGGGTTAGGATTGAAGTAGGTGTATTCACGTAACGATGCATGCAAGGTCCCAGGGGATTGCTCGCGGACCAGTCTGGCAGGCAAGACCTTCTCGAAATGGATAGACGTCATAACTACTTCGTCGCCTCGAGCGATGCCTGCCTTTTTCGCATCCTCCGGATTGATCTCCAATACCCCTTCCGTCAGCAGCATCTTCGATCCCTCCACCCAAGTGGAGAGCGGAAAGCCACGGTGCGAATGCTCGATAGCCGATACCGTCAGCAAGAAAGGATAGTCTTCGCTTCTCAGAGCGGCGACGGCCGACTTAGGTTTGGCCACAAAGAGTTCCCCGCCAGCAGGCAAGGGGTTGGGCGCTCGCGTAATCTCCGTGAATCGACCGAGGTTTCCGGCCACTTGAGATATTTCCTCGCGTATGCTTTCAACGGAGGAGAAATCGAAGCCGGACACACCCATTTTCTGAGCTATCCGACAGAGTATCTGCCAGTCCGGCAATGCTCCTCCCGGGGCATCGACAGCTTTTCTCACCAACTGAACTCGACCTTCACCGTTGATGAATGAGCCATCGACCTCCGTGAAAGCCGCAGCCGGCAGCACCAGGTCCGCTTGACAGAAACCGTCCGGTGGATAAATATTCTGAAAGATCAGGAAGTCGGCGTTTGGTTCCCAACCGAACGGAATTTCGCCAATCAAGTAGAGCGCTTTCATCCTCTCCTTGCTGGATAATGATGCCGTACTCCAGTACGAGTCGTCGATGGGGGGCTCAACACCCCACTGTAAAGGCAGTTGAACGCCTTTGGCTCTCGCGTAACCTCCCGGCTGGAGCTCGCTGTAAGCTCCCATGACTATCGAGCCGCGGAAGTTGTTATGTGAAGGTAAAGGCAAAACCCCGGCCTTGATGTTTTGCGCTATGCGAGCGATAGCTTCGAGAATGCTCGCGGAGGAATCATACTGGAGGAATTCGGAACCGACCAGAATCACGGGAGTTTCCGCGCGTCTGAGCAGATCGGCGATATTCGCCAGATTCTGGTCATGGTTTGCGTCAGTCGACTGAGACCGAGTTTCGCTAGTTTCTCTTGCGTCTGCTGTCAGTTTCGCCAGACTCTCGAGAACGCCGGTTTCTTCTCCGGGCATTGGTTGTAACCACTTGTCAGCGATCATGGTCAGGTTGTGATGCCGCGGATGAATGGTAATGATCTTCGCTCCTCTCTCGGAGGCTCTTCGCAGCGCCACCCCCACTACTGATCTGGCGAATCGCGAATCCAGTCCGACGCAGAGTATCGTCGAGGCCTTCTGCAGGGCTGACAGCGGGACTGACATGGTCAGAAGGTTGGTGTAAGCGTTCAAGCCGGAGCCATAGAAGAACCGAGCCGAGGTATCAATCCTGTGTGAACGCATGGCGACGCGAACGAACTTCTGAGCAACATAGATATCTTCGTTACAACAGTTGGGAGAGATCAGCATACCGAAATCACCGGGAGAGCAACTCGACAGCTTGTCGGCTGCCAAGCTAATTGCCGTTTCCCAGGAGATTTCCGCTTTCGTTTCTCCTTCGACGCGATACGGGTTCTTCAATCGAAGCGGACCATTTGCCAATTCCGTACCACAGAATCTCCCTTTTACACAAAGCTGTCCCTCGTTCACAAGAGGATCACTGGCCGGCAAACTGCCGATGATCCTGTTACCCTTGACTAGCAGGCGCACCTGGCATCCGACGCCACAGAACGAGCAGGTGGTGACCTCTTCACGATCCGGCTTGCCCTCCCAGGCTCGGGTCTTCTCGCGCAGAGTCCCGGTTGGACAAACAGAGACACAGGCGCCGCAGAATTCGCAACCCGCCTCGAAATGAGTGCGACCGTAGGCAGGACCAACTATCGTTTTCCGCCCTCGGTTCTTGAAGGACAGAACATTAGCTATGCGTACCTCCTGGCACATGCGCACGCACCTGCCGCAGAGGATGCAGAGATTGTAGTCTCTGTCATAAAAGGGGTCGTCCGTCTCCACCAGCAGACCGCGATAGTAGATCGGGTACTTGATTTCGGTGACGCCAAGCTTCTCGGCCACAGTCTGGAATTCGCACTGCCCGTCGTTGGGGCAGTAACGGCACCCCGTGGTGACACTCGCCTTGCGGACTGTGACCATGAATCGCTTGCATTCTTCCTTCTCGTCGCAGATTAGACAACTGGACGTATGTTCACTCATGAATAGCTGCAAGATTTCCATTCTCATGGTCTGTAGCTGAGCGGTATGAGTCCTGATAATCATGCCATTCTCGACAGGCGTTGTGCAGGCCGTGGGAAAATTGCGCATGCCCTCCACCTCCACGATACACATGCGACAGCCTCCGTGCGGGCTGAGATCACCGTGCGCGCAAAGAGTCGGGATGTAGATGTCGTTCTGTTCGGCTGCCTGCAGGATTGTGATCCCCTTCCTGACGTGGTAGGACCTGTTATCGATGGTAACAGCTATTGTATTGCCGTTTTGACTCATGACACACTCCGTCTTGACCTGAAGACAATGGCATCGGCGGCCAGTGGATCGAAACGACAGATCTCGTAACAGGCCTTGCACTTAATGCATAAATAGATGTCGATTTTGTGCAACTCGGACTTGGCTCCGGTGATCGCCGCAGTCGGGCAGACACTGACACAGCGGTGACAACCATTACACTTGACGGGATCGATATCGTACTCGACTAGCTCCTTGCAGGCCGCTGCAGGGCAATACTTTTCCTTGACATGCTGAAGATATTCCGAGCGGAAATGCCGAAGCGTCGTCAACACCGGGTTTGGCGCCGTTTGACCTAAGCCGCACAGCGATGCTCTGGCCACGGTCTCTGCCAGAACCTGAAGTTTCGACAGATCATCCATCTGGCCCTGACCCCGCACGATCTTCTCAAGAATATCTACCATGTGATGCGTGCCGACACGGCAGGGCGAACACTTACCGCACGATTCGTTCTGTGTAAAATGAAGAAAATACAGAGCCAGATCTACGGCGCAGGTCTCTTCATCCATTACGATCATTCCCCCCGAACCCATGATCGAGCCGGCTGCCGTCATCGATTCGTATTCGACCGGAATATCCAGATACTCTTCGGACAGACAGCCACCGGACGGCCCGCCGGTCTGGACCGCCTTGAAGCGCTTCTGCGAGCCACCGCCTATTTCGAAGATGATTTGCCTAAGCTTGATCCCCAGCGGTACTTCAATCAGACCGGGGCGACGAATCTTGCCGACGAGAGAGAAGGTCTTAGTTCCGTAGTTGCCTTGTACACCAAACTGTCGGTACCAGGCAGCTCCATTCCGGAGGATGTTTGGCAGCGCCCCCAGCGTCTCCACATTGTTGATAATTGTCGGAGCGCCACGCAGACCAGAAATCGCCGGGAACGGAGGACGCGATCTGGGCATTCCTCTTTTGCCTTCAATAGATCCGATCAGGGCTGTTTCCTCACCGCACACGAAAGCTCCTGCGCCCTCTTTGATCGTGATGTCGAAACTGAACGCAGAATCGAGGATGTTTTCACCAAGAAGCCCATATTCTTTCATCTGGCTCACGGCTATCTTCAAACGAGCGATCGCCAGTGCATAATCGGCGTTTATGTATACGTAGCCGTGATTGGCGCCAATAGCATACGCTGCTATCAGTAGTCCTTCCAAAACGCAATGTGGGTCACTTTCGATCAGAGACCTGTTCATAAACGCTCCGGGATCACCCTCGGAACAGTTGCAGATCATGTACTTGGTGGTACCCAGGGCACTCCTGCAGATTTCCCATTTCCTGTGAGTGGGGAATCCAGCTCCACCCCTACCTCGCAGTCCGGCTTCCTTCACTTCGGCAATGACATCTTCCGGAGGTTTTTCCAGCGCGCCGGCAAGTCCGACATATCCGTCGTTGGCCAGATACTGGTCGATTTCCTCGGGGTCTATAAATCCGCAGTTTCGCAACACCACTCGGACTTGAGGCTTTAGCATCGGCATCTCAAAGAATTTTGGCAGTCCCTCAAAATCTCCGTTGCCGTTGCTGCCGAAGTGTCCTACCGCCAATTCAAGCGACGGATCGCCTTTGATCAAATAGCGTTCGATGATGCTTCTGGCCATCTGCGGTGTCACATTGGCATAGCTTACTCGGGGGGATCCCGGCATAGTGATATCCATCAGTGGTTCAAGGTAGCATGGACCAATGCAACCAACCTGAACCACGGTAGCCTCAAACCGATTTTCACTTAGAGTTCTTCGCACTGATTCCAGCACCTCCAAGGCGCCGGCGGCAGTACCACAGGTGGCGGTGCCGATATGAATGACTGGAACCCGGCTTTCCTTCAGTGAATCCCACTTATCACGAGCCACTTGTCTTCTTGTCATTAGATCATTCACGGCGACTGAGTATCTCCTCCAAACCGGTCACCATCATACGAGCATGAACGCGGTCATTGATTTTAACGACAGGGGCAAGGGCGCAGCAGCCCAAACAGTTCACTCTTTGGAAATCGAAACGACGGTCTTCTGTTACCTGTCCGATGGATACGCCAAGCTTCCAACCGACGGCATCACACAAGAACTTACCTCCATGCACATGGCAGGCGGTTCCCATACAGACTTTGATAGATGTTGTGCCGGGTTCGCTAAAACGAAACTTGGAGTAGAAAGAAGCCACACCATAAATCCGATTCTCGGAAAGGCGCAAAAACTGGGCGGTGTGCTTGACGGCGTCTTCAGAAATGTAACCGAATTTTTCCTGTATCCTCAGCAGTATCGCGATCAGATCGCCTTCGTCGCCTCTGAAGGCTGAGAATATGTCATTGTACGCATTGTCGCTCATCTAATCATTCTCTCCCATCGAATGGTTGGGGTCCGCCTGACCGGTCGCTATTCGCCCTCGCCGCGTTGGGAAAGGAAGATGCAATCGGTAAGTTTCACCTGTCCTCTAACGAAATCCTCGGCGAAGGCCTTGCAGGTGGGTGAGCCGCAGCAACCGCAGTCTATCTGATGAAGCTTCTGATACACTCTTTCTCGCTCTTTCATCCTCTTGATGGACGTCTGCAAGTCGGTATCGAAGTATTCCGTAGGACGAGGCAGAACCGGGTGCTCCAAGGAATAGTATCCCTCTTTGAGCTTTCGTTCCACATCCTCATGTTCCCTTTGGGTATGCCTCTCGTATTTGTGTCTCTGCTTGGTGCTGTTAGACTGCGCAACATACGGGTTTTCAACATTTAGTGGCCCGCCGATGCAACCAAACATGTGTGCCAGCGCCTCCACAAACACGACATTCCGCAGACGTGAGTTCTCGATATCGTCCAGTATCTGCATCACGTGGTCAAGTCCGGAAACGGCCAACCAATTCTCCGGTCTCGCCGATCGGATAGTGCTCCCGGTACTTACACAGCCGCTGCTGAACGAGAAATCCTCGGGAACCATGCTCGGATCAAACTCCTCCTTGATCGCAATGATATGCGGGAGCAGAATGGGGTACGTGTCCTTGATAGTGAATACATCGTCGAACCAGGACTTGTCCTTTTCGGCCGGCTGTCTGACCGAGACGATTTTTGCGGGACAGTTTGCGATGTAGAATATGCCAATCTCTTCCGGCTTCAGTCCCGATTTCTCTACCAGAACCCGTCGGATCTCACGCGCCGTCATTTCCCTGGGGACGTCCATCGGGATTATCAACTCGACCAAATCGGGATACTTGACTTGGATCAATCTGACTATCGATGGACAATAGGACGATATGAGTGGA
>Ga0315283_10004521_pt1 | contig 12117 bp, 6 predicted proteins | sample YL17G09_0_MG_FD_204541 | JGI IMG/M metagenome (GOLD analysis project Ga0315283, IMG submission 204541) | Sediment microbial communities from Yellowstone Lake, YNP, Wyoming, USA - YL17G09_0 | ecosystem: Environmental > Aquatic > Freshwater > Lake > Sediment | place: USA: Wyoming | collected...
TCGCGCTCTCGAAACTCGAATTCGCCAACGCCATGCGCGCCAACTTTGGCATGAAACCGATGACGGAGGAGGAGTTCAAGAAACTGACCGAAGAGGAGTTGCAAGACCACGTCGGCAAGATCGAAGCCGAGGCGCAAGTGCAGGCGAAATACGCGCCCAAGCCGGCGGGCGCTGCTGGCGCGAAAGGCGGTGGCGGCGGCGGCGGCAAACAACTCAAATTGCCGAGTGCGACGGCGTTAAAGACTCCGGCGAAATAAACTTAGATTGCGAGACGCGTGCAAAAAAGCAGAATGAGCCAACGCTGTGTTTGTTGGATCAACGTGTCGCAGAATGCCACCCATCGACAGTGGAAAGCGATTATTTTCTCGTTTGTGTTGCTTGAGGCGGGTGCGCTCTCCGTCAGCTATCGCGCGCACCTCTGCCAGGCGCAGGCTTACGCGATCATCGTGCTCGCCATCATCGCCATGGCGAACATGCTGCTCTACGGTTCGCTGAGGCGCGACAGTGTGGTCGAAATCAAGAAGGAGGTCTACTGCGCCGATCTCTCCAAGTCGTCGCACATCGCGGTCACGCCCGGCCGCCTCTCGGCCGACGTCGTGTCGAGTTACGAGCGACTCTATTTCTCGCAAGTGCGCCTCTGGCTGCCGCTGCTCGTCTGGCTCGTCTGGGTGGCGTATGGCGCGCTCTTTCACAGCGGCCCGCACTCGAACAACGTCGAGCACGAGTTGCTCGTCGATCTCGGCAACGTGGGCGAGAGCACGCCGGCGCTGCTGAAAGAGGCGCGACTTTACGCGCTCGCGTTTTGCGGCATCGGCTCGATTTTGCTCACTGGCTGGTTCAGAAGGGACACCAAAGACGGCACGTCATCGTCGGTCATCGTGCCCGTCGCCGAGCAACGCTGGCAATCTCTGCTCTGGCTGCTGTTCGCGCTGCTCTTGTTTTTCCCGTCGCGCGAGTCGACGGCGCAAGCGCTCGTGCCGAGTCTGCTGGCGGCGCGCACGGCGCTCTTCTTTGTGCTCTTCGTGCTCAGCGAGAGCATGAACAGATTGGTGCATTACGAGCGCTGGCTGCGCTGCTATCGCGCGTTCACGCAGGCCATCCTCGTGGCCATCCAGATCGCGCTCGGCGGCGCCAAACCAATGACGCTGAAAGAGGATCGCATCAAGGACATGGAGAACGGCATCGACACAATGGCGCCACCGCCGCCGGCACCGCGTCTGAGACGGCCGAACAGCGCGACGTTGATCTCGAGCGAGCTCGTGAAATACTGCTCGATCATGCAGTCGGCGTGGATTCTGCTCGCCAGCGAGCGCTTCTATCCGGTCGCGTTCGCGCAGGTGCTCGCCATCCTCGTCACGCACGCGCACATGCGCAAGACGATGATCGCCGTGGCGCGCGAGCGTTCCACTGATTTCTTCGTCGTCAATCAGGATCCAGGCTCGCTGCACTTGCCGTTCTCGTCGAGAAGTGGAACGAGAAACAATTTACCCGTGCGACGCACAATTGACCCCGAAGACATCGCCGCTGGTGTCACCGACGGCGAGCAATGTCTGCCTTTGCCCAAACGTCGGCAGTCTCCTCCCACGTCAGCGCGACAAGCGCCACGGGCTTCTCGGATGGCACTGGAAGCGGTGGCGCCGGCGGCGGCCGAAAGCGATCAAATAGCGGCACACGACTCGGACTCGGAGGAGGCGCCCAGGATTATCATGAGACGCAAAAGTTCGGCCTCCTCCTCAGCAGCTGCACGCGCTCCGGAGCCGGACCAATCACCGACGCACCGAGCCGCACCCACTCAATCGGTGGAATCTCCTTTGTATCCGTCCCCCTCGAGCGCGAACGCACCATCGTCAACATCGCTGACGATGACGATGACGACGACGACGTTGTTGTCATCAAGCAGGAAGAGCGAGTCGCAGTTAAGAAAGCTCGCACTAGCGCGCCTCGGTCAATCACCATCGACGACGCCGTCACCACCACCAGCACCAGCACCACAAGACGACCCGCTTCAGAAAGTTTGATCGGCGAGGAGGCCAAGAGATTGCTGAAGGAAGTAACGCGCATGCGCGTGCACAACGAGCAGATTCGCGCGGTCAAAGAAGTGCTCAAGAACCCGCGCTTGCAATTCATCTCGGCGTCGTCGGTCTATGGCGGCTATGTCTACACCGACGTTGACGGTGCGCAGACCAAGTTCTGTGGCGTGACGAAGATTCTCGAGGAGGTGTTCTATCCCGATTACGACTACAAAGCGGCAATGCGATCGGCGCCGATCCCGCGCCGCTTCAAATTGAAAACGGGTCTCACGCGCCCGTGGCAGGGGCAGCGCCGCGGCCGGCTCGTGCACGATCAGGTGCGCGCGCTCGTCAATGGCGGCGAAGCGGCGCGCACGGCGATGTTTGGCAATCAGCGCAGCGAGAACGCGGAATTTTTCATTGCTTCAATGGCCAAGAAAGGCCTCCATCCGCTCACGGCGGAATATCCGATCTACATTGAAAGTCTGCGCCTCGCGAGCGAAATCGACACGCTTGCCATTGGCACGAAGAAGGCCGGCTCGAAGGTGTCGCTGCTCGAACTGAAGAACTTCAACAACGGCTTCACGCACTCGAACGGCCATCTGCGCAATCTACCCGTGCTCGCGCACTTGAGCAACTGTCCGCTGCACCAGGCGTTTCTGCAGCTGGCGTTCTATCGCGAGGTGTTCCGCCACCAGAATCCGTTCGTTGCACTCGGGCCCGCCTATGTCGTCCAGGTCACGCAAACCTACTCGAAATACTACCGGCTGCCGAAAGAGTTTGTGCGTGCGGCGTCGGCGATCGTCGCGCGCGTCTCGGCGCACAGAATGACGCAAATGCTCGTCCGCGCCGGGCGCCGATAGAATGACGGCTTAAGTTCTCGGCCGCTCGTAAGCGAGCGCCACTCGGCGCTGTTTCTCGATGGGCGTCATAACGACGCGCGCCGACACGTCCAGTCGATAGAAGTTCTCAATCAGCGGCAGCATGAGGAGCGCGATGACGGCCGCGATCGCCCAGATTTCCGAATACGCATGAGCGCTCATTGTTGGTTTTATTGAGCGCCGTTGGCCGCACTAATAAAAGAGGCGAATTCAAATTATTCGCTGCGACACAAAATGGACGATGAGCCCGCTTTTCTGCAAGTGCCGCTGCTGACCGAATGGGATGACAACGAGGCGTTCGAACCCGGCGCGCAAAATGAAACGCGCATTGAAGAGCCCGACGAACGAGATGAATTGGTCGAAGAGATGAGACGCGAGGAGGCGCGGGATGAAGCGCGCCGCAACGCAGCCGCCGGCGTCAAGGAGAAGCCAAAGAAAGCCGCGCGCGCCAAAAAACCCACCTCTGCGCCCGCGAAGCGGCGTGGAAAACGCGGAGGCGGCGCCGCCGGCGCGCCAAGCAAGGTGCAGAAAATGCGCGCCAAGCACATGCGCAACGCCATGCGCGACGCCGAGCGCATCGTCGAGAGTGCAGTGCACGACAACGAGACCGAGGACATCAGAAATGTGCGCGTCGAAGCGCAACACGCACAGCAGCAAGCCATTGCGGCGATGCGCGAACTGCGCATGCTCACCGAGAGCGCGACGAAAACAAAAGAAGCGCTCAAGATTCACTCGGACATGTCGGCCAAGTATCGCCGACTGAAACAGATGAACGGCGACCACAACAAGTCGTCGTCGTCGTCGACGGCGGCCTACGAGGCGATGAGCGAGATGATTCTCGCCGACTGTATCGAGGTGTTCACGCAACAAGCGGCGACCATAACGTTGCTGCACGAGCGCATCAACAAACTCGTGCGCCTCTACTCGGAAAACACGGCGAAATGCGAGGCAACCACGCGCCGCTTCTTCGACGCCAGCGTGCAATTCGCGACGTCGATTCCGATCGCCAACGGTCGCCTCCACGCCGCGGTCGCCATTTCCGACTCGCAGAACGCTCAGACCGAGCCGCCGCCGGAGGCCGAAGAAGCGGCAGAGAGAAGCGACTCGTTGTTCTCGCTGCGCACCGGCAACGGCTTCATGCAACTGACGACGCGCTCGGCGCCGCAAATAACGCGCGGCACGCCGGGCGCGCATTACATGTGGCACTCGATAGCGCGCCGCAAGGGCAGCGTTCAGCAGATGTCGCAGAGCAATACAATTACGCGTGTGCACAATGTTCAGCGGCTGGCGAAGCTAACGGCGAAGAAACGCGCGTTCGACGATCTCATCCTCGCGCTGCCGCACCTCAACGGCGACGACGAATTGCAGAGATTGGAGGCGCCGAAATTGGCGCAGATTACAGGAGACGACGGCGCCAGTAGCGGCGCACTGGTGCCAGCAAAGCGCGCGAGAAAAAAGAAATAAAACGCGCAACTCTGAATTACAAGCGCGCGCCGCTCACGGCAGCGACACGCCAGATTTCGCGCCGCTAACACCACCACAGCAAGTAAGTGCGTGCGCGCGCTGCTGCTTCGCCGTGCGCTGCGCGCTAAAATAATTTGCCGCCGAAAATCACTGTTGAAACCAACCAACGGGCGCACAGGCGATCAACAGCAGAAATGGCGACCAACTATTCAACTCGCGTGATCGACACGTCGGCCGCGATGGTAAATCGACCGTTCCTGTCGGGCAAGAGTCTGGGCGCAGACGACGTTGCGACGTGGGCGAAATTCTTCGGCCCACCACCGGTGAAGCAATCGAACTACGGCGAGGACCAAATTGAGACGCACCACGATCTCTACAAGATCTACGAGGGCCAGAACCTCTATCTGTCGGACACGATCACGGGCTTCATTCTCTCCGACGTCGCGTGGGAGACGAGCGTGCTGCCGTGGCTCGAGACCGACCAGATGCACATCACGTTCAATCGGTTCGAATTCAAGAACACGCTGGCGACGCCGGTGCCCTACGAGGGCATTCCGCGCCTCATCGCCAACAGCTCGTCGACGTTCGCCGACTCGGTGCATCGTCTGGGCATTGGCTTCATCATGGAGGCCGACGCCATGTCGACGCCCGAGGGCCAGAACATGTATAACAAGAACTTGGCGCAGATTTCGCAGTCGTCGATGGAGGCGATCAAGTATGCGACCATCGTCAAGATTCTCGTTTGCAAGAGCTACGAGAACGAGCGCCAGGACGTCAACCGACCGAGCCCGTCGCAGACGACCGAGCGCATCGAGGAGAAGGAGTGCGAGTATTTCGGCATTCTCTCCGTCAACCGCGAGGGCTTCTCGCGCATGATCGAGGACTACCGCGCCACGATGGAGGCGCAGAACGCGCCGCCGGACACGCTCATCATGTTCCCGCGCTTCATGCACTTTGACCAGTTCATCGCGCAAGGCACCTACACCGAATACTGGCAGACCGGCCCGGGCGGCGTCCAGTTCTTGCGCGAGGGCCCGATCGCGCCCGGCAACTACCGCGGCCTCATCGTCTACCAGACGCGCGAGTTCAACGCCTACACCAACGGCCTCCGCTTCAACCCGCTGCTGCGCCGCGTCACGATCGGCGAGCACTACCTCTCGGTGTTTGGCGAGTGGCGCGGCCAGAAGATGCCGCTCGACTACAGCAACAACTGGCGCTCGCTGTATCTCTACAACATCATCTCGAACGACTGGGCGAAAGTCGACTTCCTCACGCTCTTCAAGCACGCCAATCTCTTCGGCAACTCGCAGACGAACCCCGACGATCTCCACCCACACGTCGCGCGTCTCGCCGCGCTCGAGAACGAGCGCCTCGTCGAGGACTACAAGACCGAGGCCGAGAAATACAAGGTCACCAACTTGTCGCGTCTCGACAATCTCGACGGCTACAGCAACCCGCGTCGCCGCATCTTCTTCATGCTCGCGCACGACACCACGCACAGCGTGCGCGTCACGCCCGTCACCGTGTTCTCCGAGTTCGACATCGACGTCACCAACACGAGCGACTTCGAGCAGTCGGCCGAGACCATCATCAACAAGGCGTTCCCCGACCCAGCCGCGCAAATTCGCGTTCGCGCGTCGCTCCTCGGCGTGCAGCGTCTCATTGACACACTCGAGAAGCAGCCCTACAACGCGGAGTGGGTGCAAGCGCTCGCCAGCGAGAACGCTGAGCGCTCGATCGACGGTGCTGGTGTGTTCCGCGGCTACCAAGAGTCGCAAGATGAGCCGATCGATTGGGTCGGCAACGAGTTTGGCTGGCTCGATCTCCCAGAAGCAACTCGTGCCGTCTCCATTCCGATTGGCGCCGCGACGTATGGCGGCATCGCCACGATCGCTACTCAAGGCGAAGCCGCTGGTTACCCAACCGGTCCCAACAGCGTTATCGAGCAAGCTCAGGCAGCCGTCAGAACGATCGAAGAAATTGTGCGCGCCGTCAAGGACACGATGCCGCACTCAAAGTTGTTTGACGACACGAACGTGCCCGGTTGGAACAACAAGGGCGCGCTGGGCAAACGCGATCTGCCGAATGTCGCGGCGTTCAACCATCTCTTCGTCACTCGCCCGCCTCTGTTTTTGATGGTTGCGAGCGACGAAGCCGTCGGCGGCCATCCTGCGGATGATCCTCCAACGCGCGAGGAGAAAGACAAAGAACTCGCCAAGGCCGCCAAGGCCGCCAAGAAGGGCGAGAAATACAAACTGGTCGTCAACGATCCCGGTGCCGGCGTGGATGGCGCAGTTTTCCCCGAAATGTTCCCTCGCTTGCGATACATCGACGCTCTGCTCAATTCGGATGCCAACACACGTCTGCGAGATATCGCGAAAGAAATTGCCGGTGTTCGGACCGCGATTCACAAGGAGACAGAACTCGACACGTATCTCTTCAGACTGCTGGACCAGGCTGCCAACGCGGAAGCCGCCCAAGCGGCTGAAGAAGCGCGCCAAGAAATCATCACTGCAATCATGGCGTTGCTCAAGAAGATTCAGCGACCCGAGCAGGCGCCGTTTGTTCTCGAAGCAATTCGAAATGCTTTGAAAGGCGCGGCCACCGCCGTCGTCACTGTAGAAGCCGCAAAGAAAGTTGCAGAGGAATTCACATCGGCGACCAAAACCATCATCAAGACCGCAACCGACGAAGCTGCCAAGTTGACTGGCGATGCGGCGAAAGCCAACACCGAGTATGGAACAAGAATCATGAGTGTTCAGACCGGCACAGCTGTGCCGCTCAACGTCGTAGACGGAACCGCAACAGCCGGACAGCCTCGTGGCCGAAATGTGTTTCCAATGCTCGCCGAGGCGCTGCCGACCATTCACCACGATTTGTCTCTGCCGGCGTCGAAAAAGCGCGACGCCAAGAACGTTCTGCAGATTCAGCGCGAACTCGCCGAAGATCTCGAGGCTCTCGGACGCAAGTTGTATCCATTGACACGCATGGAGTTGTCGGTCGGCAACTACGCCGAGTGGGTGAACAAAGTGACTGCCGCCGACGTGCTGACGCAGGCGCAGATGAACGAGGTGTCACAAGCGTTTGGCGCGCACACAACATTCCTCGCTGGCATTGAAACAAAGGCGACGGCGAAATACAACGAGATTGCCGCAGCTGCGGCAGCAAAGAGCGACAGTTCGATGGCGCAAGACGACGACGACTTCGCTGCAGCCGGCGCGAAAACATATGGCAATGTCGCCAATCGCCCAATTGCTGCGGGCCGTGCTATTGTCGGTTTCCGTTCGCCGCTCGTCAACTCGCCAAAGTTGATGGAATCACTCGCTGCCGAACGAACGCTACCGCTGCTTGTGCCGGCCGATCCACGTTCTCACTACCGCACCGCCTACGCACCATGGGCGAAGAATGGTGGCCCCGTCACAACTGATCTCGACGAGTTCATGGTCGTGACGAGCGATTCGATGATGCTGTCGATGACGGCGATCTCGTCGATGGCGACGGCGAAGCCACTCGCAAAGGAGGCGCGCGTTTCGTCGCTCTTGAGTCGCGAGAAGGTCGATGCGTTCTTCACGAACGACGCCGACGCGTTCGAGTATTCGCGAGACGGCATGCCGATTCTGGGCATTCGAGGCGCTTTCGGCCGCGATCGCATCGATGTGCAAGGCGCGCGTGCGCAGGCGCGTGCACGCGCCGTGCATTTCGGCGACACAGCTTCGGCCGAGAACGCAGCGATTTCGGCGCGCATGCTCGCCGCGAGTCGCGAGGCGATGCTCGCCGGCACAGCGGTGCCCAAGTTCGACAACACTCTGTCATCGGCGGCGGCGCAGATGCAGCAGTTCGAGCGTGCCGAGAAGGAGGCGCAATCGCAGCGGGACGCTGCCGACGATCTGGCGCAGTTCGCGATGCGCGGACCGACGTCGTCGTTTGCCTCGGGCATGATGCAGTCGGGCGCACACGAAGGCGGCGGCTTGCAATACGATCCGGCGGCGCGTGCGGCGCGCTTCTCGCGTGCGATGACGGGCGCGGGCAAGACGACGGCGGTGCCGACCGTGAAGCGACCGGGCGTTGGCGTGTATCGCGGCGACGTCGACAACCGCAACGCGCAGTGGGATCTCGATCGCGGCGTCGACGACTTCGTCGCCGAATCCGAGCAGCGCATCGCCATGGGCGAGCCGCTCGACTACATGGGCGCCGATCCGCAGTTCTACGGCGAAGGCCGCTTCGTCGGCGCACGCGGCTACGCGCCGCAGGGCTACTACGCGCACGGCGAGTTCGGCATCGACCCGAACAACCCGACGTATGGGCTGCACGGCACGTATGCGCGCGACGGGCGTTTCTACAATCGCAGCTCGGGCGCGCGCGGCGACGGCGCATGGCCGGGATCGCGTCGCATGGATCGTGCGTGGCCGGGCCAGATGGCGCCCGAGTCGGCGGTCGCCACCGAGGACTACGTGCGCGCGACGCACCCGAACACCGACTACCGACACAAGAAGGCGCACGAGAATCCCGATCCGCTCATTCGACTGGGCATGATCGCGCTGATGCAGACGCGCAACAACTTCCGCTCGTGGGTCGCCATGATCAAGAAGGGCATTCACGTGCCGGTGAATCTGATCGTGTTTCGCAAGAGCATCGAGCTGGAGATGAACTCGGGCATTCTGATGAAGTCGGGCATCGAGACGGGCGCCAACGTCGTCGGCAAGTCGGGCGCGGCCATCTCGGGCAGCGTCGCCGATCGCATGGTCTACGCTTCGTATGTGTTCCACCACGCGACGATGATCTTCAACGAGAAGAACATCGCGCATCTGCTCAACGTGCAGTTTGGCGGCTACATCGCCGGCTTGGACACGACGTTTGTCATGACGCAGACGGAGCTCAAGAAAGACAAGCGCGGCTCGATCATCGTCGCCGCCATTCCGATCACCGAGAACGACATTGCCGCGAGGATCAACTTTGTCGACACGACCATTCCGCGACTGCTGCCGTCGTCTACGACGCGCACCAAGAACGTCGACGCGATTCCCGACTACTCGTCTGCACGCTTCTACCAGGACATCTGGGGCTACAGCGAGGCCTACATCAACCACACACGCGCCACCAACCGCTACCACACGCAAACGCAACGCGTCAACGTGCGCACGTCCGAGGGCAAGTATTACAGCTACGCGTTCAGAGCAGGCGCGTGGAAGCTGCACCGTGGCCAGGGCCATTTGGCCGGCCCGAAGATGGGTCCAGGCGTCAAGAAGGTGCTGTTCGGCACTAACGCGACGATGCTGCCCGCCGAAGATCCCGATGAGTCGATGCGCTCGTTCTAAGCGCGCGCGCCGCCGTTGTCGAGAAATGATTTATTACAATGAATTACATCCGTTCGTTTGAACGAGGAGAAAAAATCGCTTTGGTGTGCCTTTTGTTTTATTTTCTGTATCGCATTAAATCGCACGCAATGTTTTCCAAAGCCGCTGACATCGAGATATTCCTCTCTTTCATCGCGCCCGTCTTTTTGATTGCCTTTGTCTCGGCGATGGCCGTGAACTCGGAGAAACAAAGTCGCGCGTATGAGAAAATTCGCAGCGGTCCGCATCGCGTCAGATTCGCGCCGCCGCGAATTGTCTTCCCGATAGTTTGGTCTATTCTCTACACATTGATCGCGATCGCCGGGTATTTGGTGCGCAAACAACCGTGGGTCGACGGCGACGTGCGGCACAACGCTGTCTACGAGGAGGATGTAAATTTATGGCCTCTGATCACATTCTGGATTCTGCAGGTTTTCCTCGCCTTCTATATGATATCATTTTTCGGCGGCAACACAAACGAAATCGCCTTTGGTCGGCGAGTTTTAGCGGCGTTTATAGTTTTTGTCGATCTCGCGCTCGCAGTTGTCGTGGCTATTCTCTTTCAGAGACTCTCAGTCTGGGCGGGCGTGTTCATGTGGTTGTTGATTGGCTGGCTACTGTTTGCCTTCATTCTCTCTATCGCTATTGTGAGGCAAGGTTCGATGCTGGCCGCCGAGGTGTTTGTGAAAAAACTCGCCACCAACGTCGAGGAGGGCGGTCATGCGAAGAAGCACAAGCAAAATCGATGAGGAGCGCGAAAAAATAAACGCTGTTCCCTATTATTGAATGCCAAATCAAACGCGAGAGCGTCGAGAAAAAACAGCATGCAAGAAGCACGCGATTTCTCCCTCCCAATCTTCAGTCGCTTCTATCCGTCGTTCGAACAGAGTCGACAGACACACACGCATGACTATCGTATTGGTGTGTTCTATGATCCCTACGATCCGCTACTGCAGCGCAAATATCGCGGACCGATCAAACAATGGAACTATTGGCGCCAACTCGAGGAGGAAGCAAAGACGCCATTCCGAAGTGCTGCGCGTTCGTATGCGCACAACAGTAACTACAACCACGATCCGCAAGCCACGCCCGAATTCAACGACCAGCCGCGCCGTGATTACGTGCAACTCACTCGCTTCTCCGAGTTCCACAATTACGAGCGCACGTATGGCAATTTCCGCAACACACGCTGGAACTTGCGCGGCTTGCCAGCAACACGACCGCTACTCAAACGCTTGCAAGCGATTGTCGCGACGCCAAAATCGAATCCGCGCGCCTTCGTCAATCAAGTTCTCGACGAGTTTGCCGGTTTCTATGATGAAGACGACCGGCTGACGCGCGAGGATCTTATCGTTGAAGTCGATCTGCTCGGCTCTGTGATTCAATCAAACTACTCGCAAGAGATGATTGGCTCGATTCTCAACGCACGCCGGCGACGCTTGGAGGAGGGACAAGTTGCGGGAAACATGCGCTGGCTCGCAGAGAAGGTTCTTGAATACAAAGTCCTCGAAGCGCAGACAGCCCAGGCGCTTGGGTTGAATCAAGTAGATTATGACTACGCCAAGGATCTTCTCAAAGCAACGCTGGAAGCCGGTGTCGACGTTCGCAAGCAACTGCTCGTCACTGGAGACATTGCGCCCAGTGATGAGATGTTGGCTGGCATCGATAGCATGCAGGACGTTGATGACGAAGTTGACGAACTTCCGCAAGGACTGAACTTCAAACTGAAACCAGAGGATTTAATGGATATCAATTTAGTAGTCCGAAAACTTGAACGGTTCGAGGAAACCAAGATCGCCGACAAACGTGGTGCACTCGCCTTGGCAGTTGACGAGCATCGTCAATTGGAAGCGCTGCGAAACCCGACTGTCGAACAAAATCAACGACGAGTTGCACTGGCGCGTTTGATACCACGCCTCGAATATGAACGACAGCTTGCAGGAACCCAGAGAAATGTCAAGATGGTCATTGAAGAAGCAGATAGAGCAAAAGTTGCCATTGTTGAACGTCGCACGAACTACACTCGAGAGGTGGATCGCCGTCAAGCACGAGTAACAGAATTACAGGGACAAATAGAGCGAGAAATTACCAGTGGAATACCGCGAAATTTTGATCTCGACAGAGAACGAGACCGATTGACCGCCGAATTGGTCGGGCTGGCACGAGAAATGCGCAACAACGAGGCACTATCTGAAGAGCAAGAAACGGAGATCAAAAACGAGTTGCTTGAAGTGGCGCGCGATACTTCTAATATTGTTGAGTCCTACCGAGGCACACCGAGTTTGAAGAAGTATTTACCACCGCGAGCGGCGGTGCTCGACACTGGACTTTACGAGCGCGCTGTCTCGCTGGTTATGGTGGATTTGGTCGAGGAGGAACTCAAAGCGCTGCGCTTTCCCAACGAGGCGCGAATGGCCGAAGCGCAACGCA
>Ga0315283_10004522_pt1 | contig 12116 bp, 8 predicted proteins | sample YL17G09_0_MG_FD_204541 | JGI IMG/M metagenome (GOLD analysis project Ga0315283, IMG submission 204541) | Sediment microbial communities from Yellowstone Lake, YNP, Wyoming, USA - YL17G09_0 | ecosystem: Environmental > Aquatic > Freshwater > Lake > Sediment | place: USA: Wyoming | collected...
GCGCTGCCTGCCAGGAACGGCACGAGGCGCAGCCCGAGCAGCGAATCGCCGAGCACCGGACGCGTGAGGGCGAGAATCCAGGGCGCGAGCGGCGGATGATCGACATACCCGAAGGCGGGACGGGCCGCGCACGCGAAGTAGTAGAACTCGTCGATGAAGTAGCTGTAGCCGGGCGTCAGCAACCCGGCCAGTTGGACGGCGAGTGGAACCGCCGACAACGCCACGAGCAACCACCGGGACGGCCCGGTGATCTGCCGGGAACCGTGCGCGATTGAATCCATGATCAGCTCCTTCCTCCGCACTAGGTCGCGCGACGCCGGTGGGGGCAGCAAGGGCGTGATGCCCGTGAGCATGTTCGCACAGGGCCACGCCCTCTTGCATCACCTCCGGGACGAGCGGGCCGGAACGCGTGGCGACCGGGATGACGTCGGGACGAATCGGTGGGAGAGACTCCTCGACCGCCCCGGCAGCGATAGCGGGATCGCAATACAGGCGGAGCGGATGTCAAGACAGATGTCCCGGCCGGTTCCGGGACGACCCTACTTCGCCGCCGTCGCCTTCAGTGTCTGCAGGTAGGCGATCACTGCGTCGACGTCGCCCGCGGCCCAGGCGACTTTCGGCATCTTGATCTTGGCGTCCGGAAATTCCTTCAGGGGGTCGTTCAGGATGCGGCCGAGTGCGGCGGCGTCCCGGCTCACGGAGACACCGTCGAGTGGCTTGCCGATCTTCCCTCCCTTGCCGGCCAGCACGTGGCACATCGAGCACTTGTGCTCGACGCTGAGGCGCTGCCCCTTCGACACGAGTTTCTGATCCTGCGCGGCAGCGGTTCCCGCGACGACCGCGGCACACGCGAACACTACCGCAACGTACATCCTCATCGGGTTGTCCTCCTGGCGAATCGGAAGTGCAGCGGTTGTCTTCATCGTGGCGTCGAGTGACTGATCTGTCGAGCGCTTCGTCGTCCGATCCCATACGCACAGAGCGTCCCCAGTGGACCTGACAGAACTGTCAGGCTGAACCCTCGGCCCACCTGTCAGTTCTGACAGCGGGCGGCCCGGACGCGCCTGCCACACCAGTGATATGCGCGCTGCGCCCCGCCCTGCCTGCCGAATGCCGTCCTGTACGAAAGCAAGACGCGGGCCGGGCGCCGCCACCTGGGAGACTCGAGGATTTCTCCCGCCTTTCGCCGCCCATCGGGCCCGCGATCATCTCCGCGGCCCTCTGTTCGCCAGCCGGCGGCGGGATCTCTCCCGACTTGAATGCCCCACCAGGGCGCCGAGCACGGCACGCGACTGGTGGCGGAACGGGCTTTGCTTCGCACGCCGTGCACGCCCAAGGTTTCGGGTGAAATCCGCGACGGCGGAGTCTGACAGACAGCACAAAGGAGCACGCCATGCGTTCGTTCTGCAAGGCCCACCTCCGTTGCTCCGCGTTGACCGCGTTGGCGGCTGCGTGGTTATTAACAACGGGGACGGCGTCGGCCGCGACGCCGCAGAAAGCGGCCGCGAAGACCCTGCCGGCGCAGGCCCAGGGCGAGTACGCCGGACAGGACATGTGCCTGACCTGCCACGCCGACAGGGACTACAAGGGTACGCTGCACGCGCGCACGTCCGACACGCGAACGCCTGCGGCGACTCGCGGCTGCGAAAGCTGCCACGGGCCGGGGAAGGACCACGTGGATGGAGGCGGCGACAAGAGCAAGATCGTGAACCCGAGCACGCTGCTGCCGCAACGCGCAAGCGAGATCTGCACGACCTGCCACATTCGAGGCACGCACGCCCTCTGGATGGGAAGCCAGCACGATCAGCGCAACGTCGGATGCGTCACCTGCCATAGTGTCCACAACCCGAAGGGCGAGAAACAGATCAAGTTGGCCACCCAGATGGAGTTGTGCGGGACGTGCCACAAGAACACGACGAACAAGCAATACCGCTTCAATCACATGCCGGTTCGTGAGGGCAAGTTGGTGTGCACGTCCTGCCACAATCCACACGGATCGGCCAACGTCAGGCTGCTCAAGGTGGGAACGACGGTCGACGAGGCTTGCACGAGCTGCCACGCGGAGAAGCGTGGGCCGTACCTGTGGGAGCACGCGCCGGTGGTCAACGCGTGCGTGACGTGCCACGAACCTCACGGATCGAACAACGAACGCCTGCTCGTCGCGAAGGTCCCCTTCCTCTGCCAGCGCTGTCACGTGACGTCGCGACATCCCCCGACGGTCTACGACGGCTTCGTCCTGAAGAACTCGTCCAGCGCCAACAGGCTTACAGGCCCGGGGTGCGTGGTGTGTCACGTGCAGATCCACGGCTCGAATGCACCGTCTGGCAAGTACTTCCATCGTTAGGGAAAAGGAGGACTGCGATGCGCAACCGTCTGATGATGATGACTGCAGCGCCATTGCTGGCCTTCGCGAGCCTCGCGATGGCGCAACCGGCACCCGCGACGCCGACCGACGTGAACCGCTGGAGGGGGGCAATCGACTTCGGCGCGAGAGCGACCTCCGCGACCGGCGACTCGGCGCGGTACGAACGCTACCGCGATCTGCGGAGCGGCGTCTTTTCCAAGATCTCGTTCGAAAAGGAAACCGACCAGTACGCCCTCAAGGCCAAGGCCGACAACATCGGGTACCACGACCAGCGGTACCAGGCGAACTACGAGAAGGGCGGCCAGCTGAAGATCGCGGCGCTGTGGGACTCCATTCCGCTGAACTACAGCTACCTCTCGTCGACGCCGTGGGTCGAGGAGTCGCGAGGGGTCTTCACCCTTGACGCGGCCGCGCGGCTCCTGGTCCAGAACGGGGCGCCGGGTGTCGTAGGGGTCCCCACGACACCAGCCCAGCTCGCGACGCCCTCGATCTACCGGTCGCTGGCGAAACCGTTCGACATCCAGGCGCGCCGTGACACGGCCGCCGTAGGCGGAACCTTCGCGCCGAAGGAAGCCTTGTCCTTCATGCTAACCTTCAGCTCCACGAAGAAGAGCGGCCATGAACCCAAAGGCGCGTCGTTCGCGTTCAGCGTGGCGGACCAACTCCCCCTTCCCCTCGAGAACCGCACGAACGACCTGACCGCCGCCGCCGAGTGGCTCAACAAGCAAGGGATGATTCGCGTGGCATGGGACAGCTCGTGGTTTAACAACGATGTCCACGAGTATTTGTTCGACAACCCCGTGAGAGCGACCGATACGAACCCGATCGACGCGAGCGGGTACAGCAACGGCCGCGGGGCCGCGCGGAGCCGCATGGCGGCGCCGCCGAGCAACAGCCTCAACAAGTTCAGCGCGATGGGCCTGTACAAGATGCCCGGGCACAGCGCCCTGAACGGCCAGATCTCGTTCACGCTGATGAAACAGAACGACGCGCTGATTCCCTGGACGAGCAACCAGGTGATCGCCAGCCCAGCCACGTACCAGACGTTTCCGAATCTGGCCAGGCTGCCACGCAGCAACGCCGAAGCCGAGGTGCGCGGCGTCAACGCCCTGCTGTCCTACACGACGCGACCGAATCGCTACGTCGGCTTCACCATGCGCTACCGCTACAACGATCACCAGAACCGGACGCCTGTCTTCGACGGGACAGAGTACGCCCGTCTTGACGCCGTGCCGGAAGAGACCGGCGGCGAGACCGAGCACTTCAACATCACCCAGGGCACGCTCGACCTCAACGGAACGTTCAACCTGCCGGCGAAGACCGCCCTCCGAATCGGCTACACGGTTGACGATGTCAAGCGGACGGGCCGCGAATTCAGTACTTCGACGGACTACGCGCTTCGTACCACGCTCGACATGTTGGGAACGCGGTACGTCACGATGCGCCTCACCTATGAAAACGTGCGTCGTTTCGGGACGGGCTTTTCTGAGCAGTCGCTGGAGGACGGCGGCTTCCAGCCCGGGTTGCGCACGTACGATGTCTCCAATCGCGATCGGAATCGGACATGGCTCGTGGTCACCGTCAGCCCCAGCTCGATCGTCGACCTCAACCTGGCGGTGGCTGCGGGGAACGACACGTACAAGGGCGAAGGCCACGACTTCGGTCTGCTGGACAACACGAACCGCGTCTACAACGCGTCCATCAGCGTGACGCCGAATAGCACCGTGCACGTCGGTGCGAACTACGGGCGCGATCGCTACGTGTCGAACCAGTCGTCGCGTAACGCGAATCCTCCCGGAACCGACTACGGAAGCTGGTCCGATCCGAACCGGATTTGGTATCTGGGCGGCGATGAAACGGTCAACAACGCCAGCCTCTACGTCGACCTGACCAAGGCGTTCGCGAATACGGACATCAGGCTGGCCTACGACTACAGCGACTCGGACAACGCTTACGTCCACAGCGGCCCGCGGATTCAGGAACTCGCCACAAACAAGGCTCTCTCCAGCCCGGCCTCGTTCGCTCCGGTCATCAACCCGGCCACCGGGCTGCCGTTCACGATCCCCTCGCCCTGCGCGGCCGGTCTCACGTCCTGCTTCGAGGCGCTACCGAAGATCACCAACAAGTGGCAGCGCGCCGCCATTGTCGTCACGCACATGTTCACGCCACGTGTCGGTCTGAGCTTCAGCTACTGGTATGAGAAGTTCGACGTGAGCGACTACGCCACCCTCGATCTGCCCGGGCAGCCCGGCACGCCGCGGATCGACTATCTTGGCTCCTTGACAACGGGCTACGGGAACCGCCCGTACAAGGGCAGTACGGGGTCCTTCCGCTTCCTGTACTTGTTCTGATAGCTGACCGCGCCCCCGGTCAGTGTCGGGCCGGTCGTCCCTCAGGAGACGACCGGCCCGAGTTGTTTCGCTCGGCGGGCACAACCACTCCCGGAGTGATTGTGCCGGCACGAAACCTGTACCGGCGCAATCGCTCCGGGAGCGGTACCTCGCGTCGGCCGGTCGGAGGAAACCTGCTAGACTGCTTATGGCTCGACACCAGCATCTTTAGCGCTCGGGACTGCCTGCGTCATTGACTGGCATGAGACGGATGCGACTTCCCGAAGTTGAACGGCTCTCCGCGCGAATCGCGGTTGGCATTGGCCTGCTCGTGATTGTCCCACTGGCCGGCGGCTTGTACCTGCTGTCCAGAGTGCAATACGAACACGCCGTCGACGCGCGTCGGAGCGCCGCCGATCTCGAAAACCGGCTCCTCGAGACCGCCCTGCGCCACGAAATGATCGACCGGGACCCGAAACTGATGACCGGCATCCTGCAGGCCGTCGGGCGCGAACCGGAAGTCATCCGCGCCATGGTGGTCGACCACAACGGCATCGTCAAGCTCTCGAGCCGGCCGGCCGAAGTCGGCATCCAGACGTCGCGAACGTCTCCGACCTGCCGCGTGTGCCACGACGAGACCCCGGCAGTGCGCCAGCGGTGGGTCCTGCTGAAGGAAGGCGAGACCGATATCCTGCGATCGGTGAAGCCGATCGAAAACGGGCCCGAGTGCCACCGCTGCCACGACCCGGCGACCAGGCTGAATGGCATGCTCGTGCTCGACGTGTCGCTGGCCCAGGTCCAGGCGCGCTTTGCCTGGGACCTGCGATGGCTTGGCGGCGCGACCGCCATGGTCATGTTCCTCATGCTGGGCGGAGCCGGATGGCACCTCCGACGGACCGTACTCTCGCGCCTGGCGAGATTCAGCCAGACCGCACGTGCGATCGCGGCCGGCGCGCTCGCCGAGCGCGCCGATACCTCGGGAGGTGATGTCATCTCGGCACTCGCGACCGACTTCAACGCGATGGCTGACGCCACGTCCCGGCTAATCGCCGAGATCACCGCCCGCGAGCAGCAGATGGCTGGCGTCCTCAACAGCCTCGACGACGGTCTGATGGTGCTCAACCGGGAGTGTACGATCGTGGCCGCCAATCGTCCGATCGCCAGGTGGATCGGCGCGCATCCGGAAACGCTGCGAGGCCAGTCGTGCCGCCGTGTCACGGGTCACGCGCTGCCATGCCGCGAAGATCCGGACTGCCCGACAGCCCGCTGCCTCAGGACGGGCCGTCTGGAGCAAACTACCTACCGCCTGCCCGCATCCGACGAAGGCGGCGAACGGATCTTCGAAGTGTACGCGTCACCCGTCTACACAGATGGGGGCGCCGTCGGCCAAGTAGTCGAGGCGTGGCGCGACATCACCGCACGGGTGCGCGAGGAAGAACACCTGGCAGAAATCGAGCGGCTTTCGTCGCTGGGCGTGCTCGCATCCGGCCTGTCGCACGAGGTGAACACGCCGCTGGCGACGACGCTCACCTGTTCGGAATCGATTATCGACCAACTCCAGAACACGGACGACAGCAGCGTGACGCGTGAGACCATCGACTCGATCCGCGACAGCGCCCACGTCATTCGCGAGCAAGTCCTCCGGTGCCGGACGATCACCGAACAGTTCCTGCGGTTCGCCCGGGGCATTCCGCCCGCGACCGAGCCCATCGATCTCCGGCACGTCGTCGATGGCGTCATCGCGCTCGCCAGGCCCACGGCGCACGCCGCCGGCGTGGAACTGGTTGCCGAGGGCGCAACCTCGATTCCCATCGTCTCGGCCAACACCGAAGTCGTGCAGCACGTCGTCCTCAACCTGCTCGTCAACGCGATTGAGTCGTGCACAAGTGCCGGCGGCAGGGTCGTCGTGCGGTTCGCCACCGACTCCGAGGTCCGCGTGCAGATTCGCGACAACGGATGCGGCATCCCGCCCGACGTGCAGCGACACCTCTTCGAACCGTTCCGGACGAAGAAGCCGCGCGGGACCGGCCTCGGCCTGTACCTGTCACGCACGTTCATGCGGCGGTTCCACGGCGACGTGCGCCTGGTCGAAAGCAAGGTCGGCGCCGGTTCGTGCATCGAGGTCGTGTTTCCGTTCTCCATGGCCGAGGCACGGTGACTCACGAAGCCATCGACATTCGTGTGCTGCTCGTCGATGACGACGCCTCCTTCAGGCGCGTGATGGGCGGAGAACTGGCGCGCCGAGGCTACACCGTTGAAATCCGCGCGTCGGGCCGTGAGGCGCTGGAGCCCGCGGCGAGCGCGGACGCGGATGTCATCCTGCTCGATCTGCGGCTCCCTGACATGGACGGCCTCGACGTGCTCCGGGAACTTCGCGTGCGCAACGTCCCGGCCGGCATTGTGGTGCTGACCGGTCACGGGACGATCGATACGGCGGTCAAGGCGATCCAGATGGGCGCGCACGACTACATCGAGAAGCCGTGCCCGATCGCCAAGCTGGAGATGGCCATCCGGAAGACCTACGAGCACGTGTGCCTGCTCAATCGCCAGCGCGTGCTCGAAGATGGCTATGCGGCGCCGGACAGGGCTGTCGATATCGTCGGCGGGAGCGCGGCCAACCGGAAACTCCTCGATACGGTCGCCCGGATCGCCAGGACCAACTCCACGACGCTCATCCTCGGCGAAACCGGCGTGGGCAAGGAGTTGGTGGCCACGCTGCTCCACACGCAAAGTGCGCGGCGCGACGCGCCGTTTGTCGCGGTCAACTGCGCGGCGCTCCATGACGAGCTGTTCCAGAGCGAAGTCTTCGGACACGAGAAGGGCGCCTTTACCGGCGCCCACCGCCTGAAGCACGGGCTGTTCGAGGTCGCCAGCGGCGGCACGATCTTCCTTGACGAGGTCGGCGACACCAGCCCCGAATCGCAGGCCAAGCTGCTGCGCGTGCTCGAGACCGGCCGGTTCCGCCGGCTCGGCAGCAACAGCGAGACCGTTGTCGACGTGCGCGTCGTCGCCGCCACCAATCGTGACCTCACCCAGGCGACGGCGCGGGGGCACTTCCGGGAGGATCTCTACTACCGGCTGGCGACGTTCACCGTGACGATCCCGCCGCTGCGCGCGCGGCCAGACGATGTCCCTGATCTGGTCGAGCACTTCATCGGACGGTTCAACCGGCGGTTCTCCTGCCTGAAACGCGTGGACCCGGAAGCCATGGAGATCCTGCAGAGGCACACGTGGCCCGGCAACGTGCGGGAGCTCATCCACGTCATCGAGCAGAGCGTCGTGCTCTCCGATGGCGACGTCATCCGGATCGAAGACCTGCCCACCGGGCTGCGGCCGACCGGCGCTGACTTGCCGGCACGCCCGAGCGGCGACGAGATTCCCTCGCTGCGCGACCTCCAGCGCCGTCACATTCTGTGGGTGCTCGACAAGGTGGGAGGCAACCGGGCGAAGGCGGCGCAGGCCCTGCACATGTCGGAACGCACCTTCTACCGGTTGCTCGAGCGGCACCGCGTCCACACCCGCAGCCCCGGCACGCCCGCCGACGGCTGAGAAGACCACCGGCCCTGACAGTTCTGTCACGCCGGGGCCCGCCTACCCTGTCGGATCCGTCAGTGCTGCCCCAGCGCGGCTGCCGTCCTGGCCCCGAATTCCCGCATTTCCTCCGGGGCACGAGACTTGCTCATGTTGCCCCAAAGGAGAACGGCGCATGTCCAGCACACTGATTCTCGTGCTCGCGATCAGTTTCCTCTTCGGTGGAATGGTCCTGATGCTCACCATGGGCTACCTGGACACCGAACAGAAACGCGCGCTCCAGGCGCGGCAACACCAGGCCGAGGCCGCCCAGCAGCCGGCGGCCATGGTCGCGATGCCGGGTTTCTTCGCGGCGCCGCACGCAACCCTGCCGTCGACGCTCATCGTGTTCGATGACGCGATGGTCACTCGACTCGAGCACCACGTCCGCCTCGAGCAGGCCCTGGTGGCTCCGTTCGTCCATCACCCGTCGCTCGACAATCTGTATCGGCCTCCGACCACTCCTGTTCACGTGCACTGATCTCGGATGGTGCCGCGCGCGGCTGAGGGCCGGGCGGTTCACTGTCGGTCAACCAGGAACCGATGCGCATGCACGATCAGATCAGGGCGGCCGAACTGTTCAACGGGCTCAGTGCAAGCCGGATCCAGCGGCTGGCCGCGATTGGCAGGGCGCTGACCCTGCGAACAGGCGAGTACCTCTTCCTGCTGGGAGACAGCGCGCAGTATGTGAGCGTCGTGACAAGCGGACAGGTCGATCTGTGCTGTCCCATCAGCTTCGGTGGCGTCGTCAAGGACATCACCGTCGAGTCTGTGGGCCCCGGCAAGACGGTCGGCTGGTCTGCCCTTGTCAAGCCGTTCCGCTTCACGTTGTCGGCAAGGGCCGCCCACGCCTCAGAGGTGATCGCCTTCGCGCGGCCGGAACTGCTGCAGGTGTTCGAGACCGATCCTGAGATCGAACGCGTCGTGCTCGGCGGGGTCTCCGAGTTGATGGCGAACCGCCTCACGATGTTCCAGGCGCTCTGGATGCGGGAACTGCTGCGGACCTTCAGCCCTGGCGGACAGAGCGCGACCACGTGAATCCTCGGCGCTGCGGCGACCAGTCGGAACCAGGAGCGGGCGCGTAATGCTCGATGAGAAATTGAGTCCGACCGAACGACTCGTGCTGGGTGCGTTCGCATTGGTGATGGTCACCGGGGGCTTTGTCGCGGGCCGCACCAGCTTCGGTCCGAATGAGTCGGTCGTCCAGCCGATCCAGTTCAATCATCAGAAACACGTCAAGGACGCCGGGATGGAGTGCTCGGCGTGCCACGAGTACTTCTCCGAACACCAGCGGTCGGGCCTGCCCGATCTCGCGCTGTGCGTGGGGTGCCACCAGCAACCCCTGACGAAATCACCCGAGGAGGCGAAGCTCATTGCGCTCGCGGCCACGCCGGCGCCGCCGGCGTTTCGAAAACTGTTCAGGCTGCCCGATCACGCGTACTACTCGCATCGCCGGCACGTCACCATCGCAAAGCTGCCGTGCGTCACCTGTCATGGCGCCATCGCCGACACGACAGCGCCGCCGTCGCGTCCGCTCGTGCAGATCAACATGAAGACGTGTACCGACTGCCACACGCGCCAGAGCGTGCAGTCCGACTGCACGGCCTGCCACCGGTAAGGGAGAACAACTGTGGCCGTGTCCCGCCGGAACTTCCTTGTCGGTGTCACCGGGGCCGGTATCGGCTTCGGGCTTGGCGCGTTCTCGCACCAGTTTCCGTTGCCATCCCCGCATGTGGGTCCTGAGTGGGCGCCCGGCGAGGAGACGTTTGTCGCGTCCACCTGCCTGCTGTGCCCAGCGCACTGCGGCATCCGGGTCCGTCTCGTCGACGGCCAGCCTCGCCGGATCGACGGCAACCCGTTCCATCCCGTCAGCCAGGGCGGGCTCTGCCCGAAGGGGCGGGCCGGCCTCCAATTGCTCTATCATCCGGGCCGCCTCAAGGGACCGATGCAGCGTGTGGGACCGGCCGGATCGGATCGCTTCGAACCCATCACCTGGGACGCCGCGCTGGATCGGGTGGCTGCCGCGCTGAAAGCGGCGCGTCAACCCGGAACCGCTAGGCTGGTCGAATGGCTGGTCGGCGATGTCTCCGGCGTCATGGGTGAACTGCTGACCGGGTTCTGCGGCGTGCTCGGCACATCACGCGTCTTCGTCGACGACTACCGCGACGGCTCGGCTGATGTCGTGCGGATGTGCCAGGGCATGGCGACGCCGCCGGCGTACGACCTGGCCGGTGCCGACCTCGTGCTCTCTTTCGGGGCCGGGCTCTCCGAAGCCTGGTGGTCCCTGCCGCAGGCCGCGCGGGCGCGCGAGGGTGATGCCAGGCGCTCGCCGCGGTGGATCCAGGCGGATGTTCGACTGTCCCGCACCGCCGCCAGCGCCAACGAATGGGTGCCGGTCCGGCCGGGCACGTACGGCGCGCTTGCGATCGGGCTCGCCTACGTGATCGTCAAGGAAGGGCTCTACGATCCTGATGCGATCTCACGCGACGTATCGGGGTGGGAAGACTGGTCGGCGCCAGATGGAACCAGCCACGAGGGATTCCGCACCCTCGTGCTGAGGCACGGCCGGCCCGACGAAGTCTCGGCTCGCACCGGGGTTCCGGTGGCAAGGTTGACAGCTCTCGCCAAGACGTTCGGAACCGCACGTCACGCCGTCGCCGTCTGGGATCAGAGCGTGGCGTGGCGCAAGGGCGGGCTCGCCGACGCGCTCGCGATTCACGCGCTCAATACGCTGACCGGCCGGCTCAATCGCCCCGGAGGCCTGATGGTCCAGGCTACCATGCCGCCCCTGCCGGGCCCGGCCGATCATGCGGCTCCCGGCGCGATCGACCTGTCGAAGGCACCGCTGACATCGACATCGTGGCCTGCGGCACAAGGCGCCGCCGGCGCGCCGCCACAGGTGCTGTTTCTCTATCACGCCAACCCGATCGCCTCGGCCCCAACCAGCCTCACCGTCCAGCAGGCGCTGGCTCGCGTGCCGCTGGTGGTGTCGTTCTCGCCGTTCTTCGACGAGAGCGCGCGATACGCGAATCTGCTGCTCCCCGATCACACCTACCTCGAGCGCTGGCAGGATGGGTTCGCTCCCGCCTCGGTGGCATCGCCGGTGTGGGGCGTGGTGCGGCCCGTCGTCAAGTCGCTCCAGAACACGCGCGCGACCGGCGACGTGATTCTCGGCCTTGCGTCGCGCCTGGGCGGCGACGCTGCGGCGTGGGTCCGGTGGAAGTCGGTCGAGGACCTGGTGCACCAGCGAGGGCTTGCGCTGGCAACCGCGACACGGGGCAGCGCGTTCGTCAATCAATTCCGTCAGAACGAACTGCGCGAGCTCGAAGGGCGCGGCTGGTGGCTCCCCCACGGTCAGGCGCCCGAGGACTTCTGGCAGACGATTCTCGAGACAGGCGGGTGGTTCGATCCGATGCTCGACTACCAGGATGGCAGCAGTCTCTCGCAGCATGCGGACGGGCGCGTCTGGATCTTCCCTGCCGAGGCCAGGCAGCGCTTGCAGAAGTCGGGCCAGAGGCTAGCGGAAGGATTCCTGCCGATCGACCCGGCGCCGCCGTCTCGAGCGGAGGCCACCGGGGATTTCCCGCTTCTGCTGGTGCCGTTCCGCGTGATGACACTCAACTCGGGAGGTACCGCGTTGATGCCGTGGCTGCTCGAACATCTCGGCGTCCTCAACGGCAGTGCGTGGGAAACCTGGGTCGAGGTTGCGCCGGAGACCGCGGGCCGGCAGGGCCTGCAGTCGGGTCAGCGCGTGCGAATCGAGTCGCGGATCGGCGGCTTCGAAGCCGTCGTTCGCGTGTTCCCGGGCGCACAGCCCGGCGTCGTCAACGTGCCATACGGTTTGCACACCC
>Ga0315283_10004523_pt1 | contig 12115 bp, 10 predicted proteins | sample YL17G09_0_MG_FD_204541 | JGI IMG/M metagenome (GOLD analysis project Ga0315283, IMG submission 204541) | Sediment microbial communities from Yellowstone Lake, YNP, Wyoming, USA - YL17G09_0 | ecosystem: Environmental > Aquatic > Freshwater > Lake > Sediment | place: USA: Wyoming | collected...
GTCCAGCGCCTCCTGGGGGTCGTTCTCACCGCGCTCGTACTCGTTCCTGACCACCGTCATCTCGCGCTGGCGGTCCGACTCGTGCAGCCAGAGGTTGCGCATGCGGTCGGCCTCGATGGCGACGTAGCCCTCGAGCGCGCCGCTCTCGACCTCGGCGTAATAGTTGGTGCGGTCGAGCCACGTCGAGGCGTTGTACACGCCGCCGACCGTTTCCAGGTACTGCTTGACGCTGTTGCCCTTCGCGTCGTTGTACATGGGCGAGCCCTTGAACATCAGGTGCTCGAGCAGGTGGGTCGCGCCGGTGGTGCCGGTCACCTCGTTGCGGGAGCCCACGCGGTAGGTGACCATGAAGGTCACCACCGGCGCGGAATGCTCGGGCATGAGCAGCACGGTGAGGCCGTTCGACTCGAGCGTGTACTCGGAGATCGTGCCTACGGTGCGCACGTACTTGAAGCCCGGCACGGAGGCCGGCGCCGCGTCGGCGCGGCCCCCCGGCGAGAAGGCGGCGCAGGTCAGTGCCGCGCAGAGCGTTGCAAGGGTGTGTTTCATGGGAATTGGCTCGTTTCTGGAGGCGCAAGCTTACCTGAACCTCCCCCGTTGTCTGCTGACCCGGCGGTCCGGCGGCATCCGGGCTTGCGGTCCCGGGGGCGGTTCGACAAAGTGCCGGCTGGCTGAGACCACGAGGCGCGCAAATTGGCCGACATCGACACCCGACTCGCGAACCGGATCCTGACCGGCCTGGTGCTGGGCGCCGTGGCCGGCGCGGTCGTCCTCGTTATCGGGAAGTTCGCGCCACCGGTCCTCGCAGCCGCCCAGTGGCTCGCGACGACCCTGCTCGACCCGATCGGGCAGGTGTTCCTGCGGATGCTGTTCTTCGTCGTCATCCCGCTGGTGTTCGCCTCGCTCGCGAGCGGCGTAGTGCAGCTCGGGGAGCTCTCGCACCTCGGGCCGCTCGCGCGGCGGACTTTCACGCTCTTCTTCCTCAACATGGCCATCGCCGCGACGCTCGGCCTCGTGATGATGAACACGCTGCAGCCGGGCCGGCACCTCGGCGAGGAAACGTCGAAGCAGCTCATCGCGGAATACAGCGGCCAGTCGCAGCAACACCTGGCGAGCAGCGACGCACGGCCCGCCGTCACGCCGGCGGCGGTCGTGGACATGTTCATGCCGCGCAACCTCTTCGGGGCATTCGTCGGCAACGACCGCGGCCGGCTCGGTGAGGTGCTGCCGCTCATCCTGTTCGCGATCCTGGTCGGCGCAGCGGGGCTCGGCCTGCCCGAGAAACGCAGGCAGTCGCTGCAGGACGGACTCGAGACGGTGACAGAGCTCATGACGGGCATCGTGCGCTTCGCGCTCAGGCTCGCGCCCATCGCGGTGCCGGCGATGATCTTCAGCGTCGTGGTCAAGGTCGGCTTCGAGATCATCATCGCGCTGGGGCTGTTCGTGGTCGGCTGCGTCGCGATGCTGATGCTGCACCTCTTCGGCACGATGTCGCTGTGGCTCCGGTTCCTTGCGAAGCGCAATCCCGCCGAGTTCTTCCGGCAGATCAAAGACGTGCTGGTGACCGCGTTTTCGACCAGCTCGAGCAGCGCGACGCTGCCCGCCGCGCTCGCCGCCGCGCGCGACCGGCTCGGCATCTCGCCCTCGACCGCGGGCTTCGTGCTGCCGCTCGGCACGACCATGAACATGAGCGGCACGGCGCTCTACGAAGGCTGCGTGGTGCTCTTCGTCGCGCAGGTGTTCGGCGTGCACCTGGACATCGCGCAGCAGGTGACGCTGGTGTTCCTCGCGGTGCTGAGCGCGGTCGCGGTCGCGGCGGTCCCGGGCGGCTCGCTGCCGCTGATCGCGGGCCTGCTCGTCGCCTTCGGCATCCCGCCCGAGGGGATCGGCATCATCCTCGGCGTGGACCGGATCCTCGACATGACGCGGACCGCGACCAACGTCGGTTCGGACCTCGTAACGACGGCGGTAGTGGACGCAGGGCAGCGCGCGCAGTACGGCGCGCCGCCCGGGTAGGCGGGCAAGGCCGCCGTCCGGCGGCCGCCGGGAGCCCACGAGGCTAGGTACAACCCGCGGCGGGCCGAGTACCCCGCGAGAGCACCCATCGCCGTATGCTTGGGGCGACGCGGACCCGACCTCTGGCCCGTTCGACTCCCGGGAGGCGCGTATGAACCCGCTCCGGAACATCCTCGCGCTGATGGAACCCTCCGCCGACGAACAGCCGGCGTTCGACGCCGCCATGGTGTTCGCGAAGCGTTTCGGCAGCCGGCTCGAACTCCTGATCGGCGAGTTCCAGGACCTGCACGCCGCGTACTTCGACCCGATGACGGCGACGCTGCAGGAATTCCACGATACGGTCATGGCCGGCCACCGCGCGGCGCTCGAGCGCTACGTGCAGGCTGCGGCGGAGCAGGGCGTCAATGCGCTGGGCGAGGCGCTTTGGGGCACGCCGTTCCACGAGATCGTGCTCGCGCGCGTGGCCGCAACCCGGCCCGACCTCGTGGTGAAGCACAGCGCCTATCACAACCGGGTCGAACGGACGCTCTTCACCGGCTCCGACTGGCACCTGATCCGCGATTGCCCGGTTCCACTGCTGCTGGTCAAGGAGCCAGGCAGGCTGGCGGGCGCCCGGATCCTGGCCTGCGTGGACCCGCTGCACGCGCACGACAAGCCGGCCTCGCTGGACCACCAGTTGCTGCGGCGGGGCGCAATCCTGGCCGGCAAGCTCGGTGGCGAATTGCACGCGCTCAACGTGTGCGCCATTCCGGCACCGGTCGGCGTGGTCGGAGACGCCTACGTGGCGGCACTCGCAATGCCGCCGGACGAGGACTGGGTCGGCCGTGCCCGCGAGTCCTACCGGCAGCTGATGGCCGCGTACGACCTGCCGAAGGAACGGGTGCATTTCCGCGTGGGCGTCGCCTCGCGTGACATCGTCACGGCAGCGCGCGAACTCGATGCCGGGATCGTGCTCATGGGCGCCGTGTCGCGACGCCGGCTGGAGCGCTGGTTCGTCGGCAGCACGGCCGAATCGGCACTCGATCGCCTGCCGTGCAACGTGTGGGTGGAGAAACCCGGGACCCGGGCATAGCGCGGTCCGCTCCGGCTCCGTGCGCCGGCCGCCGCGCTCAACGGATCCCGCGGCCTCGCAGCGCTTCGCGGCAGGCAGCGGCCGCATCGGGCGCGTTCGTGTCCACCGTGACGGTTCGCTCGATCTCGGCTTCGCCGAGGCTCTCCCAGAATCCGGGCTGGCGCAGCAGGGTCGCGGTTCCTGCCTCGGACGCATCGGCGCCTGCTTGCGAGCGGCGGGTCACGCGCTCGCGCAGGACCTCCATCGGCGCGACGCAGTGCAGGATCGCGGCGCGGACGTCCAGTCGGTCTGCGAGGGCGAGCATGCGCTCGCGCTCGTCGCGCTTCAGGAACGCCGCGTCCACGATGACGTCGTCGCCGCCGCACAGCACGTCCGCCGCGCAGTCGTGCAGGCGCTGGTAGGTCCGGCTGGTGAACTGCGGCGTGTAGATGCCGCCGTCCGCTGGCGAGCGCGAGTCGTCGAGCGGGCCGAGTCCGGCGATGCGCTTGCGTTCGACGTCCGAGCGCAGGTGCAGCGCGCCCAGTTCCGTCGCCAGCGCGCGCGCAAGGCAGGTCTTGCCCGATCCGGAGTACCCGCAGGTGAGGAGCATTGCCGGACGGGCGCGGCGGGTCCGCGCCGATGCCCAGTCGAGATAGCGGAGCACGTCCTCGCAGTGCCGCGAGCGCTCGGCGTTGCCGCTCGGATGCTGCAATGCGCGCAGCGCGGCGACCTTGGCCCGGACCAGTGCCCGATACGTCTCGAAGTAGGGCAGCAGCCGGCAGGCCTGGAAGTCCCCCAGCGATTCCGCCCAGGCCTGCAGGGTGGCGTGGCGCAAATCCTCTCGACCGCGTACCGCGAAGTCCATCGTCAGGAACGCGAGGTCGCTGGCCACGTCGACGAAGCGCAGCGCGGGGTCGAACTCGATGCCGTCGAACGGCGTCAATTTGCCGGCCCAGCGCACGACGTTGCCGCAGTGCAGGTCGCCGTGGCATTCCCGCACCCGGCCCGAGTCGCGACGGGACTGCATGAGGTCGCGCGTCCGCGGGTACTCGCCTGCGATCCACTGTTCGAGCTCGCTGAGCCTGCTTTCGCTCGCCGCAGCCTCGGGCAAGCGGCGCAGCTCCCCGAAATTGGCGAGCGTCACGCGTTGCACCACCTCGGGCCGGCCGAATGGACTCCCGGGATCCACGCGCCCGGCCGCAGCGTGGAAGCGGGCGATGCGTGCGCCGAGCACTGCGACCTCCGCCGCATCGACTCCGTCGGCGGCGACCAGGGCGTCGAGTTCCAGACGGCGGTCGAACTGCCGCATTTTCACCGCGTACTCGATGGCATGGCCCGCGCCGTCCACCCGCGGCGCCGTTGCCGTGCCGGCGATGGGCGAGACGCCCAGGTACAGGTCCGGGGCAAGGCGCCGGTTCAGGCGCACCTCCTCCTCGCAGAACGCGCGGCGCCGCTCGAGCGTGGAGTAGTCGAGGAAGGCGAGTCGAATGGGCTTTTTTACCTTGTAGGCGAACTCGCCCGTCAGGTACACGCGGGAGATGTGGGTTTCCACGAGGCGTACCGGCGCCGAGGCGGCGTGCGGGTAGGCCCCGGGCGAGAGCAGTTTCTCGACGAGGATGCCGCCGTCGACGGGTGCGAGCTGCGTCATGGCTTGTCGCCTGGACCCGGGGCCCGGACCGCAGTCCCAATTCGCGCGATCGCAATGGATTCGGGCTTGACCTACAGGCTTCCGACAAGTGTAACCTTGTTGCCGTGGGGCCGAGTCCCTGTGTGCAATACCTATATAGTCGCAGGCTGGCCCGGCAAGAAAATGAACTCGATCTTTCGGGAAACATCAGAAGGGCAACTATCGTGACAATTCCCGTCCAAATCACTTTTCGTCACATGGAAACTTCGGAAGCCGTCGAGATCAGGGTGCGCGACCTCGCGAACCATCTCGTCGTGTTCAGCGACAAGATCACCTCCTGTCGCGTCGTTCTCGATTCGCCGCATCGCCATCACCACCAGGGCAAGGTTTTCAACGTCAAGGTCCAGCTCGCGTTGCCAGGCGAGGACGTGGTCGTGGACATGGAGCGTCCTGACCGCGACGGCCACGAGGACGTCTACGTCGTGATCCGCGACGCCTTCGACGCCGCCAAGCGTCAGTTGCAGCAGCGGATGTCCTCGCTCCGCAACGAGGAGAAGCGGCGCGAGAAGCTTTCCTGAGACCGCACACTGGCCCGCTTCAAGGCGGGCCTGGCGCCGCCGCCCCATGACCGAACCCCTGATTTTCGCGCCTGACGCCTCGCGCGCGTTCGGCGAGCGCGTGGCCGCGAGGCTCGGCCTGCCGCTCTCGCCGATGGAAGAGCGCGAGTTCGAGGGCGGCGAGCACAAGACTCGTCCACTCGTGAGCGTGCGCGGGCGAGATGTGTTCGTGCTGCAGTCACTGAGCGGCGATGCCACCGGCAGCGCCAACGACCGGCTGTGCAGGCTGCTCTTCTTCATCGCGGGACTCAAGGACAGCGGCGCTGCGAGCGTGACGGCCTGCGTCCCTTACCTGGCCTACGCGCGCAAGGACCGGCGCACCAAGGACCGCGACCCGGTGACGCTGCGCTACGTGGCGCAGCTGATCGAGGCCGTGGGCACCGACCACGTCATCGGTCTCGACGCGCACAACCTCGCGGCCTTCGAGAGCGCCTTCCGCTGCCCGGTGGATCACCTCGAGGCAGCACCGCTGCTCGCGACGTATCTCGCGGCGCACGCGGGCGGCAAGCCGGTGTGCATCGTGTCGCCGGACATCGGCGGCGCCAAGCGCGCACAGCGCGTCCAGGAAATCCTCGAGTCACGCACCGGACGCGAGGTCGGATTCGCGCTGATCGAGAAACGCCGCAGCAGCGGCGTGGTGAGTGGCGGCGAGCAGGTGATCGGGCCCGTGGCCGGCACGCACGCCGTCATCGTCGACGACCTGATCAGCGCCGGCACGACCTTGATGCGCGGGGTGCGCGCCTGCCGCGCCGCGGGCGCGATCGAGGTCTCTGCCTTTGCGACCCACGGCGTGTTCGTGCCCGACTCGCGACAGCTGCTCGGCCCCGACGGCCCGGACCGGCTCATCGTCACGGATTCGATCCTGCCCACCCGCATCGGCGACGAGTCGCGGGCGCCGGTCGTGCTCGAGGTGTCAAGTCTCTACGCCGAGGCGATACGGCGGATCTCGAGCGGCGAGTCGGTGGTCGCGCTGCGGGAACTGCAGCCGAAACGTCGCTAGCCCGCTGTTCGCGCGGCTGATTCGAGCGCAGTGTCGAGGTACTGCCCGGCGCGCGCGCGCCAGTCCTCCGGCGTGCCGCCATCCGGTTCCGAGGATCGCCAGACGTAGAGCTTCGCGCGGTGCGCGGCGCGGTGGCTGCGATAGAACTCGAGCAGCGCGGTCGGCGGGCGGTCGGCGAGCCGCGCCAGGCAGGCGTCGAGCAGCCAGCGGCCCGTGGCCGCGTGACCGATGCGCGCGCACTCGAGTTCGAGCACGCAGAGTTCCTCCGCTCGGTCGAGCAGCCTCAGGTCACGATCGAATTCCAGGCAGTCGATGACGGCGGGCGGATCGGTGAGCAGGATGTGCTCCGGCCGGAGGTCGCCATGCCCCTCGACTACACAGCCGCCGGTCGCCCTCGCATCCAGCACGGGTTCGAGCGCGGCCAGCGCCGCGAGTTGCAGTCGCGCGAGGAGGGCGGAGCGCGGCGCGTCCAGGGCTTCGAGCACGCGCACGTTGGCGGCCGACTGTGCCGCCAGCCGCGGGCCGAGTTGGCCTTTTCGGCAGATCGCGGGCGGGGCCGACGCGTAGAAGGCGGCGAGCGCGTCTGCCACGCGCCGCAGCATCGGCTCATGCGCTTCGCCCCGCACGAGTGCCGCGTCCAGGAACCAGCGCCGGTCGAGACGCCGCATTTCCACCAGCCAGTCCACGATCTCGCCGGCGCCGCCGGGCGCCATGCGCCCGTCCGCCCGCCGCACCAGCGGCAGCGTGCCGAGATACACCTCGGGCGCGAGGCGGCGATTGAGCCGCAGGTCTTCCTCGGAATCCACGCGTCGCAACTCGATCGTGCTGTAGTCCATCGTGACCCGGCGCACGGGCTTGCGCAGCTTGAGCGCCCGGTCGCCGACGAGGAAGATCCAGGCGAAGTGAGTCTCGATCGCCTCGTCGCCCGGGCCGCAGAGACCCCGCAGGTGCGCGACCTTTTCGGCAAGGCTTGCCGGGCCGTCGGACGACGGCGCGGGCGGAGGCGTGAGGGCTACGCTGCACATGGGTGCCACGCTGGGTCACGGCCAGAATAGCACTTAGGTACTTGCGCGAATGACAGGCCGCCGCCTGCCGTGGAACATGGGACCGGGTCACCGGAGCAGGCATTGCCGCGCATTTTCGAGGATCGCGTGGACGCTGGCCGCGCGCTCGCGCGCGCGCTCGCCGCGTTCGGCGGCGCAGCCGATGTCATCGTCCTCGGCTTGCCGCGCGGCGGCGTGCCCGTCGCCAGCGAAATCGCCCGGTCGCTCGGCCTTCCGCTCGACGTACTCGTGGTCCGCAAGCTCGGCCTGCCCTGGCAGCCCGAACTCGCGATGGGCGCGATCGCGAGTGGCGGCGCGATGGTGCTGAACAAGGACGTCCTGCGGCATTCGGCCTTCGGCGAGGAGGCCCTCGAACAGGTGAAACGCCGGGAACTCGTGGAACTGGAGCGCCGCGAGCGGGCGTTCCGCGGAACGAGCCCGCCGCTCGACGTGTCGGGCCGGACCGCGATCGTTGTCGACGACGGCCTTGCGACCGGCGCGACCATGGAGGCGGCCGTGCGCGCGCTCAGGATCCAGGGTGCAGCGCGCGTGGTCGTGGCGGTGCCCGTGGCGTCGGTCGAGGCACGCGAGAGGGTCGCGGCGCTGGCCGACGAAGTTTTCTGTCTCGAGACGCCGAGGTACTTCAGCGCGGTGGGGCAGTGGTACCGGGATTTCGACCAGACGTCCGACCGCGAGGTAAGCGAGTTGCTCGAGGGTGCCCGGGAGGGGGTGCCGGACCGGGTGTGACCAGGCCGCGTGCTACGCTGAAACACCGGAACCGGCGCGAGGAAACCACGATGAAGGACCAGGGACCCGAGGTGATCAAGGTCGACGATTTCAGCGGCCGTGAGGAAGCGCTCGGCCTCGACCCGGCGCGCCTCGTCGCGGGCAGCCCCATGCCGGACCAGCACGTGCGCAACCTCTACACCGACGACACGGGCCGGTTCTTCGGCGGCATCTGGCGCAGCGGCAAGGGCGCCTGGCACGTCTCGTACGCTGAGAATGAGCTTTGCGTGCTGACGGAGGGTCGGGTGCGTATCTCCGACGACAGCGGACGCTCGTGGACCTTCGGCCCCGGCGACTGCTTCGTCATGCCGGCAGGTTTTCGCGGCATCTGGGAAGTTCTGGAGCCGGCCCGCAAGTTCTACGCGATCTACGAGCCACCGGCGCCGGGCTGAGGGGGCCGTGCGTTTCGTGCAACATCTGCTACCATCGCGCCACCAGTCGTACAGATGGTGTGGCTTTTCTGCAACAGCGTTAGGGGGGTTGGCATGAAATTTACTCGTGGTTTTGCGGCGCTTGCGCTGCTGGCGGCGGTCTCGACTGCTCATGCGGGAGAATTTACCGGCACCGTCACGGCCGTGTCGGATTACGACTTCCGCGGCGTGACCCAGACGGCGCAGGATCCTGCGCTGCAGGGCAGCGTCGACTTCGCGGCCGACACCGGCTTCTACGCGGGCATCTGGGCCAGCAATGTCGACTTTGGCGCGGGCGACCCGAACGCGGAAGTCGACTTCTACACGGGCTGGGGTGGCGGCGAGGACATTACCTGGGACCTCGGCATCACCTACTACACGTACATCAACGAGGGCAGCATCAACTACCCCGAGGCCCACCTGGGCGTCGGCTGGAAGTACTTCGACGCCAAGGCCTGGTACGCATGGGACTACAGCGGGCTCGAGGGCAACGCGCGGTACTTCGAGGGCAACGTCACCTACCCGTTGCCCGCGAATTTCGGCCTCACGGGCCACATGGGCTACACCAACGGTAACGGCTTCCATGAGGCCTACGACCAGAGCAGCTACATGGACTGGTCAGTCGGCGTGACCTATACGTGGAGCCACTTCGACATGGCGCTCAAGTGGGTGGACGGCAGCGACCTGAAGACCGTAGAAGACGGCACGCTCAATGCGAACGGCAAGCCGACCGACGTCTTAAGCAGCGAGGCGCGCGCGATCTTCCAGATTTCCACGACGTTCCCGTGGAAGAAGGAAGGCGAGGAGTGACGGCCGCGCCGATCGTCTGAACCCGGGTCGACATCAGACGCCCGGTCTCCGCGAGGAGGCCGGGCGTTCCTGTTGGTGCGCCCGGCAGGGCGCATCAACCGTCACACGGATCACCGCTCGATCCCCAGCACCTCGCACAACGCGTCGACCAGCAGCAGTCGCTCCAGCTTGTCTTTCATGTGCGACGGATTCTCCAGGTCCATCCGCTTCAGATACGGCAGCAACTGTTCCGGCACATGCGGGTGCGTCGTCGAAACCAGCAGCTTCCTGACGACCTCCAGCTTGTCGCTGGAGATTGCCTTCAGCTTCTTCAGCGCCTTGCCCAGCACCAGCTCCTCGTCGGTGAAATCGTGACCGAACGGAAACGCCGGGAAGTGGCCATCCCGGCGGAATTTCGCGAGTGCCTGCTCGAGGCGCTCCGGCGTGTTGCTGCGATACGCCTCCGGAATTTCATAATCGTGGCTGACTTTGCCGGCCGCTTTCGCTTCGTCGAGCAGCCGCTGTTGAAAGCGCGAGTCGGCGATCTTCAGCATGGCGACAATCACTTCCGCATCGGTTTTCGCGCGCAGGTCGGCGATCCCGTACTCGGTAATGAAGATGTCGCGCAGATGCCGCGGTATGGTGATGTGCCCGTAGCTGAACACGATACTGCTGCTGGCCTCGCCGTGCTTGTCGCGTACCGCGCGCAGCAGGAGAATCGAGCGTGCGCCCGGCAGTTCGTGCGCCATCGCCACGAAGTTGTACTGTCCACCGACGCCGCTCACCACCTGCCCATTCGGCAGGCAGTCCGATGCCGCGGCGCCGAGCAGCGTGGCAGTGAACACGGTATTGATGAAGCGGGAGTCGCGGCGCTGCTGCTGCTTGAGCTCCTGCTGGCCATAAAGCGCGTTGGTGTACGAGATGTGCGTCATGTTGATCGAGGCGCGCTGCTCCTCGCTCATGTGGCGCATGCCTTCGTACAGCGACGTCGGTCCAAGCAGGAAGCCGCCGTGCATGACGATGCCGCCCTTGAGCGTGTCGCCGATGCCTGAGTTGACCAGCGCGCCAAGCGTCACTTCATCGCCCAGGTCGGCCGGGACGCGATTGCCGTCGGGCAGGCGAAGTTCGTTGCCTTCCACCGAGACGTCGTCGCGCAGGACGCCGAGGCGTTGCAGATCCGCCAGCACTGAATCGGTGACTTTCGCGCTCACGCCGTTCTCGACCAGCAGCTCGATCATCCCCCGGTCGACCTGCTCGGTAATCCGTCGCTCGCTGAGCAGGGTCTGCAGCACGAGGTGTTCGTAGACGCGGCGCTTCAGGATCCCGGCCTTCATCAGTTCCCAGAAGCCAGACACGAACATTTCGCTCGAACCGTACAGGCCGTCCGTAAACGGCAACAGGCCGCCAACCTGGTCGATGATCGTTGCGTTCTGCTGCAGCCCGCCGGTGTCGTGCAGCGCCTCACGGTAAACGTCGTTATGGCGATCGCGCAGGATCGACGCGTAAACGATCGCATCGCCCAGCGAGCCGATGCCGATCTGCAGCGTGCCGCCGTCCCGCAGCAGGGCGCTGGTGTGCAGGCCGATCATATGGTCCGGCGTTGCAATCGAGGTGTTCGGGGCGCCGAACAGCCGCGTCGAATATTGCGGCTCGTCGACGACAATATCGAAAAAGTCCGGACTGACCTCCGCGTCGTTCACCATGTACGGCAGATCGTCGTGCACGATGCCGATCACCGCAATGTTGTCGCCCTTGAGCTTGCGGTCGATCAGGTGCGGGTACATGTCGAGCGTGATTTCCGGATTGCAGGAAAGCGAGTAGCGCACTTCCCTGCCTCCGTCGCCCGCGACCTCGCGTTTCGCAATCATCTGCGCCAGTACGTTGGCGCCGCGCAGCAGGATGTCGCGCGGGGCATAGGTGTAGTTGGTGCTGATATAGTGTTGCTGCGCGTAATGGTTGCCAAGCAGCGCGCCGGACTTGAAAAAGAACTCGCAGACGCTGATGTTCTTCGGCACGGTGCCGGCGCGGATGTCCTTCATGTATTCGAGGTCGACATAGTCGCCGAAAACGCGCTCCACGAACGGGCCCATGAAGCGTGCCTCGAGGCCGGGCTGCGGCTGCGGCCGTTCAAGTGACAGCGCCGTGAGGATTTCCAGCGAGATCGACGGATCCTGTTTCGCGCGATCGTAGATCGCGTTGACCAGCGCGTTCGGCTTGCCGAGCCCGAGGGGTACGGCAAGGACGATGCGCTTGCCGACGCGGGCAATGACCTCATCGACCGCCGCTTCGACGCTGGCGAGCCGCTGCGTCGTGCGGGCGGGGTGCGTCGCTACCGGTGATTCGTTGCGTTGCACGGGCTGGCTGCCGGCCGCGCGCCTCACGGCGTCTCCCGCAGCACCTCGCCGAGCTTCGCGAAGAGCTCGTCCACGTGGCTGCGCTCGATGATGAGCGGTGGCGAGAGCGCGATGATGTCGCCCGTCACGCGGGCGAGCAGTCCCTTCTCGAAGGCGCGCACGAACACGTCGAAGCCGCGCGCGCCCGGCTTGCCCGGGATGGGCTCGAGCTCCACCGCGCCGATGAGGCCGAGGTTGCGCAGGTCGATGACGTTCGGCAGGCCCTTCAGCGAGTGCAATGCGTCGGCCCAGTAGCTGCCGATGTCCGCGGCGCGCGTGAGCAGGCCCTCGTCGCGGTACACCTGCTGCGTCGCGAGGCCGGCGGCGCAGGCGATCGGGTGTGCCGAGTACGTGTAGCCGTGGAAGAGGTCGATCGCGCCGTC
>Ga0315283_10004524_pt1 | contig 12115 bp, 14 predicted proteins | sample YL17G09_0_MG_FD_204541 | JGI IMG/M metagenome (GOLD analysis project Ga0315283, IMG submission 204541) | Sediment microbial communities from Yellowstone Lake, YNP, Wyoming, USA - YL17G09_0 | ecosystem: Environmental > Aquatic > Freshwater > Lake > Sediment | place: USA: Wyoming | collected...
TCTGCCGGGTCAGCTCGCGGATGCGCCCGGCGTAGCTCTTGATCAGTTCGAAGGCGGCAGCCGGGTCCTTGCCAATGAAATCGCGGAACTGGTCGATGGTGACGATGGAGAACTTGCACTGCTCCAAGGTCATCACGTTCGCCGAGCGCGCGCCGTCGTCGAGCACCAGCTCGCCGAAGTACTCGCCCGGCCCCATCACGCGCAGCAGGATCTCCTTGCCGGCCTCGTCGGACAGGTACACCTTCACCCGCCCCGACTGGATGATGTACATGGTATCGGCGCGATCGCCAACGCTGATGATGATCGCGTTCTTCGGAGAAGTGCGCGCGACCCCCAGCTCGGTCAAGGTCTTGAGGTGACTTTCGGGCAGACTCCAAAGTGCGCCGCTCATAGCGTGCTCCTCGAATCAAGTTGCGCGCCGTCACAGCCATTGTGCGGTGCGGCGGAAGGCGAGTCGGTCAGTATAGCCCGCACCTCAATCGGCGAGGAAGGCGCGCGAACTTGGATGTGGCCGGATGACGACAACACGGTTACTCTCGCGTTATTACGGTCCCTTGTTCAGGAGCGCAATCCGCGCCGCCGACCAATCCGTCAGGTTGGCGTAAGGGCGGGCCCTTTACATTAGCGGCGAGAACACTGGCAGGTATAGGGAGGAGAACAGCGATGAAGACTGTCCTGAGACTTGTGGTTGCGCTGGGAGCCTCATTCCTGGCGCACGCTCCCGCCGCAATCGCCCACTGGCCGGACCAGGCGCCGCATCAGATTGCGGATCTTGGCGAGTTCAAGTTCGAGGGCGGCGGGGTCATTCCGAATCTCAGAATGTCCTACGTCACCCATGGCAAGCTCAATGCGGCCAAGAACAACGCCATCCTGTTCCAGCACGGCTTCGCGGCGAATCACCATCTGTTCGACCACATGATCGGGCCAGGCAAGCCGCTCGACAGCGACAAGTACTTCATCATTTGCCCCGACGCGTTGGGCGCGACGCAGACCACCTTCGAGCATTCAAGCAGCCCTACCAGCAGCGGGCTGAAGATGGAGTTCCCGTTCTACAACGGGCGCGACATGGTCCGGGCGCAGTACAGATTGATAACCGAAAGGCTGGGAATTCCCCACTTGCTGGCGGTGACCGGGATCTCGTCCGGCGGCGAGCACAGCGTCCAGTTCGCGGTGAGCTACCCGGAGTTCATGGATGGCATTTTCCCGATCGTGGGCGGGACGCCGTTCATGGCGCAAGGCCGCCTCATGGGCTCGATGATGGTATCCATTATCGAGTCCTGCAAGGGATGGGATGGGGGCAACTACGATGAGAATCCGAAAGCATGCGCGGCAAACGCCCTTTCCGTTCTCATGCCCTACTTCTACAGCCGTGACTGGTGGGAGCAGAACGTCGACACCCCCGAGGCGTACACCAGGTGGCGCAACGCCTGGGGTGAGTACTACCTGGACGTTCAGGACGTGCGCGATCTGTACTACCGAACCATGGCCTTTGGACGCGGCTGGCTTGGCGACACACCCGGGTTCGACGGGGACCTGAGCGGTGTACTGCGCTCCATCAAGGCCAAAACGATGTTCATCCTCAGCCCACAAGACCAGTTCTTGCCCCCGCAGCACGTCGATGCCTATGTCAAGTCGATCCGAAACGCGCGCATCGTCTGGGTCGATTCGGCCGCTGGACACTTGATCTGTTGCAACGCGGACCCGAATGCCACGGGCAGGGTAGCTGACGCGATCAGAGAATTCTTGCGAGAACTGGGCGCTCCTGGAAAGTCCAGTGAGAGGAGCAACTGACATGAGCCCCAATCGAACACTCGATCGGCAGCGCAGACAGTTTCTGGCCCGCACCAGTGCTGTGGGGGCGGCAGCTTTTCTAGGGTTGCCTGGCCAGGCCACCGCCGCCGATCCCCCACCCGAGATCAAGAAGATCCGCCTGCTCCACGTGCCGGCGATCTGCCACGCGCCGCAATACCTCGCGGAGGAGATGCTCCACCTTGAAGGGATCACGGAGGTCGAGTACGTTCCCTTCGGGACGCGATACATTCCGGATGCGCTGGCCACGTCCAAGGCGGATATGTCGATGTGGAATGCCATGGAGTTCATTCCGTACCTGGACGCCAACAAGCCCGTTGTCGTGCTCGCCGGCATACACGGAGGCTGCTTCGAGGTATTTGCGAACGAGCGCGTCCGCTCCATTCGCGACCTCAAGGGAAAGACGGTCGCCATCATGTACTTCGGGGGTGGGGATCACATTCTGCTGTCGAGCATGCTGGCCTACGTGGGGATCGACCCCAGAGAGGTCAACTGGATGCCCGGGACAACTTCTTTGCTCGACGCGATGGATGCGTTCACGAGCGGCAAAGCGGATGCATTCGTCGGTTTTGCTCAGCAACCCGTGGAACTGCGAGCGAAGAAAATCGGGCACGTGATCGTCAGCACCACCACGGATCGACCCTGGTCGCAGTACTACTGCTGCATGCTGGGTGCCAACCGGGACTTCGTGCAACGCTACCCGGTGACGACCAAGCGTGCCATGCGCGCGATCCTCAAAGCGGCAGACCTTTGCGCCAGCGATCCGCTGCTAGTTGCCCGCTTCCTGTCGGACAAGCTCTACGAACCACGCTACCAAATCGGACTGGAAGTGGTAAAGAGCCTGCCTTACAACCGTTGGCGTGAGGCCAATCCGGAAGACACGATTCGCTTCCACGCGCTGCGCCTGCACGAGGTCGGGATGATCAAGTCCACCCCGCAGAAGCTCATTGCCCAGGGCACCGACTGGCGGTTCTTGAATGAGCTGAAGAAGGAGTTGAAGGCGTAATCGCATCCTGGGCGCGGGCGCCACCGACGCAATACACGTTTCGGATGACTCAAGTGTCAGCGCTGGCCACCGGGTGTGCGATCCCCGAATTGACTCCAGCGCCCCAGGCTGCGCTCCGAGGCGATGACTCGGTGTCGCGGTTCGGCGCAGGGCGGAAAATTCGGTGTGGTTGCCTTCGGCGGTGGCTTTACCTATGGCGCGGCGGTGGTGGAGTCCGTGAGTTGACTGGTAGCTCTAGCCTGGCGGGTCACTCTGCGGACGCGGGCGTGTCGCGACCCCATCGCAGCGCGGACTGTTTTGCGCTAAGCCACGCGAGTGATGCCCGGGTATCCATCGAAGCCCTTGTCAAAGGTCAGGATGCGATCGACGCCGTTGCCCTCCATCACGGCAAGATGGAGTGCATCGCGCGCGGACAGCCGTCGGTTCCCGAGGACTATGGTCTTGGCTCGCTCCACAGACATAAGATCGACCGGGAAGACCTCGTCCACGACGCCAAGAAGCGCCTCGAACGCTGGCTGTATCGCCTCGCGACGTTCAATCGCCGTGTACCGATGAAGGATCTCTTGCATAACCTCCGCATCCGTTACGAGCTTCTGTCGCTCGTCGACCAGCCCTTCCAGGAGCCGTCGTGCGTCCTCTTTGTGCGGGTGGGCCGCGCCCACCAGGTACATCGGGATATTGGAGTCGACGAAAACCATCACTCGCCGCGCCCGACATAGCCGCGCTCGATCTCTGCGAGCATCTGGTCGATGCCGGCGGTCGGGAAGGAATGCTGCGCGGCGTTGCGGATTGTCGCGAGCTTCTTGCCCGTGGCCGTTACCGGCTCGCGCTTGCGCGCCACTCGGAGCGCCTGCCTGACCCACTCCGCGACCGTCATCCGCTGCGCACGGGCTATGCGCTGAATCTCCCGGTACTCTGGGTCTTCGAATATCACCTGCATTCGCTTGCTCATCTTATTGAGTATATCAGACTCAACAAGATGAGTCAAACTGATGCCCGGGCCGGCACGCGTGCGCCTCCAAGCGGGATTATGAAGCTCATGTCCTGGGGCGGTCAGCGCAAGACCAAGGTGGTCGGCTGATCGCGTGCCACAGGCGGTCTGCCCCCCGCAACATACTGGGGGAAGCCTGGCAAAGTGATCCCAGACCCGAAGGTGACTGGCGCTGATCGAATCCGTATGCAGCGCGTCAGTCCGCTGCCGCAGAAGCTGATCGCCCAAAGCACCGACTGGCGGTTCTTGAACGAGCTGAAGCAGGAGTTGAAGGCGTGAGTTGCGCAGATCGAGCTCGGTTCGACTGCGTCGCGCCCTTTTCAGCAGGCCCGCGCCCTGCTAACGGTCCTGGCACACAGAGCTCCTTCGCGCTTATCGCGAGCTACGCACTAACTCTGGTGCGCGCGCCAGCCCGATCAAGCGAACTGCTTACTCGGACTCTGACCCTTGCTCGTTTCTGCAGGTACTGCAGCACGGCGAACAGGTTTCGCGCCTGTGGATTGCCTTTCGGCGCGAACATTCGCATCAGGCTCTTGGGTGGCGTCCCGACCGCGGCGCCAAGCTCCTCGAACCCAACTGTCGCGTTGATGTAGTCCCGCAGGATGGTCTTGCCCGTGTCCACGTCGCCAGCGAGCAGCGTTTCGATCGCTTCCTCCAGCAGCGCCCGCCGCGCGGCCGGGTCTTTCTGCAATCGCGCTTTGACGAGTACCTTGAACTCTCGTGTCAATACCATGTGTCCTCACACTCGCGCCTTGCGGCGCTTGTAGTCCTGCCACCGAGCCTGGGCATCCTCGATGTTGCGCTGCTGGCGCCTTTTCGTACCCCCACTCAGAAGGATCACCAACGTCTCACCATCGCGCCCAAAGTACACTCGGTAGCCAGGGCCGAAATCGATTCTGTATTCCAATACACCATGCCCTGCGCTTTTCGTGTTGCCAAAGTTTCCCTGCGCGATACGTTCCAAACCTGTGGTGACCTTCGCAAAGGCGGTGGCGTCCAAACCCTCGAACCGGTCGGCAAACGGACTGCTGCCCTCGCCATCGAGGTAGCAGCGCAGTTCAAGCACACTTTATGGTAACACAAGAGTTACTATTATTCAAGCCCGGAAGAGCCAGCCCGGAAGAGCCCCCGGACTCGGAGTGGATGGAGGCGCCTTCGCACGTGGGTGCTGACTCAGCGCTTCGGTGGTGGAGGCAGTGTGATGACTGGCCGTGGCGCGCGCGCTGCGCACCCGACCCGGACCGAGGTCCATGGCCGCTTAGCAGTTAACGCTGAGACTCCGCTGCTTAGCAGTGACTGGCGCTGATCGAATCCGTATGCAGCGCGTCAGTCCGCCCCTACTATCATGCACGCTAACCAAGACCGGGCCGCGAGCCTTATGCCGCACCGCAGCGTCGGGAAACGGTTGCGGGAGACGATCGGACGTCCTAAGGTTCAAGCGCGGGCGACCTCCGGCAGAAGCCGATCGCCCAGGGCACCGACTGGCGGTTCCTCAACGAGCTGAAGAAGGAGTTGAAGGCCTAAGCGGCCGGACACGCCCTAAGCGGCCAGCCAAGCTAAGTACGCGCGTCGACAGAGCTGCCGCGTCTGTCGGGTCAACTTTCGGTGCTGGGGACACGGCCTGCCAATAGTCGCGGGCCGGAGATTTCGCCCTGCTACGGCTTAGGCTGAAATCCAGCTTGTTTGAAATGCTGGTCGAAGGTGAGCGCAACCTTCAGCTTTAGCCGCCTCATTACGGCGAAAGATACGCAGTCCGTGAAGGAGAAATCCTTGTCGTCGTAACGGTCGAACCACTCCAGGCCCGCCCTGAAGTCTTCCTCGCCAACATGGACCACAACGACCGAGGGGCTGACCAACATCGGCGGGCAATCGCTTTGGCCTGCGCGTGGCCCAGGCGCCTGCGCACGAGCGTCAGTGTCTCATCGAACACGAAGGACGTAATGACAAGCGGCTGGGGGCGCTTTTGGAAGCCTCTCCAGTATGCAAGCGCCTGTCGGTGGTACTGGTCGTCGGCGTCTTCCAGCGCGAGAACAAAGCTCGTGTCCAGAAAAACCGGACTCAAGAGTCTTGCTCGTAAAGGTATTCGTCGTGCCGCACCGAAAGGTCCCCCATACCACTTCGTCCGGGTTTCGATCCGAGTTCGAACACCGGGTCGTCGGGAGAAGGAATCGGCACCACAACAATGCGACCCGGCTCCTTGCGAACCTCAACTGCCTTCGCTTTGCCCAGCAAGCGCTTGGGAATCAGGGCGCCGTCCTTGTTCACTTCGACTTTCATCTCCATACTCCAACTGACACGAGAACGCAGTGCAGGTCGTCAGCCTCGAGTTCGCGCTCCTCAAAGCAAATCGCGTCGCGCGGCAGGCGAAACACCACTGCGCTGGGCGCCTGTCGCGGCGCCTGCATCGGGCGCCCGCGAAAGCGTCTCCGCCGCGCGTGCTTCAGCGCTTGGGCTTTCCCGCACTCTGACAACACCGTTCGGGTGGCGCTTTCGGCATCACGGCTCCGCGGCCCGCGGCTTCCTGGGGCCACGTGCGCCGCTGCCGCAATGACCCAGTCCCGGCCGATCTTCAACGCACCCGCCAAACGGCCCGAAGCGGCGAGCGCGCACGCCCGGCGTTGCGTCACGCCCAGGCAGGCCGCAAATTCGCGAACGGTGAGTAGCGCGGGCAGTGTCATGGACGGGTGAGTATACAGTGTGCGGAAGTGTGGAGCCGCGCGGGACGGCCATGCTGAACAGCCGAAGCGCACGCACCCCAGCGCTCACACCACGTCACGCCCCCACCAGAGCCCGCTGCCGCGCCTCCCTCACCACCACCTTGAACCCATGCTCCGGCGCAGGGGACAGCGAGGCCGCAGATGACCTTGCGACCCGCTCCCAGGTGCTCGGGTGTACGGACGCGCCTGACTTGGACGCGCCACGCTGGCGCTGATCGAATCCGTATGCAGCGCGTCAGTCCGCCCCTACTATCATGCACGCTAACCAAGACCGGGTCGCGGGCCCTATGCCGCACCGCAGCGTCGGGAAACAGTTGCGGGGGACGATCGGACGTCCTAAGGTCCAAGCGCGGGCCGCCTTTTCTCTACATCGTCTTCAGCAAACTGTTTTCCAGCATCTGCCGGTCGCGCGTGACTAGGGGCAGCCCCAGGGAGCGAGCCGTAGCAGCGATAAGCCTGTCCGCCGGATCGGCTGAGAGGTCGGGCGGGAACGCGATTGCCAGTGCAGCGATCTCGGCGCTAATCTCATGTACGACCCCAGACGTGCTATCGACCATTGCACGCACGCTGCTTTGGATTGTGCCGGGGGCCCGAATGCGTCCTTGGTCGAACTGGCTCGCGAGTTCCCACAAACTGATCGACGCGACGGAGATGCTACAGTACTCGGTTGCGCGCCGAATTGCGGCGAGCGCGGACCGTGACAGCCGATTGGAGTCCACCGCAAGCCACAACCAGACGTGGGTATCGAGAAGGAGCACGTCAGTCGACTTCCCAGACTTCGGGCTGGACGAGAGGGTTCTCGATATCTCCGACGATCGCCATCACCCCCTCGAGGCATCCGACGATCTTGCGCTCGGTGCGCTCCACCGGCACTAGCTTTGCGACAGGCACGCCCTTCTTCGTGATGACCACGGATTGGCGCCGCCTGCTCACCTCGTCCATGATCCGCAGGCAGTGGGTCTTGAACTCACCGGCAGGAATCGATTTCATGGTCGTCATCTTGATGACTATGGTCAGAAGATACAGGATTTCCTGGATCGATTCGATGCTGACCGACACAGTTTCGTGGCGATCGGCTCGAGGGTCGCGGAGCTGCGCCTGCACGAGGTGGGCATGATCAAGTCCACGCCGCAGAAGATCATCGCGCAAGGCACCAACTGGCGGTTTCTGAACGAACTGAAGCGGGTGTTGAAGGGGTGACGCGTGCACCGCCCCGCGGCCTGGAGGATCTTCGCGGTCGACCGCGGGAGCCCCTGGTCGAGAACAAGTCGCTTCAAGCCGATTTCAGCGGCTCGATCGCGTCCGCCCGACTGCCTGCAGCGAAGGCCAGCGCCTGACGGATGTCTTCCGGTTTGAGCTCCGGGAACTCCGCGAACAATTCCGCGCGAACGGGATAGAGTGCGAGGGTCTCGAGCGCTCGCTTTACCGTCAGCGGCACCCCGCGGATGCACGGCTGCCCGTTCATTGCCCGGGGATCGTCGGTGATGCGAACTCTTTCATGGACGATTCTCCGACGAGGTGCTACCGATCCGCGACTCGCGTCAAAGCTTTGATCAATGGCACATTGTAGTCGGCTCCGCGAAGAGTAAGGGTGAGCAAATGACTGGGCGGTCTCCCCGATTCTTCGCTTCTGCCAACAGCAGTCGCGTAGGGCCAAGCCGCCCGGGGGCGGGAGCCAGCTCGGTGAGCGAGACCCCATGCTCGGTACACCCGGCCGGGCGCTCTCGGCAGGAGGGCACTATGTCTGGCCCCGGAGGCCGACAGTCGGATGATCGCTGGCCCGCGCCGGCCGGGCTCTGATCGAATCCGTATGGACGCTGTCAGTCCGCTGCTGATACCGTGCGCTCTATGGAGGTGGGGCTTGCCGTCCGTTGCCGCACCGCCGCGTCCCAGGGCAACCTACGCCAGGGAGGCGGGCGTCTTGATGTCAATTAGTGGCTGCCTCTTCTGGGCGGGAAGCGGCAAGGAGGGAGCAGGTGCGCACCACCACGATAAGGTCGATGCAACGACTCCGCACCACATTGATCGCCCTGCTGCTGTCTCACATGGCGGTGGCTGGGGCGCATTGGCCGGACCAGCCGCCGCACCAGATGGCTTACCTGGGTGACTTCAGCCTGGAGCGCGGCGGAGTCATCGAGAACCTCAAGCTCTCGTACGTGACCCACGGCAGGCTCAACGCTGCAAAGGACAACGCGGTCCTGTTCATGCACGCTTTCGGGATGAACCATCACCAGGCGGACCATCTGATCGGCCCCGGCCGCCCTCTCGACACGGACAAGTACTTCATCATCTGCCCGGATCTCCTCGGCAACACGCAGACCACCTTCGAGCATTCGACCAGTCCGAGCAATAGCGGGCTGAAGATGAAGTTCCCGTTTTACAACGGACGTGACGTGGTGCGGGCGACCTACCTGCTGATCCGGGAGGTGCTGGGCATCGAGCATCTGTACGCGGCAGCCGGCATCGCCCGGGGCGCCACCTTCAGCATGCAACTGGCGGTGAGCTACCCGGACTTCGTGGATGGGATCCTGGTGATTTCAGGGGGCGCACGTTGGGGTACCACCGCCTTGTTTCGCTTGCCGATGCTGGTGTCACTGATCGAGTCGTGTGACGGGTGGCAGGGTGGCAATTACGACGAGAACCCCACACGCTGTGTGACCAACGCGATGTCGTTCCTGACCCCGTACGTGTACACCACGCAGTGGTGGACACAACACGTCGACACGCCCGAAGCTTTCACCAAATGGCGTAACACCTGGGGTGCCTACTCTATCGACATCCAGGATGCGCGGGATGTCTACTACGTATTGAAATCGGGTGGTCTCGGTTCGCTCGGCAATACGCCGGGCTTCAACGGAAACCTGAACGCCGTTTTGGCCTCGATCAAGGCGAAAACCCTGTTCATCGGCAATCCACAGGACGAGGCCTTGGTGCCGGAGCATATTGAAGCACAGGTGAAAGCGATTCCGAATGCGCGGGCCGTATGGATCGATTCCATTGCGGGCCATTCCGTATGCTGCAACGCCGACCCGCAAGCGACGCGAGCCCTGGGAGAGGCGATCAGGGACTTCATGCTGGAGCTGGAGGCACAACGGCGCCGGGCGAAGAAATAGGTGTGCCGTCCGTACGCAGGCGCGCTGGCGAAGGTCTTGACCGTGGGACCGAGAAGAGCTCAAACGGAAAGCAAAGGAGGCAACGATGAGTAGAATTGTCGGAGCAGCGGGAGCCTTGGCGGCGCTACTTTTGGCGCCTGCCCCCGTCCATTGCCACTGGCCCGGCCAACCGCCGCACCAGTTCGCGCAGCTGAGCGATCTCCCCCTCGAGGACGGCGGGGTCATCAAGAATCTCAAAATGTCCTACGTCACCCACGGCAAGCTTAATGGGGCCAAGGACAACGCCATCCTGGTTCTTCACGGCTTTGGCGCGAACCATCACGCACTGGATCATCTGATCGGTTCCGGCCAGGCGCTCGACACAGACAAGTACTTCGTCATCTGCACCGACGAGCTGGGCAACACGCAGACCACGTTCGAGCATTCGACCAGCCCGACCAACAGCGGGCTGAAAATGAAGTTTCCCCACTACAAGCCGAGGGACGAGGTCCAGGCCGAACACAAGCTGGTAACGGAGGCGCTCGGGATTCCTCACCTCCTCGCAGTAACCGGCACTTCCACGGGCGCTGACCACAGCGTGCAGATGGCAGTGAGCTTTTCGGGCTTCATGGATGGGATTATTCCGATCTCGGGCGGCGCCTTATGGACGACCCAGAGCTTCAACTTCGGGCCCTTGACGATGTCGATCCTCGAAGCCTGTCCGGGGTGGAACGGTGGCAATTACGACGAAAACCCCGCGGGGTGCGCGGCTAACGCCTTGTCGATCAACGTTCCCTATTTCTACACGCGGGAGTGGTGGGAGCAGTACGTGGACACGCCCGAGGCCTACACGAAGTGGCGCAACACCTGGGGTGCTTACTATCTCGACATCCAGGATGCACGAGACCTTTACTATCGGCAGATGGCCGACACCACTGGCTGGGTCGGCGATACGCCGGGCTTCGATGGTGACCTGACTGCGATTCTGCGCTCGATCAAGGCGCGGACGTTGTTTATCTCCAGCCCTCACGACCAATTTGTACCGCCCCGGTACGTCGAAGCTCAGGTGAAAGCGATTTTCAACGCGCGCGTCGCGTGGATCGAGTCGGTCGCGGGCCACTTCATCTGCTGCAATGCCGATCCGAACGCGACCCGCATCATGGCAGACATCATCCGTCAGTTCCTACAGGAGTTGAGCTCAGGCCGCAAGAGTGTGAACGCCATCCTGGAGCCGAAGGAACAGAAATGACCGCATCCGCAACTGAGGAACCTAGCCGGCGGGCACTCTTGCTGCGCAGCGCGGCTCTGGGAGCAGCGGGCCTGCTCGGGCTGGGTTACCGCCCGGCTGCCGCCGAGCCGCCGCCCGAGACAACCAGGATCCGCCTCGCGCACACGCCCTACATCTGCGCCGCGCCACAATACCTCGCGGAAGAATTTCTACGCCTGGAAGGGTTCACCCAGTGGGAGTACCTCGCGGTGGGGACGAGAGAGGGGATCAATGCGGTCGCCGAGGGCCGTGTGGACATTGCCATGTGGAGCACGCCGGAGCTCGTTTTTCACCTGGACTCCGGCCAGCCGCTGGTCGCGCTCGCCGGAGTGCACGGGGGTTGCTACGAGTTGTTTGGCGGCGAGCGCGTGCGGGCGGTCCGGGACCTCAAGGGCAAGACGGCCGCGATCCACTACTTTGGGAGCGGGGATCACGTTTTGCTTTCGACCATGCTGGCATATGTGGGCATCAACCCGCGGACGGAGGTCAACTGGATCACCGGCCGGGAGCTGCGCAACGCGATGGACCTGTTCTCAGACGGCAAGGCCGACGCTTTCGTCGGCTTCGCCCAGGAGCCGCCAGAACTGCGCTTGAAGAAGATCGGGCACGTGATCATTAACACCGCGCAAGATCGCCCGTGGTCTCAATACTTCTGCTGCATGGTCATCGCGAACCGGGACTTCGTCGAGCGCAACCCGGTGGCGACCAAACGTGCGCCGCGGGCGATCCTCAAGGGAGTCGACATTTGTGCCACCGATCCCCAGCGCGCCGCTCGATTCCTGGTAGAGAAGCTCTACGAGACGCGCTACCCGATCGGCCTGGAGGTGATGAAAAGCGCCCAGTACAGCCGCTGGCGTGAGGCCAACCCCGAGGACACCTTGCGCTTCTATGCCCTGCGTCTGCACGAGGTGGGTATGATCAAGACGACCCCGCAGAAGCTCATCGCTCAGGGCACGGATTGGCGGTTCTTGAACGAGCTGAGGAAGGAGTTGAAGGCCTAGCCTGATCACCTGATTAGGGACATTCCTCAGCATGCGCGCACGGTAAACCCCCGAGTAGGATGGGTGGACCCCGTAGCATGAACGACGCGGGTGGAACCCGTCACATGCCGGCGATGGGTTACGGCGCCCGTGGGCGCCTCCACCCATCCTACGCACCCATTCGATCGGCTGTGGAATGTCGCTAATCCGCTCGGATCAGAGTAATGGCCAGACGATACAGGTTCGGTGGGAT
>Ga0315283_10004525_pt1 | contig 12114 bp, 12 predicted proteins | sample YL17G09_0_MG_FD_204541 | JGI IMG/M metagenome (GOLD analysis project Ga0315283, IMG submission 204541) | Sediment microbial communities from Yellowstone Lake, YNP, Wyoming, USA - YL17G09_0 | ecosystem: Environmental > Aquatic > Freshwater > Lake > Sediment | place: USA: Wyoming | collected...
CGTGCTGGTGGCACCGTGAGGGCACGATACACGCTCGCCTTGCTGTGTTTGGTCCGACGCACGATTTCGGGCACCGTTGTGCCGTCTTCTCAAAGCGCTAGCAGCGAAACTCCGACTTGGCGCGAGGATCGGGTGCACGAATTTGACCTTCAACGGCTCGTCAAAGGGAATGCCGAATGGGAGTCTCGGGGCGAGGTGGGAAGAGGATGGCGGCGGCGATCGCCAGCAGGATAACGGCGATCCAGAACCCGTCGACGCGCGGCCGGGCGTGGGGACCGGCATGTCCGAAGCCTGGCGCGGGTCCGACGCAAGCCGCGGCTCACCATCGGCGATCGGGACGGCGGCAAGGTCACCTATTCCGTGGTTTCCAGCCGCACGGGCTCTTTGGCGCGCTTGAGCTCTGGCTGCCTCGGAGCGATGAAGCCAGGCCCTTGAATCTGGCCTTCATCATCCCGCACCCTGAAGAACCAGCCCATTACCGGCACCAAGAGAAAGTCGGGCAAGAAGCGTACGATGAACGCCCCGAGCTTGTTGGAAATTCCGGGCACGCTCGTGGACCAGCCCCGGCTGAACCGCCGATAGGCCGTTTTCGCGACTTGCTCAGGGGTCAATGCCGGAAACAGAAAGAGGTAGCGGGAGTTCTGCGATCCTGCCTTGGCATGCAGCCGGGTTGCCACCACGCCTGGAGCCGCGACCGAGACCCGCACGCCCGTGCCCATGGTCTCATAGGCAAGCGCCTTGCTGAAGGACAGCACGAAGGCCTTGGAGGCCGCATAGGTCGCCTCATAGGGCACCGGCATGAGGCCCATCATGGAGGCAATATTGAGCACGCCACCCCGGCGTCGCGCCAGCATGCCGGGCAGAAAGCGAAGCGTGAGGTCCACCACCGCCCGCACGTCGAGGTCGACGAGGCGTCGAATGGTGGCGGGGTCCTCATCCTGGAAGAATCCCGACGACATGACCCCAGCATTGTTGACGAGAATGTCCGCATAGACGCCAAAGCGCCGCAAGGCCTGCTCAACGCCGGCGCACCCTTCCGCGGTGCTTAGGTCCTGGGCGGTCACCCTGACCGCCACGCCATATTTGCGCGACAGCTCCGCCGCGGCGCGCGCCAGGCTTGCCTCGTCGCGGGCGACCAGCACGAGGGCATGCCCGCTGCGCGCGAACTCCTCGGCCAGCGCGCGGCCGATGCCTTCGGTGGCGCCGGTGATCACCACGGCCGGTACACCGACACTTGGTTCCGCCCTCGATTTGAGATCGCTCATCTTCTGACTAAGCCCTAACTCCGCTTGCGTTCCGCGCCATCAGCGCCAATGGCAATAAATTTCGCACCGGCAAGCAAACCGCTATTACGCCCGCTTGTTCAAAGCCGAGCTTGGCGCAGGTCGTTGGTCGTGGTGCCGAGGACGGGCGTGCTGGTAGTGGGAAGCCTGACCGCTGTCGAGATAGAATACGCGAAGAGCGACCGCTGGGGCGAGCGTCAATTGCCCATGTGGAGCCAATAAATGTCCGGGTCCGGAGCTTGGTATCCCCTCATTCCCTTGCTGTTGGGCGCTGTTTTGGTGCCCCGGTCGGTGACCGCCGCGCCGAGCCTCGCCCATGCCATCCAAAAGGCCGATGCCAAATATCTCGACGCCAAGGCGCTTGAGACGACGGGCAATACGCCAAGGATCGAGGCCGGCAGTGGGGAAGAAGTGACCATGCTCAATAACCGGGAAATCGCTCAGGGGCAACATGAAGGCGACGCTGACGTATAAGGAGAGCAAGACGGGGTCGGGAGAGGGCGCCAAAATTCCGGTCGTCACGGTTTTCGCCGATGGCAAGCAGGTCGCCCAACTGGAAGGCGAAGAGAGCGGCTCCAGCGACCCGCCATCGCGGCGCCTGACTTTCCCCGCGGCGCTTGAACGCATGCTTAACGAGAATGGCTATAAAGTCGAGAAGTGACGGCCGGCATCGCTTTCCGGCTTTGGAACCGCGGTCGAGATTGCGCCGTTTCAGGCTATACTGGTCCCTCGGGAGAGGGACTTGCTCGCGCGTGCGTCTAGAGGAGTTGAGCGTATGGCACCCCGCGCCTTTTGGACTGGAAACTTGCGGCTTTCGCTCGTTACCATCCCGGTCAGGCTTTACCCCGCCACCAGCACCGAGCGGCGCATCGAGCTGCACCAGATCCACGAGCCATCGGGTAAGCGCATCCGCTACCAAAAAGTGGCGCCCGGCGTCGGCCCCGTTGAGAACGAGGAAATCACCAAGGGCTTCGAATATGAGAAGGGCAAATATCTGCTCCTCGATCAGAAGGAGATCGACGAGTTGAAGCTCGAAAGCAAGCAGACGATCGAGCTGGTGCGCTTCGTCGATGCGTCGGCGATCGACGCCCGCTACTTCGAGAAGCCCTATTACCTCCTTCCGGACGGCGACGTGGCCGAGGAGGGCTACGTCATCATGCAGAAGGCGTTGAGCCAGTCGAACAAGATCGGCGTCGGCCAGCTGATCCTGCGCGGCCAGGGCAACATCGTCGCCCTGAAACCCTGCGGGCGCGGCCTGATGCTTGAAATCTTGCGGCACGCGAACGAGGTCAAGTCGGCGGACAAATTCTTCGAGGACGTGCCCGAGATGAAGGTCGACAAGGAGGCGCTGGAGCTCGCGATCGAGCTGATCGAGCGGAAGTCAGGCGCCTTCGAGCCCGAGCAGTTCAAGGACGAATATAACGATGCGGTCTGGGAGCTGATCAACGCCAAGCTCGAGCACCGTGCGCCAGCGATCGTTACCGGAGAGCCCGGCACCGCCAAGATCATCAACATCATGGATGCGCTCAAGAAGAGCGTGAAGCAGCAGGGCAAAGCCGCGCCTCCGAGCAAGGGGCAGCCGCCAAAGAAGGCGGCCGCCGCCTCTTCCCGTTCAGGAAGCGCGAAGAAGGCGACCCGCACTGCGCCGAAGAGGAAATCCGCCTAAGCCATGGCGCGGACCAAGGCCGAAGACACGCTCGCGACCTACCGCGCCAAGCGGGATTTCAGCAAGACTCCGGAACCTGCGCCGGAGCGCAAGCGCAAGACCGGCAACAGCTTCGTCATCCAGAAGCACGCGGCGCGCCGCACCCATTTCGATTTCAGGCTCGAGCATGACGGCGTCTTGAAGAGCTGGGCCGTGACCAGAGGCCCAAGCCTCGATCCGGCGGAGAAGCGCCTCGCGGTCAGGACCGAGGACCACCCGCTCGAATATGGCGGCTTCGAAGGCGTGATCCCCAAAGGCGAATATGGCGGCGGCCCGGTGATGATCTGGGACAAGGGCACCTGGGAGCCAATCGGCGACCCTGACGAAGGCCTCGCTAAAGGCGATCTCAAATTCAGGCTGCACGGCGATCGGCTCAAGGGCGATTGGGTGCTGGTGCGCATGAAGGGCCGCAAGGAAGACCGCGGCCGCGAGAACTGGCTCCTCATCAAGAAGCGCGACGATTATGCCCATGACGGCGGCGAGCCGACGGAAGAGTTCGACACGAGCGTGAAGAGCGGGCGCACCATGCCGGAGATCGAGACCGGCGACGTGCCCATCTGGAGCTCCAAGGCTCAAAAAAAAAGCCTGCCACCAAAGCCTCCCGCTGGATCGGCACGCAACCGCCGAAAACGCGGCGAGCCATAGAGCCGGAATTTGTCGCGCCTGAGCTCGCCACCCTCGAAGACGAGGTGCCTGACGGCCCACGCTGGCTGCACGAGGTCAAATATGACGGCTATCGGATCGTCGCGCGGAAGAGCGGAGACGAGGTCGTCCTGTTCAGCCGGAGCGGTCTCGACTGGACCGTGCGTTTTCCGGCGATCGCCACGGCGCTGAAGAGCCTGCCTTGCGAGGGTGCGCTGCTCGACGGCGAAATCGCCTTCGTGCTTCCGTCCGGTATCACCGATTTCAAATCGCTACAGGAGCATATCGACACGCCGCATCCGGCGTTCCGCTACTTTCTGTTCGACCTCCTGTTTCTCGACGGCAAGGATTGGCGCAAGAAGCCGCTCGCGCAGCGGAAAGCGGCGCTGCAACAGCTGATGAGCGGAAAGTCATTGCCGGACTGGCTCGTCTATTCCGACCATGTGGAAGGCTCTGGCTCCGAATTCTTTCGCGAGGCCTGCACTGCGAGCGTCGAAGGCGTGATCTCCAAGCGCGGCGACTCGGTTTATCGTTCGGGCCGGACCAAAGACTGGCTCAAGATCAAATGCGGCAAGCGGGCCGAATTCGTGATCGGCGGCTATAGCCGCTCCACCGCCAAAGACCGCGCCTTCTCCTCGCTCCTGCTCGGCACCTTCGAGCATGGTGAGGTCATCTTTGCCGGCAAGGTCGGCACGGGGTTTTCCAGCGCCGATCTCGACCGGCTGGCCAAACGCTTCAAGCCGCTTGAGCGGAGCAAATCGCCCTTTGTCGAGGTGCCCGCGATCGAGCGGCGCGACGCGGTATGGCTCAAGCCTACGCTTGTCTGCGAGGTGGCCTACACCGAATGGACGCGGGACGGCCGTTTGCGCCATCCGAGCTTTCAGGGCTTGCGCGAGGACAAGCCTGCCGCAGAGGTTAGACGCGATGATGCGGCAAAGGAGCGAGAGCCCGACGAGGCCCTGCTGCACCGTGGCCCATCCAAGCCGAAGGGAGATCCCGTGTTTGCCGGCATCACGCTCACCAGCCCCGACAAGGTGCTCTACCCCGATCTCGGGCTGACCAAGCTCGACCTCGCCAACTATTACAAGACGGTCGCCCCCTACATGCTGCCCTATGTCGTCAACCGTCCGATCAGCCTCGTCCGCTGCCCGGAGGGAAGCGAGAAGGAATGCTTCTTTCAGCGCCACGCCATGAAGGGCATGAGCAAATCCATCAAGGAGGTCCCGATCCCGGGCGGCGAGAGCACGAAGAAATACCTCTATATCGACGACGAAGCGGGGCTGTTCGGCCTGGTGCAAATCGGGGCGCTGGAGATCCATGATTGGGGCGTGTCGCTCGCTCATATCAGCGAGCCAGACCGGCTGGTGTTCGACCTCGACCCCGATGAAGACCTGCCGCTCGATATCCTCAAAGCCGCGGCGGTCGAGGTGCGCGACTTCCTCGCCGATCTCGGGCTCAAAAGTTTCCTCAAATCCACCGGCGGCAAGGGACTGCACGTCGTGGCGCCGATTACCCCGAAGCAAGGCTGGGATGAGGTGAAGGCTTTCGCCAAGGCCATCGCCGATGCGCTGGTGGCGGCAAGGGGCGAACGCTACACGGCGAACATGGCGAAGGCGGCGCGGGTCGGGAAAATCTTCGTCGACTATTTGCGCAACCAGCGGGGTGGCTCGGCCATCGTCAGTTACTCGACGCGCGCGCGGAAAGGCGCTCCCGTCGCCTGCCCGCTCCGCTGGGACGAGCTAGGGGGCCTCAAAGTGGCAAGCCCCTACAGCCTGAAGACGCTGCCGGCGCGGCTGAAGACGCAGAAGCGCGACTCGTGGGAGGGCTTCTTCTCAACCCGGCAGTCGATCACGGCGAAGGCCCGCAAAGCCCTCGGCCTTTAGCGGAAATGCCGGCGTGAAGCGGCTTGGAGTCCGCCAAACAGACGTATAATGGCCGCGGGCCAATAATGGGGACGCTCGCATGAGGAATGGCCATTTTGCGCAACGCTTGGCTTTGGCTGTCGTCGCTTGTCTCGTTCTTGTGTCACCGGCGCACGCCGCCAAGCGCGTGGCGCTGGTCATTGGCAATGACACCTACGAGAACGTGCCGCCGTTGCAAAAGGCGGTGAACGACGCCGAGGCCATGTCGAAGGAACTCGCCAAACTCGGCTTCGACGTGGTCTCCGCCGAGAATGTCGGGCGCCGCGCCATGAGCCGCGCTTTGGTCGAGCTCGAGAACAAGATCGGCAGCGGCGACACCGCGCTCATCTATTTCGCGGGCCACGGCTTCGCCGTCGACGGCGCCAACTATCTCCTGCCCGTCGACGTGCCGGTCGCGGGGCCCGGCGAAGAGGGGTTGGTGCGCGACGCTTCCTTCGCCGCGAGCGGACTTTCCGACCGGCTGCAGGAAAAGGGTGCCGCCACGGTGATCCTGATTCTCGACGCCTGCCGCGACAATCCTTTCGCGCTCAAGGGCAAGCGAGGCATCGGTCTGACCCGCGGGCTTTCCCGCATGGACCCGGCCGAGGGCACGTTCGTGCTGTTTTCAGCGGGACAAGGCCAGTCGGCGCTCGATCGTCTGAGCGAGGCTGATGCCAATCCCAATTCCGTGTTCACGCGCACGCTACTTGCCGACATGGATGAGCCCGGCCTCTCCATGGTCCAGATCGCCAAGCGCACGCAAAGCAAGGTGCGCGAGCTCGCGGCCAAGGTGGATCACGTTCAGGTCCCGGCCTATTACGACCAGATCATCGGCGAACTCTATGTCGCGCCAAAGGGCGCCGCCGCGGCCAAGGGAGCCGTCGACACGCTGAAAGAAGGTGGCGGGGCAAGCGTGCTTCCTGAGCCGGAGCAGAAAGTCGCGGCCTTGCCGGCGAGCCCGCAGCCGCTTGCCAGCTTCACGAGGTCGAACAGCGGCTGGATGGTGAATATGTCGCTACCCGAGGCCGCGACCCAGTTCGGCTATCGCATCGGGGAAAAGGGCGCCTTCACCGATGCCGGTGCCCTCGACGTGCTCGACCAGAGCACGGGGGTGCGTATGCCCAAGACCACTTTCGAGATGCCGCCGGACCAGGGCAAGACCACGATCTACGTCACCTGGCGCGACAAGCGCGGCGAGCAGGCCGACATCGCCCCCATCAATTTCGATCCCTCCGCGGCGCTCGCCGACGAGCAGAAGAAGATCCTCGAGCAGTTCTGGACGAGCTGGATCGCGTTTCGCGAATGGCAGGGGATGACCGTCTATTTCACCCATCTCGTCACCTATCGCTGCGCCGTTCGCGAGGTCCGCTACGGGCTCGGGGATAGACCAGTCGACAGGGTGTTCAAGCTGCCGCCTTGCGACGCCGCCGACCCGAACAGCGTGCCTGAGAACGCGACGCTCTATATGAAGGTGCCGCCGAAGACCGCCTCGATGCAGGTGCAGCTGACCTATGTCGACGGCAGCCAGTCTGAGACGCGGATGTTCAACGCGCCGAAATAGGGGTGGAGCGTTCGACGCAAGCTCCTCACTGGTCTTTTCTCGACTCAATTCGTGTCCTATATGGGGACTTATCCCAGCAACAATCGAAAGGAGGTGATCCAGTGTCTCATTGTCTCAAGCCGCGGTCGCCGGCTCACATGACCTGGACTCTTGCCTTTGGCGAGGTCAGCGTCGGCTAAGCGACGCCTCATAGCGGTCGGAACCGGCCGCGGTTGACAATGGAAGGGCTGCTCCCAATTGCGGGGCAGCCCTTCTTGCTTGGCGCTCCGCCCACGGCAACGCCCCGCATCGCGCGGGCCTCCCCTTCCTCAGCATTGAAAGATTGTTCACGCCCCTGCCGCATCTTAGAGGGCATGGGGGTTCGGGTCGCGTATCTGTTCGCTTGTGTGGCGATTGCGGCGGTCCTTGTGGGCTGCGCGGTCAACCGGCTTGCGGAACCGCGCGCTCGCTGGCGGTCCGACGCCGAGGCCGCCTGCCTCGCCAGCGGCGAAGTGAGGGGGTCGGCTTTCGTCCAACCTGCCGGTAGCGTTGGCGGCAGGTCTTGTGGCATAGACCAGCCGCTAAAGGTGTCAGGGCTGTTTGACGGGCGTGTCGTCGTCACGCCCGCCGCTACCATCAACTGCCCGATGACGGCGGCGCTCAATCGCTGGGTGAAGACCTCCGTTCAGCCAGCTGCCTACAGCAATTTCGGCGAGCCTGTCGTCGGCCTAAGGCAAATCGCCTCCTATGGCTGCCGCGGTAGGAACGGCAACCATTTCGGCCCGCTCTCCGAGCACTCTTTCGGCAATGCGCTCGACGTCGCGGGCTTCCGCCTGGCGAGCGGGAGGGAGGTCAACGTTCTCCAGGGCTGGTGGCATGGGGGCCCGCAGGAGCGGGCTTTTCTGCAAGCGGTGTTTGCCGGCGCTTGCACCGAGTTTTACACGCTGCTCGGCCCGGGCAGCGACGCCTACCACTCCAATCACTTCCACCTCGACCTGCTGGTTACCAATGCAGGCGGAGGGCGGCATTATTGCCAGCCGCGGCCGGTGCCGGGCGCCTATGGGCGGGTGCCGGTGGCCCAGCTTCCGGTCGATAGAGTGGGAACTGTTGCAAAGACGCCACTCTCCTTCGTTGGGAAAGCGCCCTAAAGCCCCCAAAATCCTTGGCATCCGCCTCAACTGTAGCCTTCAGAACCCTTCGCAGTTGCAGCATTCCCCGGTATCATCCCTGAGTCGGCGTGGTGGCGGCGGCGGAGGCGAAACGTAGAGGTTTGGCTGCAGCCATGTGTCTAGGGGTGGGCACAATGGAGGGGAGCTATGGCTACTGGGTCTTTGGGGCGGATGTTCGAGGAGATCGCCGCCGGGTTGAAGTCCGGTGACGAGGAGATTTACGGCTGGCTGCGCGATCAGCTCAAGGAGTGTGGCGGCAGCGAGATCTCCGTCGAGCTCGCCATGGGCGTCATCGCCAGGCTGTTGCCGGAAGACGCGCAAACGGGCGTGCTCGTCGCTTCCCAATTTGCGCGTCGCTGGGCGCATTAGCGAGACTCTCCACGCCTAGATGCTCCAGGTCATCAGCCAGGAGACGAAGAATCTCGGGCTGTCCGACGCCGCGGCATGATCGAGCTCCATGCTCACTTCCTGCCGGCCCTCGTCCCGCTTAGTCGCTCCTGCGGTTGAGACGAGCGCCGCGCCGAGCGCCTCCGCCCAATGTCCTTCGCCGCTGACCAAAGCCTGCGCGATTCCGTCAAGCTCGATCGATCCGGAAAGTCTGTGCGCCGAACCTGTGCGGCACCGCCAGTCATGACAGCCGACATAGCGCGTCACGGCCCCTGAACTCTCGGCCAGACGCTCCAGGACGAACAGGTCGGACTGAAGCGTCAGCCCGGCCAGTGCTCGCACCCTCGCTTTGAGCCGCGGCTCGATGGCATCGAACCAGAGCGCGGCCAAGTCCGACGCCAGGGGAAGCAACGTGGCGCCTTCTCTTTCCAGGCTCCGTGCAAAGACCAGGCTATCGCTGTAGCGGGGATCGGCGAGGACGATCGTTCCCTTGGCGCCCAGCGCGAACGCGGCGGAGGCAACCGACTTGGACCAAGACGGTGCGAGCACGGCAAGCGCCGCGGCGCCACCGAGCTTGAGCAAATCTCTTCGATCCAATTCCGTCAATCCTGGGTAGGCAGAACGTCGCGTCACGGCGGCTCCCCTTCCACGTCCTTGGCATTGCGGAGCGCCTTCGGCCAAATGCCCTGCTTGCCCGGCGAAAGAACGCCTTCCGGATCGAGCGCGTCCTTCAGCCGCTCATAGGTGCGCAGCGCCGAATGGTCATTGAAACCAAACTGGCCCGCGACGAGATCCATCTCGGAAATATGGGCGCGGTAGCCGGCAAGGTGCCGCTTGCTTGCGTCCTCGATCAAGGTCTTGCCGAGCGCGCGTGCGCGCGCGCATTGCTCGGCGTCGTTCCGGTCAAAAATAATAGAGCCGGTATTTATGAAGCAGCGCGGGGTGGTGCTGGTCAGGCCGCAATAATGGTCGAACCCTTCCGACTTGAAGAGCTCCGTGCGGCGCCGGTACAGTTCGAGAAATTCGGCGCCCTGCATGGGCACGACCAGCGGGCATTCGATATGGGCCCCGGCGCCGCCAAGCCAGTTAAGCGGCATCAGATCGACGCTAGGGATGCCGGCGAGCGTTCCATGCTCGGGCGCGATCTTGTCGCCGCGCCGATACTTGGCGACGGTCATCTCGGCGCCGTCGATGCGAGAGAACGCCTTCTCCACGATCCGGAGTTTCTCAGCCACGATCCGCGTGGGCCCATAGAGACCGAACCGCATACCCCAATAGCCAATTCCCATCTCGCGAATGAGCTTCTGGATGGCGCTTTCGGGCAGTGGACCTTTGCCGTCATACCATTCGGTGCGCGTGGTGTTGCCTGCGGCGATCCGCATCCAATTGGCGATGGTCGCGGTCGGTACGGTGCCGTCGAGACGGAGACCGCGCAAACTGTCGATGACGGCTGCGATGTCCTCTTCCCGCCGAAACAGGAACTCGACAACCGCGAAGGTTTCCGGCTCGGGCATCAGCCAAACGCCGATCTTGGTGACGATTCCGAAATTCGATTGCATGAAGAGCCCGTCGAGCGACGGGCCGAAGGCATATTTGTAGAGCGGCCAGGCGGGGTTGCCTTCCATGGCGCCCTGCCCCGTGCGCAACATGTCGCCGTTGGCGAGGACGACCTCCATGCCGCATTGATGGCCGGCGTGATCGCCGTACGGCGTGTAGCCGATCCCGTGCTCGAGCGCATTGCCGAGCACGCTGCCCCAGCCGGGATCGGTGCAGTCGATCCACAGCCCGTATTTCTTGTCCTGGATGAATTTGTAAAGGTCGAGATAAGTGACCCCCGGCTCGACAAAAGCGTAGGCAAGCCCGGCATCGACCTCGATGGCTTGCATCCGTTTGAGATCGAGGATCATCGACCCGTTAAGGCAGGGAGCGGCTCCACCATAGGCGTAGTTGCGGCCGAGCGAGACCGTCCAAAGCGGCAGCCCGCGACGATTGGCGACGCCGAGTACCCCCCTGATCGCCTCGACGCTCGCGGGAAGGATGGCTCCGGCGGGAGCATGCTCGCCGGCCACACCGGGAGAATAGGGATCGGCATAGCCGGTCAGCCGGTCCTCGCTCGTCAGCACCCAATCGTCGCCGACAATCGTGCGCAGCTCCTGGCAGGCGGTCTCGAACTCTAGACTTGAAAGTCCAGGCGGGAGCGGCAAGGGGCTTCCTCCATGCGAGTTGGCTCGAAGATAGCAGATGTGGCGGCCGAACTCGCGGCCAGGTCAGGAATTCCAATGCGGAGCCAATGGCCAAGGCAAAACCGGGCCCCGTGCAGAGCGCGACCCAATCTGTGCATAGCGTGGATAGAGTCCAGATGCCTGTTGCAACCGCCAAGGGTAGGTCCAGCCTTTGAGGAAATATGATGACTGCATTTTGACAACCAAGCTGGGGGAGTTTGGCCAATGACGATCAATGGGTTTCGCATGGGGGCGCCAAATATCGCCTATATCGGTGCGGGCGTGACGGTGAAGGGGGCAATCTTCGTTCCCGATGCCATCGTTGTCGACGGGGTCGTCGAGGGCGACGTGACCGCGCAGTCGATCCGTATTGGACCGTCCGGCGCCATCAAAGGCAAGGTCGTCTCCACGGATGTCGATGTCTCCGGCACCCTTGCCGAGACAGCCGAGATCAAGGAGTTCCTGCTCGTCCGTTCGAGTGGCCGGGTCGAAGGCCACGTGACGTGCGGCGACATGCAGGTGGAAAGAGGCGCGGTGCTCGCGGCAGGAATCTTCTCTGTCTATAGTAGCGCCGGGGTGAGGTCCGTGAACGACAACGCTCCGGTGGAGCCGCTCGAGATGGATGCCCTTCCCTCAGGGCCTTACCGCATGAAGCTGGACGCCGCCGAATAGGATCGCGTCGCAGCTCTTGCCGACCAAGATGCGATCCCGCGCCTTCGGTTGCGGGTTGGCTCTTGCGCCGCGCGCTAGAGCATGGTCCATCTACATTGAAGCGTATCCCGAGTTTCTGAAGTAGTTGGCGCATTCCTGTGGGGGGAAGGCGTTGAGTAGGGCTCCGATACGCTGCCATGTCTTTTCGACGGTTCGCTCGGCAGCTTTTCGGAGCAAGGTTTTGAGCTTTGCAAAAGCCTGTTCGATCGGATTGAGGTCGGGGCTGTAGGGCGGCAGGAAGCAGAGTTTGGCACCAGCGCCATGGATGGCGCGACGGACGGCCTTTCCCTTGTGGCTGCCGAGGTTGTCCATGATGACGATGTCGCCGGGTTTAAGCGTCGGCACGAGAACCTGCTCGACATAAGCAAGGAAGCTCTGGCCGTTGATCGGGCCGTCGAGAACGAAGGGGGCGTCGATCCGGTCGTGTCGCAACGCTGCGAGGAAGGTCAGCGTTCGCCAGTGCCCATGCGGCACCTTGGCGAGCAGCTTGTGTCCTCGCGGAGCCCAGCCGCGAAGGCGCGTCATGTTGGTCTTGGCCCAGGTCTCGTCGATGA
>Ga0315283_10004527_pt1 | contig 12113 bp, 10 predicted proteins | sample YL17G09_0_MG_FD_204541 | JGI IMG/M metagenome (GOLD analysis project Ga0315283, IMG submission 204541) | Sediment microbial communities from Yellowstone Lake, YNP, Wyoming, USA - YL17G09_0 | ecosystem: Environmental > Aquatic > Freshwater > Lake > Sediment | place: USA: Wyoming | collected...
TCATCATGTTGCCCCGACAGAAACTCACCCGCCGGGACGGTCGCCCAGACATCCGAAGCTACACCTGTATCATACACGGGCACCGGCGTATTCAGATCCACGGGTCCGCAGGAGGCAAGCAGGGCTGTAATCAGGAGTGAGAGCCAGAGGATGTGTTTCATCGCTTCACCTCCGCGGAGAGATCGTCCTGGGCTTGTTCCTCGGTCCAGCGCCCTTTATTCTTAAACAGGTCGACCAGCCGATAGACCAGGACGGCTGCCAGGATGACAAGCAGCATCCCCAGTCCGAAGTCCATCATATACATGAGGGCGTTGACCAGCGGCTGCTGCTCGGCTTCGCTGACGAACAGGCGCTTCATCTCGAAGACCGTGACAGAGGCAAAGGCCAGGTCGGACAGGATGATGATCGACCACCCATACCATTGGCGGATCTTTCCTTTCAGCCCGATCATATCGCCGTAGTACAGCAGGATGATGGTGGCAACGATGGCCGAAAGCACATGCCAGTGGCCGGTCAGTTCGATGCGCTCCTCCCGCGCCGGCCAGATGCGGAAGATTTCATCCAGCCGGACGGCCATGAAGATGCCGATACCGCTGGTGGTGAAGTTCATGAAGATCATCTGCCAGAGCGGGCCGAAGCGCAGCGGGTCGCGCACCAGGGCTGCCATTTGCTGACCGAATTTTGGCTTGGCGATGCCGGCTGTCCCCTCGCGGATGAATTTGCCGAAGCCAAAAATGACCAGCATCAGCGCTCCCAGCATGGCAGGCGTCGCTCCGACATAAATGATCATGTGCGCCACCGGCTCGAGCGGAGTGACCACACCCCACACACCGATGTTGAGCACGATCGTGCCGAGGATGATCAGCGGCATGGCGATCTTGTGCAAGATGCCCTTGAAATCCAGCCAGCGGCCGATGATCAGCGTGATCATGACGGCGATGAGGGCCAGCATGATGTGCAGGTGGCCGATGATCGAATATTCCATGGTGGTCTTTTCGGGGTAGCGGATGATGTTCTCCGCCAGGAAGACCTCGAACCCGTTTCCGAAGTAGGAACCGGGCACCGCCCCAAAGGTGGCGGAGATTACGGTCGTGAGAGCAGTGGCAAAGAAGGCTACGCGCTCAATGTCCACACCACCCTTTGATGTTGAATAAGCTTTATCCGGTTGATAGTATTCTTTGCTCCAGGGCCAGAGTGCAATGGTCAGGAGAACACCCGCAAAGAAGACCAACGTCAGGCCAGCGATGTAAAGCCCGTGCAGCGCCCAGTTGTGACCCCAATAGGCAAACCCCATGCCGAAGATCATGGCCATCAAATAACCGATGGTGATCAGCACACGCACGGCTGTCTTGTAGAATTCCTTCATCTTCAACAGGCCGGTGATCATGTAGGCTTCGATGGCCACGATGGCCATGGCAATGGAATGGTAAAGGATGATGATGCGCCCCTCGCGCTCCGCCTGCACCAGGTCCATACCAAAGGTGCGGATGACAAAATCGCGCACGCCGAGTTCAGCCATGGGGCCGGAGAGCATACCGAACAGCGCCGTCTCGATGGCGATCATCGAAATGGCGACCAGGATCAGGCCTTTGGTCGAGCGAAAGAGGTAATTGAGTCGCGCTTGAAGTGACTGCATGGAGACTCCTTACAGCAATCTGAAATATCTACTTGTTCCACGAACAAGCCGGGGGATACCCGGCTGGCCCGTCGTATAGTGAATTATGACACAAGGTGCGTTGTCTTGCTATGATTTATGTCACACTATTTCTCGAGCGGTCACTACTCACGTGCTGCCCGTCCAACGTTCCCAAAGACCAGGCCAGACAAGAATAACCAAAAGTGCCAGGCAGGCTATGGGTCCCAAGGCAAACAATGAAAAACGCCCCAGCCCTTCCGCAGTGACAATGGCGAGCGGGACCCCTACCACGAGCTCTGTTACCGCGGCGATAATCCCGACGACTCGCATCCACTCTTTCCCGTTTATGATGATTCCGACTGTCACTACGGCCCACCCGATCATTGCGACCCAGTGAAGACGCTCCACCAGCGAGAAGATGGGAGCACCAATAGTAATGATGCGGCTGGTGCTGGCAACACCGTTCATCCAGCAGAAAATGTAAGCAATACCGGTCAGCAATGCCAGCAGGGTCTTGCTCCAGGAGACATCCCCGACCATTCTCAGGAACAGGAAATAGAGCAGCAAATAAGGCCAGAACAGCATGAAATAGACGGGGGGTAAACCAGCGGCCATGTAGGGCACATTGATGAACCAGGCTCCCAGCAGCGCCAATACAAGCGCCACCACGCTCAAGAAGAACGCCCAGTTCTTTTTGGTAAAGAAACCGTAGGCGCTGACCGCAAACAGCACTCCGCCGAAAATGCCAAGATCAGCCATGAAGGGATGGATATACTTCAGCAGGATCTCGCAGCCTGGCTCGGCGGATGGGGTGTGCATCCCGACCTGGTACCAGTTCATGAACAGGAGCATGTGCCCGATAATGCCCAGCAGACTGGCGATGATCGCAAGAATGCCTCCAAGCAGATTTTTGTTTTTCATAATCCTTCTCCTTTTATTGATTTGGGTTATGGACCGGCGGTTTCGCCGGTATGGCAGGAACACCCGTTGTAATAAGCAGCATCTTTGTGATAGGCCACGTAGACGACAGTCCCCGGCGCAATCGAAAGATTGCAATCCTTCAGGAAAAGCGGTGTTTCATCCCACCTCATCACCTGAACGTCACATCCGACGTAGATCGTCCCCTGCCATTGGTCCGTGCACAGCGGTCCTGTGACGACTCGATCCACAAGCATTGTTTTCCCGTTAATGCTCACCTCAGTCGGCGCATTTTCAGAACTTGGTGCATCCAAAGAAGCAAGATCTTCCAGAGACAGATACTGCTTGCCATCTTCCGATGACGTGCAGGTTGGTTTCTCAGCGCAAGAGGTCAAAAGCAGCGCGGGCAGGAGCAGGGTCAATAAGAAATATCTAGGCACAAGGTTCATCCCAAAACGAGTCATTATGTGAAATTTAGCACAACTGGCAGGTTAAGTCTTTGCCTTAAGGCAAATCCAGTATAGAATTTAAAAGGATTGCTCTGGGAAAAGAAAGGTGCGGTACATGAAAAAAACAATCAACTTAAAAGAAAGTATCTTTGCCGACCTCACTCCTCAGGAAATCCACTCCCTGGAAAAAAGTGCGGAAGTATGCCATTTCTCATCCGGTGAATGGATCGTTCACCATGGCGATGTCTGGCCGTACTTCTTCATTATCAACAACGGGCAGGTCACTGCCGTTAAAGAATCCTTCGAAGGCCGCAGCCTGATACTCACCACGCTCCGCGGTGGGGATGTATTCTGGGGGCTGGCCTTCTTTATTCCTGAGGCCCCCATGCCGGCCTCGCTGCAGGCAGCCGAAAACACGGAGCTCCTGCGCTGGCCGCGCGAGAGTCTAATGCCGCTTTTTTTGAACAATGGGCAGCTGTCTTGGAAATTATCCTGCGTGATGATCCAGCGGGTGCAGCTTGCCAGTGAAATTGTCGAAAAACTGGCCTTTCACCCCGTTGCAGGCCGGTTGGCGCGGTTCCTTGTGGATTTATCCCCCGACGAAAAAGGACCTGTCGCCCGGGATTTGACCCTGGACGAAATGGCCGCCCATATCGGCTCCACCCGGGAAGTGGTCTGCCGCTTCCTTCACCGCTTCGCCAGCGACGGGCTGATCGACATCACCCGCACCGAATTCACCATCCACGACCGATCCCGTTTGGAAGAATTGTCCCGGCAAGGCAGGCTGCCTGGGTGACCACGCTTCCGTCCTGATTTCACGGAAATTCTTCTTATTGACCTTGCCCTTCATTCCACTTACAATAATTCTGTGAAGAAGTCCTGTCTTTACATCGCTGGTTTTACCCCGTATTACGGGGGTTTTTTCCGCCCGGATCACGACCCTCCGGTGGTCTCCTCCTAGTTCCCTTCGTGACCAATCACCCTTTATTGTTTTCTTGAAAACTTTTGGAGGAACCCATGCCCACCCCGTTTGTTTCAAAACGCGCCGCAGTTTACAAGGACGTTCCCGATGAAAAATGGAACGACTGGCGCTGGCAATTAAGCAACCGCTTGAACAATGTAGAAGAAATCGAGAAGGTGCTCCACCTGACCGAGAGCGAGCGCAAAGCGCTGCAGTCCACCGGTTTGTTCCGCGTGGATGTCACCCCCTACTTCATCTCCCTCATCGACCCGGACGACCCGGACGACCCCACCCGCAAACAGATCATCCCGCGCTCGGAGGAAATGCAGGCCTTCACCGCCATGATGGAGGACTCGCTCGCCGAGGACCGCCACTCCCCCATACCCGGCCTGGTCCACCGCTACCCGGACCGCGTGTTGATGCTCATTACAACCCAATGCGCCTCCTACTGCCGCTACTGCACCCGCTCGCGCATCGTCGGCGACCCGACCGCCACCTTCTCGCGCGCCGAGTTCGAGATGCAGATCGACTACCTCAAACGGACACCGCAGGTACGCGATGTCCTGCTCTCGGGCGGCGACCCTCTGGTGCTGGCGCCGAAAATCCTGGAGGAGATCCTCACCCGCCTGCGCGAGATCCCGCACATCGAGATCGTGCGCATCGGGTCGCGCGTCCCCGTTTTCATGCCCATGCGCGTGACGCAGGAACTGTGCGACATGCTGTCCAAATTCCACCCGCTGTGGCTCAACATCCACGTCAACCACCCGAACGAGATCAGCCTCGAACTCGAGCAGGCCTGCGACCGCCTCACCCGTGCCGGCATCCCGCTGGGCAACCAGTCCGTGCTGCTGGCCGGCGTGAACGACTGCGTCCATCTGCAGCGCGACCTGGTTCAGAAGCTGGTGCGCATCCGCGTGCGCCCTTACTATCTATATCAATGCGACCTGGTCGAAGGCGCGGGACACTTCCGCACGCCGGTCGCCAAGGGGCTGGAGATCATGGAGGGGCTGCGCGGGCATACCTCGGGGTATGCCGTGCCGCAGTACATCATCGATGGGCCCGGCGGCGGGGGCAAGATTCCGGTCATGCCCAACTATTTGATGAGCATGTCCGACCACAAGATGATCGTGCGCAACTACGAGGGTCTGATCACCACTTACGAGGAGCCCACTGAATACACGCTTCACGACCCCAAGACCTGCAAGTTCTGCCAGAACAAGCGGCCGGAGCCAGGTCAGACGGGCATCACCGGCCTGCTCGACGGCGACCAGATGTTCATCAAGCCCGAGAATTTCGACGTTCTCCACAACCGGGACGGTATTCAACACCGGCTGAAGGACGACAAGAAATGGCAGCCGCTCGGCATCGGTTCAGGAGAGCAGCCTTCTCCACCAAAGGAGTAAACCATGCACTACCGCCGCCTGGGACGTTCCGGTTTAAAGGTCAGTGAGATCTCGCTTGGCTCATGGGTGACGTTCGGTTCGCAGATCGACGAAGCCGCCGCCGGGGAGATCCTGCATGACGCGTACGACGCAGGCATCAACTTCTTCGACAATGCCGATATCTACGCCAACGGCCAGTCTGAGGAAGTGATGGGCAGGGCTGTAAAGAAACTGCCGCGCGAGGCGCTGGTGCTCTCGAGCAAGGTCTTTTGGCCGACCATGCCGGGACCCAACGGGCGCGGCCTTTCACGCAAGCATATCACCGAATCCATCCACGCCTCGCTTAAGCGGCTGGGGACCGACTACCTCGACCTGTATTTCTGCCACCGTTTCGACCCCGACACGTCCGTGGACGAGATCGTTTTCACCATGGATACGCTCATCCGCCAGGGAAAGATTCTATACTGGGGCACTTCGGAGTGGCGCGCATGGCAGATCAGCGAGGCTATGGGTGTGGCCACGGAACACCATCTCGTCCCTCCCGTCATGGAGCAGCCCCAATACAACATGTTCCACCGCAAGAGAGTGGAAGTGGAACTTGTCTCCCTGTGCCGTGATCACGGCCTGGGCCTCACCACCTGGAGCCCGCTCTATTATGGCATCCTGAGCGGCAAGTACAACCAGGGAATTCCCGACGGCAGCCGTGCTTCACTCGATAGCATGGGCTGGGTCCGCGACCGCATCACCGACGAGCGGATCGCCATCGTACGCCAGTTAAGCCAGGTGGCGGAGGATCTGCACATCAGCACCGCACAACTCGCCATTGCCTGGCTGCTGCGGCGCAAGGAAGTAGGAAGCGTCATCACGGGCGCCACGAACAGCGACCAGCTGCACGACAATCTCGCTGCCAGCGAGGCACTTGAAAAACTCACCGACCCGATCCTCGAGCGCATCGAAAGGATACTGGGCAACTACCCCGACGAAGAATGATTAAACAAAACTCACCCCGGATTCGTTTCGGGGTGAGTTTTTGATTCGGGTTCCGGTGATTTATTCGGCGTCGATCAAGCAGGCGGGACGACGACCGATTCATCCACGACGGGTTTCTTGTTGCGCAGGGTAACGAACCCAACAATGATCGGGATCAGGATCAGGACGATCGACAGGCAGATCAACCCGATGCCGTATGACGCAGGAAGGGTCTGCGAGGTGCTCACATCATTCAACGAGGTCGTGAGCGGCACACCTGCTCCGATCATACCGCCAAACACACACATGACCAAACCCGGGCATGCGCAACATAGAACGGTAAAGATGGTCAAGCCAATACCAACATTTCTACTCATTTTCTCTTCTCCTCTTGGCGATTAAATGTTTTCATCAGTATACAGCGTAACAGGGTGAAAAACAACTTCTAGCTTCGCAGTTTCGCCCCAAATTCCTGTTCCAGCCGTTTGACGATCTTGTTCCGCACCTGGGCAGCATCGGCATCGGTGAGCGTCTTATCGAAGGATTGATAGGTCAGGCTGTAAGCCAGGCTTTTCTTCCCTGCGCCGACCTGGTCACCGCGGAAAACATCGAACAGACGCACATCGGCGAGCGTCTTGCCTCCGGTCTGGCGGATGAGCGTCTCGACGCGGTCGGCCGGCAGGGCTTCGTCCACGATCACGGCGACGTCCTCCAGCACGGGCGGAAACTCGGGCACCGGGCGGCTGTCAAAGCCGGTCGGGATGGCAGCCAGGACGGCCTCGAGGTCGAAGTCGCCGGCCAGGACAGGAGAGACAAAATCATAATTGGCCTGCACCGCCGGGTGAAGTTCGCCGAACACGCCGAAGGGCACGTTGTCCAGCATGGCCGCGGCACATTTCCCGGGGTGGAAGGACGGATGCTCCGCAGGGGCGTAGGTAACGTCCAGGTGCAGGGACGCCAGTAATGCTTCGACAATACCCTTCAGATCATAGAAATCCAACTTGACGCCCAGCTTGGAATCCCACGCAGACTCGTAGCGGCGACCCGTGAGGGCGAACGCCAGCCGGCGCGGCTCGAGGGGTAATTCCTCACCTTGAGGGATAAACACCTGCCCAATCTCAAAGAAGGCCAGGGTCTCGCGCAGACGAGCATTGTGCTCGACCACTTCCAGCACCGACGAAAGTACGCTGCGGCGCATGACAGCATATTCCGGCGCGATCGGGTTGACCAGGCGTACATACGCCAAATTGGATTCGGCCCCTTTCGGCAGCAGGCGGTTTTCGGTTTCGACGCGAGTCATACGGTGGGTGATGATCTCGTTCAGACCGAGCGACACCATGATGTCGCGCACACGTTCCTCCTGCTCGTAGGACGGGTTGCCGCGCTGCGGCGGCAGCGGGTCGGCCATGAGGGTTTCGGGGATGCGGTGGTACCCGTAGATGCGGGCGATCTCTTCCATCACATCCGCCACACCGGTCAACCCCTCGCCGATATCCATGCGGATGGGAGGCGCAGTGACCAGCAAGCCTTCTTTCTTTAACTCACAGGTGAACTCGAGCCGCTCCAGCAATTCCTTGACTTCCTTGAGCGGAATCTCCATGCCGAGCGCGCGCTTGATCTCGGACTCGGTGATCTCCACCACCGGTTGTTTCGGGGGCAGGGGATAATTGTCCACGATGCCGGGCGCGACCGCGCCGCCGCTCCACTCGGCCATCCAAAATAGACAGCGCTTCAATCCTTCAATTGCCAGCGCCGGATGGACACCGCGCGAGAAACGATAGGATGCCTCCGATGGCAGCGCGTGCTGTGTGGCGGTCTTGCGGATGTTGATGAAGTTCCAGGCTGCGGCCTCCAGCAGGATGTTAGTCGTCTTGTCGGACACTTCGCTTTCCTGCCCGCCCATCACGCCGGCCAGTGAGAGCGAGCCTTTCCCGTCGCACACCAGCACATTGGACGGCGTCAGCGTACGCTCCACATTGTCGAGCGTGGTCAACTTCTCGCCCGCCTCGGCATTTCGCGTGATGATATTCACCGGTTTGTCTCCGGCGCGCTTCACCAGGACATCGTAATCGAAGGCATGCAGCGGCTCGCCGATCTCGAACATGGTGTAGTTGGTCGCGTCCACCACGTTGTTGATCGGGCGCATGCCGGTCAGTTTCAACCGGCGCTGAACCCAGTAAGGGCTGGGTTTAAGCGTCACATTGCGGATGAGCGCCAGCGTGAAGCGCGGATTCAGTTCAGGATTGGTGATCTCGATATTGACCTTTCCCTCGATCGATTCGCCTGAAACCTTGAATTTGCCCTCGGGCTTTTTCAGCGGCTGGCGGGTCAGCGCCGCCACCTCGCGGGCGATGCCCAGGACGTTGGGGTTGCGCGCCATGTTGGGGTTGATCTTGATCTCGAAGACCGCGTCGCCCATATAGTCTGCGAGGGGCGTACCCACCGGGGCATCGTCATCGAGGAAGATGACACCCTCGTGCTCCTCGCTGATACCCAACTCCTTCTCGGAGCAGACCATCGAGTAGGATTCCACGCCGCGAATCTTGGCACGCTTGAGCGTGGTCAGGGTAAGCCCCTCGGCATGACCGTCGTAGATCGTCGCGCCTTCCCTGGCGTAGGCCACCTTGATCGGCTTGGACAGCGGTCCCTTGCCCTTGTAATCGAACAGGTTCGGCGCCCCGGTCAGGACGGTGTGCTCCTGCGTACCGTCGTTCAACTTGCACAGCGTCAGCCGGTCGGCGTTGGGATGCGGACCCACCTCCAGAATTTCGGCCACGACGATCTTCTCGCGATCCCACGAGGTGCCGCTGGTCTTGAAACCGTGGCTGCCGTCCGCGGGCATGGCCCAGCCTACGTAGTGGATATCCTCCACTTCAAGGCCGGCCAGGCTCAGCAGGCTGGCGACCTCCTCAACAGGAATCGTGATATCAACATAATCTTTCAACCAGGATAGGGGGAGTCTCATACCGGCCTCCTAGAACTGTTCAAGGAAACGGATGTCGTTTCCCCAGAAATTGCGGATGTCATTGATCTTGTAGCGCAGCATGAGCTGGCGTTCCGTGCCCATGCCGAAGGCGAACCCGCTGTAACGGCGCGGGTCGTAGCCGCCGTTCTGCAGCACGAACGGATGCACCATTCCGCAGCCGAGGACCTCCAGCCAGCCCGATTTCTTGCACACCGGGCAGCCCTTGCCGCCGCAGACATAGCATTCCACGTCCAGCTCGGCACTCGGCTCGGTGAACGGGAAGTGGTCCGCGCGGAAACGGTAACGCGCGTCTTGCCCGAACATGCGCCGGGCAAACCCGAGCAGGGTGCCCTTCAGGTCGCCGAAGGTGATATTCTCGCCGACCGCCAGCCCCTCCACCTGGTAGAACTGCATCTCCGAGCGGGTGGTGACCTGCTCGAAGCGGTAGACCATCCCGGGCAGGCTGATGCGGATGGGCGGAGGGTTATCCGGGTCGAGTGCTGCGTTCTCGCGCATGGCACGGATCTGTCCGGGCGAAGTATGGGTGCGCAGCAGCACAGGGTTATCCCCGCGTTCACCCGCCTCGACGTAGAAAGAATCCTGCATCTCGCGCGCCGGGTGGAAAGGCGGGAAGTTGAGCATCTGGAAATTCATCTCGTCGGTTTCGACATCCCGCGAGGTGTAGACCTGAAAGCCCATATCCGCAAGGATACCCAGGATGCGTCGCAGGTTCGTCGTGGCGGGATGCAGGCGTCCACGGCGGAAGGGACGGCCCGGCAGGGTCACGTCCAGCTTTTCCTCCTGCAGGGATTTCGCCAGCGCCTGAGCTTTGATCTTTTCGGCCTTATCAGCAAATGCCGCTTCGAGCGCCTGTTTGACCTGGTTGGCCATCTGGCCGGCAGCGGGACGTTCCTCCTTGGAGAGTTTGCCCAGCTCGCTAAAGGCTTTCATCACCGGTGAGTTGCGACCGAGGTTGGCAAGCCGCCAGGCTTCCAGCGCGGTCTCGTCGGTGATCGATTCCAGTGATTCGCGAAATGTTCTTTCGATTTCCTTCAAGCTATCCAGCATACGACCTCCACTAGATAAAACAAAACTCCCGTCCCGACATGGGACGGGAGGCGTTTATGCGGTCCCGTGGTACCACCCAAGTTGACCAACGATCGGTCCTCTTTGTGCCGACGGACATCGGCCTCCCTGCTAACGCTGGGATTGCGGGTCGGACTAGTTTGCAGGGGTCTTACCCCTGCGGTTCACCCGACCGGCTCGCGAGGGAACTTCGATTGGTTTTGGTCGAGCGCTGTTCTCAGCCATCACAGCGCCTCTCTGGCAACTTCCGCCAACCTACTTTCCTCGTTCACTGCCGTTGAAAAGGCTCGCCTGTTGCCTGCAATTATCGCTGGATTCAAATGGATGTCAAGGGTTAGTAACTGAGAGCTGAAATCGGATCAAACATAGGCGATCCTGTGCAGATCTCAGCAAGGAATGACAGCTTATACGCAGTCCGATTGTTCTATGATCGTGCTGCGTGCCTTCAAGACCGGGTTGGATCTGAGCGAGCGCGTGTACGAGTGCGAAGTCTGTGGATTGATCATCGACCGCGATCTGAATGCGGCCTTGAATTTGGAACGATGGACTACCGCGAGTTCCGCGGGAATTGACGCCTGTGGAGAGGGTGTAAGACCGGGTCGTCCGGCAGTCCTCGACGAAGCAGGAACCGAACCTCAATCTACCGCGTGTAGATTCGTGTAAGTTTCGGAGAACGGAAAGCTCAACCTGTATTCGCGTTCAGCCTTAATCGTGCCGTCTCGCGCCGACCAGTCGCTTGAACATGTTCCAGTGCTGCACCCAGGCCGAATTCCGGCATGTTGCCGTAGACGCACTCGTACTTGTCCGGCTCCACCTGATAGGTCTCGTGCCAGATGCCAACAATGCCATCCGCGCCAACCGCCTGGTTGAATTTCTTCCACGCCTCCAGGTGCGGGTCAGACGGGTTGCGGGCGAAATTCTCCAGAGCCTCGAAGGATTTCCAGTACTGGAGCAGCGCCGGGCCGCTGAAGTTCCAGAAAAACTCGCCATGCAGGAAGCCTTTCTCAGGATTCCGGAACAGGGTCATCAGCATCGGCCCCATCGCATTGGCAACCGGAACCCATTTGTCGAAGCGCCACCACTTGTTGATGCGCATCCCGATCAGAAAGACGACGAAAGGCTCGTCGGTTTTAGCTGTGTATCTACCGTTAAAAATCTTTGCCATTTCAAATTCTCCTTCTTTACTTTTTTACGCTCTCCTTGCACCAATCCAAGGTCTCTTTCAGCGCCTGTTTCAGCGGCGTAGCCTTTAAGCTGAAGGCTTTCTCGGCCTTGCTGGTATCGACCACATACGGATTGGTCCACTCGAACATCATTTCCACCGTTTCAGCGATTTCCTTGTTGAACAGACCGAGGAAGCGCATCATCAGCGGTCCGCCAACCATGCTTTTGACCGGTTTGCCCAGTTCGGCCTCAATCAACTTTACAAATTCGGACTGTGTCACCGGGGCGTTGCTCGGTGTGAACCAGACCTGTCCCAAGGCTTCATCGCGTATGCCCAGGGTCGCCAGCAAACGCCCAAAATCGGCAATGTAGCTGAAGGTATGCGGCTGGCCGGTGCTGCCCATCAGGTTGACAGTCTTGCCCTCCACCGCCGGCTGGATGGCGTACCCGGTCAGGGCGGTGTCATCGGGCCCGAAAAAGTCGGAGGCACGCCCGATGGCTGCGCGTATCTTTCCGGTTTGATGCGCGTCGAGCACTTCCTGTGCCATTGCGGCGCGGACTTTGCCCTTCTTGGTATTGGGCT
>Ga0315283_10004528_pt1 | contig 12112 bp, 11 predicted proteins | sample YL17G09_0_MG_FD_204541 | JGI IMG/M metagenome (GOLD analysis project Ga0315283, IMG submission 204541) | Sediment microbial communities from Yellowstone Lake, YNP, Wyoming, USA - YL17G09_0 | ecosystem: Environmental > Aquatic > Freshwater > Lake > Sediment | place: USA: Wyoming | collected...
GATCGCCGCCGTCAGCGTCGTCTTGCCGTGGTCAATATGCCCAATCGTCCCCACATTCACGTGGGGCTTGTTGCGCTCAAATACCTGCTTCGCCATGATAACCCCCTTCAGAAGGAAGAATGCTAGATGCGGATTTCGGAACGCGAGACTCCGTCATCCACATGCCGCATTCCGCTATTAAAAAATCTGCCTCGTGGGTGCCATGCACCGACGAGGCAGACAAAATCTTCCTTTCCGCCGACCGTGGGGCCGCCAGTCCGGTACTCCGCTGTTCGTCGGCACCACCCATCCGTGACGGGCCAGGCACCTGATGCCCTCCGAGTCTGTGCATACACGCGTTTGCGCGTACGCGACCTGCAATCGGTGGCAACTCGCTTATTGTATCGAAAATACCCTAACTCTGCAAATCCAGGGGCATGTTCTCCCAAAAATAACCCAAACGCGCCACCGTCAGCTAGTCAGCCCCACGATTTGCCGCATGCGCTCCGTGGGGACCACGTCGTAATGATCGAACTCCATCGTAAACGTGGCGCGGCCCTGGGTGGCAGAACGCAGATTGGTCGTGTAGTTGAACATCTCGGCCAACGGCACGGTGCCCTTTACTGCCTGCATACCGACCGAGTGCATCTCAAGGCCTGCGATTTGGCCGCGCCGCGCCACCAGATCACCGATGACGTCGCCCGTCGACGTGTCAGGCGCGACAACTTCCAGTCTCATCACCGGCTCCAGGAGCACGGCATCACCCCGCCCCACGCCTTCGCGCAACGCCATCGAGCCAGCAATCTTGAACGCCAACTCGGAACTGTCCACTTCATGGAAGGAGCCGCCAACCAGCGTGGCTTTGATGTCCACCAGCGGATAGCCGGCCAGCAGACCGTTATCCATGCTCTCACGGATGCCGTGCCCCACGGCGGGTATGAACTGTTTGGGGATTGCACCGCCGGCGACCTTGTCTACAAACTCGAAGCCTTTGCCCCGCTCCTGCGGCTCAAAGTCCACGATGACATGGGCATACTGGCCACGGCCACCTGTCTGCCGTACGAAGCGATGTTCCACCTGGACCTTGCGCGTGATCGTCTCCCGGTAGGCTACCTGGAGGCGGCCGACATGCGCTTGCACGCCGAACTCGCGCTGCATGCGGTCGACCAGCACCTCGAGGTGGAGCTCGCCCATGCCGCTGAGCAACGTTTGACCGGTCTGCTCATCCACCCGGACGCGGAAGGTCGGATCTTCCTCAGCCAGGCGCTGAAGGGCGTTGGCCAGCTTGTCCTGATCGGTCTTGGTCTTTGGCTCGACGGCGATGGAGATGACCGGATCGGGAAACTCGATTGTCTCCAATACAACGGGCGCCGAACTATCACACAACGTCTCGCCGGTGAAAGTCTGCTTCAGGCCCACGATAGCGCCGATATCGCCTGCCCGCAACTCAGACACTTCCTGCCGTTTCTCGGCATACACCTGTACCAGCCGACCGATGCGTTCTTTCCGGTCACGATTGCTGTTCTGCAACATCTGGCCGGTTTGGAGGACGCCGGAATAGACTCGAACATACGAAAGGCGGCCGATATACGGATCCGTCTGAATCTTGAAAACTAACGCTGCGGCCGGCGCCGTGGGATCAGCCGGCCGGAATTCTTCCTGCTCGGTCACCGGATTCGTGGCGCGCACACTTGGGATGTCGAGCGGCGAGGGGAGGTAATCCACAATGGCATCGAGCAGCAGTTGGACGCCCTTGGTACGCAGCGATGTGCCGCAGAACACCGGCACCAACTTGCCGGCGATGGTCGCGGCGCGCAACGCCGCGCGCAACTCGTCTTCGCTGATCTCGTCCGCTTCGAGGAACTTGAGCGTCAAATCCTCATTGGTTTCGGCGATGCGCTCGACCAGCAGTTCGCGCAGTTCCTCGGCTTTCTCGACCAGTTCCGCGGGGATCGGTATCTCCACCGGGTTCGCGCCGAGGGCGCCGGGGAAAGTCCAGGCCTTGCGAGCAATGAGGTCAACCATGCCCTGAAAGAGATCTTCCGAGCCGATGGGCAGTTGAACCGCCACGGGATACGCGCCCAGACGCTCTGCGATCATCTCGATGGTGCGCCAAAAGTCGGCGCCGGTGCGGTCCATCTTGTTGACGAAGCAGATGCGGGGCACGCCGTAGTGGTTGGCCTGGCGCCATACCGTCTCGGATTGCGGCTCAACGCCGGCCACAGCATCGAAAACGACGACGCCACCATCCAGCACGCGCAAGCTGCGCTGCACTTCGGCAGTGAAATCAATGTGTCCAGGCGTGTCGATGATATTGATCTGGTAGCCACGCCACTCGCTGGTGATCGCTGCTGACTGAATGGTGATGCCGCGCTCGCGCTCCTGCACCATCCAATCCGTCACCGTGGTCCCCTCGTCCACGTTGCCCATCCGATACGTCTTTCCGGTGTAAAACAGAATACGTTCGGTGGTGGTGGTTTTGCCCGCGTCGATATGTGCGATGACGCCGATGTTACGCAGCATTCGCAGGCGAGCTTCGTCGGGGTTCACGGAGTTTACAGACATATATCTGCACCGACAGAAACCCGGCATCGCATCGTGATGCCGGGCAGCCTAGAAAACGTTCCCGCAGACTTGCGCCTGCGGGAAGCTGTGAGACGAGTGAGAAGGCGGCCTACCAGCGGTAATGAGCGAAAGCTCGGTTGGCCTCGGCCATCTTGTGCGTGTCTTCGCGCTTCTTCACGGTGTTCCCCTGATTGTTGAAGGCATCGAGAAGCTCACCAGACAGCTTGTCCGCCATGCTCTTGCCGGCGCGCTTACGCGCGCTCTGGATCAGCCAACGCAGAGCCAAGGCCAGACGACGATCCTCACGGATCTCCATGGGCACCTGGTAAGTCGCGCCGCCGACACGGCGGGGGCGTACTTCAATCATCGGCGTCGCATTGCGGATGGACTGCTCCAGGGCCTCGACTGCGGGCTTCTTGGAGCGCGATTCCAGGTTCTCCATGGCGCCGTAAACAATCCGCTCAGCGGTAGCCTTCTTGCCGCTCAGCATGATCTTGTTGATCAGATGCGCCACCAACTCATTGTTGTAGCGCGGATCCGGCAGAACAACCCGTTTCTCAGGACGATTGCGTCGCATGACTTACTCCGTTCCGTTTACTTTTTCTTGCCTTTGGCCGGAGCGCCCTTAGCGCCCTTGGCCGCCGCGCCCGCCTTGGGCACCTTTGCGCCATACTTGGAACGCGCCCGGCGACGACCATCCACGCCGGTGCTGTCCAGTGCGCCGCGCACGATGTGGTAACGCACGCCCGGCAAATCCTTCACGCGGCCGCCGCGCACGAGCACCACCGAGTGCTCCTGCAAGCTATGGCCCTCACCCGGGATATACGCCGTAACCTCGATCTGATTGGTCAGGCGCACGCGAGCGATCTTCCGCAGCGCGGAATTCGGTTTCTTCGGCGTCATCGTGCGCACCTGGGTGCACACACCGCGCTTGAAAGGATTACCCTTATTCATGCGGCGGGAACGACCGCTGATCGCGTTGTGGGTGAATTGCAGCGCCGGCGCCTTTTCCTTCTTGGCGATCGGCTTGCGGCCCTTGCGAACAAGCTGATTGATGGTCGGCAAGATGTCCTCCAGAATTTCTAATTGCAGCACAGTACAATAACGCAGCCAATCGTGACGCCAAGCTGACGCGATTACGACTCGCGAGATGACCCACGACCCGCTAGTTTAGCATAAGAGCAGCACAGGGTCAAATTGCCTGCCCGGTGGTCTTGAGATCCGCTGACTGCCTGGTTCCGACCTGAGAGCGAACGCGGATAATCACGTTCCACCACCCGACTTCTTACTGAAACTCGAAGGCCGGCAGCTTGTCAGCTCGTCCGCCACGGGAGGTTGGGATATCGGCTCCCAAGCCAAGCTTAAAATTGGATTAAATTGCGATATTTGCTATCAAAGCCTATTGCAAACCGCGCGTAACTAATATAGAATGGAGATAAGCGGCAATTAGTGGGGGAAAGAGGCTACTTTGCCCAACTCTCCCATCTCTTGACCCGAAATGAGCGTTAGAATGTTCCGCGGCGAGTACGAACACAACATCGATGAAAAGGGCCGTATCCTCCTCCCCGTCAAATACCGGGATGAACTGGGGGATGCGGTCGTTCTCGCGCGCGGAGGCGATGGTCAAATCAATCTCTACCCCAAAGCGCACTTTGATGACATAGAACGGCGCATCGAGGAGTCGGGCAATACCGAGAGCTTCCGGCTCGCGGCGCGCTTCTTATCAGCGGCGATCGAATGCGAGGTCGACCGCCAGGGCCGCATCGTGGTCCCGCCTACGCTGCGCCGCCACGCCAAGCTCAGTTCGGAAGTTATTATAACCGGTAACTATCGCCATGTCGAAATCTGGAATCCAGAACTGTGGCTCCAAACCTATGACCGCTGGGTGATGGAGTATCGCCAAAGCCCGGATGACAACGCCAAGATTCGCGAGATGGGGCTCGACCTGTAAACCATGGTTGCCGAACACATCCCTGTCCTCCTGAGCGAAACCATCGCCGGGCTGGCACTGAAACCCGGCAGCACCTGTGTGGATGGCACATTGGGCGGGGGCGGTCACGCCGAGGCGCTGTTGACAGCCACAGCGCCAGCGGGCCGGTTGCTGGGCCTGGATGCCGACCCGGCAGCCATCGAGCGCTGTCAGGAGCGTCTCGCGCGATTCGGGGAGCGGGTGGTGTTGCACCAGGGCAGTTTCCGCCACATGGCCGAGATCGCGTCGGCTGCGGGTCTCCCTGCCGCCGACGCCGTGTTGCTCGATCTGGGCATTTCGTCGTTCCAGTTGACCGCGACCGAGCGAGGGTTCAGCTTTCTGACCGACGGGCCGCTGGACATGCGAATGGATCCAGCCGCCGCTCTCACGGCGGCAGAGATCGCCAATACATGGTCGCAGGAGGCGTTGGCCGATGTGATTTTTCGCTACGGCGAAGAGCCACGCTCCCGTCGGATCGCAGCCGCGATGGTCCGAGCCCGTCCCCTGAACTCTACAGGGGAGTTGGCTGAGGTGGTCAGCCGGACGCTCGGCGGCAAACAGGGAAAACGCACCCATCCGGCGACGCAGGTCTTTCAGGCGCTGCGGATCGCCGTGAACGACGAGTTGGGGGCTCTCGTGGATGTCCTGCCCCAGATCGTCAAGCTGCTAACGGGCGGTGGTCGCTTTGCCGTCATCACGTTTCATTCGCTCGAAGATCGGATCGTCAAACAGTTTATCCAGCGCGAGATGCGCGACTGCATCTGCGACCTGGATGCGCAGATCCGGCGAAACCTTGGAGCCGCGGCCTGCACCTGCGGCCACCATGCGACGCTGAAGGCCGTGACCAAAAAGCCGGTCTCGCCCACAGAAGCTGAAATCAAACTCAACTCGCGCAGCCGGAGCGCCAAACTGCGCATTGCCGAACGCATTGTCGATTGACTGAGTGTTCGGAGGGAACCAGGAGGTCAGCATGCTGAACCGAGCCATTTCATCCCCGACTTGGGCGCCGAGCCGCCTGTCGGCTGGACAGGCGGCGCTGGTGCGCCGCTACGTGCTGATAGTTATCATTCTGAGTGCCTTGGGCTGTATTTATCTGTGGCAAGTCAATGTCATCACGGACTTGAGAAAGGGAACCCAGGAGCTGCTCGGCCGGGCCGAGGAGATCGAGGGTGCAAATGCGCCTCTAATGCAGCAACTGGCGCAATGGGAGTCACCGAGCCATATCGCTCAGGCGGCCACCGCCGCGGGATGGCAGCGCGCCGATACGCCGATCTATGTTCAGGTGCCGAATGCCGCTGAGGCTGAGGCGAGCAACACCCAAACAATCGCGAGCACCCAAAACATTCGCTAGTCGTTCACCTTCACCCAGGCGGCCAGGATGCGCAAGGAAACCCGTTGGACGCACTTCGGCGAAGAGACCGAAACGCCGGAGCCACCCGAGACTACGCCGGTCCAGGAGCAAAGCCCGCCGGAAGTGGGTGTTGCGCTGCGCGCGAACCGCGTCAGGCTCCTCATCGGCTTCTTTGCAATCTTCGCGCTGGCTGTCCTGATCCGCATGGTGGACTGGCAGGTCTTTCGCTCCGCGCGCTCCGTCGAAGCATCAGCCCAGACCGACGATCTTTCACGCGGGCGGATCGTAGACAGCCACGGCCTGCTGCTGGTGACCGACAGTTTCAACTGGGACATCTACGTCAGCCCGCGCGACTACCGCAACGACAAGACGACCCTCGATCTGGCTAAGATCGCCGCAACAATCGGTGTTCCGGTCGAGACACTGACGACGGCGCTCGCACAGGATGGCTTCTCTGTCCAGGTTGCGAAGGACGTCTCCGAGGCCCAGTGTTTGGCAGCCAAACACGCCAAAGAAGTGCCCACTTGGATCTGGTGCGATGGCAGGCGCAAGCGGGTCTATCCGCTCGACACGCTGGCAGCCCATATTGTGGGCTTCACCAACAACGCGCAGATCGGTCGAGCGGGGCTGGAAGCGAGCTACGATGGCTGGCTCCGCACAATGGGCAACTGGCAGGCCGATCAACTGCCAGGGCAACCCGAACCGCTGCCGGACGAGTGGAAGACTTACCTGCCATCGCCAGCAGGCCGCGATCTCGTACTCCATCTGGATGCCGCCCTGCAATACCAGGTCGAAAAGCGCCTGGCAGAGGCGTTGACCAAGTACGAGGCCAAAGCCGGCACTATCATTGTGATGAACCCGCGGACAGGAGCACTGCTGGCTTCAGTCAGCCTGCCCACCTTCGACCCGAACAAAACCAGCGAAACCACGCTGGAGCAAGTGACAGACTCAGCGGTGAGCGAGCCCTACGAACCGGGCTCGGTGTTCAAATTGATTACCTACGCGGCCGCGCTGGATACCAAGCGGATCACGCCGGACACGCTTTTCTCCGACCCCGGCAAGTTGGCGATCGGCAGCCGCGTCATTCTTAACGCCCAGAATAAAGTCTATGGCACCATTGCTGCCCGCCAGGCACTCGCGAACTCGGTCAATACGATCAGCGCCCAAATCTGTCTGGATATGGGACGCGACGACTTCTACCGTTACATCCGGCAGTTCGGCTTTGGCCGGCCGACCGAAGTGGATCTGGCGCACGAGAGTCCCGGCATTGTCAAGCGGCCCGGCACCGAAGCCTGGAGCCAATATGATCAGGCTGCCAATTCGTTCGGCCAGGGCATCTCCGTGACGCCGATCCAACTGATCAGCGCCGTCGGAACCATCGCTAACGATGGCATTGTGATGCAGCCCCAGATCGTCAAAGGGCTGGTGTGGGATGGCAACGTCTATAACCTGCCGCCGCGCCGGCTGGGCCAGGCCATAAAGCCTGAGACGGCACACACCCTGACCGAAATGATGGTCTTCACGGTGGAAAGTTACGTTGCCGGGCCAAAGCTGGTTCCCGGCTACCGCGTGGCAGGCAAAACCGGCACGGCGGAAATTCCGATCCCGGAGACGGGCGGATACACCTCGGACCTGTCGATCACTTCATTCGTCGGTTTCCTGCCTGCGGCCGACCCACAAATCGTGATTTTAGTGAAGCTGGTGGAGCCGAAGGCCTCGCGGTGGGCCGAGAAAGTCGCGTTACCCGTGTTTGGCCAGGTGGCGCGCGATGCCGTGTGGATCTTGAAAATCCGGCCGGACGACCGGATGCCATGAACTGGCTTATACCCTCCCGCAGGTGCGCGTTACTGTAGGACTTGCGCGCGTTGCTAACACCTGCGGGAGGGTTAAGACTTTTGGAGCACCTTGTTGAGACTTGCCGACATCTGGCGCGCACTGGTCGGGGATGACCCCGCGCCACTGGGATCACTGGCCGAGGAAGCCATCACCACTACGGTGGTCAACTCACGGGCAGCGCAGCCCGGGAGTCTCTTCGTCGCGCTGCGCGGCGAACGAACCAACGGCAGTCTCTATGTCGCGGATGCGTTCGCGCGGGGGGCCGTGGCGGCCATTGCCGAGGAGCGCGCAGCGGATCTGCCGGGCGCATGGGTGCGAGTGGGAGCGGAAGATTTTACGTGCCGCGATTCACCTATGCGTCCATTCACGTTCGTCGTGCCCGACGGCCTGGCAGCGCTTCAACGCCTGGCGGGTTACTGGCGGGCGCAGGCCCCGACCGTCGCGGTGGGCATCACCGGGAGCATCGGCAAAACGACGACCAAGGAAATCGTCGCCAACGTGCTGGCACAGCGCTACACGACCCTGTGGAGCGAGGGCAACCTGAATAATGAGATCGGGTTGCCGTTGACGCTGCTGCGTCTGACACCGGAACATCAACGCGTGGTCCTGGAAATGGGCATGTACGCGCCGGGCGAAATTACCCGGCTGTGTGAGCTGGCCCGCCCCCGCATCGGCGTCGTAACGAACGTGGGACCTACGCACCTGGAGCGACTGGGCAGCATCGAACGTATCGCTCAGGCCAAGGCGGAACTGCCCCAGGCGCTCCCGCCAGCGGAGGAAGGCGGCATCGCCATCCTGAACGCTGACGACCCACTGGTGCTCGCCATGGCCGGCTTGACCCGCGCGCGCGTCTTCACCTACGGCCTGAACCCCGAGGCGCGCCTGTGGGCCGACGAGATCGAGAGCCACGGGCTGGATGGCATCCGCTTCCGCTGCCACTACGACGACGAAGCCTTCCACGTGCGGTTGCCCATGCTCGGCCGTCACAGCGTCCACACGGCGCTGCGGGGTGCGGCCGTGGGGCTGGCCGATGGGCTGAGCTGGACCGAAATCCTGACCGGCCTGCAAGTCCTGCGCGGCCAACTACGCTTGATGGTGGTAACCGGTCTGCGCGACACCATGCTGATCGACGACACTTACAACGCCAGTCCTGACTCCATGCTGGCCGCGCTGAACCTGCTCGGCGAAATCGCCAACGCCTCGCACCGCGCAGTGGCCGTGCTGGGTGACATGTACGAACTGGGGGCCCATGAAGAAACCGGACACCGGCTGGTCGGCGGCCGAGCGGCGCAGGTGGCTGCAAAGTTGATCGCGGTGGGCCAGCGTGCCCGCTGGATCGCTGATGAGGCGGTGGCCGAAGGCATGAGCACCGCCGACGTCTATCCGGTCGAGAACAACGCCGATGCGGTCGCGGTACTGCAGGGGCTCGTGCGGCCCGGCGATGTATTGCTGGTGAAGGGATCGCGCGCAGGCGGCATGGAAAGCATTGTGGACGCCCTCTCGCGCCCACAATCGGCTGCCGTGGAGGAAAAATGAGACTGCCTGAGCCGATGCCGTTCGCGCTGGCCCTGGCATCCGTCTCTTTCCTGTTGGCGGTAGTTTGGGGGCGACCGCTGATCAACTTGCTGCGGCGGAAGAAGATCGGCAAACAGATCCGCATCGAAGGGCCAAACACCCACCGGGTGAAGATGGGCACGCCGACCATGGGCGGCGTGTTGTTCCTGGTGCCGGTGTTCAGCATCACCGTCGTGTTGAACCTGGCGAATCTTCTCAGCGGCGTGACCTGGGGCAAACGCATTCTGGCCATCTTCAGCTTCGCCGAAGGCAGCTCACTGATCGGCAAATCCATCCTGGTGCCGCTGTTGACGCTGGTGGCTTTCGGACTGCTGGGTGCGCGCGACGATTGGGCGGGCATCCACGGCCGCCGCGGCGATGGGCAAGGGCTGGTGGCCAAGATCAAGGCATCCTACTCGGTGATCCTGGCGCTGGTGATCGCCGCCGGCATCTACTTTGTTTTGGACATCCACAGCGTAGCGATCCCAGGCATTGCGCGCAAGATCGACCTGGGCTTGATCTATATCCCGGTCGCAGCCTTCATCATCGTAGGTTCATCCCACGCGGTGAACCTGACGGATGGGCTCGATGGGCTGGCGGGTTCGACCTCGGCGGTGGCGTTTGCAGCCTACGGCATCATCGCCAACTTGCAGATGCAATATCCGCTCAGTTCGTTCTGTTTCGTCATGGTCGGCGCACTGTTCGCCTTTCTGTGGTTCAACGCCCACCCGGCCCAATTGTTCATGGGGGATACCGGCGCGCTGGCGCTGGGCGCCACGCTCGCCGTCGTGGCGCTGATGACCGGCCAATGGCTGCTGCTCCCGATTGTCGGCCTGGTCTTCGTCGGTGAGGCCGTGTCCGACATCCTTCAAGTGGGCTACTTCAAGTGGACGAAGCGGCGTACCGGCCAGGGCAAGCGCATTTTCAAGATGGCGCCGCTGCATCACCACTTCGAGTTGCTCGGCTGGTCGGAGATGCAGGTGGTGTGGCGTTTCTTCATCATCGGTATCCTGGCCGGGATGTTCGGCATCGCGTTAGCACTGCTATAAAGAAGATGAACGAAATCACCGAGTTCCGCTGCATACTGCCCGCGGGCACAACCGCCGTAGCTGCCACTGCACCCGGCAGCTACGCCACGCCGGACGGTGTGATCATGCACTCGCTTAGCCCGCTCCGCGACGAGTTGAACGCGGCGCTGGTGCGCGATGATCGGAACGGCGCACTCACGCTGGCCTATACCGCGCTGAGCCGCATCGCGGATACCCTGGCGGCCTACCGGGGCGACAAACCGAGACCGAACCAGGTGCGCGTGCATGCGCTCCTGGTGGAACTGGAGACCCTACCCCTGGAGCCGCTTTCGGACGGCACCCTGTTCGAGCACGGCACCGCGGTCACAGTCAACTATCGAAGCTGGACGATCGATCGCGGGGTGGCCGCGGCGTGGGCGCAAACGCTCACCGAGCGCTTCCAGGCATTATGGCCGGGCGCATGGGTCGTGGTAGGCGCAAATGAATAACAGTGCTCAGCATCCAACCGCGCCGCCGCCTCATTGGGCGCCAGGCGACCAACTGGCTTACGCCGGTTTGCGCGCGGTCATCTTGGGTCTGGCGCGCCAGGGGATGGCCACGGCACGCTTCTTTCTGGCGCAGGGCGCCCAGGTCACGGTCAGCGATATGCGCAGTGCGGAGCAACTGACCGGGGTCCGCGCAGCGCTCGAACGGTACGTCACTGCAAACCGGCCGGCGGGCACACTATCCTTTGCGCTCGGCGGGCACCCCTTGAGCTTATTGGATGAAGCCAATCTGCTTTGCCTGAGCGGCGGCGTATCACCAGCGATTCCCGTCGTTCGGGAAGCAGTGCATCGTGGCATCCCGTTAAGCAACGATGGGCTGCTCACGCTGCAACACTGCCGGGTCCCGATCGTCGGTCTGACCGGCTCGGCGGGCAAGACAACGACCACGACCCTGGTCGGACTGATGCTCCAGTCCGCCGGTCGTGCGGTGCATGTAGGCGGAAACATCGGCACCCCCCTGCTCGACCGGCTGGACACGGTCGCCGCAGGGGACAGGGTGGTGATGGAGTTTTCGAGTTTCCAGCTCGAGCTATTTGACCGCAGCCCGGCAATTGCGGGGCTGCTGAACATTACGCCAAATCATCTTGATCGGCATCCATCCATGAGCCACTATGCCGCGGCCAAGGCCAACATCCTGCGTTACCAGTCGCGCAGTGACACGTGCGTGCTGAGCGCCGACGATGCCTATACCGGTCCGTGGTTGCGTAGCGGCCGCTGCGAGATCCCCGCAGGCGCGGAGCAGGAGGCCGTCTACTTCCCCCTCCAGGGGACACGCCTGGGCTTTAGCCTTGTGGGTGAGGTCGAAGCCGGCGCATTTCTGCAAGGTGACGCCTTGATCTGGCGGCGCCGCGGCGCAGACGACGTCGAGATCTGCCGAGCTTTCGAGGTGCGACTGCGCGGCCGGCACAACCTGGCAAACATCCTGGCGGCATGCTGCCTGGCCGGCGCGGCTGGCGCAGATGCCCCGGCGCTGCGCGCCGGGGCAACCACCTTCGGCGGCGTCGAACATCGCCTGCAGATCGTCCGCGTGCGGGATGGCGTGCTGTGGATCAACGACTCCATCGCCACGGCCCCAGAGCGGACGGTGGCCGCCTTGCATTCGTTCAGTGAGCCGCTCGTCGCCCTGTTGGGCGGACGCGACAAGCATCTGCCGTGGGGGGAGTGCGCTGCCGAAATCCATGGCCGACGCACCGACGGTCAGCCCCGCGTCCGGCACGCCATCCTTTTCGGGGAAGCGGCCAGCCTGATCGAAGAAGCGTTGGCTCGGCATGTGAGCGCGTCCGGC
>Ga0315283_10004530_pt1 | contig 12111 bp, 5 predicted proteins | sample YL17G09_0_MG_FD_204541 | JGI IMG/M metagenome (GOLD analysis project Ga0315283, IMG submission 204541) | Sediment microbial communities from Yellowstone Lake, YNP, Wyoming, USA - YL17G09_0 | ecosystem: Environmental > Aquatic > Freshwater > Lake > Sediment | place: USA: Wyoming | collected...
GAGATTTGGTGCAGGAGATCAAGCATTATCATCCGGAGGGTAATCCTGGGTCGCAGGAGGAGACTTGGAACATGATCAGCCGGAATACGCAGTCGGTGATGAGTGGGATATATATCTGGAGCGTCCGTTCCGATTTGGGCGAGCAATTGGGCAAGCTGGTGATTATCAAATAAGCCTTCATCATACAGGCCGACGAGGTTTACTGCCATACCCCCCTTGATAAACGGGCCGGGTTTGCGTATTTTCCCCCGAACATTGAGTCAAGCCCCCGGCTGGGAATGGCCCCGGCCGGAAAGAGCAAAGGAGCAACACCGCGATGATTATCAACGGCAAAGAGTATAAACCGTACCTGTCGGCCTTCAATCCGCAGCCGCAAACCGGAAGGTTTATCGGGCGCAAAATCGCCGAGCGGATTCCCCATCGGAAAAGCAAGGTGACCACCCTCGACGCGGTCATGGAACTGATCAAGGATGGCGACACCATTTCCTATCCGCACTATTATCGAATGGGAGACGTCGGCCTGAAACTCGTGGTCGAGAAGCTGCGGGAAAAGAAAAAACGGGGGATTATCATTTATGGCAACGCCTATTTCGATCATGTCGATCCCTGGCTGATCGAAGCGGTGCGGGAGGGGGTCATCGGCGGCCTGTACGGCAACCCCTACCGGGCGCTGGGGGATCATGTCGTAAAGGGAGAGCTGCTTCCCTGGGTGACGATCGGGTTCTCGCACGGCGATCGGGTGCGCAAGCTTCAAACCGGCGAGGTGCGGGTCAAGATCGCCTTCGGGCCGGTACCGATGGCGGACGTCTGGGGCAACGCCAATGGCCTTTTGGGGAAGCCGGATGAACTGTGCGGGCCGGTGGGGCTATTCGCCGCCGACGCCGAATTTGCCGACTATGTCTGCCTGCTGGCCGGAATGGTCAGCGACACGCTGATCATGCCGACGCCGATTTCGATGGAGCAGATCGACTTTGTCGTGGCGACTGGGTCGGGCGGGCAGAATTCCGGCATTGGGTCGGGGACGCTCGACATCGCCAAAGCCAGGGCCAATCCGTTCAATGCCCAGGTGGCCGATAATGTCACCAGGGTGATGATGGCCTCCGGCGTGATCAAAGACAACTTTGGTTTCCAGGTCGGCAGCGGGGCGGGATTGATCGTGCTGGACAATATCCGCGGCCTGCTCAAGGAAATGAAAATCAAGGCCAACTTCACCATCGGCGGAATCACGTCGTTGCACGTCGATATGCTCGACGAGGGGACGGTGCGGCGCCTGATGCACGGCCAACTGTTCGAGCCCAGCCCCAAGGTGTTCGAGTCGATGCTGACCAACCCCAATCACCATGAAATCACGACCTCATATTACGCCTCCGTAGCCAACAAAGAGGCCGCCGTCAACATGCTCGATTTGGCGGTGCTGTCGGCGCTGGAGGTTGACCTGGACTTTAACGTCAACACCGTCTGCGCCGGGGGGCGGATCGTCGGCGGGATCGGCGGCGGACAGGATGTCGCGGCCGGCGCCGACCTGACGATCATCTTCCTTCCACTGGCGACCGGCAAAAACGGCAAGGGATTCCCCAAGGTAGTGGAAAAGGTCTTCACCCGCACCACACCGGGCGAGGTGATTGACGTCGTCGTGACCGAGGAATACGCGGCGATCAATCCGAGGAGCCAGAGCAGCTATAAGGATGCCATCATTTCCCGCGCCGGGCAATGCGGCCTCAAGCTGGTGTCGATCGAGGAACTGCACGCCAAATCGGTGGTGGCGGCGCAAGGTTTCGGCGCGATTCCTCCCAACCCGGAAACGACCGACCAGATTGTCCACGCTATCGAATGGCGCGACGGCACCTTGCTGGATGTCATCCGCAAGCTGAAATAAGCGATTTCAATCCCAGGCCCGATTGTCTGACAGGATAGTCGGAACTGCACCTAGATGTCGCTTCATGTGATAAGGCTAACGCTTGGCGGCTATGGAATCCATTCCGCTGACCGCTGCGCTGTCCGCCGCCGGAATGAAGCGCATGGTGTGGACAGACTCCTTGACGATATCATCGCGGTCGAGTTGAAAGGGGCGGTAGGCGACCTTCCGCCACAGGTCGACTTGGTCCCCATAATGATGGCTCATGAAATTGCCGGAGACGCCGGTCGGAATCACCCGCAGGGAGTTGTTCATGTTCGCCAAATCGAAGATGTGACGCTGCGAGGCGCCGGCGACGACCGTGTAGGGGTCGGAGAACCGATATAGGGCGGCATTGATGCTTCCCGATCCGCCGCCGACCGGGAACGGCCCGATATTCATGACATGCTGCAAGAGCGGTATCTTGCGTCCGATCGGATGAAAGAAAGTAAGATTATGAAGCCTGCCCCAGCGCCAGGTGCGAATATTTTCCCCCAAGCGTATGGTCAGGTCGGCGACCGCTTCCCGGAAGCTCTGCGCCAGGATATCGCTGCCGGTTTCTACCCGGTCGGTGGCCGGGTTGTCAAACCATGATGATTCGCCGCGAGCAACCAGTCGTTCGAGCGCCTTCTGCACGGTGAAGACATTTTCCGCCAGCAAATAGTGATACAACATATCCCCCAGGCGCGCCTTGAAGAGATGCTCGATGACACGTTGAACCATGACATGAAAGATGGCCGGAGTGACGCCTGCGGCGGGGGCGTGGAAATCCCATCGCTTCAGCGAATCGAGCGCCTCGGCTTCCTTGGGAGACAGGGTCGAACCGCCCAGCGCGGAGACGACTTTGGGCACGATATCGCGCGCCAGGACCAGATAGTCATCCCCCTGCATCGCCCGAAAGCCGGCGACCGACAGCTTATCCTTGGCGGTCAAAAGCTCGACGATGCGGATCATCCGGTCGGCCGGGACATAGCAGTGGGAAATATAGTACGGATATTGATCGCCAACCGGCTTGTTGTTGGCTGAGGCGATCCATCCCTGCGCGGGATTTCGCAGGTGCGGCTGTTCCTGTGTCGGCACGTATCCCGACCATTCATAGCGGCCATCCCAACCGGGGAGGAGCGCGCTGCCATCGAAGCCATTCCTGATCGGAATGCCGGCCGCCGCCCAGTAGCCGATATTGCCGGCGTCATCAGCATAAAGCCAATTCATCCCGGGGCATTTGAACAACGCCGCCGCCTTTTCGACGTCATCGATTGAGCGAGCCCGGTTGAGGCGGTATATGGCGGTCGCCTCCTGGTCGAAATCGCTGATCGTCCAGCGCATCGAAATCGGCCGGGCGGGCGGCGGAGAGGGGTCGATGATATCATCGATGACCACTCCGTGGCGAGTAAGGCGTAATGTCAAGGGCACGGCTTTGCCGCCGCGCACTCGGATGGTATCGGTGCGGACGGTCATATCCTCCCAGGCGCCCATGTACAGGTACTGGTTGGGATGGGCGGAGTCGGTCTGCTCGATGTAATAGTCGGCGTCATCGACCATAAGATTGGTGAATCCCCAGGCGACATGGTCATTGGCCCCGGCGATGACCATCGGCGCGCCCGGAAGAACCACGCCGGAGACATTGAGGCCGGGAGCCTGCAGATGCGCTTCATACCAGATAGAGGGGACCGTCAGTCCCAGATGCATATCGTTGGCGAGCAGAGGCGATCCCGTGGCGGATTTCGCCCCCGACACGACCCAACTGTTGCTGGCGCCCTGAAATGGCGCGCCCAATAGTTGTCGGGCCTCGGCCATCGTTTGAAGGAGCGGTTCGCGGCCGGCCGAGGAGGCGTCATCGGGAATCGTTACCGAGCCATCGGGAGGATAATCAAAGAAAATCTCGGAGGTCATCCCCGGCCCGACCTTGGCCGCCACGGCCGCGCGAAGAAGCTCGGTGTCGAAAGAGAAATTGAGCGCCCAGGCCATGTACTGAAGAGCCGTCAGGCAATCGGCGGCGGTCCAGGGCTCCGGGACAAAACCGAGGAGGGCGAATTCAAACGGCAGCGACCCGCGCGGGTCGGTTAGGTAGCGATTGACCCCGGCGGCATAGGCGTTCAATGACGCAACCACTTCCGCCGGCAGGTGCGGCAGAATACTGTCCACCGGCCGGGCGGCGGTAATCGTTCGAAACAGCCGGTCGATTCTGACTACCTCTTCGCCGGCGATTTCCGCCAACCGTCCCCGCACGGCGCGTCGGGTCATCTCCATCTGAAACAGGCGGTCCTGAGCGGTGCAATAGCCTAAGGCAAAGCAGGCGTCGTTGTCGTTGGCGGCGAAAATATGCGGCATGCCGTAGCTGTCACGCCGGACTTCGACTTCCCGCCCGATGTCGGTTGCCGTAATGCCGCCATCGTAGTTGGGGACGGTCGAGCGGACATAGATATACCCGCCGCCGATGACGGAGACGGCCAGGACGGCCGCCACACTTACCAGCCACAGGGGAATTCGCCATCGCTTTTTCATTGTCACGCTCCTGATTCCTGCCTCACGGCCGATAGTTAACGACTCCCCGCGGCAAATGCAACCAAATCCTGGCGGGCAGGATCGCTCTGGCGAAAAATGCGCCTGCAGAGGCAATAGATGCCTGTCAGGCGATGGCTGCGGGGATGAAATCGCTCCTGACATAAACAGCCCGGCTACCAACCAGCTGACCAGCCGTCATGGATCGTTTTTGACCCGCTACTAACCACGGGCATCGAAAAATCACTCGACCGCCACCGCCGCCAACATAATCAAGGACCTGGTGCCGGCTATATTCTTCGACCGGCATGAAGAGACCTGTAAGATTCGGCATAATACAGGGGCAATATATATGTCGGAAACATTTGTCTAAGATGGATGCAGGAGCAATGCCTGGAGTGGAAATAAGATGCCTGGTATGGGGAGCAAATCGAGGCTGTCGTTTGCCCTGTATCTGATGGCAATTGCGTAATGTATCACTATGGTTGCTACTAAAACCCGCGGAGGACGGAAATGATCACGGTTAAGTCGGTTAGCCGGCGGGCCCCACAACAGGCCGGCCCCTTCTTTTATGCGGCCCTTGCATGGGGGATGGCTATTGCGATTGTTTTGACGGCACCCTCGGCCTTAGCACGGAAACTTGAGGGTAAAAGCGGGGGCGGTGGGTCATATAAGGCTATCACGCTTGAAAACGCGCCGGACGTCAACCTTGTGGAGACAATCAGCGATCATCTTGATTACGTTTGGACGGTCGCCTTCAGCCCGGACGGACAGTTGCTGGCATCATGCGGACAGGATGGCAAGGTTCTGGTTCGAGACATCGACTCTCTCTCACGCTCCACGCAAATGGGAGGTTTTCCCGGCCGCTGGGTGGTTGGCCTGGCGTTCAGCCCGGATGGCCAATATTTGGCGTACGGAGGCGCCGGTGGTTTTTCGAGCACCTTTGGATCGATCGGATTATGGAATGTCAGCGCCGACAGTCTGGAGCGCGTTATTACCGGCCACGCCGGAGGATGCTGGAGCCTGGATTTTCAGGAGAATTCCAATATCCTTGCCTCCGGCAGCTTTGACCGTACCGTGAGGTTATGGAATCCACAAACCGGAGGAGTCCTCGATACCTTGCGCGGCCACGCAGCGCCAGTCTTATCGGTGGACTTCAATCCCCATCAAAACCTGGTGGCCTCCTCCGGTGTCGACTATACGGTTATCTTATGGGACAGTCAGACCGGCAGCCCCGTGCACGTCATCAATGGGCATACAGGGAATGTCGGGTATGTGAAGTTCAGTCCCGACGGCCTGACTGTAGCCTCCTCGGCCGATGACGGAACGGTCCGACTCTGGAGCGTAGCTGACGGCCATCAGCTCTGGTCCGTCAACGCCGGGCAGGGTTGGGTCAATTGTGTGAACTTCAGTCCCGACGGCAGTTTGATATTGACGTGCGGGCACGATGGGTCGGTCGTATTGCGGAACGCGACAACCGGCCTCCAACTCAAACGACTGTCAGGCCATAACGCTCCGGTCATTCGCGGCGCGTTCAACCCGGCCGGCACTCTGCTCGCCACGGCCAGTTGGGATAGAACCGTTCGCCTGTGGGGGATCAAGGACAGCGACAGCGACGGAGTTCCGGATGTCAGTGACAATTGCCCCTTAACACCTAATAGCAGTCAGGAAGATGGTGATGCGGACTCGGTGGGGGATGCTTGCGACAACTGCCCCGTCATTGCAAATCCCGGCCAGGAAGACACGGACGGCGACGGTGTCGGCGATAGTTGCGATAACTGCCCCAATACCGGCAATCCGGATCAGGCCGATACTGATGGCGACGGCATCGGTGATACGTGCGATTATACCTGCGGCGACGCCAACGGCGATAGGACCATCAACGTGGGCGACGCTGTCTTTATCATCAATTTTGTCTTCAAGGGTGGTTCCGCGCCGGTCCCGCTGGGGGCTGGCGACGCCAACTGTGACGGCGCCCGGAATGTCGGCGACGCCGTTCATCTCATCAACTATATCTTCAAGGGGAGCATAAACCCCTGCTGCCCGTAGCCATCCCGCGATAGCCCGGAAAAGTAAGAACGGCCGGCTCAGCCCTTTCCCCCCCCAGCCCCCTGCGCCGTCCCGGCTGCGGAAGGGGTGAATAATCGCTTTGCCGATGCCGATTATGGCGTATATTACATGAAATACTACCGCTGGAACTGCGTGTTAGGAGTCAACCATGGTCAAGAAGCTCTTCCTTGCGTTTATCCTCTGCCTCAGTCTGCCGGTGGCAGGACTTGGAGCCGACCTGTACAAGGTCTATATCCAAGGGCAGGCGGACGCCGAGAAACTGATCGCATCTGGCGCTGAGGCGGTCATTCGGGTCAGCGACGGCTATCTGGCGCTGGCCGACAGCGCCGCCGCCGAACGATTGTCGACGTCCGGATTGAAGACGGAATTGGTGGCATCGGGGCTGGATAAAACCCTGTTGGCCCTCGACAATAGCCCCCGGCCATCGGCCGACAAGCGATATCAGGTAGTCTTTCAGGAAGAGCAGATACGTCTGTTGCGGGTGGATGGCCCGCAATCGTTGCTTCGCGACGATGGATCCTATCTGATCCCGCTGCGCGACGAGCCGCTCGCTGTCCGCTATAAGGTGCCGTTGAATCTCAACCCTGCCGCCGCCATTCAGGCCGACAGCCTCGTGGATTTGATCGGTTTGATCAGTCAGGACTCCCTGGTTTCATATCTCTCGCGCCTGCAGGCGTTCAACGGCCGGGTGGCGGGAACATCCGGTAATTACGCCGCGCGGGACTGGATCAGGTCCAAGTTTCAGTCGTTCGGCTATACCAATGTCACGCTCGATCCATTCATGGCTTATGTCTACACCGGCGACAAAACCTGCTACAACGTCGTGTGCAAGAAGACCGGTTCGGTCTATCCCAATCGTCAGGTCATCGTCGGCGCTCATTTCGACGGTGTCCCCAGTTCCCCCGGCGCCGACGACAACGGCACCGGCACCGCGGCCGTGTTGGAAATCGCCCGGGCGCTGTTCGGCAAGACCACCGAGATGACCTTTATCTTTGTCCTCTTTGATTCCGAGGAACAGGGGCTCAATGGTTCCTATCATTACGCGTATGAAGCCGCCAGTCGCCAGGACAGCATCATCTGCATGGTCAACATGGACATGATCGGCAATCAGGGGAATACCAACTTGGCCGATCTGCACTATGGCGCCGAAAACGCCTATGCCAAGCTATGGAGTCAACTAGGTGATTCTCTGGTTGGCATCCTTGGTCTCCTATCGGGCGGATCCAGCAACACCGATCACTACCCGTTTACCCAATACGGGTATGATGTCGTTTCATCTATCGAGCATATCTTTTCGTCGGTTTACCATACCCCGCAGGACAGCACGACCCACGTGAGCTATGACTATTTCACGCGGATGGTGCAGGCCAGCCTGGCGACCGCCTTCACGATCGATCGCGCGCCGCTTCCGGTCGAGATCACCTCGGTACGCGACGGCGGCGATGGTCAATCGTTGCAGGTAACCTGGCATTCGAAAGACCCCGCTCACGTGACCTTTTATCGCGTCTATTTTGACACCGAACCCTCCACCCGGCTTGATTCCATCACCGTTTCTTCGGGCGTCACCAGTATCCTTCTCACGGGCCTTACCAATGGGCAGGTATATCGAATGTACGTGACGGCCTTCGACACGCATGGCCACAGTTCGACCGTCTTTTCCGAAGCCCTCGGCACACCTCATATCAAACCGGCTCCGCCGCAGGGCTTAATCGCTCTGCCCCGGTATCGCGCGATTCGGCTGAACTGGGTGGCCAACAATACCGAACTGGATTTCTCCCACTACCGGATCATACGCGACGACACTCCTCTTCCCGACGCCGTCACCGATTCATTCTATATCGATGATGATTTCAATCTCGGGTCATCCTTCCACAGCTACCTGGTCGTCGCCGTCGACGCCGACAACAACATCTCGGACACCGGCGGCGTCCAGCCGCAAGCGAGTCGGGCAGCGACGCTGGAACCGGGTCGGATCCTGGCCGTCAATCGCTCCAGTAAGACATCTTCAAGCATTGTCAACGAGATTGTTACCGGCCAATTTCTGCGCGAGGCGCTGACCGGATACACCTTCGATTATTTCTCCGATACCGCCTGGGGCAGCATTAACCGCACCGATACGCTGCACCTGAACGACCTGCTCGATTACGAGGTTCTGGTCATCGGCGGAGAATCCGGCCGCGGCGATGATCTCGGCAATGAGGCGATTTTCGGCGGTTTCCTCGACACCCTGGACTACTTTCTCTCCATCGGCGGCAAGGCGGTGATTTTCGGCCGCTGGGGGGATTTATACTCCGGGGGAACCCACCTGACCGATACGGACGTGTACCAACCGGGAGCATCCGACTATGGGTACCGGTCCTTATTCCATATCAACAGCCGCGTCAAATACTTGACCAGTTACAGTTCGAACACGCTGACCTCGGATCTGATCGGCGCCCATACATTGGCCGCCGGTTATCCCGAATTGACCTGGGACTCGCTGGCTGCCGTCAACCACTCCGCGCCCTGGACCATCGCCACTGGAATTCCCTGCCCCTCGTTCGCCAATCTGACGGCGACGCCGGAAGTCATTTACACTTATAATTCCCGCAGTCACTTTGTGCTGACCGATGGGAAGCCGATCGCCTGGCGGTACCATGGGAGCGACTATCAGTACGTGTTTTTCAACATTCCGTTGTCATTCATTAACCGCGCCCAAGCCGTCGCCGCGCTGCGCCTGGGGGTGTCGGAGCTGATTTCGGCCGGATGGGGGGCCTCGACCGCCATCGCTCCCGACACGATCGATAGTCAGCACAACCCGCCGGCAGAGGTGTCGATCTATCTGGGCGATTTCATCAGCGGGAAAGCGGCGGCTGATGTCGACTTGAGCACAATCATGATCAACGGCAGTTTGGCGCCGGGAGCGACGGCCATATTGCCGTCGTATCCGCCGTTTTCGGGCCAGGTGCTTCAGATTCAGGTGCCCACGACCGCCTTTCTGGCCACCTATGGGATAGTGGTGGACACCGTCAGCGACACTTACGCCGTATCCTTTAAATTCACCGGCGACGCCAAAACCAACATCATCACCGGTCCGGTGACGCTGATCGGCCAAAGTTATCTGCCGGGAGATGCCAACGGCGACGGCCTCGTGAATATCGGCGACGCGGTGTCGATCGTCAACTACGTCTTCAAGGGTGGTCCGACGCCGAATCCACCAGAAGCCGGAGACGCCAACTGCGATAGGGCGATCAACGTCGGCGATGCCGTCTACATTATCAATTTCATCTTCAAAGGCGGCCCGGCGCCGGGATGCCATTGAGTCGGCAGCAAGATTTCATGGAAGGGATCGGCTGCCTGCCGATCCCTTCCTTCCATTGCCTGATCCTTTTTTGGCATCCCTCGCTTCCCGTCTTGCCTGACAGCCCGCCATCCCTTATTTTTAATCCGGAGTGAGGTCCCTGCGACAGCGCCGGACGTAACAAACCGCGGGTCAGTAAATCGTATGCGCCGACAGCTATTATTTGCGGTCATCACCATCGCCGCCGTCCTGCTGCTTCTCGAGGGCGGGGCCAGGCTGCTTGAAAGACATCTGGGGCCGCAGGCGTCATCGGCCGGCGACCGTCCCGGATGGCAGGCGGTCTTCTTTGGGACGCTTTTCGACTGGCACGAAAGCGACCCCAATCTTTTGTGGCGCTTCAAGGCCGGCCTTTCCGATCCCCTCATTTGCACCAACTCCGATCGTCTCTTGGGAGATCAGAAGGTCGGGCCGAAGACCCCACAGACCTATCGCATCCTCCTTCTGGGAGACTCCTCGCCGGTCGGCATGGGACTGTCCGTCCGCCGCCAGGCGTTCGGCGAGATGACCCGCTTTCTGCTCGACCGCAGCTTGGCCGGGCGCAAGTCGGTCGAACTGCTCAACGGCGCCGTATCGGGATATTCCAGCGAGCAGGTCCGGCGGTTTCTGGAAAGCAGAGGCTGGAAGTATGATCCCGATCTGATAATCATATACTGCGGTAATAATGACGCTTCGCTTTCGGGACGGTACACCGACCGCGAGCTCTTGGGACGGCAGCATTTCGCCTCCCTGCGCGCGGCGCTGTCACACGCGGCGTTGTACCGGGTTCTGCGCGGAATCCTGCAGGGGCGCGCCGACGATGGCTCAGCAGACAAAGAGATCGTGAGAATCCGGGTCTCCCCGCCTGAGTACGGTGAGAACCTGCGCGCTATCGCCGATCAGTGCCGGAGCCATGGCCGCCCGCTGGTCATACTTAAGCCTCCCGTTCCGTACCTCTGGCCGGCCGGACTGCAATTTAAGCCGTTTCTTCAGCTGGCCGGGCAGGATGGCCAGGCCATCCTGCCGCCGGAAATGGCCAGGCTTCTGGGACGGCCGCTGACGTATTGCCTTGACACGACTCGCTATCGACAGCTGTATGGCCAGGGTGACATCTTCACCCGGGTCGTTCTTTCGTCGGTCTATGCCGATACTCTCCCCCCGGGCGAGGCCGTTGTCTATTACTCGCAACAGCTTGCCCTGAGACCGGATGACCCGGTGTTGTTAAATGACCTGGGCGTCGCGCTCTGGCGCATCGGAGACTATCGCCGGGCTGATTCCGCTTTATTGGCCGCGCGCGCCTTGTTCGCGCGACGATACGGCGGCACGCTGACGCCGCTGATTCAAGCCGCCGTATCGCCGGTGCTGTTCAACATCGGAATTAATTATTTGTCGCAGGCCTCCGGTCCGGGGACAATCGATTACGATACGAGTGGCGCGGCTTTCACCTATCTCGATTCTGCCCTCCAGGCCGATTATTTTTCTCTCCGTATCAAGCGCGACTACTGGCGCCAGATTGACGCTCTGGCCGGTACCAACGGCGTGGCGGTCATCGACTTGCCGGCCATCTTTCGGGCCAGCGGGGGTGAACGGCTGTTCTTCGACCATTGCCACCCCAACGCCCTGGGTCATCAAGTAATTGCTCAGGCGCTTTATGATACCCTGCATGCCCGGGGATGGTAACGCTGAGACGTCATAACCGGTATTGTCGCTCGGATTATGATAGATGAATTCGAGTGAGTCGGTAAAATTTCATGTGGCGCCACAAATCGATTGACACGAGGGGGGGAAGTACAGCATATTATCTGTAACCGCCCGCCGCCTGACAAGGTCCCTCATCGGCGGCATTACATGTCGGATTACCGGCCGAAAGATTTTGCACGAGAGGTAGCGATCTGAATCAAGTCTGCTAACGGAAGATAGTGAAGGACAACGGCACGGCCCCGGAAATAGCCGTGCGCAGGAACCTGACATCGCGACAGCGAAATAGGCTGTCGAGCAAGGATTGCAGACTATGAGACGGATACTTGTGGCGCTTCTCATTACGGCCGCGACCCTCTCGGCGGCAGACAAAACCCCCTATAAGCATATTATCGGCGGCAACGGATACACGGGCACGAATCGGTATACCTTTCGATGGCTGGTGGAGCATTTTGACGCCTCGGCCGCCGGAGAGTATTCTTTCATGAAGGCGCTGGTGGACACGGCCCGGGCGCTCGGCCGCGACTTTCCCGTCGGTCCGTACGCCTCCAGCCAGGAGATCAACCTGTACGAGGGGGGCAACCCGGGGTTGACCTACCAGGCGCGGCTGGCCGACACCACCCGGCATTGG
>Ga0315283_10004531_pt1 | contig 12109 bp, 9 predicted proteins | sample YL17G09_0_MG_FD_204541 | JGI IMG/M metagenome (GOLD analysis project Ga0315283, IMG submission 204541) | Sediment microbial communities from Yellowstone Lake, YNP, Wyoming, USA - YL17G09_0 | ecosystem: Environmental > Aquatic > Freshwater > Lake > Sediment | place: USA: Wyoming | collected...
AGGGAGCAGAAGAAGGAGGCGTACTCCGGCGAGAAGGAGTTGGTCAGCATGCCGAGGCCGCCCACCGCGGTGCAGGCGACGACGGCCTCGTTCTTCTTGAGGACGTCTTCGACCCGCTCCACCACGGCCTCGGTCCGCTCCGCCGAGGCGGCGGGGGGCAGCTGGACGTTGAGGAGGAAGACTCCCATGTCCTCCTCGGGGACGAACCCGGCCGGGAGCACCTTGGCGAACCCGCCGGCGACGACGGTCGCGATCAGCACCCCGGCGATGACGAACACCGCCTTCCGCACCAGCACGCGGGCCCCGCCGACGTAGGCAGTGGTGGTCTTCTCGAACAGGCGGTTGAAGCCCTTGAAGAACGCGCCCAGCGGCCCTTTCATCGGTGAGTGGGGCTTGAGGATCTTGGCGCACATCGCCGGGGCCAGCGAGAGGGCCAGGAAGGCCGAGAGCAGCACCGAGATCGCGATGGTCAGCGCGAACTGGCGGTAGAGCCGGCCGGTCAGGCCCCCCAGCAGGGCCACTGGCACGAACACCGCCGACAGGATCAGCGCGATCGCCATCACCGGTTGCGCCACTTCCTTCATGGCCTGGATGGTCGCCTCGCGGGGTGCCAGGCCTTGCTCGATGTGGTGCATCACCGCCTCGACCACTACGATGGCGTCGTCCACCACGATGCCGATGGCCAGCACCAATCCGAACATCGTCAGGGTGTTGATCGAGAAGCCCAGCATCGGAAAGAAGAGGAAGGTCCCGATCAGCGACACCGGCACCGTAAGCAGCGGGATGATCGTGGCCCGGAAGCTCTGCAGGAAGATGAAGACCACCAGGCTGACCAAGATGAACGCCTCGATCAGGGTCTTCAGGATCTCGTGCATCGAGGCCTTGACCGCCGGCGTGGTGTCGTAGACGATCTTGTAGGACTGGTCGGGCGGGAAGTAGGCCTTCAGTTCCTCGAGGGTTTTGTAGAGGCCTTCGGCGGTCTGCAGCTGGTTGGCGCCCGGGAGCAGGTACAGCGCCAGCGACGCCGCGGGGCCGGTGGACCACTTCCCGGTCGAGTCCTTGACGATGGCCCGCCCGAAGGCCCGGTAGTTCTCACCACCCAGTTCCACCCGGCCGATGTCCCGGATCCGGACCACGTTGCCGCCCGGGCTCTGGCGGACGATGATGTTCGCGAACTCCTCCGGGGTGGTGAAGCGGCCGGGAGCCTGCACCGTGTACGTGTACTCCTGGCCCTTCGGCGATGGCGCCGCGCCCACCTGCCCGGCCGGGGCCTGCAGGTTCTGCTCCTTGATCGCCGCCATCACGTCCGACGGGGTGAGCTGGAGGGCGGCCATCCGATCGGGCCGGAACCAGATCCGCATCCCGTACTCGGCGGCCCCGAACAGGTCCACCTGGGCGACGCCGGGCACCCGCAGCATGGCGTCCCGGATGTTGATCATGGCGTAGTTGCTGAGGAACTGGGCGTCCCGGGTGCCCCCCGGCGAGTACAGCGACACCACCATCAGCACGCTGGGGTTGATCTTCTTGACCGTGACACCTTGCTGGAGCACTTCCTGCGGGAGCCGGCTCTGGGCCTGGGACACCCGGTTCTGGGTGAGGACGTTGTCCATGTCCCGGTCGGTCCCCACCTCGAAGAACACGTCGAGCAGCATCCGGCCGTCGCTGGTGTTGAGCGACTTCATGTAGATCATCTTCTCGACGCCGTTGACCTGCTGCTCGATCGGCGTGGCCACCGACTGCTCCACGACCTCGGCCGCGGCGCCGGGATAGGTCCCCTCGATCCGGATGTTGGGCGGCGCCAGCTCGGGATATTGTTCGATCGAGAGACCCTTGGCGACGAAGGCGCCCAGGATCGAGATCACGATCGCGATGACGATCGCGACAATCGGGCGGCGAATGAAGAATTCGGACATGGCTTACCGCGCCTTGGCCGTGTCCGCCCCGGCGGGACGCGCCGCGGTCGGGCGCACCTTCATCCCCTGCCGGACCTTCTGGAGCCCCTCCACCACGATCTGCTCGCCGGCCACCAGGCCGCTGGCGATGACCCACTCGTCTCCCACCCGATTGGTCGCCTGCACCGGCCGTATCTCCACCGTGTTGTCCGCCCCGACCACGGCCACGTTGTAGGTGCCCTGGAGTTCCTGAACGGCACGCTGGGGGATCACCACCGCGTTCTTCTCGATTCGGAGCGGCGCCCGCACCCGGGCGAACTGGCCCGGCCGCAGCACTCCCTGCGGGTTGGGGAACTCCGCCTGCACCGGCAGGGTCCCGGTCTGCGGGTCCACCCCGCGGCCGATGACCGTCACCCGCCCCTTGGAGGGGTGCACCGTGCCGTCCGCCAGCACCAGCTCCAGGTTCGACGCGCCGCTCGGAGCGGTACGTCCGTCCCCGCCCCGCTCGCGCACCAGGGTCAGGTACTCGCTCTCGGCGATACCGAAATCGAAGCGCACCTTGTCGATGCGGGAGACCACGGTCAGCACCGTCGGCTGGGGGGCGCCGACATAGGTCCCCAGGTCGATCTGGCGCAGTCCGGCCACCCCGTCGATCGGGCTGGTCACCCGGGTGTAGCCCAGGTCGAGTTGGGCCTTGTCGAGCATGGCGCGCGCCCCATCCAGCGATCCCTTGGCCGCCGCCTCGTTCGCCTCGGCGTTGTCGAGGTCCTGCTTGCTCACCGCGTTCTGCGCCGCGAGCGGCCGCAGCCGGTTTACCTGGACGGTGGCGCGGTTGAGCATGGCCAGGGCCTGGGCCACGTCGGCCTGGGCCTTGGACTCCGCGGCCTGGAACGGCCTCGGGTCAATCACGAAGAGCAGGTCGCCCTTCCGGACCAGCTCGCCTTCCCGGTAGGCCTGCTCCTGGAGGAAGCCCGCCACCCGGGCCATCACCTGAATGTCTTCCGCGCCCCGGATCTCGCCCGTGAACTCGGCCATGACGGGAACGTCGCGGCTCGATACGGCGGCAACCACGACCTCTGGAGGGACTGGAGGCGGCGCTGTCTTCTCGCCGCAGGCCACGGTCAGCACCAGGAAGGTCAGGACCAGCTTCTTCATCGGGGGGCTCCTCAGTCAACCGAGCAGAGTCGGAGTGCGGTGTCCGGCTGTAACATATCAGCTTGTGAAAGACGGTGCGAACGTCACGAAAACGGCCTGACAGGCTGGGGTGGGGTCAGAAGGACCACTCCAGCCCCAGTTGGTAGAACCGGTCGGAGGTGAAGGGATTGTAGCCGTAGAGCGTGGTCGAAAGCCGGCCGAATTCGGCAGTGATCGAAAGCCCCGGGTCCACCGTCCGCTCACTCTTGAGCACCCGGAGTCGCTGGATCGAGACCCCCGGCTGGAACCAGTCCTTGATCCGGAAGGAGCTGTTCCCCCAGGCGTAGAAGTAGCTCTCGGAGCCGTCGAAGGGGATCAGCAGTTCGCTCTCGTTGTAGACCGTCAGGCGTCCCCAGGTCAGCTCGAACTCGAGCCCGGGCGCCACGCCGTCGGTGTTGCCCACCGCCAGGCCCACCATGGGCGTGACCGCCAGGGCCACGCGGTCCCCGGTCTCGAAGATCCGGCCAACCCATCCGGAGAAGGTATCCTTGTCCTCGTAGCCGTACCGGGCCAGGAAATGCCAGGAGCGATGGTCTACACCGACCACGCCGATGGGCACGGTTTCCTCCGAGGCGGTGAGCCCCAGGTAGAGAGCCGCATACCCGGTCACGGCCGGTTCCGGCTTCTCCTGGGCGGATACCGGCGCGGCCGCGGCCAGGCACCCGAGCAGCAGCAGGCGACGCATCGGCCTAGCCACCCAGCGCGATGGTCAGCCCGACCAGGGCGCTTCCCAGCACGGCCACGCCGAGCCCGAGCCGGAAACGCGGCAGGCCGGCGAATCGGGCCAGGGCCGCCCCAGCGGCGAACAGCATCAGGATGGCGACGGCGTTGGATATCCGGAGCGCATGTTCCGGGGCGCGGATGAACACGAACGGCACCGCCACCGGCAGGGTCGAAACAAACACAAAGAGGAGTACCGCGATGGCCGCACGCACGTCAGCCGCGGTCACCGAGGCGCGGCTGGATGGTGCCGGCAATGCCCTCAGCCGCCCCACCGTGCGATCGAGCCACACCTCATCTGCCGCTGGGGCCAGGGCCTCGGACATGTGGTCATGAACCAGCCGGCGGGCCGTCGCGTCGTCCAGGGACTTCACCGCGCGGACCAGCGCGAACTCTCGGGCCCGCTGGACCATCGAGGTGATCACGTACATCACCGCGTCCACGATCCCCCAGGCCAGGTTGCAGCCCAGCGCCCCGATCAGCATCTCGCGGACTTCCTGCCGCCCGCTCGTCGCCACGCTCAGGGAGCAGGTGAAGGTCAGGGCCATGATCAGGCCAAAGATCACTTCGGAGACACGTTCCACCGGGTCCAGCACCCTATGCTCGCTGCGGAGCAAAGCGGCGACCCCACGATCGTCGGTTGTCATCCATGCCTCCAGGAGCTGTCCTTGTAGGCATCACACGCGCCCCGTATTATGGACTCAATTCTGGACACAAGCTAGCCGTGACCGCCGAGGAAAACCCGCTCAGACCCAGGGGGTAGAGATGTCCGGCAACAACTGGCGTCGCCCGTCCATTACCTGGCTTCTGGCCAGCGCCCCGGTGGCCATCCTCCTCGATCGGGCCGGGGCCTCAGCCCCGCTGGTCTTCTTCGCCGCGGCGCTGGCCCTGGTCCCTCTGGCGCACAGCATCGTCCAGGCGACCGAAACCCTCGCCGAGCATACCGGTCCCGCCCTGGGTGGGCTGTTGAATGCGACCTTCGGCAACCTCCCGGAGATGATCATCGCCGTAGTGGCCCTCCGGGCCGGCCTGGTGGAGATGGTCCGCGCCTCCATGATCGGCGCCATCCTCGCCAACACCCTCCTGGCCCTGGGGGTGGCCTTCTTCCTCGGTGGCCTCAAGGTCCACGTCCAGGAATACAATACGGCCGGCGCCCGTACCTACTCGTCCATGCTGCTGCTTGCTGCCCTGGCCCTTGGCATTCCCGCGGCCTTCCACCGCTTCCTGGGTGCGGAGACCACCTCCACTGCCGGCAGGACCGTCGATGTCGCCACGGCGGTCATCCTGCTGGTCACCTACGTTGCCTACCTGTTGTTCATGCTCAAGACGCACCCGGACTACTTCACGGCGAAGACGGAATCGGGTGAGAGTCACGGCAAGCCAAAGGGAAGTCCGCTCCAGCCGCTGGTCATCCTGGTGGCCGCCTCGGTCGGCGCCGCCTGGATGAGCGAGGTCCTGGTGGGGGCCGCCGAGGCCACGGGGGCGGCGTTGGGAATGTCGGACGTCTTCCTCGGCATGATCCTGTTGGCCATCGTCGGCGGAGCCGCCGAGAGCGGCTCGGCGATCACCATGGCGCTCAAGAACAAGCCGGACTTGGCCGTTGGCGTTTCCATGGGCAGCTCGATCCAGATCGCCCTGTTCGTGATACCGTTCCTGGTGCTGACCAGCGTGCTGTTCGCGCCCGAGGCCCTGACGATGGGGTTCAACCGGCTCGAGACCCTGGGCCTGTTCCTGAGCGTCCTGCTGGTCGCCACCATCGCGTCCGACGGCCGCGCGACCTGGTTCAAGGGGGTGCAGCTGCTGACGATTTACCTGATCCTCGCCGCGACCATCTACTTCCTGCCGGTCTGAGACTGGGGATTGGCGGTATGAGCAGTCGCCCTGGCGCCCTCGGCTCCTGGCTCCATGCGCACCGCTATGGGGTCCTGTTCTATACCATGCTGCTCTCGATCGGCAGCCAGCCTCTGCTCGGGGTGCTGGAGCTCCCGAGTTGGCCGATCGACATCCTGCTGGGACTCAGCCTCATCCAGGCTGCCTCCGCTGCTGCCACGGGCCGCAGCCGTTGGGTCCTGCTGGGGCTGATCGTCGCGGCGGTCGTCGTCCGCCTGGTGGGCCGGCTGTTGCACTGGAACATCGTGGTCCTCGATGCCGCGACGGCCACCTGGACGCTCGGGGCCTTTCTCGCCGCGGCCAGCGCCGTACGATTCATGCTCCGGCCGGCCAAGGTCGGGAGTGAGCACCTCTACGCGGCGCTCAGTGCCTATCTGCTGGTCGGGCTGTTCTTCGGCATCCTCCACTATGCGATTGCCGCCCAGTTGCCGGACGCCTACCTCGTGCTCGGCCAACCGGCCGCACCCGCGAATTTCACGCAGGCAGCGGCCATCTACTACAGCTTCGTGACGCTCGCCACGCTGGGGTACGGCGATATCGTCCCCGTCAGTGACGTGACCCGGGGCCTCTCCATACTCGAGGCGGTCGGGGGACAACTCTACCTCGCGGTGCTGGTGGCCCGGCTGGTCGGGCCAGTACTGCCAGGGTTGAAGTCCGGGGAGTAGCCGGGGGCAGACCTGCTCCCGGCTACGACAGCAGCTTGACCGCCCGGTCCACGTCCGCTGGCTTGAGATAGACCACGTAGCCGAAGCTGCCGCGGCCATCCGCCACCCCCGTGGCGGCAAACACCGCAATCCCCCCATTCGCCAGGGCCTGATTCACCCGGGCCAGTGCGCCCAGCTCATCGTCACCCTGCACCAGCAGGGCCGGGTGGGGACCATCGGCCGCCAGACCAGCGCGGCTCGCCTCGGCAGTGAACCGGCCGGCGTCCTCCGGAAAGAGCGTCAACTGGGTTCGCTGCGGTCCCATCGGGACCGACGCGAACGCCAGCAGGTTGATGCCCCGGTTGGCCAGCGCGGTGAGCAGCTCGGACGGTGCGGCGACCTCGCCGGAAACGGGGACGTAGAAGTAGTCGGCGCGGCGAACGGCGAATGGCATGGGTACCTCCAGCACATGGGACGCCTCGATCATGGCTGGGGGGCGGTGAGAATAGGATGAAGACCGGATGAGAACTTGGCTCGGGGAGGGTGCGAGCCCAGCCTCAGCCGTCGTAACCTCGGGGAATTGTTTCGACCGCTTTGATCCCCTGCCCTACGGCTTCACGACCCGATAGAGCCAGGCATCGCCGTGGTCATCACGCCATCCGATCGTGGCGCGCGCGAGGTCGGCGGAGGCGCTGATCCGCCCAGCGGCGTGAGGCACCGTCCCCAATGCCTCGACCCGGCCTGGCCCGGTGACCCGTGACAGCGACACCGTCTCTTCCTGCCCCCACACCACGAAGAGGATCGAGCCGTCGTCCTGCCACTGGGCGAAGGCGCTCTCGGCAAAGGTCGTCGCCCAGGGCGTCGACGTCCGTCAGCACGCCGAACCAGGTCATTGACCGCCTTGTCTACTCGGACATGCCGCCCTTCGCTTCTGGCGCGCCTCGGGGACCACGGGTAGCTTCGAATCGGTCCCCCATCATGAGGTCCCCATGTCCATCCGCATAGCCACGCTCCGCGCCACGACACTCGCCGTGATCGGGGCCCTGGTGCTCTCCGCCCAGGGACCAGTCCTCCAGGCGCAGGCTCGGCCGAGCCCGGCCAGCAACCCCGATGTGCTGGGCGCCGAGCGGCTCTTCTCGGCCTGGCTCGAAGGCCAGATCGCCTATCGCGGCCTGCCCGGGATCGTCGTCGGCGTCGTGTCCGATCAGGAGCTGATCTGGTCCGCCGGATTCGGCTATGCCGATACCGATGCCAAGCGACCGATGACGCCGGCAACCAGGTTCCGGATGGCGTCCCACAGCAAGCTCTTCACAGCCACCGCCGTCATGCAGCTCCGCGAGCAGGGGAAGGTCCGGCTCGATGATCCGGTCTCGAAGTACCTGCCGTGGTTCAAGGTCAAGGCCGCCGAACCGGACGACCCGCCGATCACGGTCGAGGAGCTGCTGACCCACAGCTCCGGGCTCCCGCGCGAGGCGGGACCGCACTGGACCACCTACGAGTTCCCCACCCAGGAGGAGCTGCGGAGCCTGACGCCAGAGCGGCAGGCCGCCTTTCCGCCGGAGGTCCGCTGGAAATACTCCAACCTGGCGTTTTCGCTCGCCGGGATGATCGTGGAAACGGCCAGCGGGGAGCGCTGGGCCGACTACATCCAGCGACACATCTACCAGCCCCTGGGGATGACCGCGTCCAGCGTCGACCAGAACGTGCCAGGGCTGGCGGTGGGCTACGGCCGCCGGATGCCCGACGGCTCTCGGGTGGTGATGCCGTTCGTCGACGCCCGCGGCATGGGCGCGGCGACCGGAATCACCTCTACGGTCGAGGACATGGCCAAGTTCGTCTCGGCCCAGTTCCGTACCGGGCCGATGGGCGGCAGCCAGATCCTGAGCACGGGCTCGCTCCGGGAGATGCACCGGATCCGGGTCCTCGAGAACAACTGGACCCAGGGCAACGCCATCGGCTTCGCGGTCAGCCGAGTTCGCGACAAGACCTACATCGGGCACGGGGGCGGATACCCCGGCTACACGACCCAGACCCTGATCCAGCTCGATGGCAAGGTCGGCGTGATCGTTCTCACCAACACCAACGACTCGAATCCCAATGACATCGCGATGCAGCTGATGAGTACGGTGGGAGAAGCGGTCGCGAAGGCGACGGCGGTCGAGCCGAAAGTGGTGGCCTGGGATCCCTCGTGGGCCCGGTTTGCGGGGCTCTATCGGGGTCGCGGGGGCGACGCCCAGGTGGTGCTGCTGAACCAGCGCCTGGTCATCATCACGCCGAACGCCCCGAGTCTCGACAACCCGGTCCGGCTCGAGCCGATCGGCAACGGGCTGTTCACATATGTCGCGCCGGGCGGGGGCGGTCCTGTGGGCGAGGTGGTCCGGTTCGTCGAGGAAGGTGGCCAGGTGGTCCGGATGATCACCGGCGATTCCTACGTGGATCGGGTGAAGGAGTAGCGGGTTCTTCTCTCGCTACGCCCGACCGTCACCCGATGACCAGCGTGCCGGCGATGGCGTCGTGCTGCACCGGCAGCCCCGAGAGGTTGCCAGTGGGCTGTCCGCCGACCCAATGGCCGTCGGACGCAAAGCGCGCCCCATGGCCGCTGCAGAGAAGGCCGGACCCGTTGATGTTGACCAGATACCCCTGGTGCGGACAGACCAGGGAGTAGGCGAGATAGGACGCATCGGCGGCGTGCACGACGGCCACCGGGACGCCCGAGCCGCTATCGACCCGCGCCATCCCCCCGACCGGTGTCAGGGCCGGGAAGTCCGACAAGCTCACCGTCAGTGGGAGGCCGCTGTTCGGGCCGGTGGAAGAACCGCAGGCGGCCAGCAACGCACCCAGGGCCACGAGGGTACTCTGCGCGACGAAGGCGCGCCGGCCGACCCTGGTGCAGCCCGGGCAGTTGGCGCCCGTTGTCTGGGGGGCATCCGGCATGGCAGGTGTCCTCTCGGCAGGAGTCCTGGACGGCGTCAGGCACCGTGACAGGACAGGAGACGCTCCGAGACCAGGGCCCACGCACAGCACCGCCGGCTCTTCGGGCGCCGGCGGCCTCCCTATTCGACTACATGAATCCGGACCGCACCGACGTCGCCACCCGGCCACCCTCCTGGCACATCGAGGACAGGTTGTTGCCACTGCCCGCGAACACCCATTGCAGCCCGTCGCCGGTCCCCGGCGCCCAGGCGTTGTTCCACCCCGGCAGGGCCGAGAAGTCCGGCAGGGTGAGTGACACATTGAGTCCGCCCAGCCACCCGGCCGTGGCGCTGATCACGCCACTCTTACCGACCGCCGTCTGGTCGGTGTAGCTGAACACCGCCGAACTGTTGAGATCGGCGGGCAGGGTGGTCACGACCATCGGCCGCTGGTACGGTCCGCCGGCATCAGATATCGCCGGGACCGGCAGGATACTCGGCAGCGTGATGTTGCGGGCCGCCATGGCGTGGAAGACCTCGGTCACGCTCCGGAACAGCCCCGATCCCGCCAGAGCCGTCACCGTGAGGTCGTGGAAGTCGGTCGCCGGCTGTCCCGACGGGGCACCGTAGGCATAGAAGGTCGGTGGGGCCGACACGTTGGCGGTGTACAGGCTTCCCACCGAGTGGCACTCCGCGCCCGTGGAGTAGCTCATGCTTTGGACGACGGTCTCCGCGCCGGTGCCACCCACCAGGGTCATGAACCCCGCCCCGGCCGTCACCGCGGCGTTCACGTCCACCGTCCCCACCGAGCCTCCGCTCGCCGGATTGAGCCCTCGACTGAAGAAGATCTTGTCGGTGCCGCTGATGCCGGCCACCGGCCGGATGTAGGCGACCAGGTCGCGGGGGCCATTCTCGGTGTCGGTCAGCTGGAACGGCCCGTCCAGGAAGGCGTTGACCGACCCGCCGCCGAACGAGATCGTCGCCTGTAATCCCGCCCCCAGGTTCGCCACGGTGCCGTTGACGGTCCTGTTGCTCGGCGTTTCGGTGCAGAAGTTGAGCGGCGCGGCGGTCAGCTCCGTCTGGCTGAAGTACAGCACCGAGATTTGCGAGGTGCTGCTGGCTCCGAGCAGCACGTACGCCAGGCCCCCCTTCGACTGGGTGATATTGAACTGGTACACGTCCGCCGCGCCGACCACGCGAGTCCAAGCGCCGTTCCCGTCCTGATAGGCCAGCCAGACGGCCTTGTCTGCGGCGGTGCAGGCCGCAAAGCTCACCGTCGTGTTGCCGCCCGCACTCGGGGCAGTCACCGTGAGCTGGAGCGGCGTACTATGGTCCTCCAGCGTCAGCATCGGTCCGTTGCCGGCCCGCGTCGGCTGCGCCCCCACTCCTGCGACCGTCAGGTTATAGACTCCAGGCGCGACGGCTGCGCCCACCGTGATCGTGAGCACGGAGCTGTTCCCCGCCACCGGGTTGCCGGCAAAGGCGCCGGTGACGCCCGCCGGCGCGCCGCTGAGCGCCAGGGTGATCGCACCGGTGTAGTTGGTACGCGTGATGTTGACCGTGGTGGTGGGCGTGTTACCGCCCTGTGCGATGGAGAGCGCCGCCTGAGTGAGCGCCAGGGCGTAGCTCGGCGTGGCGGTCACCGTGAGCGTAAGCGGTGTGCTCTGGTTCCCCGCCGTCGCCGTGGTCCCGTTCACCGTGAGATTGTACACCCCCGGTGTCACTGCGGCCCCCACCGAGAGGGTCAGTACCGAGCTGTTCTCCGTCGGCGCCGGCGGTGCGAACGCCGCGGTCACCCCCCCCGGCAGGCCGCCCACCGACAGCGTCACCGCGCCGGGGAAGTTGGTCCGGGCGATGTTGACCGTGGTGGTGGGCGTGCTGCCGCCCTGCACGATCGTGAGTGCCGCGGCGGACAGTGAGAGCGTGTAGGTCGGCACCACCGCGGCGGTCACCGTGAGGGTCAACGGCGTGGTCTTATTTCCCGCCGTCCCATTGGTCCCGTCCACCGTGAGGTTGTACACACCCGGCGTCACCGCGGCCCCCACCGAGAGGGTCAGTACCGAGCTGTTCTCCGTCGGCGCCGGCGGCACGAACGCCGCGGTCACCCCCCCAGGCAGGCCGCCCACCGACAGCGTCACCGCGCCGGTGAAGTTGGTCCGGGCGATGTTGACCGTGGTGGTGGGCGTGCTGCCGCCCTGCACGATCGTGAGTGCCGCTGGCGAGAGCGAGAGGGTGTAGCTGGGCGTGGCCGTGACGGTCAGCGCATAGGCCGCCGTCGCATCGGTGAGCCCGGCAGCCTTGCCACGAACCGTGATGTTGGAGGTACCCACCGGCGTCGCGGCTCCGATCAGGACCGTCACGGTCGCGGTGGTGGTCCCGCCGGCCGTCACAATGTTACCGACCGTGGCGGTCACCCCGGCCGGGGCTCCCTCCACCGTGAGCGCGACGTCACCGGTAAAGCCTCCGCTCCGGGTCAGCGTCGCGGCCACCGCCACCGTTCCGCCTTGCTGCACCGAGCCGCTGGTCGGGTTGAGTGACAGGGCGATCGCCCCCACCGGCTCGGTGTTGCCGTCACCCTCGGACGTGCAGGCCAGCGCGGCGAGCAAACCCGCGGTAACGACAACGGCACGACTTGACCAACGGTTGGACCGGTAGGGCGACAAGGGGGACCTCTGCCACGAATGGCGGATGTTGGGAGGGTATCCCTGGCAACGTACCCCCTAATGCGGGCATTGTCCAATAGCGAATCCTGGCAACGGTGTCGTGGGGGCTCTCGGCCGCATCACCGACGACCGAGAGATACCGGCAGACTCGAGCGGGCACCCGCGATCCCCAACCTGATGCGATAGACCTCGTT
>Ga0315283_10004532_pt1 | contig 12108 bp, 13 predicted proteins | sample YL17G09_0_MG_FD_204541 | JGI IMG/M metagenome (GOLD analysis project Ga0315283, IMG submission 204541) | Sediment microbial communities from Yellowstone Lake, YNP, Wyoming, USA - YL17G09_0 | ecosystem: Environmental > Aquatic > Freshwater > Lake > Sediment | place: USA: Wyoming | collected...
GCACGATGCTGACGTGCTGGGCCTGGGCGTGCTTGACCACGTTCGTGAGGGCCTCCTGCACGATCCGGTACAGCGCCGTCTCGACGTCGGCCGGGAGCCGCTGCGCTCCGAGGCGGGCTTCGACCTGCACGTCGAGCAGACCGCCCTCGCGCACCGTCTGGCCGAGCCGCCGCAGGGCAGGCTCGAGACCGAAGTCGTCGAGGGCCGACGGGCGGAGCTCGACGGCGAGCCGCCGCACGTTCTGCAGCGTTTCGACGACGAGCTCGCGCAACGCGGCGGCGGCTGCGTGGGCCGCCTCGGCGCTCTCCGACCGCTCGACCGCCGCGAGGCCGAGCAGGATCGAGGTCAACGCCTGCCCCGTCTCATCGTGGAGCTCCCGCGCGAGCCGGCGACGCTCGACCTCCTGAGCCTGCACGGCCCGGCGCAACGCATCCCGCTGCACGCTGCCGGCATTCTCGATCGCAACGGCCGCCTGGGCCGCGAGGAGCGTGACCGTCTCCTCGTCCTCCTCGGTGAAGCCGCCCGCCGGCTGCTTCTCGGCCAGGTAGAGGTTCCCGAATGCGACGCCGCGCGTCATCACCGGGACGCCGAGGAAGCTGTGCATCGGAGGGTGATTCGGTGGGAAGCCGACGGAGCGCGGGTCGCGGGTGAGGTCGTCGAGGCGCAGGGGCCGGGCATCCTCGATCAGAACTCCCAGGATTCCGAGACCGCGCGGCACGTCGCCGATCGCCGCGCGAGCCTCGTCGTCGAGACCGTGGGTGACGAACCGCTCGAGCCCGTCGCCGCTGCGGTCGATCACGCCCAGTGCCGAGTAGCGAGCTCCGGTCAGCTCCGCGGCGATGCGAAGAAGCGTCAGCAGGACCGCGTCGAGCGACAACTCCGACGTGATCGCAATGCCCGCCTCGACGAGCGCACGCCGTCTGTCGTCTACGTCCACACTGACATTCAACACGTTCGCGACACGGCGACCGGTGTCTGCAGGCAAACTTCTGGGTGATGCCGCCGGTTCCGAAACCGAAGACCGCGAAGAACGGCCGTAACCGCAACCTCTTCATCGCGCTCGCGATCGCCGGCATCGTCGCCGTGGCCCTGATCGCGGGCAGCATCGTGCTCTCGCGGGAAAGCGGCAAGGATGCCGCCGACACGTCGACCGCGCCGACGAGCTCGACGCCCGCACCGGTCGCCCTCGTCGCAGGCATCCCACAGAAGGGAACGGTGCTCGGCAATCCCGACGCGAACGTGCGGATGCTGCAGTTCGAGGACATCCAGTGCCCGATCTGCAAGACGTACAACGACGACGCGCTTCCTGCCATCATCGACGAGTACGTGCGACCCGGCAAGATCAAGATCGATTTCCGCGGGCTCGCGTTCCTCGGGCCGGACTCCACGAAGGCGCTACGGATCTCGCTCGCCGCCGGCTTCCAGAACAAGCTCTGGGAGGTCGTCGGGCTCTTCTACGAGAACCAGGGGGCCGAGAACAGCGGCTGGGTGACCGACACGCTGGTCGACGAGATCCTCGCGCAGGTTCCCGGCCTCGACGCCGAGAAGGTCAAGGCCGATGCCCTCACCTCCGCCGTGACCTCACAGGTCGTGGCCACGCAGGCACAGGGCGAGAAGCTGAAGGTGCCGGGGACGCCGGCGTTCTACATCGGTATCGGTGCCGAGCCCGTCTACAAGATCGAGCCGCGGTCGTTCAGCCCGAGCGAGTTCCGCCCGGCGCTCGACGACGCGCTCGGCCAATGACCCGGCGCAGGGGCCGGATGGCAGTGCTCCTCGGGGCCGCTGCCCTGAGCCTCGTGATCGCAGCGGGCCTCGGCGCGTCACCGGGCACGGCGCTCCTCAACGGCATCCCTCAGCGCGGAACGATCCTCGGTGAGAAGACCGCCACGGTGACGCTGATCCAGTTCGAGGATCTCGGCTGCTCGCACTGCAACGACTACACGCAGGAGGCCTTCCCCGCGATCGTCCGGGACTACGTCCGGACCGGCCTCGTGAAGGTCGACTTCCGTGGCCTGGGCGTCGTCACCCGTGCGTCCGAGCCGGCGGTGCGCTACACGATCGCCGCATCGCGCCAGAACAAGCTCTGGCAGGTCGCCCAGCTCTTCTACGAGAACCAGTCGAAGCTGAACGAGCTCGCGACCGACCGCGGGGTCAAGCGGCTCGTGGCCGGTGTCGCCGGGCTCAACGCCGCTCGGCTCGTCGCCGACGCGAAGACCCTCTCGGTCCGGAAGCAGGTCGCGGCCCACGCCGCCGAGGCGAACCGGCGGAAGGTCCCGGGCACCCCATGGTTCTTCGTCAAGATCGGCACCGCAGCTCCAAGGATCGTGCGGCCCACGGCCTATGACGGCGACGCCTTCAAGGTGATCCTCGACGAGGCGCTCGGCCGCTGACGCAGCCGCTTCTGCTCACCCCTCGGCGGTCGGCGCGAGTGACCTCGCCGCCGCGTCCTCGCGCTCGGAGAGGATCGCGAGGACGAGCAGGACGGTGCAGAGCACGAAGGCCGTGAGCGAGAGCGTCGGGATGGTGACGTAGCCGAACTCCTCGATCCATTTCGTCGCGCAGCCGCCGGGAGCGGAGATCAGGCAGGTCTTGGCCTGCTCGACGATCCCGCGCTCGATCAGCACGTGGTAGATCGTGAAGGGGATACCGATGATCGGGAGCGGCAGCACGTAGCGGGCCGCCCGGCGGTCGTGTGCGAGTGCCATCAGTGGCACGACGATCGCCAGCGGGTACATGCAGATGCGCTGGAACCAGCACAGCTTGCAGGGGAAGAAGTCGGCGATGTCGGAGAAGAACAGGCTGCCGAGAGTCGCCACCGCGGCGACGACGAACGTGAGCCACAGCTCGTTGCCCCACATGAGCTCGCGGGCGAATCGCAGCGGCCCTCCTGCCCCGAACGCGGCGAGCAGCGCTGCGGCGAGCAGCGCCACGGCGGCGATCTGGCCCACGATGCCGAGCGCGGCGAGGGCGACGGTCACCGCGTGCGTCACTGAGCGTCGCCCCCGGCCATCGCACCAATCGTAGCGCCCCCCTCGGCCGCTGGACGCTCCGTCGACCGCGGTATCGTGACGCCGATGGGACGTTCGACTCTCACCATGGCAATGGTCGTCGCTGCGGCCGCGCTCGCGGCCGTAGGCTGCGGTGGCACGGACGCGGCCACGCCGCCGTCCGCGACGACGGGAACGACGCCCGCTCTTCCGGGCACCGTCGCGGCGGGCAAGGCGGTGTTCCTGGGCGTCTCGGGGTGCGGCGGCTGCCACGCGCTCGCGGCTGCCGGCGCGACCGGCTCGGTCGCGTCGGACCTGGACGAGAAGAAGCCGAGCGAGGCGCGCGTCCGCGAGTTCGTCATGGAGGGCAAGGACGCCATGCCGGCGTACGAACAGCTCAGCGAGCAGGAGATCGCCGACGTCGCCGCGTACGTGGCGACCGTTGCCGGCCGGTAGGACGAAAGCGGGGCGAGACATGCGCCTCGGCCCCTGCAGTCCCCGGAAGGCCGTCGTCCTGGCCCGGAGGGAGGGTTCACCGGGAACCGTAGGTTCCCGGCTTCAGGATCCGCGCGTAGCGCGGCAACAGGAATCAGGTGAGGGAAGGTGCGATACGCTTTTCCATCGCGCCTTCCCTCACGTCATCGGCACCTGGCGGAGGATGTCGGTCTGGATCCGATCGAGGATCTCGGTCAGGCTGTCGCCCGTGGCGGTGATGCCGTGGTTCCTGAGGCCGATCACGGCGTGGGCGGGGTCGGGCTCGCGGTCGATCAACTCGGCCACGGACTCGGCGAGCTCCTGGGTGCCGCACGGGTAGTTGATGTCGGTGGCGGCGATGCCCTCCATCCACGCATGGACGTGCAGGATCGCGCCGACGTCGGGATGGGACTGATAGATCATCCAGTGCTCGATCGCATCGACCGACACGCGGCGAGGCTCGACGCCGGGCGGGACGCTGATTCGCATCCGTGCGTTCTCCTCGTCGTACCCCGTCACGAGCAGGATGTCGCGGCCCGCCTCCTCGAGGGCGGTCTTGTCGACGCCGGAGGCGCTCATCCAGAATCGCGTCTCGTCCTTGCGTGCGGAGAGGTTGCCGTACGAGAGGCCGCCGACCTGGTACAGCCGCATCACGTGCCTTAGGTCGCGCTCGTTGAGGAACTCGTGCACCGGAAACGGTGCCGGCAGCAGGTCGAGCTCGCCCATGCGCTTCCCGGCGGCGCTGATGTCGGCCGTGACCTCATCACCGTCCCAGAGCTCGGGCTCGAGATCGGTGACGAACTCGTTGTCGATCACGAGCTTCGACTTCGCAAGCGGCGCAAGCCGCTCGAACACCTCGGCCGGGTCGTCCGAGATCTTGTAGGTGCCGCGCTCCATCGTCGTGAACCACACGCCCTGGCCGGGAACGTGGAGGACGACGACGTTCGCGAGCGTGCGCACGAGGTTCGGATAGCTCGTGCGGAGCACGTCCTCCGGCACTTCGTCCAGCTCGTAGAACGAGGCCGAGTAGGTGCCACGGGATGACCGCCGAAACGCTTTCGGATCCTCCGTGTCGAACATGTTGAGGACGAAATCGGCGTCGGCATGGTCGGCGACGAGCTCGAAGCCGTCTGCCTCGAAGGCCCTGCCGACTGCCCGCACCCACTCCTCGTGGCTCGGAGAGGTGGATGTTCCCCAGATGGCGTACTTTCGCATCGGCATTACTCTAGCGCCCATCGCAGCGGGTGGCCCGGGCGCCGAAGCCCGGGCCACCGATTCGCCGAACCCTCTCCCCGCTCCTACTTGACGGTGAAGCCGATGTACTGCCCCGCCGTGTAGTGGCTCGGCAGGTTGCAGAGCAGCTGATACTTGCCCGGCTTGAGGGTGAGCGTGACTCTCCCCGTTTTCCCGTGGTCGACCACGGCCTCGCCGACGGCACCCTTCTCACTGACCTCGTGCTCAGCGTTCTCCTTCAGCTTTCCCGGAGGCACGATGGTCTTTACCACCACCATCTCGTGGTTGATCTTGCCGACGTTCGAGACCACGAAGGTCACCTTCCCGGCCTTCACCGTGGTGACGGAGGGGATGATCTTGAACTCCTTCAGCTTGACCGTCACCTTGGTCGGCGTGGTGGCGGCTCCCACGCCCGAGACGAGAACGGCCGCGACCGCGAGGGCCAGGAGCAAGAGGATTCTGCGCATACAGGGACTCCTTGGTTGGAAGGGACAATTGCTTGTAGCCGAACGCCCATCGCCCGGGCATCCGGGGAGACGCCGAGGTCGGTTGCGGGAAAACGCTTACGGGAAGAGGTCGCGCTCGCTTGGCATCACGAGCTCTGCGGCGAGTCCCTCGCCCGGGGACTCGACACCTCGGACAATTGCGGCGGGAACGTTGGCCGCCTTCCCCATCACGAGCTCGGCTGCTCCCGCTATCTCGTCCGCCACCGCGATCATCGTCGATTGCAGCTCGTACCCGACGCCATCCCGCGAGCCTCGCAGATCACGGAGGGCAGCCAGCCCGGCCACACCGAGCGCCACGTCCGTTGTCCCCTGCCGCCACGCCCGCCCGAACGAGTCGCTCACGATCACGCCGGGAACGACACCCGTCAGCTCCGCCAGCCGGTCGCGCAGCGCTGCGGCAGAGGCATCCGGGTCGAGCGGCAGCAGGATCACCGTCCCCGGGCCCTTCGCGTTCGACGCGTCGACACCCGCGGAGGCGCACACGAAGCCGTGCCGCGTGCGGGAGATCACGAGCGGCGGCCGGGAGCGCACGACCTCGGCGGACTCCCGCAGGATCACCTCGACCTGGCGCGGGTCGCCGTCGTCGCCTGCGAGCTCGACGGCACGTTGAGACGGCACCACCTCGTCCAGGCGCACGACGCGGCCCTCGACCTTCGAGACGGCCTTCTGCGCGACGACGACGACGTCGCCGGGCTCGAGCCCGCCGGCACGGCCGCACGCTTCGGCGAGGAGCCGTCCGAGGTCGTCTCCCTCCTCGAGCTCGGGCAGGCCCGCGAGGCCGATCACACGAACCTCTGCGGGCACGTCAGTGAACGCCGGTGACGCGCAGGCCCGCGTGTGCCTTGTAGCGCTTGTTGACGTTCACGATCACCGCGGTCATGCCCTCGAGGGCACGGGCACTCGCGAGTGGGCCGGCGTCGATCGCGCGGCCCGACGTCACCTTGCCCGCGAGCTCGAGGACGAGCGCCTTGGCCTCGGCATCGTCGCCGCAGACGAGCGTGTCCTCGTCGGGCGCCTCCTCACCCCCGAGGTTCGAGGCGGCGAGCGAGTGAAGACCCGCCACGACCGGGCCGTCGAGCACGTCCTGGATCCTGCGGGCGATCGACGTCGCCTCACCGGTCGGAAGCACGCCCTCCTTCGTGAACGAGAGCTCTGCGGCGACGGAGAGCACCGGGGTCGTGCCGATCGCCGCGCGCAACGAGCGGGCGGTCTCGACGGCACCGTCGGCTTTCGTCGTCAGGACGACGAGATCGGCTCCGCGGGCTGCATCGTCGTTCGTCGCGCCTTCGACACCGAGCTCGGCACCTGCGGCCCGGGCGCGCTCCGCATCGCGCGAGCCGATCACGACCGCGTAGCCGGCCTCTCGCAGGCGGACGGCGAGCGCCATGCCAAAGCTCCCGGTCCCTCCGATCAGGGCGATTCTCACGATGGTGCCTCCATTGCTGCCTCCAGAGTGGTCTGCGCGAGCCGGCGGGCTGCCTCGCGATCGGCCATGAGCGTATCCGTGACCACCAGGGCCACGTCCGCTTCGGCCGGCGCATCGGCCCGGTCGATGACGAGCGCATCGAGCACGCCCTTGTAACACTTTGTCACATGCGCCGGGCTCGTTCCGCCGACGAGGCGCCGCAGCATGCGGTCGAGCGGCCCGCGGACGGCGAGGCCGCCGATCAGCGGGCTGACCGCAACGGAGCGCACGCGCCGGGCCTCGAGCGCGGCGCGGATGCCGGGCACCGCGAGGATCGGGTGGATCGAGACGAACGGGTTGCTGGGAGCGATCACGATCGCGTCGGCGGCGGCGATCGCAGCGAGGACGCCGGGGGCAGGCCGGGACGTGTCCGCACCCTCGTAGACGAGCGCGTCGACCTCGTCCTCGTGCCGGCGGGCGACGAACCACTCCTGGAACGCAAACGTGCCCTCCGGGGTGACGAGGAACGTGCGCAGCCGGTCGTCCGTTGCAGGCAGGAGGCGCGTGCCGAGGCCCGCCGCCCGTGCGAGACCGGCCGTGACGGCCGAGAGCGGCTCGCCGCCGCGGAGTGCCTGCGAGCGGACGAGGTGAAGGCCGAGATCGAGGTCGCCGAGCATGAACCAGCCCTCCCCACCCCAGGCGCGCGCCGATTCGAGAGCCTGCCACGTCTCATCCGCGCGCCCCCAGCCCCGCTCGGTGTCGTTCAGCCCCGTCAGGCCGTAGAGGACGGAATCGAGGTCGGGCGAGACGTGCAGGCCGAGCACCTCGAGGTCGTCGCCGACGTTGCCGACGACCGTGAGCTCTCCCGGCGCGAGCAGGTCGTGGAGACCGGCCGCGAGCTTCGCCCCGCCGACGCCGCCCGAGAGGAGAACGACGTTCATGCCCGGAGAGTGGCTTGCTCGAGGTCGGCGACGGTGTCGACGTCGTCGCACAGACCGGGTAGCTCGAGGTCGTGAACATCGAGCCCGAGGGCTGCTGCGTGCGCCCTGAACCGGGCGGCACTGCCGGGGCCGTAGAGCGGCTGGAACGCGGCGGCGAACGGAAGCCCGAGCGCGTTCGTGGTGCCGTCGGCGGCCGCTGCGAGGGCAAGTGCACCTGCCCTCGCGGGCGCGGCGAGCGCCTCGAGGTCGGCGGGCTGCACGCTCGGTAGGTCGGCGTTGACGACGAGACAGACGCCCTCCGCTGCAGCGAGCCCGGCCCCGACGGCAGCAGCCTGGCCGCCGCCCGGGTCGGCTACGACCTCGACACCGAGCTCGGCTGCGATCACCCTGGCGAGGGCGTCGTCGGTGACGAGGCGCACGTCGGCGGAGAAAGCCGCCCCAGCCTCGAGCACGCCGCGGAGCATCGCGAGCGCGACCTCGACACGGAGCTCGTCGGGGAGGCGGCTCTTGCCGCCGGAACGGAAGGGGACGACGACCGTGGCCACGCCGAGAGCCTACGCACGACTCGACGTCACCGGACGCGTCAGGCTGCGTGGCTCGAAGCGCCGGGCCCTGTGGTGGCCCACTCGTGCACTTCGAACCAGTGCGTGCCGACGAGCGCTGCCGCCACCTCCGCGTCCGTATGGGCGCGGTTGTAGACGTGGTGGTCGAGGTCACAGCACATCTCGACCTCGCCGAGCGAGACGTGCGAGATCTTCGAGAGCACGTCGAACGGCAGCTGCGCGTCGGCGACCGAGATGTGCTTGAACTGGAGATCGGGCGCGAGCTCCATCAGCTCGGGCCACTCGGAGCAGGTCTTGTAGCTCATCGGATCTCCTGATTCGCCCCGGCTCGCCACGTTCCTCCGAGCTGGACGAGGCCACGCTCCTCGCCGTCCGGATAGACGAGGAACCCGAGTGCCTCGTCGAGCTGGTGCAGCGTCCCCCCGTCGGCGCCGACGAGCCCGAGCCGCACCCGGAAGCGGCCGAAGGCGAGCACGGGACGTTCGATGTCGAGCCGCACGGTGGCCGTACCTGCGCCTGCGGGCCACCCGAGGGTCGAGAGGTCGACCGCCTCCTCGGCGACCAGGAGCCCCGTAGTGTCGCGCAATTCGAGCTGCAACCTGGGCGGCGCGACGGTCGTCTTGACCCTGAGGTCGATCTCGAGCCGGATCGGCTCGCCGGCCAGGTACTGCTGCCGCTCGTCGCCGTTCGCATCGAGAAGCCGGGCCCCGGCGATCTCGGCCTCGCCGCTCCCCCACTCGCGCAACCCGCCGCCCCGCTCTGCGGGGTCGAGCTCGTCGGCGAGGAGGCGCCGGTAGCGCGCGATCGCCTCGTGGGTGGGCCCGTCGTAGACCTTCTCGCCGGCCGAGAGCAGGATCGACCGCTCGCACAGGCGCTCGACCGCCTGGGCGTCGTGGGAGACGAAGAGAATCGTTCCACCCTGGTTCTTGAAGGCGGCGATGACGCCGAAGCACTTGCGCTGGAAGTTTTCGTCCCCGACCGCGAAGACCTCGTCGAGGAGGAGCACGTCGGCCTGCAAGAAGGCGGCGATCGCAAATCCGAGCCGCATGGCCATCCCGCTCGAGTAGGTGCGGACGGGCCGGTCGATCGCATGCTCGACCTCGGCGAACGCGACGATCTCGTCGAAGCGTTCGCGGATCTCCGCCCGTCGCAGGCCCTGGATCGACCCGTTCAGGTAGACGTTCTCGCGACCGCTGAAGTCCGGGTGGAAGCCGGCCCCGAGCTCGAGCAGCGAGCCGATCCGGCCGTCGACCTGCACCGTGCCGGTCGTCGGCTTGATGATTCCGGCGAGGACCCGCAGGAGTGTCGACTTGCCCGAGCCGTTGCGGCCGATCAGGCCGACCGCCTCACCGGGCGCGATCTCGGCCGTGACGTCCCGCAGCGCCCAGACGTCCTCCCCACCGGTGCGCCCCCGGGCGACGAGGAGGTCCTTGAGCGTGCGGGTTTCTCGGGCATGGACCCGGAAACGGCGCGAGACGCCGGCGGCCGAGATCGCGCCTAGTGGGATGTCCCGCAACGTTCCACCCGTAAAGCATACGTTGCAGGACATCCCACTCGATGTTGATTGCAGTAGTGCGGCGTCTCACAGCGATGCTGTCTTGGGTCAAACGTTGTGAGACGCCGCACTGGAGCCCGCGAGCTCATCGGCCCGCCCCCGCGAACGAGGCGCTGCGCTCGCGGACGAGCGCCGCGAGCCGCGTCAGCTGATCGGGATCGACCGAGGGGAAGACGCCGTGGCCGAGATTGAAGATGTGCCCGGGTCGCCCTCCAGCCCGGGCCAGGATGTCGAGCGCCTCGGTCTCGACGACCTCCCACGGCGCGAGCAGCACGGCCGGATCGAGGTTCCCCTGTACCGCACGGCCGGGCACGCGGGCCCAGCCCGTGTCGAGCGGGATACGCCAGTCGAGGCCGATCACGTCGCCGCCCGCCACAGCCATCTCCTCGAGGAGCGTCGCCGTGCCGGTGCCGAAGTGGATCGTGGGCACGTCCACCGCTGCGAGGACGCGGGCCGAGTACGGCGCAACGTGCTCGCGGTAGTGCGCCGGCGAGAGCGCGCCCACCCAGGAGTCGAAGAGCTGGATCACGTCGGCGCCCGCACGCGCCTTGGCAGCGACGTACGCCGCGAACGTCTCGGCCAGCTTCGCGAGCAGCGCGTGCCAGACCTCTGGCTGCCGGAGCATGAGGCTCTTCGTGAGGGCGAACTCGCGGCTCGGCTTCCCCTCGACGAGATACCCCGCAACGGTGAACGGGCCGCCGCAGAAGCCGACGACCGCCTGGTCGGGTCGCAGAGCGGCGCGGACGAGCCGCACCGCCTCCAGCACGGGGGCGAACGCCTCCTCGGGATCGGGGATCCGCAGGCGCTCCACGTCGGCGAGGGTGCGCACGGGCTCGTCGATCACCGGGCCGACGCCCTCGACGAGGCGCACGTCGATTCCCATTCCGAGCACCGGCGTCATGATGTCCGCGAACATCACCGCCGCGTCGACGTCGTGACGGCGGACAGGTTGCAGCGTCACCTCTGCGCAGAGCTCGGGGGTGTGGGCGACCTCGAAGAATGCGTGCTTCGCGCGGATGGCGCGATATTCGGGAAGCGACCGGCCCGCCTGGCGCATGAACCACACCGGCGTCCGCTCGACTGCCTCGCGCCGGGCGGCGCGCACGAGAAGCGGCTCGCTCACCCAACTAGAGTAGCCCCCATCGTGAACCGCGTCGGCGAGCACCCCGTCACCGCAGGGCCGCTGGCACCCCGCTGGCTCGCGTGGTCCCTCGAGAGCCCCCGCGCCGGCGTCACGTCCGTCGCACGCGTCTCGCTCGAGAATGCGGGCACGGCGACCTGGCGCTCCCACGGCGCGGACGGCGTCAGGGTGTCCTTTCACTGGCTCGACCCGCTCGGCAACCCGATCGTCTGGGACGGGCCCCGAACCGGCTTGCCCCATGTCGTCGCCCCGGGAGAGCAGGTCGAGCTCGAGCTGGCGGTGACTGCGCCGCGCCCTCCCGGGGCGTACCGGCTCGCGTTCGATCTCGTCGAGGAGCACCGGTTCTGGTTCGCCGAGGTCGGAGCCACCCCACTCGAGATCGCGGTCGACGTCGCGCCGCGGATCGCCCAGCGGACGCTCGCCGTCCGGATCCACGGCCGCACCGACCCCGCGACGACTGCCGCGCTCACCGAGCAGGAAGAGCCCATCGTCGAGGACGAAGCCGACGTCGCTGCCGTCGCCCACCTCGTGTCGGGAGCGGTGCCACCGCCCGGGTGGTCACGCCTCCTGCTCGACGCGCATGTCGAGGGTTGGGCGGCGGTGGGTGCGGCCGTGATCCCCTCGGGCCGCGACCGCGAGCTCGACCCCTGGCGGGGCGGCGGCGGACGCAACCCGCGGTTCGGCCGCCCGCTGCTCCTGCCGTCGCTGCTCGAGGGCATCGAGCCGTCCAAGCTACTCGGCCTCCCGGCCTACGACGGCTCCGAGGGCCTCTTCGACGGCCGCGTCGCCGTCACACTTCCGCGGCGATCCGGTCGTCGACCGACGTGAAGACGACGGCGCCGAGAACGAGAGCAACGATCGTCTCGACGACGAGGTAGACGAGATCGCCGGTCGCGGGCACCTCGCCGAGGAAGAGCGGCGCCCGGAAGCATTCGACGACCGGCGTCAGCGGGTTGCCCCACTGGATCAGGTCGACGAGCCACGGGTGCTCGTCGGCGCCCGGAAGGTTGTCGAGGCTGTAGAGGATCGGGGTGAGGAAGAAGAGCGGCAGCAGCAGGGCCGCGACGACGAACTCGATGTCCCGGTAGATCGCGTTGGCCGAGGCGACCGCCAGCGAGAGCCCGGAGACGAACAGCACGATCACCGCGCCGATCGGGATCGCGAGCCACGCTGTCGCGCGGGAGTCGGGCACGACGATCATCGCGAGCACGAGGACGATGGCCGTCATCACGACGAACGCAACCAGCTGGGTGGCAACGATCGAGAGCGGCACGAGCTGTCGGGGAAAGCGCACCTTGCGGAT
>Ga0315283_10004535_pt1 | contig 12106 bp, 10 predicted proteins | sample YL17G09_0_MG_FD_204541 | JGI IMG/M metagenome (GOLD analysis project Ga0315283, IMG submission 204541) | Sediment microbial communities from Yellowstone Lake, YNP, Wyoming, USA - YL17G09_0 | ecosystem: Environmental > Aquatic > Freshwater > Lake > Sediment | place: USA: Wyoming | collected...
TGAACTGGTTAAACCAGGAAAAACCAACGATCTTCCGAATCTGGCTGACTTCATTCAGATGAATTATCTTCTGAGGTTATTTAACCGTCACGATGAACCATTTTTTATTTCCCAAAACGAGAGATCTGAAGAACGCAATAAATCTCTTCAACTTCTTACTGATAAAAGTCCGGATTTATTTGGCAAAAATGTTCCGGAAGATATTGTAATAAAAGGCTGGAGATCCAGACAATTAATAAATTATCTATTATATGACCTGAACACCAAATACAAAGTTGAATTCTTCGATCATAACCACTTTTCCCCGGTCTGTTATGTACAACCAACTGAGGAGATCCCGGACGAAGGAATTATCCACCGTGTCTTGTTCTATCTGAGAAAGGTGTATGATTTTGATTACACACCTGCATCCGATGTTCTTCAGCGTGAGGGAGAGCTTCTTCATCCCTATAAACAAATTTATTATGCATCAAGCCTTGAAGGTGCCGTGCTGTTTAATAACTGTAATTCATCAGATCCTGATTTCATCAAGACTTTTTATTCCAATTCGTTCCAGAAAAGCCTATGGCTGACTATACTTGGCGTGTTGCAACGGTCAATCCTTCTTCAATTAATGAAGGAAGTATCTGATATTGATACGGATGATCATCGAAAGGTGAAAGAGTATCTTAAAAGGTATACCAGCATATCGTTAAAAGCTATTTTTTCAAAAGTGTCAATTTATCACCAGCACAATGATTACTATGATCTGATAATACATAACCTGCAGATCAATGAATTGCAGACAGAATTAAAAGATGAATTAAACGGATTAAATAATTTGCAGCGTCAGTTCCATGAAGATGAGGTGGAAAGATATGAGGAGATTGAAAAGCAATATGATAAAAAGTTTAATATTATCCTGTTTGCCCTTTCAATAGTTGGTCTGACTCAGGTAACCTATGCAGTCCTTGGAAATACAACTATGTCACTTTTTCACCATTCACTCGCAATTGGTATACCTTTAGTTCTAGGATTTATCTTCTGGAAGATGTTATCTTTTCGTAAAAAATAATGCTGCTCAGGTCATAGTACAATGGAGACGCAAGCATTAAATCATCTGATTAATAACAATATATAAACTAGAAACGATGAAAAAAAATATATCTGTGATTTTACTGCTAACTATTTGCATTTCTTCCTATACAAATGCCCAGTTAAAACCCGACACGTTAATATACGAGCCATTCATATGGAAATCTGAACCTCCTGCGGATTTTCCAATAGAACCATCTAAAGAACTGACTGGAATAAAATTTCTGGGGATGAAAAGCGGATTTCACTTTGGCGATACCTGGTATCCTACCTGGGCTGATGACGGCAAAATGTATTCTCCATGGACAGATGGGAGCTGTTGGCGATTAGATGGGAGTTCGGAAAATTCAAATTCGGGGGATGCCGAAAATGCAACCACTGGCCATGCTGTTATTGAAGGAGAAGATCCATTAACCTTGAAAGTATTCAGTTTAGGATTAAGTCAGGCATCATCCTTACCTTATCCTGGCAGGTATCCATGCGGAAGCCAGGTTTATAATGGGGTATGGTATTATGGCACATATTGTTTAGGCCCAGCTGGTTCTGCAAAATTTGGAGATAAAACTTATAACTGGCCATGGATTGGGCCTTTTGTCGGGTTTCGCTATTCAACCGATTATGGTCGTAAATGGACTGAGTGTTCCCTAACCCCGGAAAAATCTCTTTTTAAAGAAACCGGTATTAACGGCTATCCTGTTAAAATAGGTTCACCTCACTTTGTAGATTTTGGAAAAAACATGCAATATTCGCCCGACGGCAAAGCTTATATGGTTGCCCACGGTGCTGATACTTCAGATGCAAAATGGCGCTTTTGGAACGACAGCTGGATAACAGGAGATCAGATTTATTTATTGAGGGTGACTCCTTCGATAGAAAATATCAACGATGTGTCTAAATATGAGTTTTTCGCAGGGCACGACAACAAAGGGATTCCTCTATGGGCAAAAGATTTCGAAAAGATAAAGCCCATTCTCGAATGGAATAATAATATGGGTTGCGTTACGATTACCTATAATGCGCCGTTAAAGAAATATTTAATGTGTGTGACCGATGGAGGTAACACTTGTGCTAAAATGAATACCTATATTCTGGAATCAGACAATGTTACCGGCCCATGGAAATTAGTAACCTATATGAAGGATTTTGGCGAGCAAGCCTACTTTGTAAATATTCCCTCAAAGTTTATCAGTAAAGATGGCAAAAAAGTATGGCTGCTTTATTCAGCCAATTTTGCACCTAACTGGAACGGGATGAAGATAAAAGAAAATCCACCAGGTTCTCATTATGGAATGGTTTTTCAGAAAATAGAATTCTTAAAATAGTAAATAATTTGTAAGGTTGCCAATAACCGGCGCAGCCAATAGAACAACTACTTCACATTCAGCTGCATCTCAGCTTCTGCCTTCTTTAGATCAATCACTTTTGTTGTGCCTCCGGTTTCGAGATTTATATCATGAGGTTTATTGGTTTTCCATGAGCCTCCGGTAAAGTCAGGGACATCTATAGATTGCGATCTGTTTGCAATTGACCATTCGCTGAGAGGAGCAACAGAACTCCATAGAGCACCATCATATACATTCTGGTCAAGTGGCAATCCATTTCTGAGACAGTCGATCATTCGCCAGTCCATAATGAAGTCCATTCCACCATGACCTCCAACTTTCTTCGCCATCTCTCCCACTCTTTTCACAATTTCAGGAGTGTACTTTTCATAAAGTTCTTTCATAGTAGCTTCATCAGCCCAACTTTCACCAAGAGCAATATACTCATTGGGATATTTGCACACCATTCCCTTTGTTCCTTTAACAAGATGGATCCTTGAATAAGGCTGGGTAGAGGATGTATCATGCTGAACCATAATAGTCTTTCCAAGTGCAGTTTTTATAATTGATGTGTTGAGATTACCCCTGAAATGTGAATCTTTCCACTCTGCATAAAATGGATCCTGTGATAAAAGTTCCTTTTCTTTTGAACCCATTGAAAAATCTGATGTTGAAACAGAGCTCAGATGCTCCATTTTATCTCCGCAGTTAATGTTCATAGCCTGGCATACAGGACCCAGACCATGTGTCGGATAGACGTTCCCGTTCCTCGTGGCATTCTCTTTAAGTCTCCACATATTGGTATAAGCATCATCAGCCTGCTGATCATCAATTGGTTTTCTGAAATTCATTTTTAAAAGATTGTGAATATAAGCACCCTCTCCATGAATAATATCTCCGAACATTCCCTGGCGGGCCATATTGAGTGTAAGCAGTTCAAAGAAATCATAACAGCAATTCTCAAGCATCATACAATGCTTTTTGGTTTTTTCCGAGGTCTCAACAAGCTGCCATGCTTCATCAATAGTTCTTGCTATCGGAACTTCACAACAAGTATGTTTTCCATTCTCCATAGCATAGACTGCCATTTGTGTATGCCAGACCCATGGAGTAACAATATAGATAAGGTCAAGATCGGAGAGTTCAATCAGCTTCTTCCAGGTATAATCGTCACCTGAAAATTCCCGTGCCGCAGGTCTGCCAACACTTGTAAGATATTTCTGTGAACCTGCTACAGCTACCTCCCTGAGATCGCACAATGCACTTATTTCAACACCATCAATATATGACAACCGTTCCACTGCTTCACTTCCCCTATCACCCAGTCCTATAACACCAACCCTAACGTTTGGAATCGCAGGGGCTGCATATCCCGACATATTAAACCTCTGGGTATGAGACTTTTTAACTGATTCCAGAATTACAGCCATGTTTGATTCGGGCTGTTTAGGAGCACATCCGGATACTAAACCACCGGTTATGGCCCCGGCACCGGCTAATGTTGCGGTCTTTAAGAAATTTCGACGATTGGTTGTCATGATGAGATTATTTTCAGGTTAGTCTAATTAAATTAATCATCTGCAAATTAACATTTATTTTAAAAGAAATTCAATCCTGATATCCAATAGTTATAAACTCAGTGTAGAAAAAAATCTACCTGGAAATCGCTATTTTCTTTGAATCGCCCTGTAACTGCAATAATTCGTACACCTCTACATTCAGAACACTTCTCTTCATTGATCTCGCGTGCACTGAAAGGTTTTTTTTGAGAAATAGCTCCGTCATGGCAAATACTTATTACCGGACAAACATGATTTTGAGGACATCTCGATACTTCTATATTAATTGAATTCATTTTTCGCTGATTACCTTATTATAAAATTCTTTGACCTTTTCACTTTCAATTTCCCAAGTAAGCTTTTTTGAGGTCACAATGGCATTTCTCTTTAATTCTGCCAGTTTAACCGGATTATCTTTAAGCTCTGAAAGTGCATTTGAAATTTTTTCCGGGGTTACAAAGCTAATTATCATTCCACAGCCATTTTCACTAATGATCTTTCCTGTTTCAGGAAGATCGCTGGCAATTACTGGTATCCCTGCAGCAATATAGTCGAAAAGTTTATTGGGCAGGCTATACCTGTAGTTTAGATTTGTGTCCTTTTCAATGCACATTCCGATATCTGCTGATTTAGTATATTTCATAAGTTTTTCCCATGATACAGTAGGGATAAATTTAACCTTATGCCCTATGTTCAATTCCTTTACCCGGTGCTTTAATTGTGGTACTACATCACCTGACCCAACCACCAGAAGAGTCACCTCATATGAGATATTCACAGCATCAATTAACTCTTCAGCTCCTTTATCAATATTAATTCCGGTACCTTGAATAATAAGAACAAGATCATTTGTTGGCACATCTATTTCCTGCCGTGCGTATGGAGTAATATGATCAGCATTTTTACTGAAATTTCTCACAACCAGAGGTCTTACATGATACATATTTTCATAAAGTGAAGCAATTGGTTCACTCACTGTTATCACATATTTCAACCTGGGAAAAATTGATTTTTCGATGAGTTCCCATACCCATTTAACAAATGGTCTGTTTTGAATCTCAGGAACACCGGTAAAATATTCATGCGAATCATATACAAGAGGTAGTTGCTTCAGTTTTGCGACAATATAATTAGGCAGCAGAGTATCGAGATCGTTCGAAACCAGAAGATCATATTTATGAAAAAGAAGATAAAAGAAAATCCTGATATTAAAGAATTTATAAAAGAGGAATCCTCTTTTAAAGAGCATTTTGAATCTTTTAGTCTTAAAGGGAACAGAATCATAATTGCAGCAATCGCCTGATTTTCTTCCTATTATAATAATATTACAATTTAATCTACTGACAGTCTCTGCAATTTTTAGCACACGCTGGTCGTGGCAGATGCAGTTTGTGACAGAGAATGCTATTCTGGTTTTATGTAAGGGAGAAGGCATGGGGTAAAAATACTAAAATCCGGGAGAATTTTATTACGGGCGACAGGTTTTGGGTGTGACAACCCCTCAGTCCAGCTTTGGCGGGACATCTCCACAGGGGGAGAGAAAACTGAATCTTAGGCAGGCAGTGCCTGGCAATATCTGCAGGAGCTTCTTTTGTGTTTAATTAGAGTAGTTTTTATATTTTTACAAAAAAACAGGATGCTGATCCTTAAAAATATCCAGCTGAAAAAGTTTAATACTTTCGGTCTTGATTACATGGCTGATTGCATGATCCATGTAAGCAACGACAAGGAAGCCATATCACTTTTCAGGGGGGAAAATTCCTGGAAAAAACCTCTTCTTATCATGGGAGGCGGGAGCAATCTGCTATTTACTGAAGATTTTAAAGGAACTATTATTCATCCCGATATCGGTGGAATATATATTGAGAAAACCAATCCTGATTATGTGATTGTCTCATCAGGTGCAGGCATAAACTGGGATGCTTTTGTTGAATGGGCGGTCAAGCATGGTTTGGGTGGTCTTGAGAATCTATCGCTGATACCGGGTACTGTGGGAGCATCACCTGTTCAGAACATCGGAGCTTACGGAGCAGAAGCAAAAGATACTATAGAAAAAGTCAGGGCTGTTTCAGTCGAAGACGGATCAATAACTGAATTCAGTAAAAACGATTGCCATTTCGGTTACAGGACTAGTATATTCAAAGGAGAAATTAAAGGTAAATACCTGATCACAAGGGTTTTTTATCGACTGACTACCAATCCATTACTAAAACCTGACTATGGTTCATTAAACGATGAAATACAAAAACTCGGAAAAATAACTCTCAAAAATGTAAGAGAGGCTGTAATAAATATACGCAAAAGTAAACTTCCCGATCAGGAACTTATCGGGAATGCCGGCAGCTTCTTCAAGAATCCGGTTGTGAGCAGTTCTGCTGCAGATAGCCTTAAAAAGAGGTATCCCCAGATACCTGCAAATGGAGATCCTTCAGGAGGTATCAAACTTGCAGCCGGATGGCTCATTGATCAGTGCGGCTGGAAAGGCAAAAGGATCGGAGATGCGGGAGTGCATGATAAACAGGCACTGGTTATTGTCAATTATGGAAACTCAACAGGCAAGGAAATTTTTGACCTTTCCGAAAAAATTAAAAAATCAGTTTCGGAGAAATTCGGAGTTGAACTGGAACGGGAAGTTGAAGTGGTCGGAATTATTTGAATATCTTTCTCTTATTAAGTTCTTTCTGATAAAGTGCAGCATAATGGTTATGCCCGGCAAGTGTTCTGGAAAAGTTATGATACCCTGAAAAATCAGCTTTGGCAGCAAAATAAAGATAATCGTGCTCTTCAGCATTTAATACCGCGTCAATTCCTTCAATCGAAGGACAACCAATGGGTCCGGGAGGAAAACCCCTGTATTTGTAAGTATTGTAAGGTGAATCGGTCTGAAGGTGCTTATAGAGAACTCTGGTAATTGTAAAATCGTTTAATGCAAATTTTATAGTGGGACAGGCCTGCAGCGGAATACCTCTTTTTAACCTGTTCAGGTAGACACCTGCTATACGAGGCTTCTCATCAGGTATTGCCACTTCATCATCAATTATTGAAGCAAGAATGGCGACCTCTTTTGGATCGAGCCCTTTTTCTTTTGCCTTTTTAAGTCGCTGATCATCCCAGAACAACCTATATTCTTTTAGCATTCTTATATAAAGTCTTATTGCATCAGTATTCCAGTAAAACTCATAAGTATTTGGGATAAAGAGTGCAATAATATTATCTTTTGTAAATCCGGCTGAACTGAAATTAGAATCAGCTGATAAAAAATTTATTATCTGAGAAGAGTCAGCTTCTATCTGGTTACCTATTCTGCCAGCCAGCTGATTTAGTGTCCTGATATTATTGAAAGTGATTCTGACAGGTGTTTGCCGGCCTGACCTCAGGAGATTTATTAATCCATTGTAAGTTAAGTCTTTGTCAATGATATACCTTCCGGGCTTTATTAAACCCGGATAGTTTTTCTTTTTTGCCACCCATTCCAGTACTTTCCGGTTTTTTATTACCAGTTTTGATTCAAGAGTATCAAGTATCTGTTCGTATGATGATCCCGTAGGAATATATATGACCTTATTATTCTCTTCTGCTTTGATGCTTACCCCAAACAGATTTCTGCAGATCAGGATAATAATGACCAAATCCAGAATTCCAACCCCTGCCAAAATATACAATATTTTCTTTTTCTTCATTGTCTTTCAACCGATCTGCAAATTTACTGATATTGACGTAAGCAGCAAAAAAATAACCGATAGCTAGCCTCTCTCATGAGAGGATTCTAAAGAGCCTTATCTCACCACCTCTCCCATTCTCATTGTCAGCCTTCTCTCATTCTACTCTTCTCCTCTTCATAAATATCTCCAGAATATTTATAAATTTGTACTGATTGATTATCAAACTAATTCTCGATGAAAATGTCAACATCAATGCTACTGATCCTTATCGTCATAGGGATCATCACAGGAGTTATGGCAGGAATGCTGGGAATAGGCGGGGCAATAATAATGATACCTGCCCTGGTATTTTTTATGGGATTCAGCCAGCAGACTGCACAGGGAACCAGCCTTGCCGTAATGCTCCCTCCTATTGGAATTCTTGCTGCCTATAACTACTATAAAGCAGGACATGTAGATTTCAAATTTGCCATCATCCTTGCGGTTTGTTTCCTTATTGGTTCATATTTTGGATCTAAGCTGGCATTGAATCTTCCCCAACCATTACTTAAGAAAATATTTGGGATTCTACTACTGCTTGTTGCAGCAAAGATGCTATTATCAAAATAATATTCAGCATGATACTAAGAAAAAGACTCTCATAATAAGGAGAGTCTTTCAATAATATTAAAATATTTTCTAAAATATCAGGCCGACACTCAGCAAAAGGGAAGATTGACCATAATCGAGTTTAAAGCTCTGTCCTCCGATTGAAACAGCATCACCGAATTTTTCACCGAGACTTCCTGCATATCTTACATCGAGGGTAAGTTTCTTGAGAAGATCAATTCCGACTCCCGCCTGATATCCGAAGACAGCTCCCTTATACATATCTTCAAAATTAGGATCACTGATAAGCGCCTTTGGTGAACCTATCTGAACTGAGGCTGCAGGTCCTGCATTAAGACGTATCGGACCAAGCTTAAATCCAACAAGCACTGGGATCTGAAGTCTGTTGAATTTCTGAGACATCAATGTGGCAGGTTCAGTGGGAACTGTTTTAACATCATAATCAAAAGTATTTGAAGCAAATACGACTTCCGGTTGCAGATAAATACCAAGAAATGATAAACGTAAAAATGCTCCGACATGGTAACCCCAGGAAGCATTTTTGAGTGTTTCAATTGTGGCATTTCCATTACCCAGTTCATACGTTGGAACTGTAGTTGTTTCAGCACCTGCCTTAATTCCGAATTTAACCTGGGAAAAAGCCGGAGTTGATATAAAAACAACTAATAAAATTGCAAATTGTTTTTTCATTATTTTTAGGTTTAAGTTTTCTAAATCAAAAAGTTAACAAATATTCTATAATGAAACAGACAATTATATAACGGATTTCATAGCTTAAAGATTGCATTCATGGACCTCTTTATATCATCCACCACCTATTAAAACGTAAAAAAGTACAATTATTTCGCAGCCAGTTCAACAATGATCATCATTTTCATCACCAAACTTTTTTTATGAATTCTTCCCAAAGATAAAATAGTAAAACAAAAGGTAATAAATAATTACCTTAGTAAAATCAATAGTTAAACCGATAATGTAAAATCCTTACCTCAATGAAAAAGATTTCATTCTCAATATTAACCTTAAGTTTTATCGCAATATCATTGAATTACGGACAGGTAGCACCTGTGGAAAAAGGGCTTCAGGCAATTACTTTGGATGCAATAAAAGCTCAGCTTGGGTTTTTAGCATCCGACTGGACGGAAGGTAGAATGTCCGGAGAGAAAGGAGAATTTCTTTCAGCCGATTACATTGTAAGCATGCTTCATTTATATGGTGTTAAACCAGGTGGAGATTATTTCCAGACCAGAGGTCTGGCAAATAATATATGGAATGATGAAAGATCTTATTTTCAGAATTTCGTTCTGCTGAAAACTATAGCCGGTGAAGAACAGATCCTTAAAGTTAAATCAACTGATGGTAAAATGATGAAAACAACGAGTTTCACCTTTAATGTTGATTTTACCGTCAGACCTTCAGACCCGGGTATTGAAATTGAGGCACCGTTAGTATTTGCAGGCTATGGATTTATTAGTAACAAACTAAAATTCAACGATTTCAGCAAACTCAATGTAAAGGGAAAGTTCATACTTAAAATTGCAGGTATTCCGAAATTTATCATGGAGTCCCTCAATCCAGCAGAAATAGAATCTGCTTCCAGGGAGATGGACTTAGCATTCAAGGCAATGGGTGCAATAGGTATAATTGAGTTTAATCCCCAGGCGACAGTAGTTGGCAATCCGGATAGAAGAGAATTTGTGAATATGTCTCCATCCGAAGGAATTCCCCGTTCAGGAAAGCCATATGCCAGCTTTTCAATCCCGGGGAAAAAGATATCAGACAACCTTATCAGAATAGGGGTATCGGTAAAAACAGCTAATGAGATATTAAATGGAACCGGGATCAATCTTGATGATTACATCAAGAAAGCAGATGTCCATGAACCATATTTGATACCTCCTATTACTGATAAATCTATCCTTTTTAAAACAACTATTAAAACGACTCAGGTTGCAGTGAGAAATGTTATCGGGATAATTGAAGGCTATAATCCGGAACAGATTATTGTTCTCGGCGCCCATTATGACCATATTGGTACCGGTAACGGATATATCTGGAATGGCGCTGACGATAACGGGTCAGGAACTGTAGGAGTTATGACCCTCGCAAAGGCAATTATGGAGACCGGGAAAAAACCGGAAAAATCCATAGTAGTAGCCTTATGGACAGCCGAAGAAGAGGGACTTTTAGGATCGCGTTATTACACTGAAAATCTTACTTACCCGTTAAAGAATCTAAGGCTGAATGTGAACTTTGATATGATCTCAAGATATATTTCTGATGATGAACCTAATAAAGTCACAATGAATTATACGAGCTCATGTCCTGGTTTTAAGGATATGACGATAGCCAATCTTCAAATGTATGGGATTGATCTTATTGTTGACTATCAGCCTTCATCAGATCCTCCCGGAGGAAGTGACCACAGGTCTTTTGTTAAGGCAGGTATCCCGATAATGAGATTCAAACCTGGTCATCGTGAAGAGTATCATACACCTAAGGATGAACTCAATACAATTGACTGGGATATTATGGAAAAGATAATCAGGATCAGTTTTGCCAATGTGTGGGAACTGGCAAATACTAACTGGTAGTTTTATTAATAACTAAACCTAATTGCAATATGAAACCACTTGTTTCGTTATTTCTGATCGTTTTTCTATTTGCTATATTACCCGGACTACAAGCCCAGGACAAGCAGGAAAAGAAACTACATATTATTATTATCGGGGCTCATCCTGATGATCCGGATAAAGTTGGCGGGACAGCTTATAAATGGGCGCAGATGGGTCATGATGTATTAATGGTTTCAGTAACAAATGGGGATGCCGGCCATCAGACAATTAAAGCTAAGGAGCTGGCAAAAATCCGTCGTGAAGAAGCCCGTAAGGCAGGGGCGGTCATCGGGGTCCGATATACAACACTGGACAATCATGACGGACAGCTAATGCCGACATATGAGAACCGGTTGCAGATCATAAAGATTATCAGGGAGCAAAAGGCTGATCTTGTTATCTTTCCAAGGCCATATGATTATCATCCCGATCACAGGTACACGGGTGTTCTGGTTCTTGATGCCGCCTATATGGTGACAGTACCGACAATACTTCCAAAAGTTCCTCACCTTGAAAAGAATCCGTTATTCCTCTTTATGAGTGATGGCTTTATCCATCCCGAACCTTTTAAAGCTGATGTCTGCATCGACATAGATGATGTTATTGAAAAGAAAATGGATATGTATCATCAGCACAAGTCTCAGATGTATGAATGGCTGGCTTTTAACAGAGGGGTGCTTGATCAGGTTCCGGTTTCAGATGCAGACCGGAGGTCATGGCTTGGGGAAACGAGAAAAGGTGGATCAAGCGCTACTCCTTACAGGGATAAACTTATTGATTTATATGGTATTGAAAAAGGAAGTAACATAAAGTATTGTGAAGCATTCCAGGATTCCGGATATGGTACTCGCCTGACCAGAGAAAATATCAGTTATTACTTTCCGTTTTTAAACTCTCAATAAATCAAAAGAGCCCGTTAATGGCATGATATTTGACTAACAGTTAATAAAATATAGTGCCATGAAAAAGCTACTATTTATTATTACAACTCTCCTGGTCATATCATCCTGTGCAACCACCAAAGATGCAAAATCATCAAGGATTGAACTTCGAAAAGAGAAAAAGCTTGCTGAACAGGCGGTGATAAAGAATGCTGTTGAATCGAGAAGATACATAATAAAATTTGACCGGCTTTATTTTTCACATGGTGGAATGGTCGATCTTATACCAAATACCAATTATATTATTATTGATGGAGAGAAAGCCATTGTAAGCGCTGCTTATCTGGGCAGACAGTCTGATATCAGACCTATCGCAGGAATAAG
>Ga0315283_10004537_pt1 | contig 12104 bp, 8 predicted proteins | sample YL17G09_0_MG_FD_204541 | JGI IMG/M metagenome (GOLD analysis project Ga0315283, IMG submission 204541) | Sediment microbial communities from Yellowstone Lake, YNP, Wyoming, USA - YL17G09_0 | ecosystem: Environmental > Aquatic > Freshwater > Lake > Sediment | place: USA: Wyoming | collected...
AGAAGGAATACGAGGTGCGAGTGACGGGGGTGGTCGGCAAGGAGGCGCTGGAGGCGCTTCGCCGCGGGGTGCTGCTGGAAGACGGGTTGACGGCGCCGGCCGCGGTGCGGGTGCTCGAGACCATACGCCCGCCTCGGGGCGGCCCCCAGACCTCACTTAGGATCGTCCTCCACGAAGGCCGCAAGCGCCAGGTGCGGCGCATGCTCGAGACGGTGGGACACCGGGTGGTGGCTCTGCACCGGACGCGCTTCGACGGCCTCACCGACGCCGGGCTTCTGCCCGGCCAGGCGCGCAGGCTTTCCGCTGCAGAACTGGCCAAGCTCCGCGGGCCGGCCGGCTCATAGAATAGGTGGGCCGGCCGGCCCGCGGCGCGCCCGCGCCCGCCTGACGCCCGCTGCGACGCGCGGCTCGGCCGGCGGATGCCCGCGACCATGCGCCTCCGCGGCTATACTGGATTCTCGCGCTTTGCGCCCGGCCCCACAGTCGCCTGGTGGCAAGCACGACACATTTAGCGACACCGCCTCGTGACGGAGTACGGATGAGACTGAACCCAGCCCTGGAAAATTTGACGCCTTATCGCGCCGGGCCTCCACTTGAAGATATCCGCCGGCGATACCGGCTTGAGCGCGTATCAAGGCTATCGGCCAACGAGAGTCCCTGGGGTCCGTTTCCGGAGGCTGTCGAGGCGATGAAGGCAGCCCTCGAAGGTCTCAACCGCTATCCTGACGGCGCATGCAACGAGTTGCGGGGCCTGCTCGCCGAGCGGCTTAACGTCGCAGAAGATCGGCTCACGTTCGGGAACGGTTCCTGCGAGCTCCTGATGTTGCTGGGGGAGGTCTTTCTCGGCCCCGGGCGCCATGCCGTCTTGCCCCATCCGTCGTTCGTCATGTATCGGGCGATCGCCCTCGCGCAAGGAGCCTCCTTCAGCGAGGTCGAGCTTCCGAACCTCGACTACGACCTCGAAGCCATGTTGGCGGCGGTACGGGAAGATACAACCCTTCTTATCGTATGCAACCCTAACAACCCGACCGGCACTCACGTTCAGGGGCCCCATCTCAAAGCGTTCCTCCGCCGCGTCCCGGCCCAGGTGGCCGTGGTCCTCGACGAGGCCTACGGGGAGTTCGTCACCCCGGCCAAGCAGGTCGATTCCGTCGACTGGCTCGATGAGTTCCCGAACCTCGTGATCCTAAGGACCTTCTCGAAGATATTCGGCTTGGCCGGGCTGCGAGTCGGCTACGGCGTCGCCCATCCAGAGGTGGTCCAGGCGCTCGACAAGGTCAGGCAGCCTTTCAATGTGGATTCTCTGGCCCAGGTGGCCGCATCCGCGTCGCTGCGTCTGCCGGCGCGCCTGGAGGAGCGCAGGCGGATGGCAACTGCCGAGAGGGAACGCGTCGAGAAGCGGCTGGATGAGCTGGGAGTGGCCCACCACCCAAGCGAGGCGAACTTCATTCTCTTCGACGTCACCCGCCTGGGGATCGCCGGTACCGGAGTGGCGCAGTCTTTGCTGGAGAAGGGGGTGCTCACCCGCTCGGGCTACGCGATGGAATGCCCAGGTTGGATTCGGGTTACCATAGGTGAAGCGGAGGAGAACGACATGTTCCTCGAGGCGCTGGCCGAGTTGCGCGGTTTGCAGGCGGCGCCAGCGCTGCACGATGTAGACGATTTGAGCGCTGAAGCGCTGAGCCCGGAGAGTTGAGATGGACGGCGGAAGCACAGAGATGATGATAGTGATGCATGAGGGGTCGACGCCCGAGGAAGTCGAGCGCATCCTGGAGCGGCTGGAGAGCGCGGGGGCCAGCGGGCACGTGTCGACCAGCGACATCGTGACGGTCATCGCCGTGACTGGGGAGCGGGACGTCATCGCCGGCCTGCCGCTGGAGGCGTACCCAGGCGTTGACAAGGTGCTGCCGATACTTCGCCCCTACAAGCTGGTGAGTCGGGAGTTCCGCCGCTCCGACACCGTGATCACGGTGGGAGGGACGAGCCTGGGCGGGGGGCATGTCGCGCTCATCGCCGGGCCCTGCTCGGTGGAGACGCGGGAACAGCTACTGGAGGCCGCCCGCGCCGCCAAGGCCGCGGGCGCGACCATGCTGCGAGGCGGGGCCTACAAACCGCGGAGCTCGCCGTACGCGTTTCAAGGTCTGGGCATCGAGGGCCTGGAGATACTCGCCGAAGCCCGGGAAGCGAGTGGCTTGCCCGTGGTGACGGAGCTTATGGATCCACGGCACCTCGCCGACGTGGTCGCCTATTCGGACATCATCCAGATAGGCGCCCGCAACATGCAGAACTTCCAACTGCTTGCGGCCGTCGGTGAGGTCGACCGGCCTGTGCTGCTCAAGCGAGGGCTCGCGGCCACCATCGACGAACTACTGATGGCAGCGGAGTACATCGTCAAAGGGGGCAACGAGAACGTCATCCTGTGCGAGCGCGGCATCCGCACCTTCGAGACCGCCACCCGCAACACGCTCGACATCTCGGCTGTGCCCATCCTCAAGCAGCGCAGTCATCTGCCCGTCGTGGTCGACCCCAGCCATGCGGCGGGCAAGGTCGAACTGGTCGAGCCGTTGTCGCTGGCCGCCATAGCGGCGGGAGCCGACGGCATCATGATCGAGATGCACCCGACTCCCGAGACGGCCCTTTCCGATGGGGCGCAGTCGCTCGACCCGGCCCAGTTCGAGCGCGTGGCGGCGCGCATCCGGGATATTGTCGGCTGGGCCGGCAAGACCCTGGGGTAGACCCCATGCCCGATACCCGTCAGCATAGCGGCATCCATCGCCTGGCGGTCGTCGGAGTGGGGATGATGGGTGGAAGCCTGGCCCTGGCCGCGCAGGAGCGAGCCCAGGTGGACGCCGTCATCGGCTACGACGCCGACTCCGAAGCTCTCGCACTCGCCCTGCGCAAGGGCGTCATCACCGAGACAGCGCTGTCGGCTGCCGAGGCCGCGGCCTACGCCGATCTGGTAGTCGTCTCGACTCCGGTCCGTAGCATCCCGGGGCTGGTGGAGGAGTGCGCGGCGGCACAGCCCGCTCCCCAGCTGATCACCGACATGGGCAGCACCAAATCGGCGATCATGGGCAGCCTTTCTCCCCTCGCCAGGTCTCATTTCATCGGCGGCCACCCGATGTGCGGGTCGGCCGATACCGGAGCGCGATACGCGAGGGCGGATCTCTTCGAGAATGCGACGTATTTCCTCTGCACGACCGGGGCGGCATTCCCGAAACTGTACGAGATGCTGCAGGAGTTCATACTGGAGCTGGGAGCCCGGCCCACTCATGTCGACGCCGTGGCTCACGACCGCATCATGGCGGTGGTAAGCCATCTGCCGCACGTTCTCGCGAACGTGCTCATGGACCACACGGGCACCTTGCAGGTGCGTGGCAAGAGGGCTCTGCATTGCGTAGGTCCCAGCTTCAAAGATCTCACCCGGGTGGCAGGCGCGAACCCGGCGATGTGGAGCGACATCTTCCTCGAGAACCGCTCCGCCTTGGCCCAGACGCTGCGCTCCATATCGGGCGAGCTGCAGGAATTCTCGCAGCTTCTCGAACAAGGGGACGAAAGCGCCATCCTGGATTCCATCGCATCAGCGGCCGCGTATCACGAGGAGCTTCTGGAATACGAGGACATCACTCCCGCAACCCTGTACAAGGTGACGGTGCGGGTGCCGGACCAGCCTGGGGTGGTGTCCAAGGTCATGACCGCACTGGGACAGGCCGAGATCAACATCGAGGACCTCACCCTTCACCACTTCAGCCGCAGCGTTGGTGGCGATCTCGTGCTCTTCGTAATGGGAGAGGCCGTCGCCGAGACCGCCGCTACGCTCGTTCAGGATCTTGGCTACGCCGTGTCGGTGTCGTTCTCGGGTGACACCGGTGATTGACGAGCCGAACGGCCTCGTTTCGCCTGATGGGCGGCGCTTCCACCCCGCGGCCCTGGGGCTGCGCGGGGTTGTCCGGGTCCCTGGCGACAAATCGGTGTCGCATCGCGCTGCTTTGCTGGGGGCCGTGAACGACGGGCCGCTGAAAGTAACCGGTTTTCTACGCTCGGCGGACACCCTGGCGACGCTAGCGGCGGTGCGGGCGCTTGGGGTGACGGTGGAGGAGGCGGGCTCCGAACTGGTCATCCACGGGTCGGGCTGGGAGGGCCTTGGGGAACCTTCCGATGTGATCGACGTGCGCAACGCCGGCACGCTCATGCGCCTCTTTCCGGGCTTGGTGGCCTCACTTCCGTTCCTGTGCGTCCTCACCGGCGACGCCAGCATCCGCCGCCGTCCGATGGCCCGGGTTCTCGGGCCCCTTCGGGACATGGGGGCGACTGTGGCCGGCCGGGAGCATGACTCCCTTCCCCCTGTGGCCATACGCGGCGGTGCGCTTCGGGGCATGCGGCACGAGCTGGCTGTGGCTTCGGCCCAGGTGAAGTCCTGCATCTTGCTGGCCGGTTTGCGCGCCCAGGGGGAAACCCAGGTGGTGGAACCCGCTGTGTCGCGAGACCACACTGAACGCATGATCCGCTATGCCGGGGGCCGGGTAGAGCGGGAGGGACCGCCCGACGGCGCCGGGACCGTGCGCCTCTGGCCGGTCGAGAGGCTCAAGATGGATGTGCTCGCCGTGCCCGGCGACTTCAGTTCCGCGGCCTTCTTCATCGTCGGCGCGCTGCTGATCGAGGATTCTCTCGTGACCGTCGAGAACGCCGGACTCAATCCCACCCGCACCGGGCTCCTGACCGTCCTCGCGCGCATGGGCGCTTCGATCGACGTGGAGAACAGCGAGGTCTCGGGCCCCGAGCCGGTGGGCCGGGTCACTGCGAGCACCTCTCGTCTCGTGGCGACAGATGTCAACGCGGACGAGGTGGCGAACGTCATCGACGAGCTGCCCCTGTTCCTGCTCGCGGCGGCCAAGGCCCAGGGTGTCTCCCGGCTGCGCGGAGCGGCGGAACTGCGGGCCAAGGAAAGCGACCGGCTGCAGGCCATGTCACGGTTGCTCAGGGCCTTGGGCACCGAGGTAGTGGAGCATCCCGACGGGATGGACGTCATCGGCGACCCGAACGGCTGGGCAGGAGGGACCATAGTGACGGAAGGCGATCACCGGGTGGCGATGGCCGGAGCGATCGCGGGAGCGGCCTCCAGGGACGGGACGACAATCGACGACGCTGGTTGCATCGCCGTGTCGTATCCTGGGTTCGTGCGCGACCTCGAGGCGCTGGGGGGACTATGATCATCGCCATCGACGGGCCGGCGGGCTCCGGCAAGAGTACCATCGCCCGGGAGGTGGCAAAGCGCCTCGGCATGCACTATCTCGACACCGGGGCGATGTACCGCACCGTCACGTTGCTCGCGCTCGATGCCGGACTTGTTCCGGACCGCATTCCGGAAGCGGCCGATCTCGCCGCCAGGGCCGACCTGCACTTCGTCGACCGGCAGGATGATCTCACCCGGGCCTTCATCGGGGATCGCGAGGTGACCGACGATATCCGCGGACGGGTGGTGTCCCAAAACGTCTCCGCCGTCTCGGCCGACGCCGCCGTCCGGGCTCTGCTGACGGCCAGGCAACGGCAGGAGGGGGCCCGGGGCGACGTCGTCCTGGAGGGTCGGGACACCGGAACGGTGGTCTTCCCCGACGCCGACGTCAAAGTGTTCCTGGTAGCCTCCATCGAGGAACGGGCGCGGCGGCGGCGGGAGCAACTGCTTGCCCAGGGGGTCGACGAGCCTTTCGACGAGTTGGTGGCCGACATCGCGGCGCGTGACGCCTACGACTCCGGCCGGGCGCTCGCGCCGTTACGCAAGGCCGACGACGCCGCGGAGATAGACACCACGGGGATGACCATAGCCGAAGTAATCGAGACCGTGTCTGCTCTCATAGCTGCCAAGCGAGGGCCGGCGGGGTCTACGGGGCCTGTGGGCACCGCGGCGCGTCCAACCGCGCCGGCCGCTCAGCCGGCCGCGGAGAAGTGGGCGGTGAGCCGGATGGTGAAGAGCCCCCTCGATTCCGGCCTTTACCGTTTTGCCTATTCGTTCCTGACGCCGCTGTGGCGGTTCGCCTTTCGAATGAGAGTGAGGGGCGCGGAGAACATCCCGCTGACGGGGCCCGTGCTTCTGGCCTCCAATCATAGGTCGAACCTCGACCCGTTCTTCGTGGGCGTCTCCTTCCCGCGCCAAGTGCACTTCATGGCCAAGGCCGAACTGTGGAAGGTTAGAGTGCTCGGCGGTGTGATCGATATGCTGGGCTCCTTTCCGGTAAAGCGGGGAGAAGCAGATCGGACCGCCGTCAAACGGGCGCTGGAGATGCTCGGAGCCGGGGCAGTCGTAGGAATGTTCCCGGAAGGTCGTCGCCAGCGGGGTGGGTCGCTGGGTGAGATACACCCGGGCGTGTCGCTGCTCTCCCTCAGGAAGGGTGTTGTGACGGTGCCGATGGTCCTCGATGGTACCGAACGGGCGGTACGAAAGGGTCTGCCGCGCTTTCCGCGGGTGACGGTCACGTTCGGGGCGCCCTTGGAGGTCCCGTCCGACGCTCTTCCGCGCTCGGAGCGGGCCCGAGTAGTGACGGAGCGGCTGGTAGAGGCCTTCCAGAGGCTGCTCGACTCGTCGACGGCGTCCCAGTGACTGCCCTGGAGGTGAAGATCTCCGAGAGCGCCGGCTTCTGCTGGGGGGTCGAGCGCGCCCTCGAGTTGGCCCTCAAGGCCGCCGCTGAGGCGCCGGGCCCCGTGCGGTCCCTCGGTCCGTTGATCCACAATCCCGGGGTCATCGCGGACCTCGAGGAGCGCGGAGTCAACGTTATCGCCGATCCGGAGGAGGCCGCCGAAGGGACTGTCATCTTGCGGTCCCACGGAGTGCCACGCGAGGTCAAAGACCAACTTGCCGCCACCGACACGGTCGTAGTGGATGCGACCTGCCGCTTCGTCAAATCGGCCCAGGAGAAGGCAGCAAGACTGCGCCGCCTGGGATACTTTGTGATCATCCTGGGGGAGAGGGATCATCCGGAAGTCCTGGCGCTTCGTTCGTATGCCGGGGAGGAGTCGCTGGTGGTGGAATCACCTGCCGACCTGCCCGAGGAACTTCCGAGCCAGCGGGTCGGCGTGGTCGTGCAGACCACTCAGTCGCAGGAGCACCTCGCGGAATTGGTGGAGCACCTCGCGCCCCGCACGCGTGAACTGCTCGTGCACAACACCATCTGTAGCGCGACCGAGCAGCGGCAGACCGCGGCCATGGCGATGGCGGACCGGGTGGATGCGGTCGTGGTAGTGGGGGGGAGGAACTCGGGCAACACAAGGCGTCTTGCAGAGCTGTGCGCAGCACGGCAGCCCAAGACATACCACGTGGAGTCGGCGGACGAGCTCGACGCCGCCTGGTTCCGAGGGTTGAAGATAGTGGGTATCACGGCGGGCGCCTCGACCCCGCCCGAGCAGATCAAGGCTGTCGCCGACAGATTGGCAGGATTCGAAGCATGAGCGGAACAAAGCCCCGAGTGGCCATCATCGGCTACCCGAATGTAGGCAAGTCCACCCTCTTCAACCGCATCACGGGCAGCAGGGACGCGGTGGTCGCGCCCGAATCCGGGGTCACGCGGGACCGCAAGGAAGGCGAGGCCGAGTGGAGCGGCCGCGAATTCGTGGTGGTCGACACAGGCGGTATAGACCTCCAGAGTGACGAGCCGCTCGGGGAGGAGGTGCGGCGACAGGCGCAATTGGCCCTTCACGAAGCGGCCGTGGCCATCTTTCTCGTGGACGGCAAGGCCGGGATATCCCCACAGGACTACGAGATAGCGGCGCTGCTGCGTCGAAGCCCGGTGCCGGTGCTCCTGGCTGTCAACAAGTATGACTCCAAGGTCGCCCAGGAAAATGTCAACGAGTACTGGCAATTGGGGATAGGCGAGCCCCTCGGGGTCTCGGCGGAGCACGGCCTGGGCATCGGGGACCTCCTGGACGAAGTGGTGAAGAACTTCCCCGCAGATGAAGGCCTTCCCCAGTCGCTCGAGCCGGTGCGGGTCGCCATCGTCGGCAGACCGAATGTCGGCAAGAGCTCATTGCTCAACGCCATGCTTGGGGACCAACGGACGATAGTCTCTCCCCGTCCGGGGACGACGAGAGACGCCATCGACACCGACCTGGTGTTTGACGGGACCCCTATCACGCTCATCGACACCGCTGGTCTAAGGCGCCCGGGGAAGCGGACGACCACCGACGTGGAGTACTACAGCTCCCTCCGGGCTCTGCAGGCCTTGGAGCGGAGCCATGTCGCGCTCCTCGTGATCGACGCGAACGAGGGGCTCGTCGACCTCGATCTTCAGATCGGCTACGAGGCCCAACGGGCCAAGTGCGCCACCGCGGTCCTGTTCAACAAATGGGACATCAACGAGATCGATCTGGACATGACGGTCGCCCGCCTCAAAGCCAAGGTGCAGATGAAACCGCGGTGGGTCACCGTCTCGGCCCTCACAGGCCGCGGCATCGATCATATCCTGCCTCTGGCCCGGGAGCTGTACCAACAATACAGCGGGCGGATACCTACGGCCGACCTCAATCGCTGGCTCGAGTCATTTCGTGCTCAGAGACCAGCGGCCGGTAGAGGGACCAAGACTCTCAAGGCCTTCTACATCGTGCAGTACGAGACTTCGCCACCCCGCTTCAAGGTCATGGTGAACGCGCGCAGCCTGGTCACCAGATCGTTTGCGTATTACCTGGAGAACCGCCTGCGCGAAGAGTACAGTCTGTGGGGCATCCCTCTGGTCATCGACTTCGAAGGCAAAGAGGAAAGGTATTCGTGAGCACGAGCTCGTGGCTGACCGCGATAGGGCTGGTGGTCCTCGGGTACGTGGTCGGTTCCCTCTCCCCGAGCGTGTTTTTGGGGAAGCTCTTCAAAGGGGTGGACGTCCGCACGCACGGCAGCGGGAATGCCGGCACCACTAACGCCTTTCGGGTACTTGGGGTGAAACTCGGCGTCGCCGTCCTCGTGGCGGACGTGCTGAAAGGGGTGCTACCCGTGCTCCTCGCAAAGTACCTCAGCACCCCGCTGGTGACCGTCCTCGTGGCATTTGCGTGCGTCATCGGGCATAACTACTCCATCTTCCTGCGAGGCAAGGGGGGTAAGGGGGTGGCCACCGGTGCAGGAGCCGCCCTTGCGATGATGCCTGTCCCGATGGCCATCGTAGTGGTCCTGTTCGTGCTTCTACTGGTGACTACCCGAGTAGTCTCCATCGCGTCGATCGCCTGCACCATCATGTTCCCGGTGATGGCGGCCGTGTTCCACCAGCCGCCTGCCTACATCGTGGGGGCCTGTGTCATGGCGGCTGTCGTCCTGTGGGCCCATCGCGGCAATTTCCGCCGCCTGTGGAAGCATCAGGAGCCACGCGTCAACTTTCCCTGGAACAAGCGGGCGGGTGGCGAACCCGATCCCGGCGCGGGCTCGCTGCACGAGGCGGCTCCCCCTGATTCCGAGGCGACGGTCGGGTAGCGCCGCTTCGCGGGCGCCCGGTGCCGGCCGTCCCGCCGGTAGCCCGGAGCGCGAGGGCGCGCTATACTGGGTCGCGCGCCGGGACGTGGCGTAGTTTGGTAGCGCATCCGGCTGGGGGCCGGAAGGTCGCCGGTTCAAATCCGGCCGTCCCGACTTTTCCCTCCTTGGCGACCTGACCATTCCGGCCTCCCGCATTCCCTGTTACTCTTTGGGTAGCACCCCGTGCGGCGTCCCATCCGCGACCAGGAGGCTCTCGTGAAGGCAGTCGTCATGGCGGGTGGTCAGGGGACAAGACTGCGGCCCCTGACCTCCAATCAGCCCAAGCCGATGGTGCCGATCGTCAACAAGCCGTGCATTCAGCACATCCTGGAGTTGGTCCAGCGGCATGGCATCAACGAAGCGGTGATGACCCTTGCTTTCCTACCCCGGCTCATCCGGAACTATTTCGGGGACGGGAGTAGCCTGGGCATGCACATCGACTACACCGTCGAGGAGACACCGGCAGGCACCGCCGGATCTATCCGGCTGGCGAAAGACCTTCTGGACGAGACGTTCCTTGTCATCAGCGGGGACGCCCTCACCGACTTCGACCTGACAAAGGTCATCGATTTTCACCGCCAACGCGAAGCGTTGGTCACCATCGCACTGACGAGCGTGGAGAACCCGCTCGAGTTCGGGGTGGTGATCGTGGATGAGGAGGGGCGGATCCAAAGGTTTCTCGAGAAGCCGGGATGGGGCCAGGTCTTCTCCGACACAGTGAATACCGGTATCTATGTGCTCGAGCCGGAGATCTTCGACCACATCCCCGAGGGGCAGCCCTACGACTTCAGCCACGACCTGTTCCCCAAGCTGTTCGACATGCGTAAGCCGCTGTACGGCATGGTCTGCGACGGCTATTGGCAGGATGTGGGGAGCCTCGAGCAGTATCTGCAGGCGAACCGGGACGCGCTCGACGGCAAGATCCGCCTGACCCCGCCGGGTGTCCGCCTGCGCGGCAACATCTGGGTGGGCAAAGGGGCCGTCGTCGAGAGCTTGGACGACGTAGAGGGCCCGGCGGTCATAGGGGAGAACGTCCGGCTCGATCCGGGGGCCCGGATACTCTCGCACACGGTCCTGGGCGACAACACCGTGGTGCGGACCGGCGCCCAGATCGGCGGATCCATCCTTGGCCAGAATGTCTACGTGGCCTCGGGTGCGGTCGTGACCGGCGCGGTGTTGATGGACGGGGTGGAGGTACACGAGAACGCGCACATCGCAGAAGGCGCCGTGGTCGGAGACCGCTCTATCGTGGGGCGTAACGCGGTCGTGGCGAACAACGTGAAGATCTACCCGCTCAAGAACATCGAGCCGGGGTCCGCGGTCCGCTCCTCCATCGTCTGGGAGACGCGCGGCTCTAGCACCCTCTTCGGGCGCAACGGGGTACGCGGCCTGGCCAACGTGGACGTCACTCCCGAGTTGGCCATGCGGCTCGCCATGTCCTATGGGACGCTCATCACGAAAGGCTCATACATCACCACCAGCCGCGACACCCACCACGCGTGCCGGGTCTTCAAGCGGGCGATCATCAGCGGCCTGAACTCCACGGGCGTCAATGTGCGCGACCTAACCACTGCGCCGCTCGCCGTCAACCGCTTCGACATCAAGAGCGCCAACGCTATCGGCGGTATCCATGTGCAGATGAGCCTGGAGAACCCCGAGCTTATCGAGATCCTCTTCTCCGAGACCCCGGGTGTGCCGCTGGACGGGAAGCGCGAGCGGGCCATCGAGAATCACTATTTCCGCGAGGATTTCCGGCGCGCCGCCTTCGAGGAGATGGGCCAGGTCGTATACCCACCGCGGGTGATCGAAACGTACACCAACTCGCTGCTCGAGAACTGGAACACGGTGGCGATACGGGGCAGGCAGCCCCGGCTGGTCCTCGACTATTCGCTGTCGGCGCCGGCCCTCTTCTTCCCGACGACCTTGGACAAGCTCGGGGTAGAGACCATCGCGCTGAACACCTTCTCCCGGAGCCGCTCGCGGTTCACTCTCGGCGAGAGCCTGCCGGCCGCTGCCGCGCGAGTGGGGGAGATGGTCCGGGCCATGGAAGGTGACGTGGGCGCGATCCTCGACCCGGGAGCCGAATACCTCTTCGTGGTCGACGAGAAAGGCCAGCTGATCCCCGATTCCGCGCTCATGCTCCTGCTGCTGCAGCACGCGGCCCGCGACGCGGCCGCGGGGGTGGCGACCCTGCCTCTGCATGCGACCAGGCTGGCGGAGCAGGTGGTCGCTTCCACCGGCGTCAGCATCCGCCGTACGAGGTACTCCAAAGCTGCCGTGATGGCTGAGGCCACGCGTGCGAACACCATCTTCGCCGCCACCACGGACGGAGGCTACATCTACCCGGCCGTTCTTCCTTCCCCGGACGCCCTGTACGCGCTGGGTAAGGTCCTGGAGCTCGTCTCCACGTCGGACGCACCCCTGTCGCAGCTCATCGCCCGCGTGCCTGCCGCCCACGTGCTCCATCTGCAGGTCGACTGCTCCTGGGAGCTCAAGGGAACGGTGATGCGCCGCATGACGGAGAAGCTGCGTGACGGCCGCGTCTCACTGGTGGACGGCATCAAAGTCTTTCTCGAACGGGGGGAGTGGGCACTGGTGCTGCCGGACGCCGAGGAGCCGGTGT
>Ga0315283_10004542_pt1 | contig 12099 bp, 10 predicted proteins | sample YL17G09_0_MG_FD_204541 | JGI IMG/M metagenome (GOLD analysis project Ga0315283, IMG submission 204541) | Sediment microbial communities from Yellowstone Lake, YNP, Wyoming, USA - YL17G09_0 | ecosystem: Environmental > Aquatic > Freshwater > Lake > Sediment | place: USA: Wyoming | collected...
TGCGCGTAGGCGACGTCGGGCTCGAGCGGGTCGCGGGTGGCCGGATCGGTGGCGACGGCGGTGCCGCCGGAGCGGGCCGGTTCGTGCGAATCAGCGTCGTTGTCAGCCACGTACAACCTCCTGGGCATTCACCATGGACAACGCCCCCGGGGGGCATCGATTGACGCAGAGGCCACAGCGGATGCACTGGTCCTCGTCGAGCAGCAACACGCTCTGGGCCTCGGAGCCGAGCTCGAGATGGTCGGCACGGGCGATCGTGATGCAATTGGTCGGGCACACGTCGACGCACAACCCGCACAGGATGCACAGGGTGGGCTCGAGCATGATGTTGTCGAAGCAGCGCAGGCAGCGCAGCGATTCGAGCCAGGCATCCTGGCCGTCGTAGCCGACCTCGACCTCGGCGAAACCGGTGCGCCGATCGGTCGGCATGGCCGGCACCACCTGGCGGGCGATGGCGTCATACCCGGTCGCCAGGCGGCGGTAGGCGGGCCGCTTCGTCAACTCGACCCGCACCCCACGCGCCGGGGCGACGCCGAGCGGCGCGGCGGGCTCGGCGGAGCCGGGAACCGACGCGGCGTGGATCGACTGCGCCGCCCGCTGGCCGTCGGCGACGGCGTCGATCAGGTTGCGCGGGCCCTTGGCCACATCGCCGCCGGCCCAGATCCGCGAGTCGGACGTGCGCAGCGAGAGCGGGTCGACCTGCACGCCGCCACCGCGGGTGCGCTCGATCGGCAGGTCGCCCAGGAAGTCGAGCTCGGCGGCCTGACCGACGGCCAGGATGACGGTGTCGGCCTGCAGCACGCTCTCGGTGTGATCGACGAACGTGGGGGCGAAGCGGCCCTCGGCGTCGAACACAGACTCGACGTCGATGGTCTCGAGCCCGGTGACCCGACCGTCGGCGCCGACGAAGCGGTGCGGTCCCTTGCGGAACACGATGGTGATGCCCTCGGCCTCGGCCTCTTCGATCTCCTCGGGGTCGGCCGGGATCTCCGACTCGGACTCGAGGGCGATCACCGTGACGCTCAGCACGCCCTCGCGTACCGCGGCGCGGGCCACATCGAGCGTCGTGGTCATGGCCCGGCGAGCATCGTCGGCCGACCCTGCGACGGCCGACTCGGGATGGTCGTCGGCCCCACCGCCGGCCGCGGCCCGCAGAGCGGTTCGCGCGGCGTCGAAGGCCACGTTGCCGCCACCCACCACGACCACCCGCTCACCCAGATGGAGCTGGTAGCTCTGGTTCACGTTCAACAGGAACTCGACGGCTCGCACCACGCCGTCCTGATCGGCACCGGGCAGGTCGAGGCTGCGTCCCCGACCGGTTCCCACGGCCAGGAACAGTTGGTCGTGGCGATCGAGGAGATCGTCGAGGCTCACCGTGTCGCCGATCCGGGCGCCGAGGTGCACGTCGATGCCGAGCTCGACGATGGCTGCGATCTCTCGGGCGATGAGCTCGCGGCTCAGGCGGTATTCAGGGATGCCGAGCACCATCATCCCGCCCAGGCGGTCGGCCGCCTCGTAGATGGTGACCGGGTGACCGAGCAGGCGCAGCTCGTAGGCGGCGGCCAGCCCGGCGGGTCCGCCGCCGATGACACCGACCGAGCTCCCGGTCGCCGGCGGCACCGGGCCGTGGGCCTCGTGCCACACGGAGGCGGTGTGAAAGCTCTCGACCCCGAACTGTTCGGTGACATAGCGCTTGAGGGCGCGAATCGCCACGGGCGCATCGACTGTGCCGCGCCGGCAGGCCGACTCGCAGGGGGCGGCGCACACCCGACCACAGATCGACGGGAACGGATTCGGGCCCCGGGCGATCAGGTACGCGTCGCGGGGCCGACCCTCGGCGATGGCGGTGACGTACGCACCGGCATCGGTGTGCACCGGGCACGCCGCCCGGCACGGCTCGTTGGCCCACAGCCAGGCGGCATCCGGGACGGCCGGGCTCGGCACTAGATGAGCCCGCGCGCCTGCAGGCGACGCAGCATCCAGGCCACCACCGCAAAGATGACGAGGAACACCGCGGTGACCACGAGGGCCCGGCTGTCACGGCTCATGCCGGTGAGGCTGGTCACGAGCTTGTCGGTGCCGTAGAGCGTGGCCCCGAGCCCGACGATCAGGATCACGAGGCCCGACGCGATGGCCCGCAGCCAGCCGATGCGAGCCTGCGGCACGTCGGGCCCGTCCGCGCCGACGCCCGGCACCCCCTCCGAAGAGGGAGCCCGGGCGGCGGCGGCAGTGACGTCGGTGCTCACGTGACGGTGAACGGGGCAACCATGCCCATCGCGTAATGCTCGGCGATGTTGCAGACGAGGGCGTAGTTGCCGGCCTTCAGGTTGAGGGTGACCGACGCGGTCGCCCCTGCAGCCGTCTCGGGGATCTCACCCACGCTGGCGTCCTCGCTCACCTTGTCCTTGTCCTCCCCGGTCGTCGCGACCGGAAGCTTGTCGTAGGTGGTTCCGGCGGGAAGCAGGATCACGACCATCTCGTGCTCGATCGTGCCGGTGTTCTTCAGGGTGAAGGTGATCTCGCCGGCCTTCATCGATGTGGGTGCCACCGTCATGGTCATGGACTTCGCGGGGCCATCGAGACCGTTGGTGTCGCCGACCGTGACCGCCACGGTGCTGCCGGCCGCCGGCGTGGTGACCGTCACCCCGCCACTACTGGTCGTGGTGGTGGCGCTCGAGCTCTTCTTCGAGCTCGAACACCCGGTGATGGCGACGACCAGCGCCAGCGCGACGACAATAGAACCTAGCTTCACTCGAGCCATGAACGGCCCTTTCTTCTCGGCGTCCCGCGGGTTGCGGGGGACGTGATCTCGATGACCACGGTCACGATATGTGAAAGACGCCGCCCCGACCGTGACCCAGTACCGGGAGACCATCGGGAGACGCTTCCTGGACCAGTAAGCCCCAGACCGACCCCCGCCAACTAGAGGAGAAGGTCACAGGTACACGTGACCATTGCCACGCCGATCGGCACGACGCCGACGTCAGAGGTGGCGGCGCAGGGCGGCGTCGACGAATCCCGACACCTGGCCGCTGAAGCTGTGGGTGACATGGCCACCCGGATACCAGAGCACCTGGGGGTTGCCCCAGTGCCGGGCCAGTTCGGCGACCTGCTCGACCGGGTGGGCCAGACGGTCGACCAGCCCGCCGTACAGGTAGCAGCGCTCCGCCGGCGTGGCCGGCACCATGGCCAGCGGCGAGACGACCAGGAGCAGCGCCTCGCCCTGGGCCATGAGGGCCACGAAACGGGCATCGTCGCGCATCGCCCGCGGGGCGTTGCGGCGAAACAGCGAGGGCAGATCGACGGCAGGACAGCCGGCGACCACGACGTCGAGGGGCGGCTCGAGCCCGGCGACCAGCGCCGCCACATAGCCGCCGAGGGAGAACCCGGTGATGCCGATGCCGGTCGGGTGCTGGGTGCGGATCCAGGCGATGAGGCGGCGGACGTCCCATGCCGCCTGGGCCAGGCCGTGCACATCGTCGACGAGGTCGAGCCCGGGGAACGACGGCGAGGCGAGGTCGGGCGGTCGTCGGGGGCCGTGCAGGGGCAGCACGGGCATCACCACGTTGAGCCCGAGCGTGCGGTGGAGGTGCTGCGCCCGCAGGATGCGGGTGTCGATCGCCGGGCGACCGCCCATCTCGGCCCCGTGGACGGCAACGACCCACGGCCGTGGCCGGCCCCGGTGGCGCAACATGAGCACCCGCACCCGATCGTTGCGCTCGTAGTCGAGCCAGCGCGTGCGCCCCGGCTCGCCGAGATGCGGCATCCAGCCGCTGTCGAAGCGCAGCGTCTCGAACACGGCGCGGCCCACGCGGCGGCGGCCGAAGACCGGCGCGTCGGGTGGGCCGGGGTCGTCGTGGTACGACCGGGGATCGTCGAGCCATCCGGCCTCGCCGAACCGGCCGATGGCGCGGGCGGCCTCGGCCTCGATGCGGTCGAAATCGTCTGGGTTCATGGCTCCCCGCACGGCGTGGAAGCCGCCGACGACCAGTTCATCGAGCGCGACGTGGGCGCCCATCCGAGGCGAGCGGGACGGAAGCGGCACGTTCATGGCGGCAAACCGCGGCGAGCGACGCCGACGGGCTCCCGGCGACGCGTGCACCACCGACCGGTGCACCGCCCGCCCCGCGACGCCCGCCCAGCTCACGGCGGGGACTCGCCCGCCGATTTCGCTCGGTCGGCCTGACTGGCCTGGCTGGCCTTCGATCGGGACTTCGATCGGGCGGCGGTGAGCAACTCGTCGAGAGCGATCGGGATGCCCTCGGCCAGCGACCAGTGATCAGGCACGAGTTCGGGGCACACCATGAACCCGAAATCGATGCTGCCCATGTAGCTGAACACAGTGATGTTGATGCCGGTGCCGTAGAGCAGCGGCCCCATCGGGTAGCACGCCTCCACGGGGGCGCCGGCCACGTAGAGCGGGAACGGCGGACCGGGCACGTTCGAGATGATGAGGTTCATGATCGGCGGGGTCAGGCTGTCGAGCCCGGCCGCCGTGTACATCCGGGCCGCCAGCGAGATCAGCCCCGGCGCGGTGAGCTCGGTGAGCCCCATGATCTTGTCGGCCGCCAGGGCGTGCTGCATCTCCTTGGCGCTCTGGGTGCTCTCGTGGATCGCCCCCAGTCGGGCCACCGGGTCGCCGATGTCGGTGGCCAGCGAGGCGAACAGCGCCCCGACCTTCGTGCCGACCGAGCTCGTATCGGATCCGGTGCGCAGCGACATCGGCACCTGGGCGATGAGCGGCGAGGCCGGCAGCTCGTCACCGATCTCGAGGTAGCGGCGCAACGTGCCGGCGCAGAGGGCCAGCACGACGTCGTTGACCTTCACGCCGAAAGCGTCCTTGATCTCGCGCACGTCGTCGAGGGTCACGCTCGTGTAGGCGAACCGGCGGTGCGGGGTGAGCTCGGCGTTGAACGAGGTGCGGGGCGCCTGGAACGGGATCGCCGGTGAGTCCGGTCGTCGTTGGAACCCGATGAACTTGAGACCCTGACGCACCGTCTGATCGGCGAACCGCGCGAACCGATAGGGCGACAGCATCATGCGACCCATGCCCCGCAACACCAGCTCGGCGGGCGCCGGCACCGGACCGATCACCCGGGGCTCCAGCTCGTCGTCGGCATCAGGCGGGTCGGGCTCGAGGTCGAAGAGCACCGTCGCCATCTCGCTGCCCGATACCCCGTCGATGATCGAGTGGTGCACCTTCGTGAGGATGGCGACCCGGCCGTCGGCCAGGCCCTCGATCACCCACATCTCCCAGAGCGGGATACTGCGGTCGAGCTTGTAGCCGACGAGGTCGCCGATGAGCTCGCCGAGCTGCTCAGGTCCCCCCGGCGGGGGCACGCCGATGTGGCGGATGTGATAGCTGACGTCGAAGTCCGGGTCCTCGACCCAGCCGGGTCGATCGATGCCCAGCGGCACCTCGACGAGCTTCCACCGGAACTGCGGCACGAGATGCAACCGCTGGGAGACGCGCTCCTCGAATCGCTCCGAGTTGAAGCCCCCGGGCGTCTCCGCCGGATCGACCAGGATCACCGCCGAGACGTGCATGTGCCATGCCGGAGTCTCCCCGTAGAGGAAGGCCGCATCGACGCCACTCATCCGGTTCATGGCGGCTGAGTATCGCGCACCGGAGGCCGCGCCGGGTGAAGACTCAGCCGCCGAGGGCCTGGCCCGAAGTCCTCGATCTATCCGGCTCGTCCCAGGCGGTAGCGCCGGAGCGCCCCCCGAGATCGGGGCACTCGCCGGCGAACACGCCCCAGCTGCACTCCCAACCCGGAACGATCCAGTCGTGGACCATCCAGATGTCGGTGAGCTCACGCTTCTGACCACCGATGGCCTTGCACTCGTCGACCGTCATGGCCTCGCCACCGATCACGCCGAAGCCCTTGCCACCGAAGCAGAGGCCACCGTTGATGTTGTGCTGGTGCCAACGGTCGTTCGGACCGGCGAAGCCCTCGGGCGGACCACCGGGGTGGTACGAGAGGAAGCTGAGCCCGACGAGCTTCGAGTCGGGCTTCGTGCCGTCGAAGAGCAGCTCTGACGGGTTGGCCGGGTCGAAGCCCATGACCAGGCCGACGTTCGTGTAGTGGGCACCGATGCAGGGCACATAGGGGGTGCTCTGGCGGTAGCCGGCCTTCTCGGCTTCGGTCACCGTCGGGTACCGGGTGATGGTGGTGCGGGCCTGGGCCTGCTGGGCCTCGAGGGCGATGCGCTCATCACGCGTGAGAGGCTCTTGCAGGGCGGGGCCGCGATGGTCGTGGCCCTCGGCATCGAGGGTGACCTGACCGGGCGACGCCGGCGGGCCGGACAGCTCGCAGTCGGTGGTGCCGGTCAGGGCGGCGGTGGCTCCCGAGTGGTCGTGCCCATCGGTGGCGGCACCGGCCGCGTGGCTGTGACCACCGACGCTGTGCCCACCGGCGTAGGCCGGCGTGAGCGACACGGTGCCGGCCACGATGGCCACCAGGGCGACCGAGCCGGCCAGCATTCTGGCGAAGGACTTCTCGAGCACCGAGCGCTCGAGCAACTTGGGGGCGAACAGAGCGACGAGGGCCGACACGACGATGGCGACCTCGAGCACGGCCGACACGACGTCGGGTGTGCCGAAGGCTTCCTTCCGGAGCGCCTGCGGGCCGAAGGGGATGCCCGAGGTGCGCGACCAGAACCACGTGAGCACGACGGTGAGGTTGACCACCAGACCCGCCGCCCACACCCAGCGCCGCGGTCGCGTGACGATCAGCACCGCGAACACCGCCTGCATCCAGGCGACGCTCATGAAGAACCAGCCGTGGGCCCAGTCCTCGGTCAGATGGACCGGGGCGAACCCGAAGTGGATTGCTGCCGCGGTCAGCGAGAAGGCGGCGACCGTCCAACGGAGATAGGTGTCGAGACTGGTTCCGGCGTTGTCGTCGTGCTCGACCACGGGCGGTGCGGTGACAGACTCCATGAGATCCCCTTGGCGGCTGCCGGATCTGATCGATCCGAAAGGCTCGCCTCGTTGAGTTGCGCAACCTGTGCAAGTCTCCGACAAGGCTACCGCCGGTTGGTGCTACCAGTCACGGCAGGCAGCGATATCTGTCGGGGGACCGGACCAACCAAAGGGGAATCGACATGGCCAGTACCGACGAGGTCGACCTGTACGACCCGGACACCTATACCGACGGACCGCCCCACGAATTCTTCGAACGGCTCCGCCGGGAGCAGCCGGTCTACCGCCAGGCGATGCCCGACGGCACCGGCTACTGGGCCGTGCTGCGTCACGCCGATGTCGTGCACGTGGCGCGCAACCCCCTGCTGTACTCGGCCGAGCGGGGCGGCGTCGTCCTCGAGGACCTCGACCCCGACCAGCTCGCCATGATGCGCGACATGATCCTGTCGATGGACCCGCCGCGCCACACCGAGTACCGGCGCAACGTCAACCCGCACTTCAAGGCCCAGGTGATGGCCGGCCTCGAGCCCCGCATCCGCGCCGTCTGCCGATCGATCATGCACGATGCCGCCGACGGGGGCGAGGTCGACTTCGTGCACGACATCTGCGCCGGGTTGCCCACCCAGATCGTCGGCGAACTGGTCGGCATCCCGCCCGGCGACCGCCCGCAACTGCACCACTGGGCCGAGCGCATCACCGGCAATCAGGACGCCGAGGTGGCCGCCGTCGACGAGAGCCAGGGCGACGACGCCTCGATGGAGGCCAGCATCCAGCTCGCGATGTACGCCATCGGCCTCGCCGGCGAGCGCCGGGCCGAGCCCCGCGACGACCTCATGACGCTGATGCTGGCCACCGAGATCGACGGCCGGCCCCTCGACGACATGGGCATCGGCAGCTTCTTCGTGCAACTGATCGTCGCCGGCAACGACACGAGCCGCACCATGCTCTCCTCGGGTCTGCTGGCCCTGTTGCAGCACCCCGATCAGCTCGCGGAGCTCCGCGACGATCCGTCGCTCATCCCCGGCGCCGTCGAAGAGGTGTTGCGCTGGTCCAACCCGCTGCACTACTTCCGCCGCACGGCCAGCGCCGACACCGAGCTGGCCGGCCAGGCCATCGCCGAGGGCGACAAGGTCGCCATGATCTACACGTCGGCCAACCGCGACGACGCCGTGTTCGCCGACCCGCACCGCTTCGACATCCACCGCGACCCCAACCCGCACCTGTCGTTCGGCATCGCCGAGCACTTCTGCCTGGGGGTGCACCTGGCCCGGCTCGAGGGCCGCGTGTTCTTCGAGGAACTGCTCGCCACGTTCCCCACCATCGAGCTGACGGGCGAGCCCCGGCGGCAGCGGTCCAACCTCAACAACGCGCTGAAGTCCCTGCCCGTGCGCCTCGCCGAGTCGGTCTAGCGTCGGCCCATGCCCTCACCGCTCGACGAGTTCCCGATCCACCAGGCGCCGCTCCCCATCGCCCATGTCGTGTCCAGCGACCGCAACGCGTACGACCGCTGCTACTTCAACGCCCATGACCGCACCGGCGAGATCTTCCTCATCACCGGGCTGGGCTTCTATCCCAACCTCGGCACGACCGACGCCTATGCGACGGTACGCACAGGCGACCGGCAGGTCAGCGTGCGCATGTCCGACGCCATCAACGACGACCGGCTCAACCAGGCCGTCGGCCCCTACCACATCGAGGTCATCGAGCCACTGAAGGTGCTGCGGCTCGTCTGCGACGCCGACGAGCACGGCATCGGGTTCGACCTCACGTGGACGGGCTCGTTCCCGGCGGCCGACGAGGTGCCCCACGTGATGCGCCAGGCCGGCAAGGTCATCCTCGACGCGCAACGCTTCGCCCAGGTCGGCACCTGGGAGGGCACGCTGCGCTTCGAGGGCCAGCAGATCGCCGTCACACCCGACCGCTGGGTCGGCACCCGCGACCGCTCGTGGGGCATCCGGCCGGTGGGCGAGGCCGAGCCGGCCGGCCGGGCCGCCGACGAGGCCGACCCCGACTTCGGGTTCTGGTGGATGTACCTGCCGCTGCGCTTCGACGACTTCGCCCTCATCGTCATCGCCCAGGAGGACGGCCACGGGCACCGCATCCTCAACGAGGCGACGCGAGTGTGGCCGGCCGAGTCGGGTCGACCGATCGAGCAGTTGGGCTGGCCCCGGTTCGAGACGCGCTACGAGCCGGGCACCCGCATCCCCACCGGCACGACCATCCACCTCACCGAGCCCGACGGTACGCCGATCACCGTCGAGGTCACCTCGCTCGGGTACAACCCGCTGAACTGCGGGTCGGGCTACGGCGGCGACGCCAGCTGGAACCACGGCATGTGGAAAGGCCGCAACTGGATCGACCGGCACGCCGTCGACCTCACCGATCCCGCGGTTGCCGCCATGGTGCCGTTCGGCGTGGTCGACCATGTCGGTCGGGCCGTCATCGACGGGGCCGAGGGCTGGGGCCTGTTCGAGCACAGCACGGTCGGCCGCCACGACCCGTCGGGCTTCGCCGACTTCGGCTCGGTCGCGCCGTAGCCATGCCCACCGGCATGCTCACCGGCAAGGTCGCCGCCGTGACCGGCGGCGCGGGCGGCATCGGCCGGGCCATCGTGGAGCGGTTCGCGGCCGAGGGCGCGGCGGTGGTCGTGGTCGACATCCACGACGACCGCACCCACGACACGGTTGCCGCCATCACCGAAGCCGGCGGCCGGGCCACTCCCCTGGTCGCCGATGTCCGCGACGCCGACATCGGCGGGCGGGTCGTCGCCGCCACACTCGCCGCCCACGATCGCCTCGACGTGCTCGTCAACAACGTCGGGCACTTCCTGCACCGGGGCCGCCCGTTCGTCGACACCACCGAAGACCAGTGGCACGAGCTGTACGCGGTGAACTTCGAGCACGTGTTGCGGGTGACCCAGGCGGCCCTGCGTCCGATGATCGACCAGGGCGACGGGGGCAGCATCATCAACCTCACGACCGTCGAGGCGTTCCGGGGCATCCCCCAACACCCGGTGTACGCCGCGCACAAGGCGGGTGTCACCCAGTTCGGGCGCAGCCTCGCCCTCGACGTGGGCCGCCACGGCATCCGGGTCAACGACATCGCCCCCGACGTGACCCGGTCGCTCCAGTTGCCCTATGAGCGCTGGCTCACCGCCGACGACGAGGCCCGCATCCCCACGTGGGTGCCGCTCGGCCGCCTGGGCGAGCCGAACGATGCGGCCGGCGCCGCGCTGTTCCTGGCGTCGGACCTCGGGGCGTTCGTCACCGGCACCACGATCCACTGCGACGGGGGCACCCACGCCGCCGGCGGCTGGTACCGCAGCAACCAGGACGACCGCGGCTGGACGAACCGCCCACGCGACCCCTGATCGCCCCTGTTCGCAGGACGCTCAGGTCGGGAGTGGACGGGACTACTTGTCGAGCCAGGTCTGGGTGAGGCGGGTCACCAGGGCGAAGCCGCCCGGGCCACCCATGGGGTACGACGCCTGACCGCCGGGCAGCGGGCCCTGGGTGATGCCCCGAACCCCGTTGGCGGCGAACACGATGTACTGACCGCGGGCCAGCCAGATGTAGGGCAGGTCCTCGTTCAGCCGGTTCGCCACGGTGGCGTACGCCTGCTTGCGAACGGCATCGTCGGCCGAGCCTCGGGCCGTGTTCAGCGCGGCGTCGATCTGCGGGTCCTTGTTGCGGGCGATGTTCAGCCCGAGCGACCCGGCCGGGGCAGCGTTGGCCGAGGTCCACCACACGTAGTCGTAGTCGGGGTCGGGTGACCCGAACTGGCCCCACACCGTCGCCTGGTACTTGCCGGTGACGGCGTTGATGATGATGGAGCTCTGCTCGAGTTGCTGCACCTCGACCTTGATGCCGGCCATCTGCCACTGCTCCTTCAGGAACGCGGCCTGCTGGGCGCCGGCAAGGGTCGAGGCGGTCAGCAGCGGGAACTCGAGCGGCTTGCCCGTCTCGGCGGTGTACTGCGCCACCGCGGCCTTGGCCTTGTCGAGGTCGTAGCCCGTCCACGGGGCATCGGTGTAGTACGGCGTGCCTTCGCGGAACACGGAGGTCACCTTCTGCGTGACGCCCTGGTCGACGGTCGCGATGTAGGCGGCCGCATCGGTCGCGTACGCGATGGCCTGACGCGCGATGGGGTTGTCGAACGGGGCGACACCGACGTTGAGCATGACGAAGCTCTCTTCGGTCTCGCCCTGGTTCTCGACGAGCTGCATGGTGCCGGCCTTGGCCGACGCCTGGGCCTTGAGGACGGCTTCGGGAGTCGAGGTGTAGGCCATGTCGATATCGCCCGCGAGGATCGCGTTCACCTTGGCCGACGGCTCGGTCACCACGCTGAAGGTGACGCCTTCGAGGTACGGCAGTTGGGTGCCGCTGTCGTCCTTGCGCCAGTACCCCGAGTTCTTGGTGGTGACGAAGGTGCTGTCCGGTGTCCACGACACCATCTTGAAGGGGCCGGTGCCCACGGGGTTGCGCGACCCGTCGGCGCTGGCGAGCATGCCGGGGCTCGGCACCATGCCGAGCTGGCCGGTGAGCGAGGACGGGAACGCCGCCCACGCCTGCTTCATGAAGAACACCGCAGTGAGCGGGCCGGTGACCTCGACACGATCGAGGGCAGCCACGGCGGGCGAGGTGAGCGCGGAGGCCTGGTGGGCGGCGAAGATGGTCTTGAGCACGTCGGCGGTGAGCATCGTGCCGTCGTGGAACTTCACGTTGGGGCGCAGGGCGATGGTCCATTGTGTGAAGTCGGCGTTGGGTGTGAACGACTCGGCCAGGTAGGGCTGGGCCTTGACGTCGACGTCGAAGGCGGCGAGCGGATCGAACACGGCCATGCCGATCTCGGTGCCGGCGGTGGCCCACCGGTTCTTGGTCGGGTCCCAGCCGTCGGACTCGGCATCGACCGCGTAGCGCAGCGTGCCGCCGACCTTGGGCGGACCCGAGGCGGCGATGGTGACGTCGGTGCCTTCCTTCGCCGTCGGTGCCGAGCCGCCCTGGTCGCTCTTCTTCGAACCGCACGCGGTGGCGGCGAGCGAGACGACCACGACGATCGCGATGAGGGCGTGACGCCCGTTGACCCTGCTGCGCATGGAATCCCCCCGGAAACCTGATCGGGCCCCCACCGGGTCCCGCGGAAGTCGGCAGGCTAGCCCGGGCATCCCCCGTCTG
>Ga0315283_10004543_pt1 | contig 12099 bp, 8 predicted proteins | sample YL17G09_0_MG_FD_204541 | JGI IMG/M metagenome (GOLD analysis project Ga0315283, IMG submission 204541) | Sediment microbial communities from Yellowstone Lake, YNP, Wyoming, USA - YL17G09_0 | ecosystem: Environmental > Aquatic > Freshwater > Lake > Sediment | place: USA: Wyoming | collected...
CGTCGCCGCTCGCGACTTGCGCCAGTGGACTGGGATCGGCAAGCACCTGCTCGATCGCCTGCGCTGCTGCCGCCACCTGATCAGGATCGAGAACATTGCGTACGCAGACCACGCCATCGGCAGCGAACTGCTCGATCAACTCGGGAGACACCGCGGTCGACGACATGCCCGCGATGCTAGTGAAGGCGCGGTGGCCGGCCCCAAAGAAGTGGAATGGCCCGGCTGGACGCCGTGGGGTCGCTATCTTCGGCCCCGAGGGTGCAAGCCGCCTGGCGGTAGTGCTCGCGGGGTCGTCGCGGCTCGGGCGGGGAGGTCTTGGTGAGCGCATGCGTGAGTTGTTCCGCCGAGATGCCCGATGGCGTGAAGTTCTGCCGGGAGTGCGGAGCCTCAATGGCTGCTCGCTTGTGTCCCTCGTGCGGAGCCCCCCACGAGGGGGGCCGGTTCTGCGGCGAGTGTGGAGCCGCACTGGCGGGTTCTGACACCGTCGCGCCCACGGGCCCTTCGACGGTCGAGCATCCGATTGCGGAGCGTCGGGTCACGTCAGTGTTGTTCGGTGACTTGGTGGGGTTCACACCGCTGTCGGAGTCACGAGACCCCGAGGAGGTACGCGAACTTCTGTCCCAGTACTTCGCGCAGTGCCGGGTGGTGATCGGCCGGTACGGCGGGGTGGTGGAGAAGTTCATCGGTGACGCGGTGATGGCGGTGTGGGGAGTGCCGGTTGCCCACGAGGACGACGCTGAGCGCGCCGTACGGGCGGGCTTGGATCTGGTGGCCACCGTGACCGCCATGGGCGAGGAGGTGGGGGCGCCGGGGTTGGCGATGCGGGTCGGTGTGGTGACCGGGGAGGTCGCCGTGACGGTCGGTGCGACCGGGGAGGGCATGGTCGCCGGAGACGCGGTGAACACCGCGGCCCGCGTGCAGTCCGCGGCGGAGCCGGGTCGGGTGTGGGTCGACGACACGACGCGATCTCTCAGTGCCGCGGCCATCACGTTCGATGACACCGGTGAGCACGCGTTGAAGGGCAAGTCCGAACCTTTGCGGTTGTGGCGGGCCGGTGTCGTGGTCGGTGACGTTGGAGGCGGGCAGCGCGTCGACGGTCTGGAAGCACCGCTGACCGGTCGGGATTCGGACTTGCGGATGATGAAGGATCTGTTCCACGCGACACAGGAGTCGCGGCGCCCGCGGTTGGTCGTTCTCGACGGTGAGGCCGGCATCGGCAAGTCGCGGCTGGCCTGGGAGTTCGAGAAGTACGTCGACGGGTTGGCGGCGTCAGTGCACTGGCACCGCGGCCGCTGCCTGTCGTACGGCGACGGGGTGGCGTTCTGGGCGCTCGCCGAAGCGATCCGCGGGCGGTTGGGGTTGGTCGAGGCCGACACCGGAGACGTGGTCAGCGACCACCTTGATGCAGGTCTGGTCAAGTACGTCGCAGAGCCCGGTGAGCGGGACTGGATGCGGCCACGTCTGGCGGTCCTGCTCGGAGCCGGAGCCGGGGCCGGGTTCGCACGCGAAGACCTGTTCACCGCGTGGACGGCGTTCCTGGAGCATCTCGCGGACGGAGACCGGGTCGTCGTGCTGGTCGTCGACGATGCCCAACACGCCGACGAGGGCCTGCTGGACTTCCTCGACCACCTCCTCGCAACGGCACGGGCACCGTTGTTCGTGCTGGCTCTGGCCCGCCCCGAACTCCTGGCGAGACGCCACGACTTGGGTGGTCGCCGAGCCGCCGTCGTACGCCTCGAACCGCTCGACGATGCCGCGATGGGGGACTTGATCGACGGACTCGTCGTCGGGCTCCCGTCCGGGTCCCGTCAGGCACTGGTGGTCAGGTCCGAGGGCATCCCGTTGTTCGCGGTAGAGACTGTGCGCGCACTGATCGACCGTGACCTGGTGATCGCTCGGGGCGGCCAGTACGTACCCGCGGACGGGGTGGCACTGGATCTGGATGCGATCGGTGCCCCGGCGTCGTTGCAGGCATTGGTCGCCGCCCGACTGGACGCGCTCACCCCGGACGAGCGGCGGGTCGTCACCGACGCCAGCGTGTTGGGAATCTCGTTCACCCGTGACGGTCTGGCGGCACTCGGTTCGGACCCGGCCACCGTGGAACTCGTGTTGACGGGGTTGGTGCGCAAGGAAATCGTGTCAGTGCAGACCGATCGGTTCTCCGCCGAGCGGGGTCAGTACCGGTTCGTGCAGTCCGTGGTTCGTCAGGTCGCCTATGCCACTCAGTCGCGCCGCGACCGCAAGACCCGTCACGTCGCCGCCGCAGACCACCTCATCGACCTCCCTGACCCTGGCGACGACCTCGCGGTGCTGATCGCCCAGCACCTGCTCGACGCGGTCGACGCCTCCCCCGCAGGCGACCCTGAGATCTCGGACCTCACGACACGAGCGCGTGAGTACCTCGAACGCGCCGCCATCCGGGCCCGAACCGTCGGGGCGCCCGCTGAAGGCCAGCGGCTGTTCGAGGCCGCGCTGGCCCGCACCGACGATCCCAGCGACCAGGCCCCGCTGCACGTCTTTGCCGCTCGGGCGGCGATCGACGCGGGCCACTACATAGAGGGTCGAGACCACGCCAGAGATGGAACAGAACTCTTCGACGGACTCGATGACCCGATCCAAGCCGGGCTAGCTGCTGCGACACAGGCGACGGCCGAAGTCGGCTTGGGGGACAACGCCGCTGCGATCGAGGTTGCCGAGCCCCGTTGGCGGGCCCTTGACGGCGTACCCGGTGCGGAGCGGGCCCGGCTCGCCCTGTCCCGCCCGCTCTCCAAGGCCAACATGAGACGCGGCGACTGGGATGCCCAACGTGAGCACTCCGAACAGGTGCTGCTGCTCGCCGAGGCACTCAGCGACCTCGAATCACTCGCGACCGCCCACATCCAGATGGGCATCCGTTACGGCACCATGGGCGCGCCCGCAACGGAGCGCGCGTTCTACGAGACCGCGGTGAGCATCGCCCGCGACCACGACCTCCCCAATCCGCTCGCCAGTGCCCTGAACAGCCTGGCCGCCTGCTTGAACAGCCGTGACCTGCCCGCAGCGCTCACCTTCGCCCGCGACGGAATCGAGGTGTCGCAACGAGCCGGCCTCCACGAGGACATCGACTACACGACGATCAACTATCTGATCGGGCTGTGGACCGCGGGGCGTCTGGAGGAGGCACGAACCCAGCTGACCGACGTCTCCGAGAAGGCCACTCACCCTTCCATCCGCGTCAGCCAGAGAACCATCGAGATGTGGCTCGCGGACGCTCACGGCGACCCCCTCCCGCAGAGCGAGATCGAGACCGCCACTGACGACGTGGCCGATCTGTCCTGGCGGGACAGCGCCGAGATAATCCAAGCCCTGTCCGCGGGTGACCCCGCCGCCGCGGCGGCGATCGCCCCTACGTCGATGGAGCACCTGCTTACTGCCATGGGCATCGGGGACGATTTCATGATCCTGTGGCCACCGTTGGTCCTGGCCGCCGTCGCCGCCGGGGACACCGAACTCGCCGAACGACTCCTCGACCCGGTCACAACCGCCCAACCCGGACGTGTCTCTCCTGGCGTCGCCGCCCAATGGCATCGACTGCGCGGGTTGGTCGCCGCTGCTCGCGGCGATGACCCGGAGTTCACTGAGACCGAGATGCGCACCGGGATTGCGGCACTCGACGCTTTCGGTGCCCTCGGATACCGCGCCCGCGCGCAAGAGGAACTGGCCCGCTGGCTCGTCGAGCAGGGGCGCTCCGACGAGGCCGAGTCTTTCTTCGAAGACGCGCGCACCACGTACACCGACATTGGCGCAACCGGCTGGCTGACCCGACTCGACACCCGGCACGCCGACCGAGAACCAGCCCGGTCCCAGTAACCATGCGCCGAGCGAACCGCTCCTCTTCCCCCGTTACCGCGGTTGGCTACGGGACCGTAAGTTACGGTAACGTAGGCTGATGATTTCGCTTACAGACGAAGAACGACGCGCCCTGCCGATGGTGATCCAGGGTGGCATGGGTGCCGGCATCTCCAGTTGGCAGTTGGCCCGCACGGTGGCTTCGAACGGTGGGCTCGGCATCATCTCCGGGGTCGCACCCGACCTGCTCCTTGCGCGCTGGCTTCAGGACGGGGACCCCGACGGTCACGTCCGCCGCGCCTTGGCGTCGTTCCCCCACCAAGAGCTGGTGGAGCCGGTGATAGCGCGCTTCTTCCGCCCGGGTGGTCGGGCCGAAGGCGCGCCGTACAAACCCATTCCACGACTGGACCTCCATCAGAAGATCGACGCGGTGCGGCTGACCGTGCTCGGCGCCTACGTGCAGGTGTGGCTCGCCAAGGAAGGTCACGATGGCGTCGCCGGCATCAATCTGCTCGAGAAGATCCAGCTCTGGACGCCGGCTGCGCTGCTCGGCTCCGTGCTGGCGAACGCGGACTATGTCCTCGTAGGTGCCGGAGTCCCCGCGCACCTACCCAGCATGCTCGACGGCCTCGCCGCTTGTGAGCCGATCCGGATGCCGGTCGATGTCGAGGGAGCGCTCCCCGGTGAAGCGTACGAGATCGAACTCGACCCGAGAGTCGTCGTGCCCGGTCTCACCGCGCCTCTCAAGCGCCCCATGTTCGTCGCGATCATCTCCTCCCACGTTCTGGCCTCCTACCTCGCTCGGGACGAGTTGACCAAGCCTGACGGATTCGTCGTCGAGGGTCCCGTCGCCGGCGGGCATAGCGCGCCACCTCGCGGGCCGATGAAACTGAACGACGAAGGCGAGCCGATCTACGGGGCACGTGATGAGACTGACCTGGAGAAGATGCTCGCGATCGGCCTGCCCTTCTGGCTGGCTGGCGGATTTGGTACTCCCGAGAAGCTGGTCGAGGCTCTTGCCGCCGGTGCCGCGGGAGTCCAGGTCGGGTCGCCGTTCGCCCTCTCAGATGAGTCCGGCCTAGGGGCGATCTACAAGAAGGCGATGCGCGAGCAGTTGCGCAACAACGCCCTGAAGGTGCGCAACGACCCGCGGGCCAGTCCCACCGGATTTCCCTTCAAGGTCGTTGAAATCGACGACACGATCGGCATGGCCGAGACATACATGGCACGGCCACGCCAATGCGACCTCGGCTACTTGCGCGCGATGTATCGCCGCGACGACGGGACGGTTGGCTACCGCTGTTCGAGCGAGCCAGTCGATGCCTACCTGCGCAAGGGTGGAACGATCGAGGACACCGAAGATCGTGCCTGTCTGTGCAATGGCCTGACCGCGACCATGGGGATCGGTCAGCACCGTAAGGCGGGCTACGTCGAGGCGCCGCTGCTGACTTTCAGCCAGGACTTCTCCGCGCTCAAGGACTTGCTCGCCTCCTTCCCCGAGGGGTGGAGTGCCCGCGACGTACTCGCGTGGCTCTATGCGAAGACCCCGGTCATGTCGGCTTAGCCACATCGCCGCTCAGGTCAACAGGGCTTGGACCCGGGCGGCACCCACGAGGTTGCCTTGACGATCATGGACCGCGAGCGACTGCTGGCGCAGCTCTCTGGCCTCGTCCGGGCGACCGGCCTGTTCGACAATCTCAGCGAGTTGTTCCAGGGCGGTGGTGTGCTCGATCGCAAACTCGGTGCCCTCGGCCATGTCGACCCCGGTCCTTGACGCAGCCTCGGCTTCGGCCAGCCTGCCGCGGATCTGCAGACCCAACGCGGTGACGAACTGCTCATGGATCCGTGCATGCACGCCGAACACGACCCGGCGATCACGCTCCTCAGATCGTTCAATGAGCGCGAGGGTCTCGTCGTGTCGTCCCTGCAGGGCAATGGCCCGCGGCAGCATCCAGGACGCCTCGGCGTACGCCCAGATGTCCCCCAATCGATCCATCGTGTCCATGCTGGCGCGCAGGGCTCGTTCGGCTCCTGGCGCGTCGCCCACTTCGATCCGTGCCACGGCCATGGCCACGAACTGATGCGCCCCTGGCCACTCCAGGCCGTTCACATCGGCGAACTCCGCCCATTGCCGCTGGGCACGATCGAAGCCGGCGAGGTCTCCTCGGAACGCAAGGGAAGTCGCGGTCGAAGCCAACGCCGCGAGCCGCCAAATCGGTCTTGGTTCCGCCGCGAAACCGCCGAGCGTCTTCTCAACCTGATCGGCGGGGAGGAAACCGCACGAGAGGTACAGCCCCAGACCGCCGCCGGCCTGCCACTGCTCCCGCAGGCGTCCGGCCGCTTGAGCCGCTCGAACCCCTTTGACGCAGGAGTCAACCGCCCCGGAAACTCGCCCGAGCACCCAGTAGAGGTACTCCAGAACGGTCCAGCCCTGGGCCAGTCCGGTCTGGTCGCCGAGGTGCTCAAGGCGGGCAACGATGCGGCTCGCTTCGTTCAGGTACCGCTCCACGTCGTCCGTGGGAGCGGCGCGGTACACCCCTTTCAACGCGAGCAGTTGGAGGTCGATCCGGGCCCGTTGAACCTCGGTGACCCCGCGGTGATTCTGTCCCGCCGACCTGAGCAGCCGCTCGGCCTCGTCCAACCGGCCGATCTCCATCAACGACGTACCGAGGTCTGGCATCAGGGCCACCCTGGTGTGGTCGGACGTCGGGAGCAACGCGGCCGAACGGCTCAGCAACTCGGCGGTCGCCGCGAGGCCCAGATGCGCATACGCCCGCGATCCCGCGGTTGCGAATCGTTCGCCCGCTCGCCGCTCAAGCTCCAAGGTCTCCTGGTCTGCTTTCCCAAGATCTCTTCGCAGCCTGGCCGCGCGCTCCAGGTGCGCCCCGATGACCTCGTCCGAGGGTGCGTCGTCCTGCGCAAGATGGGTAGCCAGACGGACGTGCAGTACGGCTCGATCCTCCTTGGCGGTCCGGCGTGAAGCCGCGTCCTGGATCAGCGCGTGCGCGAATCGCCATACTCCCGCGTCGACCGGCGTTACCAAGCTTCGGTGCTCGAGCCGCTCGAGCGCGTCCAGCACCGTACGGCGGTCCAGTGCGGGGTCCAGGAGCGTGATGACTTCGGTGCGGAACACCCGGCCCTCAACGGCCGCCAGGTCGACGACGCGGGATTCGACGGGGTCCAGCCGGTCGAGCCGAGCAGCCAGTAGCGCCCGCAGCGACGGAGGCATCTCGAGGACATCGCCAGTCGTTCCGCTCTCGGTGACCATCGCGGCCAGCTGCTCCAGGTAGAGCGGGTTTCCTTCCGCTGCGTCGGTCAAGCGTCGGCGGGCCGCGTCGTCGCGATCCGCCAGCAGATTCATCGCCAGCTCGGATGCATCCTGGGCGGGAAGGGGGCCAAGGCTGATCGAGATCGCCCGGGGCTTGCCGCCACCCCATGTCGGTCTCTGGTCGAGCAACTCAGGTCGAGCCGTACACAGAACCATGATCGGTCCGCGGACCGACGTCGCAACGCGGTCGAGTAGCTCAAGCAGTGGATCCCCGCCGAAGTGGATGTCCTCGACCACCACGACGACCGGCCGCTCAGCGGCCATCGTCTCCAACAGGCGACGCAGGGCCCACGCCGTGTCGCCGCAGATCGTGGGGTCGGCCCCACCCACGAGCGACATGAGTCCGTCGGCAACCGCGACCGCATCCGGCCGATTCTCAACGATTGCGCGCAGCCCGGCTACCACCGCTTCTGGATCGACGGCCGAGGTGGCGTCGCGCAACAAGCCGAGTACGGGGGCGTATGCAATGGCCTCGCCGTACGTCGGTGTGTACCCGACGAGCACAGTCGCCTCCCCCGCCAACTCCGCGCGCAACTGATCGGCGACACGGGACTTGCCGATGCCGGGAACGCCGAGCAGCGTGACGAGCACCGAGGCGTGATCCTCGACGCACTCGCGGAAGGCACCATGCAGTGCGGCCAACTGCCGGGAGCGACCGACGAACGGCGTCGCGCGCTTCGCCCTGAACCGTTGCTCAACCCCGGTGAGGACGAACACCCGTTCCGGTCCCGACTTGCCGCGGAGCTCCATCGGGGCGAGGGGCTCGAGATCGGCCCAACCTGCGAGAAGTTCGGCGGTTGCGGCCCCGACCAGGATCCCACCCGGCGTCGCGGCCGACTGCAGCCTCGCAGCCGTGTTGAACGCGTCGCCTCCGATCATCCCCAGGTGCGGACTCGCGGGGTCGAGTACGACATCACCGCTCTGGATGCCAACCCGGATCTCAATCACCACGCCGAGGTCGACCAAGCTCGCATTGACCTCGGCCATCGCCGGTTGTAGGTCGAGAGCCGCTCGTGCGGCACGCAAAGCGTCGTCCTCGTGCGCGACGGGTACGCCGAACACAGCGACGGCGGCGTCTCCGATGAACTTCTCCAGTTGTCCTCCGTGATGCTCGACCACTTCTCGTACGGCGCTGAAATAGCGATCGAGTACCAACTGGAGCGTCTCCGGATCCAGCCTCTCGCCCAAGGCGGTGGAGTTGACCAGGTCGCAGAACAAGGCCGTGACCACCTTGCGTTCGCGATGACTCGCGGCCGCGTTGAGCGGGGTCGCGCATTGAGAGCAGAACCTCGCCAGGTCGCCGTTCGGTTCACCGCAGGACGGGCACGGCTGCATCTGCCGACCCTAGGCCCCGGGCCGGGAAGGAACACCGGTTCTGACCGACGACGGTGTGCGCCCGGTCGGAGAGTCTGAACTCTCAACCTGCTGATCCGTCTTTGAGCCTCGGCCGCGCGCTCGTGCGCGTTTCCCATATTCGGAGGTCCGGCAGTTCGGTGGTCACTCCCGTACGCAACCACGATGCATGATTGGAAGGTGAGGTCCCGGTACTTGGCTGGTGGGTCCGCCTTGTGGGCTTTCGCCGACGCGCTCGGCTACGTAGTGCTCATTCACCGCCAGGATGAGTCCCCCGTTGCTTGGTGGTACGTCGCTTTGGTCGCAGGCGGAGTCGTCGCTCTCGGCGGGGTTGCAGTCGCGACGTGGGGCCGGTCTGGCCTAGTGGTGGGCGTCACCGCCCTGGCCGTGGCATCGCTGCTCGGCGTACTGACGATCGGCCTGTTGTTGATCCCTGCCGTCGTCGCAACCGTTATCGCGATTGCCCTGCCCCCCAACGGGACCGACAGATCCCACCCCCACTGAGCACCCACCGAGTACGAAACCGCTCATCAGGCAGCAACTGCCGCCTGAATCACCCCACCCCGCGGGTCAACAAGAGCGGGGCCGGTCCCACACGAGGGTCAAACTTTTGTGAATCCGTTGGTGTTTCATCGACATGGTGGTGTGGGCCTGCAGGCGACTTCCGCAGGACACGGACACCGGTCAAAGCGAGGTCAGGCCCTTGATGATCAGGACGATGCCGACGATCGCCGCGACGGCGGCGGCGGCCTGGATCTTGTTGGTCCCCAACCAGGTGGAGAACCGTTCGACGCCCGAAGTCGTTGCCTCCGGACGAACGGCGTAACTGATTATCGGTACCTCGACCACGATGTAGGTGACCAGGCTGAAGCCCAGGATGAGCAGCAACTGCACGGGGAGCCAGTAGCCGTTTCTGACCATGATTCCCACGGCCGCCAGGGAGAACGGTGAAGGAGCACCCAGAAAGACACCCGCCGCGATAGCCGCCCAGACCGATCCCCGTTTGAGGGCATCCTCGGCCTTGGACTTCACAACCTCCGCCTTGGCGCGGGTCCGGTCAGCGATCGAGCCCTCGGACTTGACGGAGGGGCTTCGGGCCGTACATCTCGTCATGCCGGTCCGGTCCAGGTGTCGCGAGCGCCGAGGTCGTAGCTCGCCTGAACATCCCGTAGCGTCCTCAGTCGCGCTGCCACACCTGGTTGAGCTGACTGCTGTAGTACGGGACGTCGAGTGCGAAGAAGATCGACGTGATCAGTCCGATGACTCCGGAGGATTCGGCTGGACCGCCCGAGGTGGCCTGAGCCTGTCGGATCCTGTTGCCGGTGTTGTAGATGCTGATCAGTCCGACGATCGGGATGAACAGGCAGATCACCGCCAACATCGGGTTGACCTCCACCGTCGGGTCGTAGTCGCGCAGTTCGCGGTTGATGTTGTGGTACCAGAAGAGGTAGTAGATCCCGAGCGTGGGGATCAGGAGCAGCCAGCCGCCGAACGGGCTCCGGGTCTTACCCATCGGTCCCGTTCGTGAAAAAGTCGACGCCGGCGTCGTGGTTGCGCTGGCAGGGACGATCGGTGCCAGCGCATCTTGGGCTGGCACAGGCAATGGGGACCCACTGATGACATCGGTCCCGGCACCCGGTTCTTCGGTCCCTAGCTCGGTTTTCGGCGAGGTCAACGGATCGACCGGCATTGACGACTCGGGGCCGACCGGGTTCTCGCTCATGCGGAATCTCGCTTCGCTACGAGGAAGGACCGTGGGGGGTGCGGTCCGGATGCTAGCGAAGTACTCCTGGCCCGAAACGCGTCGTCGGCTCTCCTAAGCCGACGCATGCTGGTTGTAGGCGGCTGTGGCCACGTCCCTGGACAGTCGAGCGACGACCGCGGCCTTTGTCACCGGGTCGAGCGCAGCGAACTGCTCCTCGATGTCATCGACCGTGGTGACGGCCAGGTTGTGCTTCTGCCGAAGTTGGGAGGCCGCGACGGCCAGGGCTACGGCGGCGGCGATCAGCAGACCCGCTCCTAGGATCGCTCTTGATTCAGACATCGTGGTTCCTGTCGTCGTGGACACCTACCCGTGAGCAAGTGGATCCCGGGAACCTCCGACTATGGCCCGGAAAGGTGGTCGCCGTGGACAGTTTGGACTTGTTCCGGGGGAGCCTGACTTCCCGGGGGTGCTGGTCTTCGACCGGCTCTGAAGGTCGGGTGACGTCAAGACGCCACCCGGGGTCACGGAGCGGGAACGGAACACTTAGATGAGGCTGGCCGACCACCTCGACGGCTCGTGGCCGCTCGAGGAGAAGCCGGAGGTCCTCCGGCCACAGGCGGTAAGCCGGCGGCAGCTGCAGTGGCACAACCGTTGCATCCGCTCTACTGGAAAATGCGCAGCAGTTCGGAGATCGGCCGGCCAGACTCGGCCGGGTGCCGGAACGTCAGCTCGGGGTGGATCTCGTAGCGGTTACGCCGACCGACCTTGACCTTGGTGACATAGCCGTCGGACTCCAACTCGGCGAGGATCGCTTGGGCCGCGCGCTCGGTGATGCCGACGGCGGCGGCGACGTCGCGGATGCGAGCCTCGGGGTCGCGGCTGAGGAACACGAGGACGTGCCCATGGTTGGTGAGGAAGTTCCACGTGCGCGGCGTCGGAACCTTGGGCTTCGGCGGTTGTGGCACGGCTGTTCCGGTAAGCAACTGAGTGGCCATGGATCAACACTACCGGACTCCTGTCTCCTGTAGTATCAGACAGGAAATAGATTTCGTGTATTCTCCATCGCATGACCTCGCTCCGAGCCTGCCGCTCCGCCGCTCTCGTGCTGCTCGCCGCCGCCCTCGCCGCCACGGCCGCTCTGCTGAGCGGAACCACCCTTGAGCCGACCGTCGGGCAGATCGTCGGGGTGCGGATCGGCCTTCGTCTGGATGTGCTGAGCGTGATCCTGCTGTCCTTCGTCAGCTGCGTCGGATGGCTCGTCGCCACTTACTCGCTCCACAACCTGCGCGGCCAGGCCCGTACCGGCCGGTTCGGAGCGTTGCTGCTCGCCGCGCTCGCCGCGCTCACCCTGCTCGTGACGGGCGCGAGCCTGCCGGTCATCGCAATCGGCTGGACCGCCAGCGGCCTCGCGCTCGCGGCGCTCGTCGCCCATCCGGCCACGCCGTCCGCGAGGCGCGCTGCGCGGTACGTGCGCCGGTCGCTGCTGGTCGGTGACGCCGCCCTCTGGACGGCCGTGATCGCTGCCGTCGCGCTGCTGCCGACCGTCAACCGCGCCGAACTCGGTGACGCCACGATCACGCCCGGGGCCGCGACCCTTGTGGCCGGGCTGCTGGTCGCCGCGAGCCTCGTGCGCTCGGCCCTCGTGCCGGCGCAGTCGTGGCTGCCCGAGACGGCCGAAGCGCCTTCGCCCGTCTCCGCGTTCCTGCACGCCGGCATCGTCAACGGCGCAGGAGTACTCGGCTGCCTGATGTGGCCGGTTTTGGTGGCCGCCCCCGGTGCGCTCGGAGCGCTGCTCGCCGTCGGTACCGCATCGGTCGTCGTCGGTACGTTGGCGGCGCGGGTGCGGACGGATGTGAAGGGGCAGTTGGCCTGCTCGACCACGGCG
>Ga0315283_10004545_pt1 | contig 12098 bp, 8 predicted proteins | sample YL17G09_0_MG_FD_204541 | JGI IMG/M metagenome (GOLD analysis project Ga0315283, IMG submission 204541) | Sediment microbial communities from Yellowstone Lake, YNP, Wyoming, USA - YL17G09_0 | ecosystem: Environmental > Aquatic > Freshwater > Lake > Sediment | place: USA: Wyoming | collected...
AGTAAAGCACCAGTGCGCGCTCGTTGCCGCGCTGGTTCGAGTAGGCGAAGACGTCCTCGTTGACCCAGCCCTCGTCGGTGAAGAAGTCGTAGAGCAGGAAATCGCGGACCTCGGCGAACAGCGCGCGGCGGTGCAGCAGCGGGCTGATCTCGCGCTCGTGGCGTGCGACCAGCCACGAGTCGGGCTGCTCGTCGTGGTAGGCGCGACGGTATTCCATGCCGTACTTCTCGGCGTAGCCCTCGACCTGCCCGTGACCGAACATCGGCAGTCCCGGCAGCGTGGCCATCAGGGTGCAGATGCCGAAGTACTTGTCGCCCTTGCCGAACTGCTCGACCGCGGTGCGCTCGTCCGGGTTGTTCATGAAGTTGACGTAACGCTTGAGGACCTCGGCGTCGAACTCGAGCGTATTCTTGATCACGCTGCGGTAGTTCGCATTCTCCTCGTCGCGCAGCATGTTCATGAAGGCGCTGTTGTAGACCCGGTGCATGCCGAGCGTGCGTACGAAGTAGCCCTCCATGAGCCAGAAGGCCTCGGCCAGCAGCAGCGTGTCGGGCGCCTCGGCGGCCACGCGGTCCACCACCTCGCGCCAGAACTCCTGCGGGATCGCGGCATCGAAGTCGGCCTTGGTGAGCCCCTGCCCTGCCCGCGAGGGGATGGCTCCACCGGTTCCCGGCTCGGGGAACCAGAGGCGCTGGTAGTGGCGCTTGGCCAGCGTCATGGCCGCGTCGAAGCGGATGATGGGGAAGCGGTGCGCCACCGCCAGGATGGTCTGGATGACGGCCTCGCGCACCTTGGCCTGGCGGTAATCGAGTTGCGCGGTGTCGTTCCACGGCATCGAGGTGCCGTCGTTGCCGTGGTAGACGTAGCGCGCGTCGCCGCTCCAGCGGTCGAGGCGCTTGAAGACCACCGCCGCGTCGCTGCGGTCGTAGTAGTGGTCCTCGACGAAGATGCCGACCCGGCCGTCGTTCGACAGGTCGGGTCCGTCGAAGCGGTAGACCGGGTAGGGACTGTGGTCGAGTTGGACGAACCAGTCGGGGTGCTCGATCACCCAGCGCGAGTCGATGCCCATGTGGTTCGGCACCATGTCGCTGGCCAGCCGCAGGCCGCGCGCGCGAGCCCGCTCGCGCAGGGCCTCGAACGCGGCCTCGCCGCCGAGATCCTCGGCGATGACGTAGTCGAGCAGCGAGTAGGCCGAGGCCACCGCCTCGGCGTTGCCGCAGGCCTGCTTGATGTGCTGCGAGGCCCGGCTCCGCTCCCACACACCGATCAGCCACAACCCGGTGAAGCCGCGGCGGGTGAGCGTGTCCAGCTCCTCGTCGGGGATCTGGTCGAGCCGCATGATGGCGCGGCCGTGGCGGCGCGAGAGCTGATCGAGCCAGACGTAGACGGTCTTGGCGAGCAGCACCACGCGTGGCATCCAGTCGAGGTCCCGGCTGAAGCGCTCGTACTCGTGCTCGTGCCCGCGGAAGCTCGGAATCGCACCGGCGCTCGAGTCGCCCAGCGGCGGCGGCCACGACCCGGCGGGCACCGGCGGGTGGAAGCGCAGCCACACGGCCCGCTCCTCCTCCTTGAGCACGTCGAGTCCGGTGAGCAGCCGGATCAGCATGCCGCCCAACACCGGGCCCCAGCGCTCGCGGATGAACGCGAGTTGGCCTTCCAGCGAATCGGGCGAGGCCAGCGCGGGCGCGCGCAGCATGTCCACCAGGTTCTGCTCGTCGGGGCCGAAGCGCGGGCGGGTCTCGAAATAGTCGCGCAGCGCGCCGGTGATGCCGGGGTAGGCGGTTGCCGCGGCGAGGGCCGCGTCGTCGAACAACTCGCGGAACGGCCGGAAGGCCAGGTTCAGGTTCGCGAGCCAGAGCATCATCAGCTCTTCGAGCGCCACCGCGCGGTGCGGCACGTTCCCGCTCACGCCGTTCAACCACGAGGTGGCCGTGAGTTTGCCGCGGTAGACCGACACGGTGGGGAAGCGGTCGGCGAACTCGAGCAGAGTGCGGTCCAGCGTCGCGCGCCCCAGCCGGCCCTCGAACCAGGCGAGTGCGTCGGGCATGGCGCGCGGGTCGCGCTGCTCGCGGAAGGCGGCCACCACCAGGTGCAACACCTCGTCGATGAGCCCCATGGCGTTCAGTGCGCCAGGGACCACCACGCGCTCGGGGTGCGTCGCGGTATCGCGCACCGTGTTCATGCGGTGGGCGAAGACGCGGCACGCCTCGAGGTTCGCGAAGATGACGTTGCCGGTGACGCTGAAGAGCGCGCCGTCGAACCCGTAGAGGTCGCGTGCGGCGCGCGACACATGGAACTCGAACGTGGGCCGGTCGCTCATGAGGACCGCAGCATAGCAGGGGGTGACGACCGGCGGTAAGCCGCGGGCGCGCCGACGGTGGTTCCGGGCGCCAGGGCCGACGTCAACGGGGGGGTGACTTGGGTTCCGGTCGGTCACGTCTCAGCCGGTCGAGGAGCTGCTGGCTGTCTTCGAGCCACTGCAACTTCTCCGCGAACGGTAGCCGGGCGAGCCGCCGCCGCTGGGCGAGCGTGTGCTCTGCCCAGCCCGATTCCCAGAGCCGCTCCGCGGGCGGTGTCCCGTCACTCATTCGCGCCTTCCTCGGAAGGCCGCAATGCCAGCAGCGCCTCCAGATCCTGGTGATCTTGCGGCCGCCCCGCGGCCCGCTTCATGTCGATCAGGTCGGCGAGGCCGACGAAGGTGGCCTGCAGGCCGGGCGCAATCTCGAATCGCGCGGCACGCGCGTGGGCCGACTCGAAATCGAAGGGAGGCTCGACGAACAGGTCGATCTCGGTGGCGGGGTGCAGGTCGCTGAAGAGCGAGAAGACGGTGAGACCTTTCTCCCGCGTCCACCGGGCCCGCTTCGCCGGGTCGGCGAACTCTTCGATCGTGACCGGTGCCCGGGGACGGTAGTCGAGCCCCCGCAGGGCTTCGATGGCGGCCCGCAGTGCCTCCGACGCCGGGTCGAGAACGATGTCGATGTCGGCGGTGAAGCGGACGTAGCCGTGTGCGGCCACGGCCAGTCCGCCCACGATCAGGTAGCGGGTCCCGGCGGCATCGAGTGCCCCGACGATCGCTTCGACGCTGCGCCGCTCCATCCCGGCCGAACCTCCACGGATCACCCGCCGACCGACTACCCACGCCATCCTATCCCGGACCCTGCCCGTGCTGCCAGCCGGGGGCGCGTCGCACCCGTGCTGCCACGGGCGCCGTCGCCCGCCGCGGCTTGCCCGCCGCCGCGCCGAAGTGCTACACGGTGGGCGTTCGCAGGAAGCAGCCCTCACCCCGGCGGCCGACCGCATGCCCGACGTCAGACCCAGCACCCGCAGTCCCTGGGCCTGGATCCCCTCGCTCTACGTGGCCGAGGGGCTGCCTTACGTGGTCGCGATGACCGTCTCGGTCATCATGTACAAGCGCTTCGGGATCTCGAACACCGACATCGCCCTCTACACCAGCTGGCTCTACCTGCCGTGGGTGATCAAGCCGCTGTGGTCGCCGGTGGTGGAGCTGCTGGGGACGCGCCGCCGCTGGATCTGGGCGATGCAGTTGCTGATCGGCGCCGCACTGGCGGGCGTGGCCCTGGCCGTCCCCGTGCCGCACATGTTCCGCTGGACGCTCGCGCTCTTCTGGCTGATGGCGTTCGACTCCGCCACGCACGACATCGCGGCGGACGGCTTCTACATGCTGGCGACGACCGAGAAGGAGCAGGCCTTCTTCGTCGGCATCCGCAGCATGTTCTACCGGGTTGCGACGATCGCGGGCCAGGGATTGCTGGTGATGCTGGCTGGCACCATCGAGAGCCGCACCGGGAACCTGCGGCTGGCGTGGTCCGTGGCCATGGGCGGGTTGGCCGTCCTGTTCCTGGGGTTCGGGCTCTGGCACCGCTTCATCCTGCCGCGCCCGGCGGTGGACCGGCCCGGAGAGGCGCGCCGGATCCAGCACTTCCTCCAGGAGTTCCTGGCCACCTTCGGCTCGTTCTTCCGCAAGCCGCGCATCGTGGTCCTGATGCTGTTCCTGTTGCTCTACCGCTTCGGCGAAGCGCAGCTCGTGAAGATGGTCTCGCCGTTCCTGCTCGATCCACGCGCGCAGGGCGGGCTGGGGCTGACGACCACCGAGGTCGGCTTCGTCTACGGCACCGTGGGCATCATTGCGCTGACGCTGGGCGGGATCCTCGGTGGCTGGGCGGTGTCACGGCACGGGCTGAAGTCATGGCTGTGGCCGATGCTGCTGGCGATCCACCTGCCGGACGCGATCTTCATCTACCTCGCCTACGCCCAGCCGGCCCACCTTCCCGTCATCCTGGCCTGCGTGGCGGTCGAGCAGTTCGGCTACGGCTTCGGCCTCGCGGCCTACCTGCTCTACATGATCCACATCGCCCGCGGCGAGCACCAGACGGCGCACTACGCCATCTGCACCGGTTTCATGGCGCTGGGCATGATGCTCCCCGGCATGTGGAGCGGCTGGCTCCAGGAGTGGATCGGCTACCGGCACTTCTTCGTCTGGGTGATCGTGGCGACCGTGCCGAGCTTCATCGTGGTGTTCTGGCTCCCGCTCGATCGCGAGTTCGGGAGGAAGACGACGGGCTGAGCGCGGGGGCGGAGTACGGGGTCGGGTTCGCCGAGAAGAACCTGCACAGGATGCTGCAGTTCGCGGAGGCGTTTGCGAGCTTCGGGATTGTCGCCGCACTGCGGCGACAATTGAACTGGACCCACTTCGAGCGCACGGCCATCTTCCGGAAGCCCGCCGGGCTCGCCCCGCCTCGAACCTGGTCTGACCCGGCTACCGCCCGGCCACCGCAGGCCGGTCCGTCCGCGGCTCGAAGAGCGGGGTGCGCACCAGGCCGAGCCGGTGCAGCGTCCACTGCGCCAGCACGCCCAGGGTTCCGAGGCCGTACGTCACGCTCCGGCGGAAGCTGATGCTGCTCGCTTCCTTCATGTAGCGCACGGGAACCGGGATGTCCCCGATGCGGAACCCGAAGTGGACGGCCTGCACGAGGAACTGGCTGTCGAACACGAAATCGTCGCTGTTGCCCTGCCACGGGATGGTCTCGAGGACCTCCCGGCGGTAGCCGCGCATCCCGGAGTGGCATTCGCCCAGGTTCTGCCCCATCCACAGATTCTCGATGATCGTCAGGATGCGATTGGCAAAATACTTGTACGCCGGCATCCCGCCGGCCAGGGACTCGCGGCGCGTGCGGATGCGGTTGCCCAGCACCACGTCGCAATGCCCGTTGCGCAGGAGTCCGACGAGGACGGGCACCAGCCGCGAGTCGTACTGATAGTCGGGGTGGATCATGACGACGACATCCGCGTCCCTCGCCAGCGCCTCGCGGTAGCAGGTCTTCTGATTCCCGCCGTAGCCGAGATTCCGCTCGTGCTGGATCACGGTGAGGCCGAGCCGTCGGGCCGTCGCCACCGTATCATCGTGGCTGCAGTCGTCGACCAGGATGATCTCGTCGATGCAGCCGGGGGGGATGTCGGCCACGGTCTGCTCCAGCGTGGTCTGAGCGTTGTAGGCGGGCATGACGACGATCGCCTTGCCGGCAGCGGGCCCGGAAGGTTGCGACCTGGCGCTTCCCGCCGGCGCGGGCGCGCCGGGGACCCCGCGGGGGTTCATGGCCGTCTCGGATTCTGTTGCCATCGGATACCGTCGCCTCCGACCGGACTGCCGGTCCCCTGCCACGGCCCATTCGTGGAGCGGCAGGGCACGCGCTCGACATTGATTTCAAGAGGGTGAGTGTACCCTACCGTGCTCGTCGCCCTCCACGTCGCTGACACGATCGCCCGCCGCCGCCCGGCCCCGCGGTTTCCCGTGGCCTGCACACCGGGCTTCTGGCCGCATCCCCGGGAGGTTATGATCGTGGCGACCACCCCCCCGGTCGCTTCAACTCACGGAGTTCGCTCATGTCGACGAAACATCTTGCCGGCGCGCTGCTCGTCCTCGGCCTGCTGCTCCCGCGCGCCGCGCGGCCCGCCGCCGTCCCCATCGACGGCACGCTGGACGCGGCCTACGGCGTGGCGCTGAGCACCCAGACCACCGCGACCGTGGGGTGGCCCGACGCCAGCCTCGGCCTGATCGGCGGCTCGAACGGGTATGAACTGGACCAGGCCTACGGCTTCGTCTCCGGCGGAATGCTCCACCTCTTCCTGTCAGGCAACCTGCTCTGCCAGGGCAACCCGGTCGATTACGGCATCTTCACCTACAACCTCTACCTCTTCATCGACTCCAGGGCCGGGGGGCAGAACCGCATGCGTGCCGACAACGCCGACCTGGACTACGGCTCCCTCAACCGGATGGCCGGCCTGACCTTCGATGCGGGCCTCGAGCCCGACTACTGGCTGGCCTGTCGCGGCTACCTGGAGAACTTCTACGACCCGGCGAGCCCGTACACGCTGCACGCCTGGCAGGCCGAGTTGCTCACGGGCGGCGGTGGCGGCGGCTACCTGCTGGGCACCACCGGCGCGGGCGGCCCCGGCACGCTTTCGGGCGGCACCAACCCGGACGGCATCCAGGTCACGATCGACAATCGCAACACCGCCGGCGTCACCTCCGGCTGCGGCGCCTCCTCCGGTGCGGGGGTCACGACCGGAGTCGAGTGGGCCATCCCGCTCGCCGCGATCGGCGACCCGGCTGGATGCGTCAGGGTGTGCGCGGTCGTGGCCACCAGTGCGGCCTACACGTTCCTGCCGCAGGTCCTGGGCGCGCTCCCTGCGGGAACCTGCGCGCTGGGGGCGCCGTCGGGGATCGATTTCAACGGTTACGCGGGCGAGCAGTTCTTCACGGTGTGCGGCGAAGGCGTGCCGGCCCGTACTCCGAGTTGGGGGCAGTTGAAGACGCTCTACCGTTGAGTTCGTTTGACGGCCGGCCTCGCCAAGGGCCGACCGTTCCGCGTCCGCGCCCGGGGGAGGCGGATAACCGATTTCTCCCGATCGTGCGGCATGAGGTACAATCAATCCGCTCAAACGGCGATAACTCCCCGTGGGAGCCAAGCGCCACCCGGCGAGGGATCCGTCGGGTGGTTGCGTCTTTCGGGCCCGGACCTGGCCCGGACCGCCCCCAACCGGCTTCAGCGCACCGTCTTGTGGAAGCGCGTCGTCGCGAATCCCAGCACTCCGGCGCCCATCAGCAGCAGCGCCAGGAACTGCGGCCACAGCGCTCCGAGTCCGGCGCCCTTGAGGAAGATGGCGCGCACGATCTCGAGGAAGTGCCGGAGCGGGTTCAGGAGCGTGAGCCACTGGAACGTCACGGGCATGCTCGAGACCGGGAACATGAAGCCGGAGAGCAGCATGACCGGCATGATCACCAGGAAGCTCGTGAGCATCGCCTCCTGCTGGGTGTTCGAGACGGTGGAGATCAGCAGCCCGACGCCGAGCATGCACAGGATGAAGAGCAGACCGGCCGGGAGCAGCAGCAGGAAGCTGCCCTCGAAGGGGACGCGGAACCAGAACAGCGAGACCAGGGTGATGAGTGCCATCTCGAAGACGCCCAGCAACGCGAAGGGCACGGTCTTCCCGACGATCAGCTCGCCCGCGGTGAGCGGACTCACCATGAGCTGCTCGAGCGTGCCCGCCTCGCGCTCGCGCACCACGGCGAGCGAGGTCAGCAGCAGGCTCAGGATGAGCAGGAGCTGGCCCATGACCGCGGGCACGTTGTAGTCGCTGCTGCGCAGGTTCGAGTTGAACCAGGCGCGCGCGCGCAGGTCGACCGGGAGCGAGGCCCCGAGCGATCCCTCGCGCAGGGCGTAGGCCATGATGATGCGCCCGGCGTAGCCGCTACCGACGGTCGCGGTGTTCGAGTTCGTGCCGTCGAAGACCACCTGGACCGTGGCGGCCCGCCGCGCGAGGTCGCGAGCGAAGCCGCGCGGCACGTCCACACCGGCGGTGGCGTGGCCGTGGTCCAGGGCCTCGACCAGGTCGCGGGGCCGGTCCGAGCGGCCCACGATGCGGAAGTAACCCGAGGCGGTCAGCGTCTGCACCAGGTCGCGCGACGCCTGCGTGCGGTCCTGGTCCACGACGAACGTCGGGATGCGGCGAACGTCGGTGGTGACCACGTAGCCGAACACCAGGAGCTGGAGCACGGGTGCGACGAGCACCATGCGCGCGAGCCGCGGGTCGCGGAAGACCTGGATCAGCTCCTTGTGCACCATCTCGATCAGGCGGTCGAACCGCGCGGGGAGCCTCATCCCAGCTCCTTGCGGAACGAGCGCACCGCCAGGCCCAGCCCGATCACGGCGTAGAGGATCATGAGCAGGCCCTCGCTCCACAGCACGTCGGGGCCGACGCCCTTGAGGAAGATGCCGCGCGTCACTACCAGGAAGTAGCGCGCCGGGACCAGGTAGGTGATCACGCGAAGCGGCAGCGGCATGTTGTCGATCGGGAACATGAAGCCCGAGAGCAGGAAGCCGGGCAGGAACGTGGCGACCATCCCGATCTGCGTGGCCAGTATCTGGGTGCGCGCGACCGCCGAGATGACCAGCCCGAGACCCAGGGTCCCGACCAGGAACGCGAAGGAGGCTCCCATCAGGAAGACGACGTTGCCGCGGAAGGGCACATGGAAGATGAGGACGCCGAGCAGTGAGCAGAGCGCCACGTCCACGAGCCCGATCGCGAGATAGGGCAGGAGCTTCCCGATCACGACCTCGAGCCGGGTCACCGGCGTGGACGCCAGCTGCTCCATGGTGCCGCGCTCCCACTCGCGGGCGATGGTCAGCGAGGTGAGCAGGCCCGCGATGATCATCATGATCACCGCTACGAGCCCGGGGACGATCATGTTGCGGCTCGCCAGCTCCTCGTTGTACCAGACGCGGGTCTCCGCGGTGATGGGTAGCCGCACGCGGCGCGTCTGGTACAGCCGCTGCGCGGAGAACTGCTGCACGATGGCCTGCGCGTAGCCCAGCGCGATTGTGGCGGTGTTGGCGTCGCTGCCGTCCACGATGGCCTGCACGGCGGCGGTGCGCCCGGCGCCCAGGTCGGCGCCGAAGCGCGGCGGGATGACCAGGGCGATCAGCGCCCGGCCGCGGTCCAGCAGCGGGCCGATGTCGGACGTGCGCTCGAGCCGTCCGACGATCGTGAAGCGACCCGAGGCCCGGAAGCCGTCGAGCAACTCGCGCGCCCGCGTGCCGCCGTCCTGGTCCACGACCGCCAGACGGATGTCGGAGACGTCCCAGCTGATGGCGTAGCCGAAGAAGACCAGCAACGCCACCGGGAGCAGGAAGGCGAGGATCAGGCTGCGCGGGTCGCGCCGCAGCTGCAGCACCTCCTTGCGCGCGATGGCGAGGAGCCGGGTGCGGTCGAGTGCCCTCACGTCGGGGTCCCCTCTTCCGACCGGTGCACGAGCGCGACGAAGACGTCCTCGAGGGACGGCTCCACCACCTGGAGTCCGTGGACCGCGAGCCCGGCAGCGGCGAGTACGCGCGGCAGCCCGGCGCTGGCCTGCTCGGCGTCGCGCACGGTCACGTGGACCGCCCGGCCGAAGAGCCCGACCTCGATCACGCCCTCCGCGCCCCGGAGCGCCTCGACGGCCCGCGGGCTGTCGTCGGTCGTGATCTCGAGCAGGGGCGAGGGCATCGCGGCGCGCAGGACGGCCGGGCGGTCGAGCGCGATGATGCGGCCACGGTTCATGAGCGCCAGGCGGTGGCAGTACTCGGCCTCCTCCATGTAGTGCGTGCTCACGAACACCGTGGTGCCGTGAGCGGCCAGCACGTAGATCAGGTCCCAGAAATCGCGGCGCGAGATGGGGTCCACGCCGGAGGTGGGCTCGTCGAGGAAGAGCACGGGCGGCTCGTGGAGCACGGCGGTGCCGAGGGCGAGCCGCTGCTTCCAGCCCAGCGACAACTCCCGGGTCAGGCGGCCGCGGTGGTCCTTCAGGCCCGCCATCTCGAGCACCCAGTCGCGGCGCTCCGCGCGGCGCTCGCGGGGCACGCCGTAGAGCCCGGCGAAGAACGCGATGTTCTCCTCCACCGTCAGGTCGCCGTAGAGCGAGAACAACTGCGACATGTAGCCGATGCTGCGCTTCACCGACTCGGTCTCGCGCCCGAGGTCGAAGCCGGCCACGGTGCCGCGGCCCGACGTGGGCTGGAGCAGCCCGGTGAGCATCTTGATGGTGGTGGTCTTGCCGGCGCCGTTGGGCCCGAGGAAGCCGAACACCTCGCCGCGGGCGACCTCGAAGGAGACCTGGTCCACGGCGGTGAACGCGCCGAAGCGGCGAGTCAGGCGCTCGACCGTGACGGCCACGCCGCTCACGCCGCCCCCGCCCGCGCGATGCGCTCGATGAACACGTCCTCGAGCGAGGGCGCGACGCTGCGCGCCTCGCCCACCGTGAAGCCCGCGGCGCGCAGGCCGGCCGCGATGCGCCGGCCGTCCTGCGCGGCGTCCGCCACGGCGACGTGCAGCCGGTCGCCGAAGACCGCCGCGCTGCGCACCCCGGGCAGCGCCTGGGCGGCGGCGCGCGCCTCGTGCACGCGGTCCACCGGCACGGCGAGCATCTCGAGCCCGAAGTCGCGCTGCAGCGCCCCGGCCGTGTCGAGCGCCACGAGCCGGCCGCGATGGAGCATGGCCAGCCGGTCGAAGCGCTCGGCCTCGTCCATGTAGGCGGTGCTCACCACCACCGTGGTGCGGTGGGCGACCATCTGGTGCACGATCAGCCAGAGGTCGCGCCGCGAGATCGGGTCCACGCCGAAGGTGGGCTCGTCGAGCAGCAGGATCGCGGGCTCGTGGATCAGGCAGCAGGAGAGCGCGAGCTTCTGCTTCATGCCGCCCGAGAGCTGGGCGGCGAGCCGCGACCGGAAGGGGGCGAGCGCGGAGAAGTGGTAGAGGCGCTCGAGCCGCGCCGGCCGCTCGGCGCGCGGCACGCGGTAGAGGTCGGCGTAGAACTCGAGGTTCTCAGCCACGGTGAGGTCGCCGTAGAGGCCGAAGCGCTGCGACATGTAGGCGATCGAGTGCTTCACCCGCTCGGGGTCGCGCGCCACGCTCACACCCTCGAGCCGGGCATCGCCCGCGCTGGGCCGCAGCACGCCGGCGAGCATGCGCAGGGTGGTGGTCTTGCCCGCGCCGTCGGGGCCCACCAGGCCGAACAGTTCGCCGCGCCCGACGGTGAACGAGAGCCCGTCCACCGCGGTGAGCGCGCCGAAGCGGCGCGTCAGGCCCGCCAACTCGACGGCCGCCGGCCGGTCCGCGGCCGCCATGCGCGCGGCCGGCGCCTCTGCGGGACCCGCGTCCATCACTTCGCCAGTGTCAGCCGCACGTCGGCCGGCATTCCCGGCTTGAGCTCGAACTCCGTGTCGCCGCTGATGCGCACCTTGACCGCGTAGACCAGCTTCACGCGCTCCTCGCTGGTCTGGACGTTCTTGGGCGTGAACTCGGCCTCGCTGCTGAGGTAGACCACCTCGCCCGGGTAGGTCCGGCCCTTGAACGTGTCCGAGGTGATGCTCGCCGCCTGCCCGGTCCGCACCGCGCCGATGCGCGCCTCACTCACGTAGATGCGCACCCAGCGGTCGGTCCGGTCCATCAGCGAGAGCACGGCCGAGCCCGCGGGGACGATCTCGCCGGGCTCGCGGTGCCGCACCGTGATCACGCCGTCGAAGGGCGCGCGGATCACCATGTTCGCCAGGCCCGCGTCGGCGGCGCGCAGGGCGGCCTCGGCCTGGGCGACCTGTGCGCGCGCGGCCTCGATGCGCTCGCGGCGCGGACCGGTCACCACCAGCCGGTGCTGCTCGTCGGCCTGCTCGGACTGGGCCTGCGCCACGTCGAACGCGGTCTTCGCCTTGTCGAAGGTCTGCTGGCTCACGACCTGTGTGCGGATCAGCTCCTGCGCGCGGTCGAAGTCGCGCTGCGCGTCCTGCAGGCGCTGGCGTGCCGCATCGCGCCCGGCGCGGGCCTGCGCCACCTCCTCGGGGCGTGCCCCGCGCAGCAGTTCGTCGAGTTGGGCGCGCGCGACGGCGACCTGTGCTGCGCTCTGCTGGCGGCGCGCCGTGGCTTCGACGCGGTCGAGCGAGGCCAGCGGCTCGCCGGCGCGTGCCGGGTCGCCCTCGCGCACGCGGATCGAGTCGATCCGCCCGGGGACCTGGAAGCCCAACTGCGCCTCGGTCGCCTCGATCGTGCCG
>Ga0315283_10004548_pt1 | contig 12095 bp, 11 predicted proteins | sample YL17G09_0_MG_FD_204541 | JGI IMG/M metagenome (GOLD analysis project Ga0315283, IMG submission 204541) | Sediment microbial communities from Yellowstone Lake, YNP, Wyoming, USA - YL17G09_0 | ecosystem: Environmental > Aquatic > Freshwater > Lake > Sediment | place: USA: Wyoming | collected...
GGGCTTGCGCTTCGCCTCCCACAGCCGCTCGTCGCTCCAGTTGGCGACCGTGTTCAGGCCCCACGCGTCCATCCGGCGCAGGGTTCGGTCGATCCAGCCGGCGGGCCAGTCCTCGCCGAAGCGGCGGAGCAGGTTCCAGCTGAGGAACGAGGCGCCGCGGTCGCCGTCTCGCTCACGCGCGGGGAGGACGGACTGCGGGGGACGCTCGCGGAAGAAGGCCTCCCTCCCGGCGGCGGGGGTCACCATCTCGGGCCGGATGACGTCGGCCCCGAGGGAGAGGAAGAGGTGGCCGTCGGGGTCGACGAACCACCAGCGGCCGTCCACCCTCTCGACGCGGAAGAAGCCGGTCGCCTCCGCCTTCGTGGCGGCGAAGCCCCCGTAACGGCAGAGGCCGAAGTCGCCGGGGGCGAGCGCACGCTCCTCGTCCCGCCACGCCCTGCGCAGCTCCTCGACGGAGCGGGCCTTCCCGGGCCACGAGTCCTGAACGTTCTGCCCGAGCTCGTCCACGAGGGGCAGGCCGTCGAGCACGGCGTCGCCGGGAGACTTTCTCTCCAGGCGTATCGAGCGCACCTCCAGCGTCGGGGACCCGATCGGCTTTTCCATCTCGAACCCGATCGCCTCGACGTCCGTCAGCGGCACGAACGGACCCCACAGTCCCAGGAAGTACCCCATCCGCGAGCGGTTGCCGACGGCGGCCATGTCGTTCCCGGTGGCCGGGGGCTTCGCCAGGAGCGACACGGGGATCGCGGCGCGGAGCCAGACGCCGGGGTAAGGATGGAAGAGCACGCGGCTCGCGCGCTCCTTCCCGGGGCCGCCGCCCCGCGCGTGGACCCTGAGGTGGATCCGCTGAGGGGACGACGCCCGCACCTCCAGGACGAGCGCCTCGTATCCCGTCCAGTCCCGCGGGAAGTCGGCCGCGACGTCGCCGAGCGCGATCCGCGCCCCGCCGGTCGGCGGGGACGAGTCGAACGCGATGGTGGCGGGCAAGACCGGCTTCGGGGCGTCGGCCCGACCCGCGCTCGGCGCAGCGGCCAGCGTGGCCAGAAGAACGGGCACCAGGCTCCGACTCGTCATGGGGCACCTCCCGTCGGGCGTCACGCTACGCCGGCCCGCCCGCCGGGGTCAACGGTCCTCGTGCACCAGGTGCCGGGCCGGTCGAACAAAGATCGTCGTGGCAGACCTCGGGTTCGCTAGAATGCGGGCAACCCGCAGGGGAGGCGACCCGTGAGCGTGACGGTCCGGTTCAGGGTCAACGGGACGGAGAGGAGCCTCACAACCGACCCGCAGCGGCGGCTGCTCGACGTCCTCCGCGAGGAGCTGCAGCTCACCGGCACGAAGTACGGCTGCGGCGAGGGTCAGTGCGGCGCCTGTCTCGTCTACTTGGACGGCGAGCCCGCGCGTTCCTGCCTCCTTCCGGTGAGGGCGGCCGACGGGAAGTCCGTGACGACGATCGAGGGGCTGGCCCGCGGCGATGCCCTCCACCCGGTACAGGAAGCCTTCCTCGAGGAGGGCGCGATGCAGTGTGGGTACTGCACGAGCGGCATGATCCTGGCCGCGGCGGCACTGCTCCGGGACAACCCCGACCCGACGGACGAATCGATCGTCGCCGGCATGAACGGCCACCTGTGCCGCTGCAACGGGTACGGGAAGATCATGAACGCCGTTCGCCGGGCGGCGGCCACGAAGCGAGCCGCGCGCCATGGATGAGCCCCTGACCGCCCTCGATCGGCGGGCCTTCCTGCAGGCCCTGGGATCCGGCCTCCTCATCACCGTGACCGCTCCCGAGGCCTGGGCCCAGCGGCGGGAGGGCTCCGGGATGCCGGTGTCCTCCAGGCTCTTCCTGAACGAGGACGGCACCATCACGGCGCTGAGCGGGAAGGTGGAAGAGGGGCAGGGGCCCCGGGCCGAGCTCACCCAAGCCGCGGCCGAGGAACTCCGCGTCCCGGTGGAGCGGGTGCGGCTCGTCATGGCCGACACCGACCTCGTCCCCGACGACGGCATCACCGCCGGCAGCCGGACGACTCCGAGGAACGTTCCCGAGATGCGTCAGGCCGCGGCCACCGCGCGTGAGCTGCTGACGGCGCTCGCCGCCCGGCAGTGGAAGGTCGATGCCGCGACGCTCGAGGTCCGCGACGGTGTGATCACGAGCCCGGCAGGATGGACGATGACGTACGCCGAGCTGGCGAAGGCGGCGGATGAGGTCGCGACCCTCGATCAGCCGATCCGGCCCGACGTGGCGCTCACCCCGGTCCGTGGGTGGAAGACCCTGGGCGTTTCCGTGGCGCGGCCGAACGCCCGCGACCTCGTCACCGGCACCCACCGATTCCCGTCCGATGTCGTGCGCCCGGGGATGCTGTACGGCAAGGTCCTGCGGCTCCCTGCGTACGGGGCCACCCTTGAATCGATCGACCTCTCGGCGGCGAAGGCCCTGGAGGACGTCGTCGTGGCCCGCGAAGGGGCGTTCGTCGGCTTCGCGGCGCCGTCCTCGCACCGCGCGACGCAGGCGCTCGAGGCGGCCGCCGGGACGGCGTCCTGGAAGACCTCGCCCCGGCCCGCCTCGAACGAGAACGTGTGCGAGCACCTGGGAACGCACGCGCGCCGGAACGAGGCGCGCACCGAGGAGAAGGGCTCGGTCGAGAAGGCCCTGCAGCAGGCGAACCGGGTCCTGAAGGAGGCCTACCGCGTCGCCTACATCCAGCACGCACCGATGGAGCCCCGCGCCGCGGTGGCCGAATGGAACGGGGACCGCCTGACCGTCTGGGCCGGCTGCGACGGGCCCTTTCGCGCGCAGCAGGCCCTGGCCGAGGGGCTCGGCATCCCGCGGGAGCGGGTCCGGGTGATCGTGCCCGACATGGGAGGGGGGTTCGGCGGGAAGCACACCGCCGAGGCCGCCCTCGAGGCCGCGCACCTGGCCCGCGCCGCCGGGAAGCCGGTCTCGGTGCGATGGACCCGCGAAGAGGAGTTCACGTGGGCCTACTGCCGGCCGGCGGCGCTCATCGAGTGTCGCGGTGGCCTGACCGCCGCCGGCACGCTCGTGGCTTGGGAGTTCACCAGCATCAACCCCGGGGGCGCGGCACTCTCGACCCCCTACGCCATCCCGAACCTGAGGGTCTCCTCCGTGAGCTCGGACTCCCCCGTCCTCCAGGGGTCCTATCGTTGCCTGGGGGCCACGGCCAACAACTTCGCCCGGGAGTCCTTCATGGACGAGCTGGCGGCGGCCGCCGGTGTCGATCCCCTCGAGTTCAGGCTGGCTCACCTCGAGAACCAGCGGCTCCGAGCCGTGCTCGAGAGAGCCGCGAAGGAGTTCGGCTGGACCGCACGGCGCACGCAGGTCACGCCGGAGCGCGGCGTCGGCCTGGCCTGCGGGACGGAGAAGGACTCGGTCGTCGCCGCCTGCGTCGAGGTGAGGCTCGATCGCTCGAAGGGCGACATCAAGGTCACCGAGATCTGCGAGGCCTTCGAGTGCGGACCCATCCTCAACCCCGCGAACCTCCTCTCGCAGGTGCAGGGGTGCATCGTCATGGCGCTCGGAGGGGCGCTCACCGAAGAGCTCGAGTTCAAGGACGGGAAGATCCTGAACCCGCGCTTCTCACGCTACCGCGTCCCCCGCTTCCGGGACGTCCCGCGGATCGACGTCCACCTGGTCGAGAACCGGGGCATCCCCCCGGCGGGTGGCGGAGAGACTCCGATCATCGCCGCGGCGCCGGCTATCGGAAACGCCGTCTTCGCCGCCACCGGGGTGCGCCTCCGCTCGATGCCCCTGCGCGGTGACGCGCTCCGGAAGGCCTGACGGCTACTCGCAGCGCAGCGTCACCACGGGGTCCACTCGCGTCGCCCGCCGAGCCTCAGGCGTCCTCGGCACGGGCCAGCGCCGCCTGGCGGGCCCGATGGATCGCCGCTTCGAACTCCTCGCGAGTGAAGGGCTTGTGGATCACCTCGGAAGCGCCCATCAGCATAAAGGCGGGGGCCAGCCCGGGATGGCGCTGCGCGGTCACCACCAGGATGGGCACGCGCCCGAGTCCGGGGTCGCGCTGCATGAGCCGGCAGAGGCCCAGCCCGCCGTGTCGAGGCAGGATCTCGTCGAGGGAAGCGATCGAGGCATCGCTGGCGAAGGCGATGTCCTGACCGCCCTCCACGTTGGAGTCAAGCACGAGGAGCGAGGGGGCGAGGGAGAAAACAAGCTCCAGCGTCTCCCGCGCCGTGGCCACCGCCTCGACGTGGTACCCCTCGCTCTCCAGCAGCTCACGAGCCGTGGAGCGCACTGTGGGATCGGCATCCGCGACCAGGGCGATGGGGCGCGCGGTCTTGACCTTGAGGGCATCGGCGGCGAGCACGTCCTCGAGGACCTCGAGGACCTCGACCGCGCGCTGTGGCCGATGGGGTGGGTGCTTGGCCAGCATGCGCGCGTAGATCTGGCGCGTAGGCGACGAGACCGCAAGGTCGGCCGGTATGAGCTCCGGCGGAACGCAGCGGTGGGCGTGGCTGAACTCGCTGAAGTTGTGGCCGTCGATGGGGAAGCGTCCGACGAGGATCTGGAAGAGGAGGATGCCGCAGGAGTACAAGTCGCTCGCCGGGGTCGCCGCCGCGCCCTCGAAGAGCTCGGGGGCCATGTACTGCATCGTGCCCGCCACGTGTCGGTCGTGGCCCTGGGCGGCCGAGAAGGCGAGGCCGAAATCGGTGATGAAGGCCATTCCGCCCGCGTTGACCAGGATGTTGCCGGCCTTGATGTCGCGGTGGACGATGCCGAGATCGTGGGCGGCCCGGAGCCCGCGCAGGACCTGGCGCAGGAGACCGAGGGCTTCGGCCTCGTGCAGGGTGCCTCGGCGCTTCAGGAGAACGGAGAGGCTGTCGGCGTCGATGTACTCCTGCGTGATGTACGAGCACCCCTCCGCCTCGCCCAGGTGGAAGCTCGCCACCACGTTCCGGTGCCGGACCTTGCGCGCGAGCTTCAGCTCACGCTTGAACTGCTCGAGGACCGCGCGGTTGGTGCGATGGACGCTCGAGACGAACTTGAGCGCGATCGGCTCGTCGATGCTGCAGTCGGTGGCGAGGTAGACCCGTCCCATGCCCCCCTCGCCGAGCAGGCGCTCGATCCGATAGCGGCGGGCGAAGTTGGTGCCGGGGCGCAGCGGGGGCTCGTTTGTCGTGTCGGGCGGCGGCCCCTCGGTGGAAGCGTAGGTAACGGAGGTAGAGGTCAACTGCGACCCGTGGTTCCGAGCCGTGGACGCCGAGGAGGGCGACATCGGGTCCGGCAGGCCACAGTGACTGCAGAAGCAGTCGCCCTCTCGACAGGGGGCCGCGCACCGGACGCAGGCGAGATCTCCGCTCATCCCTTCGGCGGCCTCACGGGATGGCCATGCTCACGACCGCCGGCGCGAGCTTGGCCAGCACCGGCACGTTGACCTTCTGCCACGTGAGGTTACGGTCGTGGCGGATCACGATCCGGTAGACGGGATCCGTCTTGGCGGTCATCGCCCAGCGCACGAGGGTGAGGATGCCGGAGCTGTTCATGTAGTCGAGGCCGCAGATGTCCAGCTCGACCTGCTTGACGCCCTTGCGACGCAGCGTCTGGTCCACGTTGCTCCAGTAGGGGTCGAAGAGGGCGGAGGGATCGCGTGCCTCCAGGCTCCCCGACATGACCAGCCGTAGCACACCGCCCTCGAGCCGCGCCTCGACCTTCACGCCCTGGGCGTCGAGCGAGGCGAAGGACGTTGTGGGCATGCTCAGGCCTCCTCGAGCGTGAAGACGGCGTGGATCACGACCTCGCGCTCGCGAACCTCGAGGCGCAGGCGGGCCCCCGCCTCGTAGCGGATGCGGATGAGGCCGAGGCGGCTCTGCTTTCCCGCTCTGGCCGCCTCTTCCATGCGCTTCAAGTAGACCGCCTCCGGCTCGGCCGCGGTGACGAGGGCGAACTCCCGCCGCAGGACGTTGATCTGCTCGGGGTCCGCCGGGTTCTCGACCAGGAGATGCACCTCGTTGCGCCCCCGCGAGATCGCCACGCGAAGATAGCTGTTCTCCTCCGAGGAGTACTTGACGGCGTTCTCGAGCAGCTCCGAGGCGGCGGTGGAGATCCGCTCGGCCTGCTCCTTGTCGGAGAGGCCGATGAGGAAGAAGCCGGCCAGGAACTTCCGCACGCAGGAGATGTAGGTCCAGCGCGGCCCGAAGCGTAGCTCCACGTAGTCATTCCCTGGTTCTTCCATTCCTATGTCAGCTCCTCTTGATAGCCATGAGGCTGATGTCGTCGGCAGGCACCGGGGCCCACTCGCGGGCGGCGCCGGCGATGCGCTCCACCACCCCGGCCGCGCTCTCCCCGCTCCATTCCCGGAGTCGCTCGGCCAGGCGGTCGACGTCGAACATGCGGCCGTGGGTGTCACGCGCCTCGGTCACCCCGTCGGTGTGGAACAAGGCCACGTCGCCCGGGGACAGGAGGATCTCGCGGTCCTCGCTGTCGTCGGGGAGTTCCGCGACGAGCCCCAGCCACAGCCCCTCGGTAGAGATGCGATCCACTCGATCCGCGACCCGGCGGTAGACCAGGAGCTCGGTGTGGGCCCCCGCGTAGACGAGACGGCCGTCCGGATAGATCCGCGCCACCACCATGGTCATGTACTTGTCCTCTCCCAGCCGGTCGCGCAGGTTGAAGAACAGCGAGCGGTTGAGGCGGGACAGGAGGCGCTTGGGCGACGGGTCGGCCTGGTCCTCCTCGCTCAGCATCGTGAACATGGACTGGGCCATGAGCATGATGAGACCAGAGCGGAGGCCGTGGCCGGTCACGTCGCCCACGGCGATCCAGGCGCCGCCGTCGCGACGGCGGCGGAACTCGTAGAAATCACCGCCCACTTCCTCGGCGGTGAGCATGATCGCCCCGACGTCGTAGCCGGGCAGAAGGAGATCGTGGGGCAAGACCGAGGTCTGGATGGAGCGGGCGATGGCCAGCTCGGAGGCGCGGTGCTCGAGCTCGCGCTCCTGCGCGGCGGCCCGCCGCAGCGAGGCGAGCATGAGCCGGCCCAGGAGAAGGCCCACCGCGAGGGTGGCCACCAGGCTCAGGGCGAGGGCACGCCGGGCGAAGAGGCCGGCCCGTCGATTGGCCTCGCCCACGCGCGCGACCTCGGCGAAGATGGCGCGGCGGCTGTCGGGAAAGTCCGTGGACATCAGGCGGTCGGCGAGGGGCTCGATGGTCTCGATGTAGGCGATGGTGGCGTCGTCCCGCTCTCCCTCCTGCAGCTTCCCGCCGTAGGCCGCGACCGCGGTCCGTAGCTCTCCCACGTCCTCGAGCAGCCGGGCCAGTGAATCCGAGCGAATCTGCTGGTTCACCTCCCCGAGGGCGCGGGCGCCCTCGGCCAGGGCCGCGGTGTGGGGCAGGGGCGCCGCCCCCGCGCCCGTATGGGCGATTCCGGTCGACACCTTCATCTCCTTGACGAAGTTGTTGAGCAGGAGGCCGAACTCGTCGATGCGCATACCCGCCGTCTGCATGGTTCGCAGATCGGCCACCGATCTCGTGAAGGCGGCAAAGACGAAGAGCGCGAGCGCACCCTCGAAGGCGATGAGCGCGAAGAGGAGGCCGAAGAGGACCCAGAAGCGGCCGGTCTTTGTGCTCGAGCGAATCATGGCAGGTTGGGGACGAGGCCTACCGCGCGAGCGGATAGCCGTCCTCGTTTGGCGCCTTTCCGTCTATGCGCAGAACCTTGAGCCCGGAGGCGCCGGCGGGCACGTCGTCGGCGTCGAGCATTCCCACCGCCGAGGGGAGTCCGGCCACGAGCTTCGCCATCGACGCAGGGGAGGGCGCGATCTTCGGCCCCGAGGTGGCCTCGCCCTGGAACACTCGTGAGATCCAATGACGCGTGAAGTCGTCGTCGGACATCTTGAGCAGGGCCTTGAGCAGCGCCTTGCGCTCGTCGCTGCCCTGCGGCAGGAGCAGGATCGTGATCTTCTGCTTGCCCGGCCAGCGCGTCTCGTCGCCCAGGAAGATCCTGCGCAGTTCGGCCGAGGTCAGGTCGCTCAGGGGGTTCGACGCGTTGACGATCAGGGCTACTCGGCCCCGGGCGACCGCCGGCGATGAGAGCAGGAGGAACGCGCCGAGGGCGCCCAACGGGGTTCGGAGCCGGGCGAGGACCTTCCGGGCTGTTCTCCACATGGGGTCGCAGACCTCAGAAGTTGACCGCGAGCTGGAAGCGAATCGCGCCTTCACGATCCCCCCCCTCGAGCCGACGAGAGCGATAGTCTCCCTTGAGGGCCACCCATCGGTTCGCGTCCCAGCGCAGCCCCAGGGCCCACGCCTCTTCGTCCTGGGCGCCCTCGAGAAACGCCTCGTCGTCGGCCACGTTCAAGCTCTCGATGAGCAGGCACGGCTTCACACCGCCCAGGCCCGAGAGGCGATAGGCGGCGAGGGCGTACCATCCCGTGGTCTTGTAGTTGATGCCGGAGTCGACGCTCTCGTGCCCGAGGCGGCTCCACTCTCCACGCAGCTCGACGTTGCCGCGCACGTAGGCGGCGGAACCCGTGTAGTCTTGCTCGCGGAGGCTCCCGGAAACCGCGGGAATGCGGTCGAAGTACGCGGCCACGTAGAGCGCGAGCCCGGGCACGGCGTCCGGGTTGAGGCCGAGCGAGGCCACCACCGCTTTCTGGCGGTTGGCGTCGGAGCCCACCTGGACCTCATCGAGGACTCGGCCACGGCCGTTGCCAACGCCCAGCGCGTAGCTCAGGCCGGCCCTCCCGCGGAGGCGGCCCTGGCTCAGGAGGCCGACGAAGTGCATGGGCCACAGGCCGGGCTCGTCTTCCCAGCGCGCGATGATCGGCCGGTCGATGGTCGTCTGGTGGAAGAGGCCGTGGTGGTTCGTGATCGGCCAGCGGAGGAAGGGGTTGTGCACTCGACCCGCCGAGATGCGAAAGGCGTCGGAGTGCTCGTAGGTGAACTGGAAGCGTTCGAGGTCCGTGGCCAGCGTGTTGCCGTCGGCCTCGAACACGAGCTCCGCGAGCGCCGACCAATGGTCGCCAAGGCGTGACGTGGCGAACAGGTCGAGAGCGCCGTTGCTGAAGCCCCCCTGCTCTTCCCCGGGCGGGTCGGCTGTGTAGTTGACGTCGCCGAAACCCTGCAGCGCGAACGGCGTCCGGCCCATGGAGATCTCGGTGGCGCCGAGGTCGTCCGTCTGCGGGAGCTCCTGGGCCCACACCACCGCGGGACCGGCCACGAGGCCGTTCGCCGCAAGCAACCCCAAGGCGAGTAGACCCACTCGGTGGCTCACGCTCATTCCTTTTCCCGACACCGCATCCTGGGTCACAGGAGGGATCAACGAAGGTTTGGCTTTGGACGGAGTGTAGCAGACCCGCGGGCGGAAGCGAAGGCCCGAGGGGCTCGAGGATTCCGTATGGGGCTCAGGGCAAGGCTCTACACGACGGACGGCGTCGTCGCTTCCGCCGCGCGACGGCACGGTCTCGCCTGCACCCTCCTCTGATCCCGCCCGTGGGTCTTCGCTCCGCGTAGAAGGCAACGCCGGCGATCGAAACCGCCTGGACGTCGCGATGGGAGGTGCGGGAGACTCCCGGAAGGGGGCGCCGATGACCACCAGGTCGAAACCGACCAGGAGTGAGGCCGCGCTGGGTTTCCGCTCACACTCCGGCTGGGCCGCGCTCGTCGCGGTCGCCGGCCCGGTGGCGGAGCCGGCCGCGGTCGTGCGCCGCCGCGTCGAGCTCTCACGGCGGACGCCGCGACAGCCCTTCCACGCCGCCGAGGGACGCCCCCGCGCGGCCGCCGAAGACCTGATCCGCCGTTCCACCGACGAGGCGGCCGACCTCGCGGAACGCGCGGTGCGGGAGGCGGTCGCGGAGCTCCGGGCGAGAGGGCACGAGCCCGTGGCCAGTGGCCTTCTCCTCGCCGGGGGGCGCCCGCTGCCGGCTCTTGCGGACATTCTCGCGTCTCACGCCCTCATCCACGCTGCGGAGGGCGAGCTGTTCCGCGAAGTGCTCCGGCAGGCGAGCCGGCGGTGTGGGCTTCGTCTCGTTGAAGTGAGAGACCGCGAGCTGGAGGATCGAGCCGCGCGATCGTTGCGGCGCTCGGACACGGAGCTTCAGCGGCGCGTCGCGGACTGGGGAAAGGCCCTGGGCTCGCCGTGGACCCAGGACGAGAAGCGGGCCGCCCTCGTGGCCTGGCTCGCCCTGGGGGCGGGAGAGGACGAAGGCGGGGTCGCAGTCGCTGGCGGCACGACTTCTCTGGCGCGGTGATCCACGCGGACGTGGTCGCGGGTCACCGCTGTCTTCCAGGACTTCGTCCGCTTCGAGCTGCCGCTCCGCGAGAACGTCGCTCCGGGCGGCGCCCCCGACGACGTGGTGATCGCGGCCCTGGAAGAGGCGGGCGCCTCCGGGCTCGCGAAGCTCGACACGCCTCTCGCGCGTGGCTACGAGGGAGGCACGGAGCTCTCGGGCGGGCAGTGGCAGCGCGTCGCCCTGGCCCGGGCGCTGGGCGCGGTGCGGCTCGGGGCGGGGCTGGTGCTGCTCGACGAGCCCACCGCGCACCTCGACGTCCGCGGCGAGGCCGAGATCTTCGACCGCATTCTCTCCGCCACCCGGAAGGTCACGACCATCCTGATCTCCCACCGCTTCTCGACCGTGCGCCACGCCGACCGCATCTGCGTGCTCGAGCAGGGCCGGGTGGTCGAGCTCGGGACCCACGACGAGCTTCTGGCCCTGGGGGGTCGCGACCGCACGATGTTCGGCCTGCAGGCCCAGCGCTTCGGCGCCGACGCGGACGAGGAGGGAGCGGCCTATGACCGCCTCGCCTGACCGCCTGCCGCCCGCCCTCGCCTCGATGTGGCTGGTGCTGAAGCTCGGCTACCGCCACGAGCTCGGGATGATGGTGGCCTCGTTCGCGCTGTCGCAGCTCGCCGCGCTGCCGGAGGCGTTCCTGCCGCTGTGGCTGAAGCTCCTGGGACGGGGCGTCCTCGAGAGCGACCGCCGCCTGCTGGTCGGCTGCGTCCTCGGCCTCGGCGCGTCGGCGACGGCCACGTGGTTCCTGGGCACGCTCAGCATGCGCGTGCAGCGGCGCTTCCGCGACAAGGTCACGATCGCGCTCGAGTCGCACGTGGCCCGGCTGCAAGAGGGATCGCGACCATCGCCCACTAGCCCGAGTACCTCGACCGCCTCTCGGTCCTGCGCGGCCAGGTGTTCGTGCTCGACCACATGTACATGTCGCTCTTCTCCACCTGCGCCTGGGGGTGGCGGTCGGGCTGCTGATGTTGATCCATCCCGCGCTCGCGGTCCTCGCCGTCTTCGCGCTGCCCACGGTCTTCACCTCGGCCTGGCGGCCGGGGGTCGAGCGCGGCGCCGAGGAGCGTGGCGCACCCACGGGCCGGCTGGCCCGGCACCTGTTCGTGACGGCCACGACGGCGCCCCCGGGGAAGGAGGTCCGTGTGACGCGGATCGGCCCGCGGCTCGTCCGGGAGCGGCACGAGACCTGCGCGGTGGTACGGACCGTGGCGGCGGCCCGCTGGGGGAGCGCTCTCTGGCACGCGCTCGCCTGGACGATCTTCGGCGGCGCCTCCGTGGGCGCGATCGTCTTCGTGTCGTCGGGGCTGCGCGCGCCGACGGCCGACGTGCTGCTCGTGCTCGCCGCGGGCGGGCAGCTCTCGGCCTACATCGGTGCGACCATGGGCGAGATCGGCTTCCTGAGCGGCATCTGGCTGGACGGCTCCCGCCGCCTGGCCTGGCTCGAGGACTACGCGGCCTCGCTCGTGGCCTCGGCCGACATGCCCGCGCCCTCGCGCCTCCGGGAGGGCATCCGACTGGAGGGCGTTTTGTTCGCCTATCCCGGCACCGACCACCTCGTGCTCGACTCCGTGGACCTCGATCTGCCCGCCGGGATCAACAGTCCTCGTGCACCAGTCGCCGGCGGGTAGGCTTCCCCGCTGCTAGCAGCTACTGCAGGCGCGGCGCGGCCCGCCGCGGTTCGGGGCAGTTCGCGAGACTCAGGGCGCTCCCAGCGTCTTCCCTCGGCGCTCGGAGTCCTCCCGCGCTTCGGCCAGGAGTGCCGTCCCGGCCTCGAACTCCTGCTTGAGCCTCTGGTGCAGCTAGAGCACCCGCGGGACGTAGCTGCGGGTCTCGCTGGC